>Ga0308165_1001306_pt1 | contig 35737 bp, 32 predicted proteins | sample PhyWR2_FD_201032 | JGI IMG/M metagenome (GOLD analysis project Ga0308165, IMG submission 201032) | Phyllosphere microbial communities from UC Gill Tract Community Farm, Albany, California, United States - DLSLW.R2 | ecosystem: Host-associated > Plants > Phyllosphere > Unclassified | place: USA...
ATCAGGGCGAGAGTAATCCCGATCAGTTTCTGAAAGGCAGCGGAAAATGATACTTACGGTCGTATCAATCCCCATGCGGGTATTTGCCACGCTTTCATTGGTCAGCATAAATTTTTTACCCAGTGTGGCACATTTCTTTGCACCTGACTCAAAAGCGCTCTGACGTGCTGAGGCTGCATCTCTAAAACCGTCTGCAGTAGCTGAAACGCTATATGTATCCCGGCCAAGCTCAAGGACGTTGCTTGTAGAAACGCATCCAGTCAGAAGTAAAATTAACCCAAGCATGCTGAGTTTGTAAGTCATTGATTTAATTGCTCTGGTGGGATGGCTGTGGATCATTATTATATCCTTCTTTTTTATTATTAAAATCAGAGAGTTCAAATTCAGTGTACCACTACAGTTGGCCCTCCAACCCCTTCCTACGATTTATGAAGGCGACAACTACTGTAACTAGTATCAGAGAGGGTTAGGGTCGCCGGTAGCGCGGCGCAGCCGCACTTATTGAGCATACACCCTAAATCGCCCCCTTCCCTGCTAAGCCAAGCGAACCTTGTAGCAACCGTTAATTTTCACGCCCCTGAACTTCGGTGATTTGGCGGTCAGCTTGCTGGCCGGGAAATCTTTTCCGAAGTGTTAGCGGGTGCATTGCAGCCGCTTACAGGGGGCAGTCCACTTAGTTACAGCATCCTCTGGTTTTTCCGATCCGGGGCCGCTGGCCCCGGGCGGGAAAAACCGGCGGGCAAACCGAAAAGCAGGAGTTTCTGAAACCGACGGGTAAAGTCAGGGCTCGATGCATCTGAAACCGGTGTAGTAACTGACTGTTTTAAGCTGTGTGTTGTAACTACTATTCTGTCGTTGAGTCATGTTTCTGTTGTCTGAAGGTAGTTTGCCTTGAGCAAAGCGAGAGGAGCTATTCCTGATGCCAGGCCGGAGGCTGGCTCGGAATTACTCCCTTTTTAGAGGGCATGTTTTGTTCAGAAGTAACGTTCGAAATTAATGGTTATTACCGGGGGCTTTTCGAAGTTAATGATAATGGCCATGACAGGTTCGAATTTAACTGAAGATATTTGTGTGTAAAACGAGGAGCGCATCAGCTTAACGCGTTCAAAGGCCTCAAAACCGCCCGGATCGCCAGAAAAAAGACGCGGGAATGCCTGCCGGTCAGCCACTTTTCTGAAAAAGCCCGGCACAGAAACCGCGATATACGCGGTAATTTTTAAATCAGGGTGTGTTATCGGGGGATGCCGGCGCTGTCGAGTAACAGCCGGTAGTATTTCTCCGGGTCAGTGTGATGCAACTGAGGGTGTTTTGCTTTTACCGCCGCTTCCGTCTGCAGCTGCTGCACCATGGTGCACTCTCCGCTGGCCACCCAGCGGAACCATGCGCTACGGTTTGGCGTCTCATCGCGGCGCGCTTTACGCATCTGAACCAGATTTGCAGACTGTCTGTCCAGCTGTGCTCCGATGTCAGTTTCGAGTCTGCGGCGTTCTGCACGCAGCTCAGGGCTTACCACCCAGCGTTTTATCTGCCGCAGGCGGTTTTTCAGGGAGTGATGTTTATCGATGCTAATCCCGAGGCGTGCCATTTTAAGAATATGGCGTTCATGGCGTTCACGCATGGACTGCGCAAGACCTTTGGCTATGGCCCACTGACGGTATTTGTGCAGCCACTCCCGCATGTCTTCAACGGCTATACCGCGTGAAGTAAAACAGCGATCGGTCAGGAAAATACGCATGGGCTTGTTCTGCCCGGAATCGCTGTCACGGTCGCGGTGCACGACAACATAGTTCAGCTCTTCCAGTACGCGCAGCGCATGGAGAGTGACATCATAGGATTTACGGCCGCTTTCATAAATGTGCAGCGCGTTCATGCGTCTGGCCACATCCTCTACCGGCAGCATGACTTCGAACATGTAGTCGCTGTCCGGACTGTAATCACAGTTGGCCGCAAGCACCAGTGACAGGGCAGTGAGGGCTTCCCGGCTTTCAGAACGGGGGGTGACACGCATGGGCTTTGGCCGGAAATGCGGATCAAAAATGCGCCCGTACGGCGTGTACCCGGTCTGACGGAGAGAAATCAGATCGTGATTACGTCGCCAGTCGTGCTGACGGAAACAGGCCACGACTTTAGCAGCGGTTCCACGCGGAACGCTCCCGACAAACGCAGGCGTCAGATTACGGTGAGTTTTGGATAGCCCACGGCGCAGGTAGTTAGCTTCACCACGACGTGACGGCTGGAAAACTGAGTTAAGCGCTTCAGACACAGCTCCCTGCGCTTATGTTGTGCAACAGGAGCGGCCACAGAAGGTATTGAACTTTTCTGAGCATGACATTATACTCCCCGCATAGAGTAACAGTCTCTATGCAGTTTTAAGTGGGCCCCGTTAATCTTAAGTCGCCAAACTTGAGGAGATTAACGGGGTTTTTGCTTTTCTGGTTCCGGGTAGACACCCCATCAGAACCAGTTCCCTGCCACGTTAAGGTGTGGCCAGCCATCAAAATTCTTTAAACCATCAGTAATCTAGCATTACGTGCCTACTCAAGCAAGAATGTCAGCCCATAACGCCTGTTTAACTGGCTTTATCAATCAAACGGGCAAACAGTTCGGCCTGACTCAGCCCACTTTCTGCACACATTTCCTGAAATTTTCTCTTGAGCTCATTAGGCACAAGAATTTTAATTTCTTTGTGTGTTTCACGCTTTCTCGCGACAAAACTTTGTTGCCGCTCAGAAGCACTCAGAGCATGGCCTTTGCGATACGCACGTTTTTCTTTCGATGAGGAAACGGTATTTTCAGGCTGTGGCATCGCTGCCTCCCCAAGGATCATTTCTGGATCTTTGCAGAGGATACTACAGATCTCTGAAATCAGCGACTTACTTTGCTCACGTTATACGTGTTGGCGCACGGTTCCGTGAGGTGTGGACTTTCAGATAAAATTCTCTTTTTCAGTCACCGCCGAGCGTTTTTTCGATATCCAGACCGCGTTCCCTTTCGTTTACCACCCACTCTCTTTCTGTACGCAGCATCCGATCGCGGACCGGCTGAGCTTGCGTTTTAATAACCGATGCCGCATCACGGAGCAGTGCATCCTGACGCCGTTCCTCGCTTTCCAGAACATCACGAAGGCGACGGGTTTCATCTGATGAAGACGCAGAGTCTCCCGTTTTAATATCTGTCAGCCTGACATCAGGCAGGACTACATCCTTCAGTTTCTCAGCCAGTAACCGGGCCGCTTTCTCCGCGTCATCCTCCAGTTTCTGTTGTCGCTCCTGTGGTAACAGAACCCGCTCATCTTCTGCGGCCTGTTCCTTCTTAATGGCCTCCGCCACCTGCACGATGTCATCAGTCAGCGTAATGCGGCCGCCGGTAATCCGCCGGGCATTCAATAATGTACCTCCACCGTCCAGCCTGATAACAACGCCACTTTCCGGGTTCTCACGTGCCAGCTGCAGGGCTTCCCTTGCATTGTCTGCCATCAGCGTCTGGCCATTGCGACTGGCCTGCAGGCCCGCAAACTGTGCATCTTCTCCCCCGCGCAGGCGGCTTTTATCGCTGAGAAGCACCTGCCCGTCCGCCTCCGTCAGACGGATTTCCGTCAGCAGCGCGCCGGCCTCCTTCCCGTGCCGGGTCCATACCGGCAGGGCGACACAGGGCGAGGGGTATTTTTTACCGGCAGCGATAAAGCGCGCCATCGAGTCACCGGTCAGCCCGTTTTCTGTCAGCACCCGCCTCCCGAGCGCCGTTCTGTCGAGCGGGGAGGCGGTATCCATCAGCCGGTTACCGGTACGCGCGTCGCGGTCACCGTTATGGCCCAGAAGGTCGTGCGCCGTCCGGCTCCGGTCCGGGCGTTTTACCGCACGCTCCCAGCCTTCACGGTTGTCCGTATACACCTGCACGTGTTCTTTGGCGCGTGACAGTGTCACATAGGCCGACTCCAGCGTGGCCATGTTCTTTCGCGCACCGTCCGTGCCGGCGAGTGCAATGACAAATCGCTCGCTGGCCCCCTGTACCCCGTGAACCGTCAGCGCATAGGCCAGGTCGATGTGCCGGTCTTCATCCGCCTTCTGCGGGTTTACCGTCTTTTCCTGTTCGCCCTGACGAAAGCGCACCCCGCCGTCCTCTGCAAATCCGGATACCGCCCAGAGACTGTTGGCCACATATCCCCGGTCGGTGTCAGAGCGGGTGAAACGCACGCGGTCCCCGACACTGAGCGTCAGCTCTCTGCGCCGGTAAAGTGCGATATCAAGAGCAGTATTCTCCTGCGGCGATATCAGCAGCCGGTCACCGTCATTATTCTCAAGCGTCACGATGCCTTCTTTTTTACTGACCTCTGCGATGCGCCAGTACGCATCGTTCACCATTGCCACCGCGCCCTTGTGCTGTTCAAAAGTACTGACATTGCGAAGCGCGTTGTCGGGCACACGAACACGTTCAAGCGTGGAAAACGTCCGCTCTTCCTCACCGGTGTCGCCCCGGGCGTGACGTGCCTCATGAATGGCGGTATTGATGGCATGACGGTCAGCGTTTAGCGCGGCTACAATCAGCGTCTGCTGCTGCGCCTGCGGAGTGCGCCCCATCCAGTCGTCCCGGATACGCTCTGTAATACTGGCAGGCTCTTCCGGAGGCGGCTGAATGCCCGGCAGCGTCCGCTCAGCCTGTTTCTGCTCATTCTGCGTTTCCGGCCTGCGTACTTCCGCCACGGAATGTTCAGGCACCCATGCATCCTCCCTGCGCGGTACCTGCTGTGGCGTGACCGCATTCACCCGGTCCAGCGCTGCACTGACCTGACCGGCGATGATGCTTTCAACCGCCGGGCGCAGTGCCGGGGTCTGGCGGACGATTTCTTTCATCACGGTTGTGTCTATGGCGCTGCGCTGCTGCACCAGCCGGAACGGCTGTCCGGTTGAGATGGCCTGCAGCTGGGCCGTATCGCCCGATGACACCATGCGCCCGCCGCCCGCCGCGACCAGCTGATACAGCTCTGCCATGTCACGGTTACCCACCATGGAACTTTCATCCGTGAGGAAGACTGTATTTCTGAAATCCGGTGTGACGCCGCCCTGTACGGCCTGGCGGGTTTCACTGAGGAAGCTGGCCAGCGTGCGGGCCTCCACACCCGCCTCACGCATTTCATACACCGCCCGGTGCGTCGGACCAAGCCCGATGACTTCCGGGCGTGCTGCCTCAGACAGTACGTTCAGCGCACTCATGACCGCCCGGAACTGGGTGGTTTTACCCACGCCCGCATACCCCTGAATGGCGATGAAACGATCCGTGCTTTCGAGTACCGACCGGGTGGCCTTCCGCTGGCCGTCGGTCAGTCCTTCCAGGGTATGCGCCGGGGTCAGGGGCAGCAGCGGCTCCACGGCGTCCTTACCTTCGGCAATATGCCGGATGATGGATTTCTCCATTTCGTATTCCACACGCGGAACCAGCAGCCGGTTACCGGTCCCGTCAACGGTATCGAGGGCAATCAGCTCTCCGGACGTTTTCTGTCGGGCGATTTCGGTCCGGACGTCCTGCACCGGTACGCCGGACTCAAGCGACGCGGCAAGCAGCCGGGTTTCAGACAGTGCCACGCTCCCGGCCTGCGCACGCGGAATGGCCAGACTCACGGCCTGCTCTGCTGCCGGCATCAGTCCGTCACGCCTGGCACGCATGACCACGTCAAGACTGCCGCCGCCACCGGCCTCCCGGACCCGGTCGCTGGCCAGCCGGACGGCGGCCACACCCTCAACCCTGCGTGCTGCCTGGTCCGGTGCAAGCGGCGTGTACACCCGGATATCCCCGCCGGTGTGGGCCAGGGTATTCAGCAGCTCGCTGTTCAGGGCACGCGGCCCGACCGCAGCCAGTACAGTCCGGTCGGTACTGGTTCCCGCGCCGGCCGCCTCGACGTAGTCATGACTCAGCTTAACGGCCCGGTCCACGGGCAGCAGCAGCTCCCTGTCACCGTCACGAAGCCGCAGCCCTTCCTGCTCCATGCCGCTGACCGTCAGCCGCGTTCCGCTCAGGATTTTCCCTGCAGACTCACGGCCCAGCGCCCTGACGCGGTCACCCTCAGACACGGTAATGTCTGAAGACCGGTAGAGACTCCAGCTGCTGTCCGTCTTCGTCAGCTTCAGGACACGGCGACTGCCGTCTTCCGCCTGCAGTACAAGACTGTTGGTCATGTCCGCCACCCGATCAATGGTGTAGCGCGTCATGGTTTTCTTTTCTGCATCCCACTGTTCCATAACCATACCGGCACGGTAACTGTCGCGCTGATGACGGGTTTTCGCATCCTGCCAGACCGGCTCCAGAACCTTTATCCGGTGCTCTTCTGTCCCCAGCTCACCGGCGCTGCGCCGGGCATCCCGGATGGCATCCGTCAGTTCGCCGCGCTCCCGCACGCCTGCAGTCTGGGCGATCACGTCACGCCCTTCGGCGGACAGACGCACGTAGTCACCGGCCAGCTGCGCATGCCGCGCACGTTTGTCCGGCTCACTGACAAGACGGACCTCCGGCAGTACCGTTTCGTAAAACCGGTACTGCGGCACGTCCGCGCCTTTCAGCACCGACAGCGCACTGCCCGTACCCTGGCGGTTTTCGCTGTCCATAAAAATCAGCTGGGCACCGGCACGGAGTGCCTTTTCCTGCAGCAGCACGGTTTCTTTCAGCGACAGCCGCTCAGCCCGGTCAACAATCACCGTGCCCTGCAGGGGCAGCACGGTCTCCGCCTGTAGCCGGGTTCGTGACATCACCGCGCCGGCAAGGTGTTCGCTCTCAGACAGAAACGCCGCGCTGCGGCTGTCGGTTGCAATGACCAGCGCCTCACGACCCTGTGCACGGGCCATCATGGCCACATCCTCCGTGCGCTCACGCAGAGCCTGCGCCCCTCCCCGTCCGCTCATGATGGCCACGGGACTCCTGTCCTGGCTGAGAACAGAAACCGCATCCCCTGCAGGCACTGCACGGGCCTGACTGCGTGCAGGGAAATCGAGGACAGGCTGCTCTGAAAGCGCCGTGCGTGCCAGCTGATGCACGCTGAGTTCGTTGAGCAGGTGGATATCGGACGTGAACAGCCCTTTCTCGCGGTCCAGCGGGATAAGCTGCTGACTGTCTATTGCCGCCGTTATCCCCTTACGGGCCTCGTTAAACAGGCCCGGTGAGGCGGGCAGGCGGTTAACGGTGCCTGCCAGCACCTCGGACCAGGTAAACTGCACTTTTTTATCAGAGAGCATTGATATCGCCTCACTGACCGCCTGGCGTACCGCCTCCTGCGGAATGTCCGACTGCGGGCCGGGTGCGCCTTCTGTGGCACGGGTTGCGGCCTCCTGAGCGTATGTCGCCGGGTCGAACTGCCGTTCAGTCAGGCGGCGCTGCCAGTCTGCGCGCAGTAAATCCGGATCGGCCCAGGCTTTGGCCTGCCGGGTATCAAGCGCCGCAACGTCCCGCGCTTTTGCTGACGCGTCCGGACCGGCGGCCTCGGTAATGGCCTGGCTGCGCGAGGAAAACGGCTCCACCGGCACGTCCTTCAGCTCCCACAGGTCATGTTTCCCGGCGGCCACGGTTTCAAACCCCATCGACTCCACTTCACGACGCAGCGCGGTCCGGTAGAGGTTACCCAGCGCTATCTGCGCGCCGTAAACCGTTTCTGAAAAGCCGGTTTTCATCCGGGTATCGCTGGCCAGCGACCGCCACTTTCCTTCGGCAAACGTGGCATTGAAGACCAGAGCGTGGGTGTGCAGCTGCGGATCGAGGTCGCGGGAGGTATCATGGTTGTAGAGTGCGGCCACCATACTGCCGGTGAGCACGGTATCAGTTTTTCCGTCACGGGTGATGCGCGTGCTGACCAGCTGCTCCACCTCTTCCATCGCCACAGCCACGGCCCGGTTATGGGCGTCGGTAAACCGCGTATCACCGGCGACCAGCGCCATCACCGAAATACTCTTGGGGGCTGAAAATGTCAGGTCATATCCGGCACGGTGACGGTTGACCCCGTCCACCATGCGACTCAGATCCGTGCCGTCCGGCAGTTTTCCCTGCCGGACCTCATCCATATCGACGTTCTGAACCGCACCGTTCAGGCCCAGCTGCTCAGCCCCGGCCCCCACCCAGCGTGAGTCCAGTGAGCCGCTGGCATAGTAGTTATCCTCGTGACTGTAGTACCCGGCATTACCTTTTATCGCAGAGAGTGACAGCATCAGTATTCCCTCCCGCCCGGTTCGTGCTGAACCGGGCTGTTGATGTTGATTTCCTCACGCCGGGTCAGGTCCCGGACCTTTTCCTGCTCCTGCATCCAGGTCTGATACGCGTCGGGATCCGTCATTTCACCGTCTGCGTCCACACCAGGCGGTGTCGCCTGCTGCAGGTCTTCATCCGGCGCCTTTTCAGTTCCGCCACCACCACCACCGGCTACGCCCGCAGACGCTGAAGAGGCCGGGACAGCTGCCCCCGGTTTCGCTGTGTCTGGCTGTGTTGCATCAGCATTGCCCGCAGCGTCGTCGTCCTGAAGGGTGTCTTCCGGCGGCGATGGCGGCGTGAACAGCGTGTCCAGACTGCGCCGCTCATCGTCACTGCGCCGGTTCAGCTCATCCTCGATATGCGCGTCCAGACTGGTCTGTACATCGCGGAGGATCAGCCCCTCTGCCACGGCAGGCATACCGGTATAGCGCATGGAGAGTTTCACCACCGGATAGCTGCCCGGCAGGGTGACAAAGCACTCCAGGTCATTAAGCGTCTGCACGTCGGTATAGGTGATGATGGATACGCGCTCTTCGTCTTTTCCGATGGAGATCCCGTCGCGCACCTGCTCATGACCAAAGCTGGTCTGCTCGCTGAAGGCTTTACGCCGGGTTTCTCCGACGTCTTTTTCCACGAACTGCGCAATTTCGGCACTCGGTGAGCGGAAAAAGAATTTGGTGTTGAGCAGGTCATACAGACCGGCGGCGGCTTTCGGCCCGTAGATTTCTTCCACCTGCGCATAGTTCTGAAAGCCCAGCGCAAAACAGCCGCCGAACTTACGCGCTTCGGCAATGATGCGGGGCAGCGTGGCCAGTTTGTGCAGGGACGGCAGCTCATCGTAAAAGAACCAGACGCGCCGCTGGCGGTTTTCCCCCATCGCCAGCAGGCTGGTTGCCGCGATACTGAGCCACATGGAAATCAGCGGCTTGAGTGACTCCTGGTACTGCTCATCAGAGGTGACAAACAGCCAGCCGTTGCGGCTTTTATCCGTCTGTCCCTTCATCCAGTCACGAATGGTGAACTTCTCTCTGCCGGGGCGATCGATGCCCTGCATATAGCGCAGGGCTTTAACGTAGTTGGTCAGCACGCTCCGGATGGAAATGGCAGTTTTTTCGATTTTTCCGTCAACGAGTGTCGATGCAGGAGTGCCAGCCAGATAACTGCGCAGCTGATCAAGCTGAATGGCCAGCAGCGTGCGAAGCAGCTTGTTATAGCTGCGATCGCTGTCAGTGCGCATGCGCTCGGCACCCTCAGCAAAGATGGTCCGGGCGCTGCCCTGCCAGAACGGATCTTCACCGGCGGCCGCCGGGATCAGGGTACTGCTGGTATTCTCAAGCTCCGAGATTGTGCGGCACTCTTCCCACAGGTCCCAGTTGGCACAGCGGGCATCCATCGGGTTGAGCACCTTATCCCGCGTTTCATCGTAGAAATCTTCGATAAACGAGCAGCCCTTGTCATAGATGATTACCAGGTCTCCGCGCTCCCGCAGATAACGCAGGATCTTGCGCATCAGCTGGGACTTACCGGAACCGACGGTGCCGTGCATGGCAAAGTTCTGTATCTCTGAGTCCAGCTTAAGCGGCAGACCGTCAATCCGGATATCAGAGGCCTCACCGCGCTTTTTCAGCATGCGGGCCACTTCCTTAACCGAACCGGCCAGCACGCGGCCACCGATTATTTCGTCCTCACTCTGTTTGCGACCGGCCCGCCCCAGATACCAGTAGGCCGCGAACGTGGCAATAAAAGCGACCAGCAGCGCGGCACCGCCCGAAATAATCAGCTCCTGCCGCAGTATCTGTCCGCACCAGGTCGTATAAGGGTCTTCCAGAATTTTCGATGAGGAATATTCCAGCTGGAGGTCGTAATAATGGATGGTATATACCGGTTCGATATTCATTTTACTGGTGAAAGGCGAGAGCGCCCTGACAAACCAGTAAATAATGCCGTTCATCATTGTCTGAATACTGATGCGAATAAACAGCAGCGCAAGGGCAAACAGCACTGTTCCCATAATGACGTAATAGGAAATAAGGTTATTAATTTGCAGGAACATTTTCAGCCGCATGAATGCGATCTGTCCGCCCTGCGTTAAATCGCGGGGATTCAGGCTCATAGTTTTACCGGAGATACTGGCAGGACGTCCGGGGCGGACAGCCCTGCAAATTAAAAGAATAAAAAGACGTGTTTAAAGGTGGCCCAGCGGCCACCTGAACGTTACAGAATATTGGCGATGGATTTAGCCAGCTGCTCTTCGAGTACCGGCTTCGCTTCTTCGAACTTGAGATTAACTTTATTGGCTGAGGACACCACACGTGTCTGGTATTTGTGCATATTACCGGTCTGCGTGCTGGTCTGAATCTTATAACCTGACGTTCCCTGTTTCAGAGCAGCGACATTATCGGTCTGCACGGCGACATCTGATTTTTCAGAAATCTGAATATCCGTGACCATTGTATAGTTCACGTCTTCGACCATTGAATCTGCCGCCATGCCAATCAGTCCGGCGGCCAGTCCCACGCCGAGCGTTGCACCGGCGGAGTTGGAGTTATACGCGGTGATACCCGCACCGAGGGCTGCACCGGCTGTCGCCCCCTCGTAGCCCTGCGACAGGAAACCCTGTGCGGTACGCAGGTCCATCTTGTCAGCCTTGAGCACGTTGGCCTGAATAATCAGAGCTGCACCGGACGGTGATGAGGTGACCGTATAGCCTTTCTTCCGGACAAAGTCCGCCACTTTATCCTGCAGGCCCGACATATCCCTGTCAGAGGTGTTCTTCACCTGCATATAAACGGTTTTTTCCGAAGACGGCTCAAGCCAGATGGTTTCGCTCATCTGGGTTTTGACCTCCAGATTGCGTTTTTTGACAGCGGTACTCATTGCACCACAGCCGCTCAGAGTCAGAGCAGCCGGAAGCAGAAAAACAGCTAAAAACAGACACCCACGAGATTTTTTCATTAAAAGAAACTCCATTTTCAAAATTTAAAATGACTGTAAATCAGTCTTTCTTTTCACCGAAACTAACGACACCCCCCTCCCTGATCTTACTGATGAAGTTAACGACTTCAGGAGTAAAGTATGGATGAAAAATCACTCCCATTGAAATCCCTGTAATGAAGACCATCACAAACCAAGACCATAAAGGTACGATTGCACTCCAGTTAGCAAAAAAAAGAAAAGGTATTGTCGTTAAAACACCACCTATCGTGCACAACCATTTTGCTTTAGCAATCAGTGCATACCATTTACAACTTAAATAAGACTTATTTTTAAACTCAGCACTAAGACATAGCAAGAGAAGATTCGCATTATACATAAATAATGATGCAGTGAATGTAACAACAAGAAACCCAATAATATCAAATACTGTTATAACAAAAAGCATAGCCAGATCAAATGGACTATGGATAAGCCAGCTAATTATAGAGAAAGCAATTGAAGTTAAATAAAAAGGCTTTAGAAAAACAAAAGTTGGCTTCAGTATCATTTTCACAGTTGGAATAACGTAATCATTCGATTTCAGTTCATCGAATAATGCATCAACCTCTTTTTCCAGTTCACTGCGTCTTATCATATTACTCATCCTTGTTGAATTCCCCCATCCTTTCATCGCTTAAAAGAGAATTAGGTACTATCGTGCTCAGATCTAAAAAGTCTTGTCTATCCTTGGCTTTCTCCAGCCCCTTAGACTGCTGTTTTACCGCATTTTCACCGGACTTATCCAGTTCTTCGTGCCTGCTTTTGATATCCAGTTTCTGCGCTTCAACGTCACGACTGTCATCATTCAGCTGCTGCCTTGCGTCACCATACCGTTGTTCCACCGTATCCGGAATACCTGCTTTAATCCCCGCGCGGTTTTCATGATCCCGGATAACGTTCTGGTTCGCTTCCCACTGATTATCCACCTGATTTTGTCCCGAAACTGCCCCGCCCTGTGACATGCCTGCACCCATATCAGCACGGTGACCGTGATATTCAGCCTCAATCTGTGGCAGGACTTTGTCCTGAACAAAAGCCTGCGCCAGCGCCTGACGCTCACGCGCTACATCAGGGGACGCGGTATCGCTCAGGACCGCCTCGGCGTTGCCGGATTTCTGCATCACATAGTTTGCAAACTGCTGATCGAAGTTACTGTTTATCTGTGCACTGTTGCTCTGCACGTAGGCAGCCATTTCGCTGTACTCCCGGCTACGCGTAGTACTGTCTGAGTACTGGCGGTAGCTGTTCTGCGTATCGGTAAGCGTGGCAGCCAGCTGGTCCACCTTGTTACTGGACGCCGTATCCGTATGGCTGGCCCCGGCATTGACGCGGCTGCTGGTCACCATATCCAGCCCCTCCCGGAAATCATTCGCCAGCTGCGACGACTTATCATTACGGAAGTCATGGCTGCTGCCGTGCGTTTCACTGGTGCCATGCGACGAGCCAGTCGATCCCGTAAAGCTGCCGGCAAGGTGACCGCCGAGCGCCATATCAAACCCTTTTACTTTACCTCCAATTCCCGCCGAGCCTTTGCCGCCCAGATCGACGTTTCCCCGCGAGGATTTATCCATCAGCTCGTTGTATGCCTCCGACTGGCTGATACCCTTCATTTCAGCCAGCGACTGTGTGGCATTCAGCATCTTGTGAATACCGGAACTGGTGCTGCTCGCCGCGCTGTGATCGGAACCTTCTACCAGAGAATCACTGTTGCCGCGCTGGCTGGCAAACTGCTGCAGCTGACTCCAGCTGCTGCTGCGCCCGCTCTGATAGCCGGACAGTGCGGTCTGCGCCTGCTGCTCGGACTCACGCGCCTGACGGGTCAGGCTGCTGCTGGTCACCTCAGCCCCGTTAAGACTTACCGGCAGCCGGGACATCGCCCCGGACGTATCAAAGACGTGCTGACCGGATGAGGTCAGCGTCTTCGTTGCACCACTGTCCAGCTGTGAGGTCATCTGCCCGTCGCGGTGGCTGTAGTTGGTATCCCATTTGTTGCCGTTCACGTTGCCGGTCGTCATGTTGCCAAACGCCCAGTTTCCGTCAACCGCCTGCGAGGACGACTGCGTGGACGCCGACTGCAGCGTCTGGCCGAGATAGTTGCCCGCCTGCGACACCACCTGTCCCAGCCCTTTCACCATACCCCAGGCAATGAACGGAATGGACAGCGTCAGCCAGCCCGCCGTGGTGCCGATATCAGAGTAGGTATTCTGCACCTGGTCCATCGTCGACAGTGTGACCGCCGTGCCGCGCAGCTTGCCCTGCAGATAGAAATTCATGGCGTGATTCAGGATGGTGAACAGTATCGGCCACATCTGCAGGTAAACCAGCGTGTAGACGTAGCCTTTAATAATCGACCAGGAGAGCGCACTGACCAGCGCCAGCACAATCAGTACCGGGAACAGCGCCAGCGTCATACCCATCAGTACGCTGTGCATCACCGGCAGCGTGGTCGCGGCAATCTGTGAGCCGGTGGCCTGTGAGAGCCGCATCTTGGCCATTGACGTCTGCGTGGCGGTATTAACCAGCCCCGCCGTGTCGCCGTTCTCCGCAGCAAAGCTTTCAAGGCCGCTGCGCAGGCCGTTCATGACGACGTTCTTGCGGATAATCTCCGTCGAAGTCAGCGAGGCACCGTGAAAATAGCTGTAGCTGTCGCCCAGCATTTCCGAGAACAGCGCCACGCCGGAGCCGTTAGTCTGGCCGAAGACCTGGTCCGTGAAGCCGTGCGTCCGGTTCAGCACCTGCTGCAGGAATGATGCAGTGGTCGCGCCGCTGATATCACCCGAGTCCGTATTCAGACGCGCCGCTGCCTGCTGGCAGGTCAGGAAGTTACGGTTTTTATCAAACAGACCACGCAGCGGGCTGGGTTTACTGAATATCAGCGCATACGGATCCGGTGTGTTCATCAGGTCACCCATGCTGTACTTGTGGTTCAGCATGATGTCGCCCACCACACAGTTGTGCACGTAGTCCGAGAACATCCGCTGAATCTCGGGCTGTGAGAAACGGTAATCCGTCGTCCCGGCGGCCAGCTGTGCACCGAACAGCATGCCGGTACGGGTATAGGTCAGGGCATCCGGACGTGCAAAAATATAGTCGTAAGCCTGCGCCAGCCCCACGCCAACGCGGGTAATTAGGCTGGCCGGGGCCACAATACCGGTCGGAACATTGTCCACCTGGTAAATGGCCGCCGGCTCAGACAGGTCGATAATCTGGACTTTCTGCTTATCGCCCAGCAAAACCGACATGACCAGCACAAAGAAACCCGCCCATTTGACCAGGTCCAGCAGGTCGCGGCTGCGGATATAGGTGGCCGCCCCCACCACGACGGACACGGTCGCGGCCATGCTCAGCAGCGCGTCACCGGCACGGCTGTTGATGAATGCCGCCACGCCGTTCAGCGTGTCCTGAAACCAGGCCCCGGCGGCCACGGTATAGATAGTCTGTATCGCCATATTAATACACCCTGCTGAACTGATAGTTACCCAGCACACGGTCGGTCATTTTCGACGACACCTGCTGACGAATAAACCGGATTTGCTGCTGTGCTGAAAGCAGCGCATCCTCCTTGATCTGCACTTCCATCCGCAGGGAATTCAGCGCCTGGCGCGCATCCGACAGCCCGTTTTTCAGCTCGCGCATGTTCGCCCCCGGATAGTCCTTTGTGGCCAGAGAGCCGTTCACGACCTTCATCACGGCTTCGAGATACTGCAGGTAAATGTCGCTGGCGATGTAGTCGGTCAGCTGCGCAAACAGGGACTGCGAAACGCTCAGCGAGGACTGGTCAATAATCCAGGACAGGATGGGAACAGACGTGCTGTTGATGAACTGCTTTTCCTTTTCTGTCAGCGGTTCGTCGGTTATGGCCTTGTTCTCAATGCTGGTCAGCGTGTCCTGCACCAGCCGGGTCAGGGATTTGCTCTCGGAAATGGTGACGTTGTTAAGCGTCGGCACCAGGCATTTATTGGCGTTATCGCACACGTACGCTTTCGCCGTGCCGCCGCTCATCATCGCAGACAGCAGCGCCCGGTCGGAGGCCATTGACGCCAGGAGACGCACGTTGCCGTTCTCACCAAAAATCACCGAGCCGCTGATGGTCATGGCAAACTGACGCAGCTCCTGGTTGCTGCTGAGCGAACTGTTCGACAGCGCATCCCACATCAGATTGACGTTCTGCAGCACCTGGTCTTTCTCGGCACCCGTCGCTTTGGCGGTCGCCGTGCCGTATTTCCCGCCGGAGGTGCAGCCCTGACGCGACGAGACCCAGTCTGAAAACACGCTTTTACTTCCACCGACCGACTGGCAGACGTTCTGCTGGCTTTCACCCCAGAGTGACGCGACGTTATCGACCATCGCTTTCGCCGCCTGGCAGCTCGACATATTGAACCGGTTGATGTCAGCGGACATTTTCTGCAGGAAGTCTTTCGCCGCCTTGAGTTCCGGCACGGTTGTTTCCAGCGCCAGGTCAAAAAAGTACCCGGCGGCATTCGCCATTGTCTGTTTGACGAATGCCGTTATCTGGTCGGAGTTGATGAATGAAAACGATCCCAGATACACATCGATACCGCCGCACCCGGCGTTGATCGACGGCAGACTGATGGAAACCAGCTGGATGTTTTTGTTGCCGGTCCGGGCATAGAACGATCCGCCCGAGACGTAGCGTGCCGCCTGTCCCTGCCAGACCTTCGCTGACGTGGTGTTGGTGGCGTAGTTCATGTCCTTAAAAAAACTGTTCATGTCGTCCTGCAGGGCCGCACCGGCACTCGCCGCACCCAGTGCTGCGCCCACCGTCAGGGCCAGGCTTACCTGTCGTAACCGCATTATCGACCTCCCTGTGTTTTTTTATCTGCATTCCGGTCAGCCGCCATGCGCAGCACCTCATCCAGCCGGGCCATAACGTCGCCCTCCGGCGTATCGCCCTGCAGCAGCGGCCATGTTTCCATCGAGTTCACGTTGGTCAGAAACAGCGTGGGCGTCGCCACCGGCATGCCGCTCTGGAAATACTCCACCACGACATCCGGCGTGGCGGGCAGGACATCGGGGTAAAAACGGTCGCCCCGCCCGTCCAGGCTGACCGGAAACACCGACAGCCCGGTCCGCTGTGAAATGCGCGCCAGCACCGGCGCAAACTTATGGCAGTACTGGCAGGTCGACTGCATGAACAGCACGGCTTTCCAGTCGGACAGATTGACCCGCCTGCCGTCACTGAGCATGAACCAGCGTGGCGTCTGCGCCTGATGTTCATCCGCCTGTGGCGTTGAGGCGGGTTCACCTGCAGGCGCTGCTGTCATGGCCGGCGCATCGCCTTTTTTACCGGCTTCGAGTGCCCGGATATCGTCCAGCGTTCCGGCCTGAGCGAAGCCGCACGCCATCACCGCCAGCGTCAGCGCTGCGGCCTTCAGAGGAATTCTCATGATTTTTCTCTCAGTAGGAAGGAGTAAAGTTCGTCAGGACGTTCACTATCTGGTTATCCAGCTCGTCGTGGCTCATAAATCCCCACGCCAGCGGCTGGAACTGGTGCGTTCGCGGGTCAACCAGAAACGTGGCCGGAAAGTGCGTGACCTGCATTCTCTCCGCCTGTCCGCTGTCCCGGCGGCTCTGTGGCAGCTGGTCGCTGATTTTGCCGTCCATACTGACGGCAATCAGGCTGATACCGCGTTCCTCGCAAAATGTCCGGATTACGCCCGCCATCAGACTGTCGACGGCATTCCCGCCCCGGTAAAAGAAGAACAGGCCGTAGCGCTGTGCGACCTGGCTGACGGCTGCCGTCTGTACCTTTTTCTCTTCGGCGGCACGGGCCTGGACGCTGCCGTTGTTGTGGCTGCGCTTCAGGTTGTAATCCAGCTCCGGGTACTTCAGGCGCGCCATCTTCGCGCTCTGCGTGAAGTCCGTTGCCCGGTCGGTCCAGAAGTTCTGCAGCGTCATAAAGCGGCGAAAATTCTCAGCCGAGGGGTAGAGAATGGCGGTATCCAGCGCTGCACGCGTGGCCTGCTGCAGCAGCTTTTTCTGCTGTGACGGCGTCAGCGCAGGCGGCGGGGCGGGCGGTGGCGGCGTGTCGCTGTCTTCCGTGTCCGTCTGTGCCTGCGGGTTGTACCAGATCCAGCCTTCTTCCCGCGCATACTCAGGCTGCTGCACATCCACCGGGGCCGCCTGCAGGCCGGCACTCAGCATCATGAGCAGAACAAGTGATTTCGCTTTCACTGTCCGGCCTCCTTCATTTTCTGAGAAACAATCTCCTGCGCCTTTTTCAGCAGCGCCTGGTCCTGCGGGATGTTGCTGTTAGCGTTCAGATCGCTGTAGAAGTCGCTGAAGTTCATCACGTCAAAGCGCAGACGCTGCAGTTCATCGACCGTGATACCCCGGCAGTCCGGTGAACTGCCTGAACCGAATCCGATCCCCAGCTGGCCCCGACGGCCCTGCTCCTGCACGATGCGCGCCAGCTTGGACTCAAAAACGCAGTAACCGCGCTTTTTCTCCAGACACACACCCAGCACTTTTTTACTGCAGTATTCCCCGACGTAGATGGTCAGCTTTTTCTCTTTGGCCTTGCCCAGCGCTTTTTCATCGCTGCTGCAGCTCGACAGGCCCACGTTCTGGCCCCAGCCGGAGTCCTGACAGCAGTTATTAAATCCGGCTGCAAACTTCTTGCAGGATTTCGCCTGACCGGTGAAGGCCCGGACATTCTCCCCGTTAAGTGCCGCCACATCCTTACCCGCCGACGCCACGGCAGCCAGCGCGGAGACGGCCTGCCCGAACATGTTGCTGGTTCCGGTCTGTGCCTGTGCGCAGCTGCCGTCCTTGCAGAAAAATTCCCCGCCGCACAGCTGGCCCGTGGTGGCCCGGCGGCGTTCACAGGACCAGGTCTGTTGTTCACTGACGCAGACGCCGTCCACGGTATCCGCACACCGGGTGCTGCTGACCGAACAGGCACTGTCGTGAATGTATTCCCCGCAGGTGCCGTCGGTCGCCGCCTGTATCATGTAGGTGTCCTTCCACTGCCAGCAGGCCTGATACAGGCTGTAGGACTTTCCTTCTTTAATCACCGTGCGGGTTTCCCCGGGCTGCACACAAACCGAGCTGACATAGCGGCCCTCTGCCTTGTTAAATGAACAGCTTTCATTCCAGGCAACGGACGGGTGCCAGATACGGGTCCGCACCTCCATCACAACCTTGAGCGTAAAGGCCGTGTCTCCGCTCTGCATCCAGCCGTAAATATTGTCATCAACGGAGCCGAGGCAGGAGCCGTTACCGCTGCAGCTGGTCCCGGTCACGACCTGGTTTTCCGCCAGTTTCATGCCCGCCGCCCCGGTCAGGGCGTACGTGGCAGTGGACGAGGTGGTCATGTTGAATGTGGTGTTCATGAACGTCACACGCGAGTTGAGCAGGTAATTTTTCGTCCTGACACTCAGACTGGCGCTGCGTACCGTGCCGGCTTCAGGAATGGTAACGTGCAGAAGAATCGCCTTGCCCGAACGGCTGTATGTAAAGCGGGTCAGGCTGAAGGTTTTCACCTCGGTTGAATCCTGCCAGGTGCCGGTCATGGTGGCGGTTCGGGTACAGCCGCGCTCTATTTTTGTGTCCCGCAGGCACTGATGCGTGGTGATTTCCGTGAACGTCGCCGGTTTATCCACGCAGCCGTTGAACGCCCCGCTGGTCAGCGCCTCGGCTTTGTCTTTCATTGCCAGCCCCTCTGCGATAAAGGGCGCATCCATTGAAGGTTTACTGTCAGCCGGTGTGTTCTGAATGGTCGTGTAGATGGTCTGTCCCGCTTCAGACTGACTCATCGCCTGCGACGCCGCGCCGGACAGGTCAGTCACACCGGATTTCACGCCGCCCCAGGCGTTGCTTTCCGGCGGAGAAGCGGTGTAGCCCGGTATGACGTCGCCGGGTTTCAGCGCCTGCATGGCATGGCCCGCCTGGTCTTTGTTCTGTTTTCCCTGCGCCATCCCCTGATTAAACAGGTCATTGGCCATCAGCGGCGAAACCACGAGCGCCAGCGCAATAACGGACAGCAGTCTGCGCATCACGGTGTCCTCCCGGCCAGCAGGTCTTTCGCCGTCTGCGCGCATTCACCTTCTTCCGTAATACGCTTCAGGGCTTCGGGCAGCGTAACGTCACCCGCCAGCCGGTCCACGGTTTTACCACCGCTGCCGCAGGTCACCACCACTACCGGCACGGCGCTTATCCCGTACTGGCGAAAGGTCACCGGATCTATCTGCACGCCGCCGGTGTTTGTGTCCTTTACCAGCTGCACCACCGCGTTCGCTGTGGTCCGCATGTCGCCGTTCACCATGCCACGGATAACCACCGGTATTTTCAACAGCGCGGCATCACGCACGCGCTGTCTGAGTTCATCCGGCGGCATCGAAAACGAGACAAAGACCAGCGCGGCGGCAACCGGCTTATCTTCAGGCTGCATCCGGCGTTTCAGCTGAGCCGCCTGGTCATCGATAAATGACTGGTCCTGTGCAGAGACCGCGCCCGGAGTGGCTATCCCCGGCACGGGCAGCGCGCGAAAACGCTGCCTGTCCAGTTCCAGCTGGTCACTCAGAAAACGGCGGTTGTCGGTGTGCTCCGCACATACCGGCATGACAGCACATGTCAGCAGCAGGGCTGAGAGTAAAGACTGAATTTTCATGGCATTCCCTCAGAGAAAAACGCAGTTCCGTTTACGCCACAGGAGATAACCGAAGTTACGCCTGTCATTGGGCATGTTTTTACCCGTTTCCCAGCGGGTGACGCTGCGCCCCAGCGGGTGGCACTGTCCGGCATCGGGGTATTTGTTCACCATCTGATAACGCCAGCGACTTTTCGGGATAATGGCGGAGGGATATTCAAAGCAGACCGCCGTGTTTTCACCGATGCTGTTCATGATCATACCCTGCCGGTGAAGCTTAAAGGCCATACGTTCGCTGAGCAGTACCGAGGTCTGTAGCGGACTGAATTCGTTGGAAACGTAGCCGTTGAACGGGTACATGCTGCCCTGACTGCCGGCACACCAGAACAGGGCATCTACCGGCATGCCGTTCAGACTCGCCACGGCATCCGCTGCGCAAGCGGCCTGTGCGATGAGGTTGCTGAACAGAATGGCTTCCGGCTGAATAATCGCGCTGAGTGCGCTGCTGTCCCACATCGGATCCAGCTCCGAGAGGTAGCCGATATCCAGATCGCCGCCCTGCAGACAGCCCATCGACGTGATGATGTTCAGCCAGTAGGTGAGCGGGTATTTGTACCAGTGGACGTGATAAAACGCGCCCGGATTAGCCCGGTTCTCCTGCCCGCCGGTGCCGCTGCCGGTTTTACCGACGCTGATGTTGAACCCGCCCAGATTGACCATGCAGTACGGTGACCGGGTCACGTCCGTCAGTGCCATCGGCTCCCAGTAACCCATGGCCAGTCCCACGCGATAGAATACCCCCATCGGACAGTACTGGATGGGCATGGACGGATTGCGAGTGTCCGGCAGTGTGCCCCGCGCAACGGGAATATCGCCAATCGTTATCGGGAACAGGCATTCCCAGCAGACATCGGTGATCGGGTTTACAAAATTCCCCTCACACTCTGGTGAGGTGACAGCCATGCTGCGCGAAGTCCCGCCCCCGAAGCACATCATCAGTACGAGCAGCAGCGCTGATCGCATCATTTTTCACCTCCGTCACCTTTATCCGTAACCGGACCTGTCTCTGTACGCGGCAGCGCAAAGGTATCGACACGGAGACGGCGGCGATCTTCTGACAGGGTCACCCGGGCCGGAATGGATGTCAGGGCAAACTTCTGACTGAGCATGCCGCCCTGGTCGAAGTAAATACGCGCGTCCAGCGCTTTTGTGGCCTCCCGGATATCCCCGTTAACCAGAATAATGCGGTACATCAGCGTGGCCGGTTTCTGCGCCTGCATCCACGCCAGCTGCTGCGGGTTGTCGGCGTCAATAAAGTACAGCGTGTCGCTGAACGGCACGCTGTCCAGCGGATTCACCACCTGGCCCTTACGCGCAAAAACGCGGCCCTGCAGATCTTTCAGGTCGTCCGCCACGGTAAAGGACGGGTCGATATAGTGCGTGCTGTTCTCCTGCGCAATCGTCAGTCCCTCCACCGGCGGCGGTCGCAGCGTGTTGTCGATAACCCGCTGTTTAAAAGCCTCCTGCTCCCGGGCCAGTTCGCCGCTCGCCTCCATCGCTTTCAGCCGGTTGTCGATCGTGGTCAGCATGTCCTGCTCGGCCACCGGGTAGAGTTCTCCCCAGGTGCCGAGGTCTTTTGCCTGCACCACGGCAGGCAGCAGAAGCAGTATCAGAAGGCGGCGATTCACGGGGTCTTCTCCTGCATTTTCAGGGCCACGGCTGACTGCACGTCCGGGGTGATATCCTGCGCCCCGCTGACCACCGCCGGCGACACCAGGATGAGCGCGTCGTGCCGGTGCTGCCAGTCCGCCAGTTCATCCTCAAGCGTTGCCATAAATCGCCGGGTCAGGGCGGCGCTCTGCGCCTCGTCCAGTGCCTGCGCCCCGGCCTGTTCGGTAAATTCATCAATGGTCCTGCGCATGTCAAAACTCACCACCGTCGGGGCACGCCAGCTGATGAGCAGTGAGGTGACGGCGGCATTGACGGCGACAAGCGTGACTGCAACCAGCAGCAGGTTAAACAGGCAGCGGCGCTGGCGACGCTTACGCCGCGACAGTGCCGGAGGTCTGTCCACCTCTGCGGCCTTCGTTGAAACGTTCACATCCTCTGTCATACATCCTCCGTCAGCGCTTCCAGTTCGCGCATTTCATCGGCGAAGTTACGTTGTGCCAGCTGGTATACGGCGTCATGGATATCCATGTTCTGTTCCCGGCACTGGCGAATAAATTCGAAGTCATCCCCCTTCGAACTGAACATGGCCCGGCTGAGCGGATCCACGAACAGGCGATGGAAACTGCTGGTATCGTTGATGCGCAGCATGAAGGAGGAGAACCACTGATCTTTGGCATCACCGAATTTAGAGACAACACTTCGCTCCAGCTCGCTGAACTGATCGGGACGCTTCTGGTTGTACTGTTTGAATTCCGATGCATCCTGCTTGAGGACAACCTTGAAGGCGGAGTTACCCCATGCTGCTTTGGCTGCGGCGGAAGCATCATCGGCATCAAAGTCCTTGATATTCTGGCTGATGGTGATGAATGCACCACGGTGACGGCGAACCGTACGGTAGCCAGTTTCGATAAACTCACCGACTTTCTCATTTTTGAAGTTGAGCAACTTCCAGCCTTCGTCGATGGTGCAACATTTCTTAAGGTCTCGCGGGGTACGGTACATCTTGTCTTCGATGTAGATGATGAGGGAGAACATCACCGCAACCAGCAGGTCAGACTTGTCCTGCAGGCCACCCAGCTCCAGAACGATAAAGCGCGCATCGTCAGTCAGTGACGGGTCGTCGCTGTTAAAGTATTCGCCGTATATTCCCCAGGAGCAGTACTTACCGAGCAGTTCGACAATCTCATCGATGCGGTTGGTGATACCGGGCGAATTCCTGTATTTATCCTCATTGCGTATGGCCGTCAGTTTGTTGACAACATGATCTATGCGGGCTTTTTCATGACATTCTTCCCAGGCGTCCTGAACCCCCCGCAGCAGCAGACTGTGATGGACTTCATCCAGCGTACCGTCGGGGCTGGCCAGCACGGCCAGCTGGTCACGGATACGTTCCCCGGACTCATTGATATTAGAGATGTTGGCAAACGGATTGAATTTTAGTGACTTACCATCAAGGTATGTCCCGCCCACGTTCTCACAGAACGATTTGTAACCGTCCCCCATGTCAAACACCCAGGCGATACCGCCCGCGTCCAGCACGCTGCGCAGGATAGGCTGCACCAGGCCGGTCTTGCCTGCTCCCGAGGTACCGGTGACCGCCATGTTATAGTTAGTGTTCCCCATGCCGTCACCGTAGATGTCCAGGAACGCCAGCTGATTGCGGTACGAAGGGGCCAGAAGCCCGCCGTCACACAGGCGGTTGTCCGCAACCACGGGTAGCAGGTTAACCGCCTGGATACTCTCGGCACGGCAGGTTGCGCCGCCGGCGCGGATGTCTTCCCACAGCCCTTCAGAATGAATGAACGGCAGCATCGCCAGCCAGTTACGAAACTGCATGTAGGTCGGGGAAATCAGCTCAATGCCGTTTTTTTTGAAGGTATTAATCACCTGCTGTTCGCAGACCAGCGCATCGTCATCGTTATCCGGGCAGAAGGTCGTCATGTTGTAGTAGTAGCGGACAATACAGGTCTGGTTGCTGTTCAGGTGCTCACGGATCTCCTTCCACTCCGCCGCCTGCTTCGCCACGCCCGGAAAAATGGTGGCATAAGGTGAATTGGCTTTCTTTTCCCGATCGAGATATTTGCGCGTGGCCTCCCCCTGGGTGGCAACCTGGTCTTCTGCTTCGAGCACCATCGTCAGGACAAACGGGCTGGCGATGGTCAGATCCGGACTCAGCAGGTTGGAGATGTTATCGCCGCCCATCCACAGCATGAACAGGTCAGGGTTGTTCTCCATCATAAAGTTCATGGCCCGGGTGCGGGTCACACCGCCCTTTCCGTCTGGCAGGCTGATGGTAATGTCATCCGGATGTACATCCGCGCCAATGCGCGGGTCAATGCAGCGCTGGTGAAGCTCGTCAAACCGGCCTACCCGCACCGCTGTGGGCTGCAGCTCTTCGTGGCGCGCATTCACCATGCCATGAACCAGCGTGGCCAGCTCTTCCTGTTCAACAAGCTGTGTGGCGAGCTTTGCCGAATCCAGCGAGGATCGCAGCACCTTCATGATGTGCGAGACTTCGGTTATCACCGCCGCCGTGCGCTTTTTCGCTTTGACGCTGTAGGAGATATACAGCCGGTAGTCGCGCAGCGTCACAGGCAGCCCCGTCGGGGTGTTAAAGCTCTGCTGCGCCGCGCGCATGTAATAGGCGCGGGTAATGCGGTTGAAGCGGTCGGCGTGCTTACCCTGCCAGCGGAAGGCCGCCAGACCGCGATCTAGCTGATCGCCGATAAGTTTGCTGGACACCAGGTGAAAGGCCAGCGGCACCTTGCGCGGCAGCTTGCTTTTCACCAGATCGTCGAGCACCTGCACAATCTGCTCATTGGCTCCGATAAGCGGCTCGGCACGCAGTAAAAAACCGACGGTTGTTTTATTCACGAACAGGCCGCTGTCCTGGTCAAAGTCCCGGTAGGGCAACAGGCTGCTCAGCTGCGGAAAGTCGAGATGCGCCAGGTTACGCGTCATTTGTGCTGCGCCGTCAGGCATGCGGAACGCTTTCTGCAAATTTTCAATCACACCCAGAAAATGTTTCACCGTAGTGACTCCTTACTGTATCTGCGCGGGAAGCACCCACTCGCCGGGGCTGACGATGAAAGACACGCGGCCCGGCTGATGAAAGACGCTGTCGCTGTCGACCCACGGCGCTATCCAGACCGTGGCGGTGTTCTCAGCGCTGCGCTGCGGACGGGCCACGCCCGGGCTGTCACAGCGCGTGCTGGCGCAGGCAAACCTCACATCCGTGCCGGTGGTCACCGGAACAACGGCGGTTCTGCGCGGGGCTGACTGACCCGGTGCAGTCTGTGCGGATACCGGAGACGGAACAGGCCGGGTTACCGGGGCTGAAGAGGGCAGCGGTTTTACCGCCACAGGTGCCGTACGGGAGGAAACCGGGGCCGCTGCGGGCAGGCTAACCAGGCCGGGCAAGCCGTCCGCACCCTGCTTTACCGACTGACGGGCGGCCTTCTCCTTAGCCAGTTCATTGGCGCGCGTCATGGTCATACAGGTATCGGAGGTGGTGGCATCGCAGTCAAAGCTGCTTTTGACTCCGGCGCATCCGGTCAGCAGGAGAGTAACGCCGGTAATAAGGAAAAGAGGGTATTTCATGGTTGCTCCAGAGTTGCCGTCAGACACGCTACCGCCCATCCCTTTCACGCATCTGAGGGCATTTGCAGGTGTCATATTGTGGTGATTAAACTGCCTGTTCCTGTGGCCGGGCCTTTCCCGGCCGGGTATTACTGCACCGGCTGCTGCGCGGGCGGCGCTTCAACCGTGTCGCCCACATGAAAATTACCCAGCTGTTTCAGCATGTCCGCCGTGTTTCCCGGCATCGGCGGCGGTAAATCCGGGGACGCGGTGCGCGACGGCTTCAGCCGTTTCGCCGCCGCTTTCTCACGGGCCTCCTGGATACTTTCGAGCTGGAAACCGTCCTGAAAGACCAGCGTGACTTCGTTGCCCGCGCCAATCGGAATGACGGGGTGATACTGCTCGGCACGCTTGATGTAGTAATCCGAGAGGGTTCTGGCCGCAGAGCTGGCACCGCCGCCGAAACCGGCCTGGGCAATGTCACCTGCGCCCATACTGGCCATGGCACCGATACCCACCGAGGGTGAAGCGGCTTTCTCAATGCCCTTGCCGATACCGTCCAGGAAGCCTGCGCCACCGGCGTAAAGCAGGATTTGCCCGTTACGCATCACCACTTCCCCCCGGATACCGTTTTTACCCATGAATGAGACGTGCCCGGCGATTTTCTGATCGATGGTGTCCTTGCCGAACTGGCAGCTGATTGAACGGGTACGGACGTGTGCACGCTCGCTTGAAACGTCGCCCCAGGCTTCCAGCGTGACGAAACAGCCGGTCAGGTCGAACTCGCCGTCATTGGGCATCTGAACCTTACCGGTCAGTCGCAGCTGCATCGGCACCGTGTTTTTATCGCCGGTGACGGATGCGTTCGTGTCGGCGCCCTCCACCACAATGGCTTCAGCAAAGCTGCCGGAGTGTATCCACGGAAAACGCGGCCCTGTGTCGGTTTTGGATGGGGCTGAAAATTCTTCACTGTCCATCTGCCCGGGCCGGTCTGAAAGTGTCATAACCGGCGGGACTGGCTGACCGCCCTGCACCGGCCAGTAGTCGGTCGGCGGCGGAACGGCACCGACAGGTGTGCTCCGTCCGCCGGGGCGCAGGTCACCGGGCAGCGGTTCACCGTTCTCGTTTTCAAAGTTCGCCGCCGCATCCTTACGGGTCTGCAGAAGCTTGTTCTCTTCCTCCAGTTCACGGATACGATCCTGTGAACCCTTCAGGTCACGTCCCAGCAGACCAATTTCCGTGCGCATACTTTTGATCTGCGACTGCGTTTCCTTATTCAGCCGCTGGGCCTCGGCAATGGCGGAGCGCTGGACCTTACCGTCAAAAGACTGGTTAACGACGCCGGTCATGTCCGGTGCCGGTTCACCCTTTGCAGGTCGCGCCGGGGTTTTCTTCTCAAACTGCATCTGCGAGATTTTCCAGGTGCCGCCCACGGCCAGCCCGAGTCCCAGCAGAATGGCCGTCAGCAGGAGAAGCTGCCTGCGGCGAACGATTTTGTTAACGCTTGCCATCATCGCCTCCGCTGAAAGAACGGATAACGGTGATCATCTGGACACCGCCGCCGAGCAGGGACTGCGCGTTGTTATCGAACATTACGGCGCGCACGCCCTGCGTCCAGAAGTCCTGCTCACGCAGACTAACGGCACGGGTAAGCGTATTGCGCACGCTGTAGCGATCGACACGCACAAGATTGCCGGCCCAGGCTTTAACGGGGGTCAGGACCAGACCGGTGGGGGCCGTTGCCCCACTGCGCAGCGGGTCCGCTTCGCCATAACCGTCCGGCATCCGCCCGGTCAGGGCCGCGCGGCTGAGACTTATCAGCAGCGTTTCATAAGGCTGCCCGGTTTCCCACTGACGGGTTTCCGTGCGGGGTGCTGGCTCAGCGCTGAGCAGTCGATAGGTATGTCCCTGCCCCTTAACCGGCGTGGCCACTACGGAAAAGGTTTGTCCGGAGGTGGTTTCGACGTAGAGCGTGAAGGGATCTTTCGCTACCGTGGTGAACAGCACACCGCCGGATGACGTGATGCGTTTATCTGCGATCATCCCGGCCTGTGCGGAAATGGCCTGAACGCGGTCGCCGGGGACAAAAATCAGGTTGGGATCGGTGCTACTCACCGGCAGACGAAACTGCGCGCCCTGGGTGAAGGTCAGTATCGCCGGTACACCGGATGCTGCGAGAGCAGGCAAGGCGGTCAGCATCGCGGCGGTGAACGCAAGGACGGAGAGTTTATTTTTCACCGGTCACCTCGTAGAACTTACCAATACGGGTAAATCCACCGGCGTAGATGAGACGCAGCCGGTAGTTCTTGATTTCGGTTGAAGGTTTGCTGTTGCCAATCCACATCTTGAGTACGCCACGTACATCGATACGGCCATCGACCGGATAGACGTTGATTTCAGTGGTGTAAAACGTGGAATTTACTTCGCTGGATTTAATCTGAGTCGCTTCGCTTTGCAGGACGGTTTTAAATTCGCCCTCTACAGCCGGATCGACAAATGAGATAAGGAAACGGTGATTGGAATCCACCGTTTCGGGTGAAACGTTCAGCCGCAGGGCCAGAAATGACAGTGCCATCATCCGGTAATATTCTGTGTCTGCTTTTGTTTCAGAAACGGCGAAAGGTGCGCTGTAGGTCATCGGCGTGACAACCATTTTTTGATCGTGAATCAGTGAACGGTTGGTAATGACAAGCCAGGTCAGTGCGAATGTCAGAATAAAAACAAGCGTTGTTAAAATCAGAATCAGCACAGCAATGATTTTCGTTGATGAATTACGCGCACTTACTTTCATACAATCCCTGCGACTAGTTTATTTAATCCATTTCCTGTGACTGGAGTCAGGAATAACGCGGTAAACAATACGGAAAATTTCAATCGGTAAATGCCAGTAGCACCAGTTATAAAGCCATCGGGAACTCTTTCCGCGCTTCGCTGCTTTAATCAACTGCCAGACAACTGCCGCGACAATAAGGCCAAAAAGATAATGCTTACTGAATAACCCCCACAGCAGCGGCACTGCTGCGGGGATTGCTTCATCTAATGGCAACCCGATAATCCGGGTCTGTTCTGACAGTGTTCTGGGGAAACGATATTTATTGAGGTCGTTTCCCGTCATATCAGCTGATGAAAGTTCCGCCCACTGTGGTAAATACAATCACCACAACCAGGCCCAGCAGGATGATCATGTTTTTGGTACGGATATACATCGCCACACCGACGATCAGCTCAGCGATGATAATGGTCATCATCACAAAGGAGTCGGCACCAAACGTGGCTTTTACATCATCTTTCCCGCCAGCCAGCAGGTCTGTACCGCCCTCGGCATGGGCCATGTGGCCGAGACCAAGCAGCAGCAGCGGGGACAGTGCCGCCAGGCGGCCCAGTACTTTACGGGTAGTCATCGTACGCCAGGCGGACTGGCAGAAGGACAGTGCACGATTTTTGACAGATGCGGGGCGGCCGCCTTTCGCTAAGGATAAATTCATAAAAAACTCCATTTAATTTATATAATTAAAGCCCAGTTGGTATTGACAGGTAGTCAATCCGGCAAAGAGTCATCACGCGGCAATAACTCTTTAACAGACCCCCTACTCCAGATGATTACTCTCATCGCGCTCCGTTGCGTTTCCCACTGACTCTATCGAGGAGAAGCGCCGTATATGATCTTCCAGTCGCATCTCAGCCTCTTTCTTTCTGCTGCGCCCGGAGTGATGGGCACTCATAAACAGGACTTCTTCAATTTGCTGAGGTATGTCACACGTAATCGTTTTTTTTGGAATCTTAAGATTCTGAAAATTAAAAAGGGGCTTTCTCTCCATAAGACCTCACGTTTAAAAAAAGGCTGCTTCGGCTGTTCAAATACCCTACCAGACGAATCCCCACCCCTTGGAGCACTTTTTTCAACTTTTTTTTCGCTACATGATTTATATAGTTAGACCACTTATCCACAAGCAGAAAGAAAAATCTGAGAACCATAGATTGATATTTATCAAAAAAAATAGACTATTAAATGAACAAAAAATTATGCAAAAAAAATTATTTTTATAAGAAAATACAGTCTTGTTGAGTAAATATCTCTGACCCCAAGAGCATCTTTTATAGACATTAACTGGAACCTTATTTCCTCTTTAGAATAGTTTAACAAGGTCGCCATCACTGTTTGGTTACCGGTAAGGGCATACAGGCAAAGAAGTGATGACTGCTCATCAGTCAGTTGTTCAGGAAAAAAATTTTCATCCAAAATTTTCATCATAAATGAAAATAACATCTCACTATCATTATCGGAGCAGAGTTTTTTTCGGCATGAATCCATATGTTTTCTGGCTTGTCTTTCTGTAGAGCCTCGGTATGAGGCGATATCCTTAAAACCAAGGGTCTGACTGAAAAGGCAGAGCGTTTCAAACTCTGCGTCTGTAAGCTCAGGAAAATGATTGCGTTCCCGCGATAAATATGTAGGATCGATGACAGCCATCCTGGCCTCCGAATACGTTAGTGATGGTTAGCGACTGGAAAAGGATTTCAGCCTTTTTCAGTCGCGCTAATAAAAAATGCGCTTTCCTTCCTCTCAATAAATAACCTCTGAAACAAATAATACCGAATTAAACTTATCACGCCAGATTTTTTCATAATATTAATGTGAAAAAACCGTATTAAAAAAACAAAAAAAATAATCGATCGCTATTTAAAAAAAAGCAGATCTTAATTTCACATATTTAATATTTTGAAGAATAAAAATCTTTGTTAACTACCGTTACTATTGGTGGCGCCGATATAAAAACATGATGTTACAACCCGTTTTTTTGTATAAAAAAAGAGATGGAAGTATAATTTCCATCTCTTTTTAGAATTTTGAAACCTTATTTACCTGTCACTATCCTCATCATCCGTATGGAAGAACACCTCCAACCCTGATTTCGAAAAATCAGCTACGGATTTCTTAAGCTCTTCAATATCGAAATCACCGTTACTAATCGCCTCTTGACTGAGCGCACACATTCTCATCACCTCTGTACACATAGCTCTTGTTCTAAGAATGTTATCCAGTATGTGCCTGTTAAACTCCATCTGACTAAAACCACTTTCTTTCTTCTCTCGTTGTAATCGGTAAACCCTCAATCCGAGTTCGATGAGCATGGATGTAAAAGAAGACATGGTGAGCTCATTTTCATCGGCGCCTTCCTGCCTGCGCTCCGTGATTAGTGCATCAATGTCTTCGAGCACTTTGTTACTTACAAATGTCTGTATTCTTGGCATCGCATTTCCTTATTTAACGCCTGATTGTAATTAACCAACCATGGTTAACACTAATTGATAGTGTAAAACAGCATGGAGAACATGTGAGTATAAATTAAAAAATCCACTTTTCCCGCAGGTTATGAACCAGGGTGAATTCAGTTTTTAAGAGTCGATTGTGAGTACAGGCGGAATTAAATCACACTAAGTAGCGAGTATCAAAGAATAAAAAAACACTCTAAGAAGAGTCTGTGAGATCATAAAATAAGAGTATAGCCTAGAGTGCACTCTAATTAACCATATGAAATATAGAAAATACTCTAATCAGAGTACACGACTTACTCCAACCAGAGTATGGCCGGAGTATTAACACGCTCTACAAAATCACATTTCATTCTAAAAACAACACGAAATAAAAACATAACAACATGATTTATATGAAAATCATGCAAGATGGAATCTTGCGCGGGGTGTGGGACTCTGGATCTAAGGAGCAGGCATAGAGAATATAATCCCAGAACAGGGATTCAGTATTACCCCCCGTTGCCAAAATTTATCTGACGTGGCATTGTCTGCCCTGTACATCACGCTCAGGGAAAAGAGTTCATGCTTAAAAAATTAATGCTGGCCATCATCTTAATTTCCGGCGCTGCTTCTGCCTCTGACTGCTTCGACAGGGCAGGCCGTGACTATCAAATAGACCCAGACTTATTGCGTGCAGTAGCCATCACAGAATCGTCTGGTCGCAGCAACGCGATGAATATCGTTTCTTCTGAACGTTATGCTGTAGGAATGATGCAGATCCATTCCAACAACTTTCCCCACCTTTCAGAGTTTGGTATTACGCCCGGTAATCTTTACGCTGACAGCTGCCTGAATATATACACGGGAGCGTACTACCTTGCTATTGCATTTAAACGCTGGGGTTATAACTGGCGGGCGGTAGGTGCTTACAACGCGGGCTTTAAAGAAACCAGAAGGCAGGATTTAAGGCGGAATGAATATGCACGGAAAGTCTGGAAACATTACAGGGGCATTAAAGTTAACAATTCCCACGTACAGGAAAAACGATAAAAGCTGCTTAAAAAACCGGCCTCACACGTTATGAATTCATTCTGGCCATCTTTTCGTCCATATTCAAAGTTGACTGATTCAGTTTTCTATCTCCACCGATTCCATTCACCTCGTGTGTACGGTTTCTACTCTCCTCCTCCGTCTGGCCAGGAAGACATCTTTAACCCTATTTTACTGAATACGATTAAAGGTGCTTCCTAAACCCTCCTGCTCGTTTTTCCAGTGAAGAAAGTTAACTACCTGTCAGCCAGTAATGGGAGACGGATTATCCTGATATTTTTAATTCCAGCACCTACCCGCCAGCAATGAGCTATTTCTCTATATTTAGTATAATACTGTGCATATCTTCCATATCTTCCTCAACCGCTTTCGACTTTTTTTAAACTGTACAAACTTAACACTGAGCGGCAAGAGCATTAACAACTGACAAAAAGCAGCTCATCTACCACTGGATGAAATAAAATGAGAGTTACACTTGAGTATTGTACATGGCCTGAAAAGTAAAACCGGGAAAAGACGAATTACCTTTCCGTCTTTTAAAGACGCGGGGGTTTATTACCGCTACGGTCAAATCGGCATGTCCTTTCATGATGCAGTAAAGGAATTTGAATTGCATAAGGATGGAAGCCCGGCAGGACAGCGACAGCTTGCCGGCTCTGTTTACGACAGCCGTGTCCCGTCAGAAAATACGCCCGGACAATTATGTTTTATTGCTTAAAAAGACATATTCCGAAAGAGATAAACAGCAGGATTAGGGAAAAGTACAGCAGGGATGAACAAAAAATAATGAGAAAACAAATCCGCGACTTAATAATACGGGCGGCGCTATGCGCAGCCCGTATTAATTTTCACCGCAGACGCGCGGCCTTTTATGTTATGTATTGCAGAACGATTTCCTGCACTTCAGGCTGGTTATGCGGCTGTATTCATATCGTGCAGAAATTTACGCATAATACGGATCCGGCGCTGGTCTTCCAGGCGTTTTTCAAAGTTGTTGATATAGTATACGGGCGTATAGCGAACCCTGTTAAGCTGCATTGTCAACGTATTGCCCGTAACCACCTCGGCAGGTATACCCAGCAGTGAAAGCTGTATGAATGCCATATCAGCGGCAACGGGATCGATATCGATACAGCTACCAAACATATGCTCAGATGGATTGTAACCAGCTGCAAGAAGTTCCTCCGCATAAGCGATAATCATCCCCGCTGCACCGCTTGCCGGATCGCTCACGGTCACAAAACCTTCATGGCGTATCGTCTCCCCGATGTCCGGCCTGAGCAGTTTTGCCATGAGTAACTGGACATTATACGGCGTGAAATATTGCCCATTGCGATCTTCGCCCAGCTCAAGCTCCATGAAGATCGCGCCAAGGAAGTCATGGAATTTCGCTTCCAGTGCGCAGACCAACAGGCGGAAAAGCGTATGCAGGTTGCTGATATCGCTCTCGCTGTATTTCCCGCAGATTTTGCGGCTCTGTTCAATATTCTCCGACGTTCTGATCCGTGCCATATCAAGTTCACTGGCGGCCAGCGTAATGAAGTCGCTGAACACCTCCCATCGGCGCAGATTACGGGCGGTGTCCATGAACACGCTGACAAACTGCCGGCGATATTCCTCAATGGTCATCATCCTGGGTGAAATCGGCTGCGCGTTCACGGCAGGCAATGCAGGCTTTACAGGTGTTACTGGTGCGGCCTCTTTCGTCTGATCAAAAAAGCGGGCAAAACTGAGTTGAGACATAGTTCCTCCTAAAATGCCGCCCCCTGTGGGGCGGCTCCTCCGTCAGTTACATGCCCGCGTCAGTTCGAGCGTACGTAACACCTGGCCCCACTCGCTCCCGCGCAAGGCGGGAATACGTACGGCGCGGCCCTTCTTGAGGCACCTGGCTATATGCCGCCCCAGCGCCCGCATTTCGGGGCTGAGTGTCTCAGGTGCGATCACACCGCGTTTAATCCGCACCTGTTTTTTAGGTGGCTGCTTTTCCGCCGCACAGATCTGGACATACGAGAAAGTCGGTGTAACAATCGACGCTCTGCTAAAATGATTCATGGGTGTTTCCTTTTAGTTGAGGCCGGATCCATCGTTCCGAGGCGAATAAATCCGGCGGGTTAAGGCAGGCGAAAGCCTGCTTTTCTCATTTCTGGCGCTGCATTTCCTCCTTAACGCGAGCCAGGATTTCCGCATGGCCAAGGTTGCTGTAGTCACGCATCCGGTAATAACGGATACCGATCCGTGCGTAGATTTCGGTCACACTGCCGCAGACCATTTCCGCCAGCATGAAAGTTTCACACTCGCCGTTCTCGCTGCTGCGCCAGTTCACCGGATACATCAGGCCCAGCGCATCATGGAAGGCGTGAACGTCAATTTCGACGGGCGCAGACAGGTATAACTTTTCGCGGCTCAGCCAGTACGCAAGTTCGGCCTCACTGGTTGCGTAAATGCCTGCTTCGGTGCCGTATTCGTTCAGATTTAAGTGCATGGTTTCTCTCCTTCTGGTTAATGGCGTTGATGTTTCGCCGTGATGGTTATTCGTCGAACGTGATACCGGAAAAATGCGCCATCAGGTGCAGCATGTCGGCAATCACATCAACTTTCTGCTGAATGGCTGGCGTGGCTTTCAGGATGCGCGTTACAGCGGTTCTGAGTTCAGCCATATAGTGATTTGCAGACTCGCCCAGCGCCGTTTTGTCCGTATTGCTCTGGAACTTCAGCAATGCGTTGCTTACGCGATTTTGTAGATTTTCCAGCTCACTGAGCGCGTTCTTTTCCCATCTTTCGTAAGATTCTTTGGTGGCGGTTTTGACGTTGACGTTCTGTGTGTTCATCCTGCTTTTTCTCCTTTCTGGTGGTTAATCCATCTCTCGTTGAGTTCCCTGGCGGCAAAGGGCAAAGGAGCAACGGCGGGGCGGCAGGAGAAGGGCGGAGACAGAAGTTTTTGCGGACCTTCGCAAAAAGTTTTGGCGGAGTTCATTTCACCCTTCGGATGACGACACGACGGTGCTACGACAAGCCCTCCGCCCGGGGACTTAACGGGAGAGGGCACGCCAGAGGTACGGGAAGAGGATGAACACACCCGACACGGCGGAACGGCGTGGCGTCAGAGGACTGTCGGCAGTTTTACCGCCGACAGGGTGAAGCGGCGCATCCGTCTACGGATGCAGCAAGCGCAGGGGTTGACGTTGCGTCAGGATGGACGCCCGGAGGGCAGAGACAGCCTGCTGGCTCTGTTCACGACAGCCGTGTCCCGTCTGGGACGACGCCCGTGTGTTGCCGTTTCAGTGCAAACAGCCAGTACATTAGCCCGCAGCAGCAGGCTGTTAACCAGAAAAGTATCCAGCACCGACAGGCCGTCAGCCATCTTCAGCCTGCCAGCGATACAGACAGCTCAGGGACAGGTTCAGTTCATCAGCAATACTTCGCACATTTTCACCCGTTTCGTTGCGGGCTTTCATTCTGCGCACGGCCTCCCGCCGGATCGCTTTGCTGACCCTTTTCACAGCTGGTGAGATTTCCCATATCCGGTGTATGGTCGCCGTTCTGGAGGCCGACTTTTGCTTTAGTGCTGAGGGGCTGCTTCGGTCTTTTTTCCTGGCATACCCTTCTGCCATCATTCTGACCTGCAGGTCAGGATCCAGCTCGCCGCTCCGTATACGTCTGATAACGTTGTCCCGGCATCTGGCTGAGTGTCCGGCACTGGCAAGCGGGACATGTTTCGCAATACCCCAGCGCTCGCGATATTCACTTACCGACATCTCATGCGTCATACGCAGATGCGGAGCCAGGAAGGAAAACGCCCTGCCGCACTCCCTGCAGACGACGTATCCCTGCGTGTTCCGTTCTCTTGTCATCACCCCACCTCCCTGCCGTCGCCGTAACCCTCAGCCCATTCGGTAATCTGCGCATCAGGTACGTCCAGCTGCTTCTCCACTTCTTCGGCCAGCATGTTGAAGTCGCACTTCAGACCACCATTCAGGCCATCCCACTCAACCGACATATCGGTTAGCCTGTTTAGCATCGTCTTCAGGCGTCTACATTGACTGCGGGCAATTTTCAGTTCCTGCCCGTACGGATTTGCTCTCCTGCTCATGCCCCCTCCCGGAACGTCAGCTTGTTCGGCACCATCCAGTGCTCCAGCCGCCTGACCGATTTCGGGTTATCTCTTGCCAGCGCATCCGTTTCAACCATCACACTCCAGAATGGCTGACTCTCCGTCATCCAGCGCTCCAGTGGTGCCAGTGACGGAAACCGCTCGCTCCATCGCCAGAACATATCCTCAAGATCGTGTTGTCTCAGTTGAGTACACGACCAGCGCGCACTCCAGCTGCTGACCGTCTCCGGTGTATGGAATGCCAGTTCAATCTCCGCCTG
>Ga0308165_1001307_pt1 | contig 35720 bp, 27 predicted proteins | sample PhyWR2_FD_201032 | JGI IMG/M metagenome (GOLD analysis project Ga0308165, IMG submission 201032) | Phyllosphere microbial communities from UC Gill Tract Community Farm, Albany, California, United States - DLSLW.R2 | ecosystem: Host-associated > Plants > Phyllosphere > Unclassified | place: USA...
AGACCAGCCGCCACCTGCCCAACGACATCCTGCGCGAGCTGCATGGCTTCATCCACATGTTCGAGGACACCCCCGAATTTGTCGCCAAGCACATCATCCGCGAAGCCAAGAATTACCTTGAAAGCGTGCAGCCGCCATTCTTCAAGGCGCTGCTCGACTACGCCGAAGACGGCTCGTACAGCTGGCACTGCCCGGGCCACTCCGGCGGCGTCGCCTTCCTCAAGAGCCCCGTGGGCCAGATGTACCACCAGTTCTACGGTGAGAACATGCTGCGCGCCGACGTCTGCAATGCCGTCGAGGAACTCGGCCAGTTGCTGGACCACAACGGCGCCATCGGCGCCAGCGAACGCAATGCGGCCCGCATCTTCAATGCCGACCACTGCTTTTTCGTGACCAACGGCACCTCCACCTCGAACAAGATCGTCTGGCACCACACCGTGGCCTCGGGCGATGTGGTGGTGGTCGACCGCAACTGCCACAAGTCGGTGCTGCACGCGATCATCATGACGGGCGCCATTCCGGTGTTCCTCAAGCCCACGCGCAATCACTTCGGCATCATCGGGCCCATCCCGCAAAGCGAATTCGCGCCCGAGACCATCCAGGCCAAGATCGCCGCCAACCCGCTGCTGCAGGGCGTCGATGCCAAGGCCGTGAAGCCGCGCGTGCTGACGCTCACGCAGTCGACCTACGACGGCGTTCTCTACAACACCGAGACCATCAAGAGCATGGTTGACGGCTATGTCGAAAACCTGCACTTCGACGAAGCCTGGCTGCCGCACGCGGCCTTCCACCCCTTCTATGGCAGCTACCACGCGATGGGCAAGAAGCGCGCGCGCCCCAAGCATTCGGTGGTCTACGCCACCCAGTCCATCCACAAGCTGCTGGCCGGCATCAGCCAGGCCTCGCATGTGCTGGTGCAGGATTCGCAGACGCAAAAGCTCGACCGCCATCTGTTCAACGAGGCGTATCTGATGCACACCTCGACCAGCCCGCAGTACAGCATCATTGCGAGCTGCGACGTGGCCGCGGCAATGATGGAGCCGCCCGCCGGCACGGCGCTGGTCGAGGAAAGCCTGGCCGAAGCGCTGGACTTCCGCCGCGCGATGCGCAAGGTCGAGGACGAGTTCGGCAAGAACGACTGGTGGTTCACGGTCTGGGGCCCGGACGACATCATCGAAGAAGGCCTGGGCACCGCCGAAGACTGGATCTTCCGCGCCAAGTCCAAGTCCAAGGGCAAGAAGGCTTCGGCCAAATGGCATGGTTTCGGCGATCTGGCCGACGGCTTCAACATGCTCGACCCCATCAAGTCGACCATCGTCACGCCCGGCCTGAACCTCGACGGTGCTTTCGACAAGACCGGCATTCCCGCGTCCATCGTCACCAAGTACCTGTCCGAGCATGGCGTGGTGGTCGAGAAGACCGGCCTGTACTCGTTCTTCATCATGTTCACCATTGGCATCACCAAGGGCCGCTGGAACACCATGCTCACGGCCTTGCAGCAGTTCAAGGACGACTACGAGAAGAACCAGCCGATGTACCGCATCCTGCCCGAGTTCTGCCAGCAGCACCGGCAGTACGAGCGCATGGGCCTGCGCGACCTGTGCCAGCATGTGCACCAGATGTACGCCAAGCACGATATCGCGCGTCTGACGACCGAGATGTACCTTTCGGACCTCACGCCGTCGATGAAGCCTTCGGACGCCTACGCCCACATCGCTCAGCGCCGCACCGAGCGCGTCGAAATCGACCGCCTCGAAGGCCGCACCACGGTTGGCCTGGTCACCCCCTACCCACCGGGCATTCCGCTCTTGATTCCCGGCGAAGTCTTCAACAAGAAGATCGTCGACTACCTGCTGTTTGCCCGCGACTTCGCCAAGGAATGCCCCGGCTTTGAAACCGACATCCATGGCCTGGTCGAGGAAGAGGACGAAGCCGGCGTGGTGCGCTACTACGCCGACTGCGTGGCTGAAGTGCCCAAGGTCGCGGCCAAGCCCGCGGCTGCAGCGCGCGCCAAGGCGCCCGCGAAGGCGCCCGCAAAAGCACCGGCAAAGCCAGCCGCAAAAGCAGCGGTGAAGTCCGCCGCCAAGCCGGCCTCCGCGCCGGCCAAGGCATCCGCCAAGACCCCGGCAAAGCCCGCTGCAGCGGCCAAGACGCCGGTTCAGGCCGCCAAGCCAGCGGCCAAGGTGGCCGCAAAGACCGCGGCAAAAACGCCAGCCAAGGCCCCGGTGAAGACCGTGACCAAGGAAGAAGTCGCGACCATGACCGAAGACCGGACCACGGCCAAGCGCACGGCGCGCGCCACGGCCACGCCGGGCAAGGGCAAGAAGACGCTGGTGCAGGTCGGCGCTGACGAGTTCAGCCGAAAGATCTGACCACGCAACGCATGCCCACCTGGGCCTGGCGCCTGGCCGCATTCTGCTGGGCGGCCACCATGGCCTGGGGCTGCCTGCAGGAGGCCAGCGGCGCGGCGCCCGGCTGGTGGCGCCTGCCGCATATCGACAAGCTCGCGCATGCCGGCATGCATGGCCTTCTTGCCTGGCTGCTGTGGCGCGCCGCCAGCCTGGGCCGCGCCAGCCTGTGGGGCGCTGTGGGAGTCGTGCTGCTGTGCGCAGCCTATGGCCTTGCCCTCGAATGGAGCCAGGCGCAGTTCACGCTGACGCGCAGCGCCGAGGCCCTGGACGCACTTGCCAACACGCTGGGCGCAATGCTGGGAGTGATGCTGGGCGCAACACGGGGCTCGAGGCCAGGCCCGGGTCCGCGCGCCTTGCCAGCGCCGGGCGCTAGCGGTCACCGGCGCCCGACTCTGCCGCCTTAATGCCGCCTTAATGCTGCCTTAATCCGCGCCCTGCATCATTCAAGGTTTTGCAAAAAATCCAATATAATCAATAGCTTACGTCATTGACAAAGATCAATGGCAAGCGTGCCGCAGGCAATGAGAATCCCCGAAAGCAATCGAGGAATTCTCAACATGGCAGATAGAAACGGGGCCCAGGCACCACTGGCCCAGCCCCAAAGCAAACGCACTTTCCTGCAGGAGCTGGTGGCGCTGGCCACCACCTTTGGCCTGGCCACAGCCACCCCGCCCGCGGCCGCACAGGCGCCCGGCCAGCCCGCACGCCGCCCGGGTGCCGAAGGCAAGCGCTACGGCATGCTGGTCGACATTCGCAAGTGCATAGGCTGCCAGGCCTGCACCGTGAGCTGCTCGATGGAGAATCTCCCGCCCATAGGCCAGTTCCGCACCACCGTGCTGCAATACGAGGTCAGTGCTCCTGGAATGGCCGCGCCGGCCATGGTCAGCCTGCCGCGGCTGTGCAACCATTGCGACAACCCGCCCTGCGTGCCGGTATGCCCGGTGCAGGCCACGTTCCAGCGCACCGACGGCATCGTGCTGGTCGACAACGAACGCTGCGTGGGCTGCGGCTATTGCGTCCAGGCCTGCCCCTATGACGCGCGCTTCATCAACCACGAGACGCAGACCGCCGACAAGTGCACTTTCTGCGAGCACCGGCTCGAAGCCGGGCTGCTGCCGGCCTGCGTCGAAAGCTGCGTCGGCGGAGCGCGCGTGATCGGCGACCTGAACCAGGCCGACAGCGAAATCAACCGCCGCATCGCGGCCAGCAAGGACCAGGTCAAGGTGCTCAAGCCCGGTCTCAAGACCGAGCCGCATGTCTTCTACATCGGCCTGCCCGATGCCTTTGTCGACGGTGTCGACGGCCAATCCAGCGTGCGCCTGCTCGCCCCATCCCACTGACGAGGCAAGCGCTCATGCAGATCATTGAATTGTTGACCCCGGCCTACGAGGCCGCCTGGCTGCCCTGGGCCGTGCAGTACTTCTTCCTGGTGGGCATTGCCACCGGCGCGGCCCTGCTGGCCGTCTGGGGCGCCTGGTCGCCGGCGCACCGTCCGGCGGCCAAGGCCTTGCCGCTGTCCATGCTGGTGCTGGCCATCACGGCCATGGCCGCGCCGGTCTCGCTGCTGGCCGACCTGCACCAGCCCGCGCGCTTCTGGCACTTCTACGCCCACTTCACGCCCTGGTCCTGGATGTCGCTGGGCGCGCTGCTGCTGCCGCCGTTTGCCGGCCTGTCCCTGGCCATGTGCGCGGCCTGGTGGCTGGGCCGCACGCGCTGGATGCGCGCGCTGGGCGCGGCGCTGCTGCTGTCGGCGCTGAGCATCGTGATCTACACCGGCGCCGAGATCAGCGTGGTCAAGGCCAGACCGCTCTGGAACAACCCCTGGGTGCCGGTGAACCTGGCGCTGACGGCCTGGCTGGCCACCGTGGGGGCACTGCTGGTCGCCAGCTGCTGGCTGCCCGCGGGCCGCGATGCCCAGGTGCGCGCCTGGCTGGCGCGGCTGGGACTGGGCCTGAGCGCGGCGCTGCTGGCCGTGGCCGGCCTCTGGGCGGCTACCGGCCTGGCGCTGGGCACGCCGTCGTTTCAAGCCGCAGCCCGTCTGCATGCCGACTTCCCGGTCTGGCGCGCCAGCCTGTGGCTTTCGGTGCTGCTGGGCGCGGCCGTGCTGCTGCTGTGGTGCCAGCCGCGCCACTGGGCCGGCTCCCCGGCCCGCACCCTGGCGCTGGGCCTGACGGTTGCAGCCGCGGCCTGGGGCTTTCGCTGGGCGCTGTTCATGGGCGTGCAAGGCGTGCCCAAGTACGGCGCTGGCCTCTATGTCTACCGCATGCCTCTGGGCGGCGACGGCCTGATGGGCATGCTGGGCATCTTCGGCCTGTGCCTGGCGCTGGCCACGCTGGCGCTGTGGGCGCTGGAGCGCTTTCCCGCCCGCAGCGCGCATCCCGCGCACTGACATCTCACAAGACTCTCCATGAACGACAAGCATTCCCCCTCTCCTGCCGCCACGCCTGAAACCGCACCCGACACCCAGCGCCGTACGCTGCTGCGCTCGGGCCTGGCCGCGGGTGGCCTGGCAGCCTTTGCCGCCGGCTATGGCGAAACCCTGGTCAAGGCCGGCAAGGGCCTGGTCACCGGCACCTCGGGCGTGGCCACGGCCAGCGCCACGCGCGGCAATTCCCTGCTGCCCGAATTTCGCATAGACCCGGCTACGGGCCTGCTGCAGACCCAGCCCGGGCAGGTCGTCAGCCCGTCCAGCTGCCTGGGCTGCTGGACCCAGTGCGGGGTGCGCGTGCGCGTCGACCAGGCGGGCAATCAGATACTGCGCGTCGCCGGCAACCCCTACCACCCGCTGGCCACGACACGCCCCGCGCCCATGGAAACGCCGGTGCGCGAAGTCTATGCCCAACTGGGCGGCGACAACGGCCTCGAAGGCCGGGCCAGCGCCTGCGCGCGCGGCGCGGCCATGCTCGAGCACCAGAAAAGCCCGCACCGCGTGCTGGCTCCACTCAAGCGCGTGGGCCCGCGCGGCAGCGGCCAGTGGCAGACGATTTCCTTTGAACAGCTGGTCGCGGAGATCTGCGAAGGCGGCGACCTGTTTGGCGAAGGCGCGGTCGAGGGCCTGCGCGCCATCCGCGACACCGAGACCCTGATGGATGCCGACAACCCCGAGTACGGTCCCAGGTCCAACCAGCTGCTGTTCACCGATGCCAGCAACGAAGGCCGCACGCCGCTGATACGCCGCTTTGCCCAGCAGTCGTTTGGCACCGTCAACTTCAGCAACCATGGCGCCTATTGCGGCCAGAGCTACCGCGTGGGCACGGGCGCGGCGCTGGGCGATCTCTCGGGCATGCCGCACGGCAAGCCCGACTGGACGAACTCGCGCTTCGGCCTGTTCATCGGCGCGGCGCCGGCCCAGGCCGGCAACCCGTTCCAGCGCCAGGGGCGCGAGCTGGCCGAGGCGCGTTCGCGGCCCGAGAACACCTATCGCTACGTGGTGGTGTCGCCGCTGCTGCCCACTTCCTCCAGCCAGGCATCGGGCGACAACAACCGCTGGCTGGCGGTCAAGCCCGGCTCCGATCTGGCACTGGCAATGGGCATGATCCGCTGGATGCTGGACAACGGGCGCTATGACGAGCGCTTCCTGAGCCAGCCCGGTCCGGCAGCGATGCAGGCCGCCGGCGAAGCCGCGTGGAGCAATGCCACGCACCTGCTGATCCACCAAAGCGGCCACCCGCGCCATGGCCATTTCCTGCGCGGTGCCGACCTGGGCTGGGCGCTGCCCCCGCCCCCGGAAGGCAGCGACACCGCGGAAGATGTCTATGTGGTGCAGCTGGCCGACGGCAGCCTTGCGCCCCATACCGCGCCGCAGCCCGCGCAATTGTGGGTGGAGCGCAGCGTCACGCCCGCGGCCTCGCCCGCAGACCCCGCGCCCGGCGCCTTGCCGGTGCGCAGCGCGCTGTTCACGCTGCGCGAGGAAGCACGGCGCATGACGCTGGCGCAATACGCCGCCGAATGCGGCGTGCCGGCAGCGGAAATCGAAGCCCTGGCGCGCGAGTTCACCAGCCATGGCAAGCAGGCCGTGGCCAACGCCCATGGCGGCACCATGAATGGCGCGGGCTTCTATACCGCCTATGCGATTGCCATGCTCAATCACCTGGTCGGCAACCTCAACGTCAAGGGCGGCTGGGTGCTGGACGCCGGGCCCTTCGGCCCGTTTGGCGCGGGCCCGCGCTATAACTTCGCGCAGTTCGCGGGCAAGGTCACGCCCAGGGGCGTGGCGCTGTCGCGCACGCGCTTTCCCTATGAGCGCACCAGCGAGTTCGCGCGCAAGAAGGCTGCGGGCGAGAACCCCTACCCGGCGCGCGCGCCCTGGTACCCGGCGCCCGGCGGCATGAGCAGCGAGATGCTGGCCGGCGGCCTGCTGGGCTACCCCTATGGCGTCAAGGTCTGGATCAACCACATGAGCAATCCGGTGTACGGGGTCTGCGGCTTCGAGAACGCGCTGGCCGCCCAGGTCAAGAACCCGAAAAAACTGCCGCTGTTCATCTCGGTCGATCCGTTCATCAACGAGACCTCGGCGCTGGCCGACTACATCGTGCCCGACACCATCACCTATGAAAGCTGGGGCGTGGGCGCGCCCTGGGCCGACGTGGTGGCCAAGTCAAGCACCGTGCGCTGGCCGGTGGTCACGCCTGCCGTGGCGACCACGGCCGATGGCCGGCCCGTCAACCTCGAAAGCCTGCTGTTTGCCATTGCCAAGACGCTGGCCCTGCCCGGCTTCGGCCCGGGCGCGCTGTCCACCAAGGACGGTCAGCCCGTCGATCTTGAATGCGCCGAGGACTTCTATCTGCGCGGCATCGCCAACATCGCCTGGCAGGCCGGCCAGCCCGTGGCCGAAGCTTCGGACGACGACATTGCCATCACCGGCCTGGACGCGCTGATGCCGCTGATCACGCCGCGACTGGCGCCCGAGGAAGTGCGCCGCGTGGCCATGGTCCTGACGCGCGGCGGGCGCTTCGACCGGCTCGAGAATGCCTGGAAAGGCGAGCACATCAAGGCCGCCCACAGGCCCGCGCTGCAGATCTGGAGCGAAGGCCTGGCCAGGATGCGCCACTCGATGACCGGCGAAGCCTACAGCGGTTGCCCCACCTGGTACCCGACGCGCCTGGCGGACGGCACGGCCATGCGCGCGCATTTCCCCGAGCAAAGCTGGCCGCTGTCCCTGTGCTCCTACAAGTCCAATCTGATGAGCTCGATGTCGATTGGCGCATCGCGCCTGCGCCAGGTCCACCCGCACAACCCGGTCTCGCTGAACCAGGCCGACGCGGCGCGGCTGGGCATTGCCAACGGCGACCGCGTGGAGCTGCAGACCCCGGGCGGGCGGCTGCAAGGCGTGGCGCTGGTGCGCGCCGGCGTCGCTGCCGGAGCCGTGGCCATCGAGCATGGCTACGGCCACACGCAGCTGGGCGCCGCCCCCCACCGCATCGACGGCCAGGCCACGCCCGTCAACCCGGCGCACGGCAACGGCCTGAACCTCAACCGGCTGGGCTTTGCCGACCCGACGCGGCCGGCCGCCGACAACGTCTGGATCGACTGGGTCTCGGGTGCCGTCGTGCGCCAGGGACTGCCGGTCAGGGTGGTGCGCCTGGGCGGCTGAAGGACGCCGACATACCGCAGCACGCTCCTATCTGCGCGGATCAGTGCACCATGGCGGCGGTTTTTCTTTCTGGGCAAGCATGCATATATTGATTGTGGAAGACAGCGCACTGGTCGCCGACGGCATCAAGACCGGGCTGGAGCTGCACGGTTTCACCGCCGACATTGCCGCCAGCCTGGCCCAAGCGCGCAGCCATATCGCGGCCAGCCACTTCGAAGCCTGCATTCTCGATCTGGGCCTGCCCGACGGCGACGGCCTGCGACTGCTGGGCCAGTGGCGCGCCGCGGCGCGCCAGCTGCCGGTGCTGATACTCAGCGCGCGCGACCGCATCGAGGACAAGGTCGCGGGTTTCCAGACCGGCACGGACGACTACCTGACCAAGCCTTTTGACCTGACCGAACTGGTGCTGCGCCTGCACGCGCTGCTGCGCCGCGCCAGCGGCCGTGCCAGCGACCGGCTCGACTTCGGCAGCTTCGAGATCGACATGGCGCGCGCCCAGGTCACGCGCGGGGGCCAAACGGTGGAGCTGGCGCGCCGCGAATGGGCACTGCTGGCGGCGCTGGTGCAGGCCAACGGCCGCGTGCTGTCGGCCGGCCAGCTGCACGACAGCCTCTATGGCGCGGAGCTCGACGTGGGCAGCAACACGGTCAATGTGCATGTACATCATCTGCGCAGAAAGCTGGGCCAGGACGTCATTGAAACCGTGCGCGGCCTGGGCTTTCGCCTCCACGCGCGCGCCCGCAGCGCATGAAGCCAGCCGCCGGAAAAAGCCTGCGCCTGCGCCTGGTGCTGGGCGTATGCCTGACCATGTGCGTGCTGTGGAGCAGCGTCGCGGCCTGGATGTTCACCAGCATGCGCCAGGAATTGCACAGCATGCTGGACGACAGACTGATCGCCTCGACGCGCATGGTTGCCGGCGTGGTCCAGCAGCTGCAGCCCGCGCAGCAACCGGGCGCGTCCAGGGCGCCGAGCGCCGACATCCTGTCGGTGATCGCGCGAGACGGCGTGGCCTGCGAAGTCAGCCTGGTGCGCAGCGAAGTCGACATCCGCCCCCTGGCGCAGACCGCCAACAGCCCCGGTTTCGGCAGCCTCGAGACGCCCGGCTTCGGCCACATCCTCAAGGGCGGCAAGGCCTGGCGCACCTATGTGCTCGAGGAGAACGGCATACGCATTGCGACCGCCGACCGCATCGACGTGCGCGAACATCTTGTTGAATCCTTTGCCTACACCCTGATCCTGCCGTTTCTAGCGGCCCTGGTCGGCAGCCTGCTGCTGACCTGGTGGTGCTGCACCCTGGGGCTGCGGCCGCTGCAGCGCCTGCAGCAGGAGCTGAGCCGGCGCCCGCCGCGCGCTTCGAGCCCGGTGCAGGCCGGCCAGGACGTGGTCGAGCTGGCCCCGCTGGTGCTGAGTCTCAACGACCTGCTGGGCCGCATGAACGCGGCCATAGAACGCGAACGCCGCTGGACGGCCGACGCCGCCCACGAGCTGCGCACGCCGCTCACGGCGATCAAGACGCATGTGCAGGTGGCGCAGCTGGTGCTGGAGCGCGCGGGCTCCGCCCTGCCCCAGGCCCAGGCCGCCTTGCAGCAAGCCGGCCTGGGCATCACCCACATGCATGCCACGCTGGAGCATCTGCTGCTGCTGGCAAGAGTGGAATCGGGCGCGGCCCAGCAAGGCGCGAGCACGCCGGGCGCGGCCCTGGCAAGCGCATTCGAGCAGGCCTGCGCGCAGTCGCGCCACCAGGCGGCGCTGGCCGCGCCGGCCGCGGGCAGCGCAGTCGCGCCAGCGCTGGACATCGCCATCGACCACCCCGCGCCCTGGCGCTGGGAGCAATTCGAGCTGCCTGTCGCTGCGCCGCTGCTGACCTGCGCCATCACCAATCTCACCGACAACGCCTTGCGTCACCACCAGGGTGGCGCGCCGGTGAGCGCGCGACTCGCTCTGTGCGCCGAGGCCCTGCCCTGCGCGGCGCGTGAGGGCATGGCATCCGGCACGGCCGCGCCCATGCATCTGCTGGTGCGCATCGCGGACCGGGGGCCAGGATTGACGGCCGAGGAATGCGCGCTTGCGACCCAGCGCTTCTGGCGCAAGTCGTCGGCGCCACATGGCAGCGGCCTGGGCCTGACCATCGTGCAACGCATTGCCGAAAGCGCCGGCGGCTGCCTGCGTTTGTTGCCCCGTACTGCACAGGAGCCGGGGCTGGTGGCCGAGCTGCGCCTGCCGCTGCTGGCAGCCGGCACCCAGATGGCGCAAGGTTTGCCCTTGACGGGCGCACAGCTGTTAACGCAGTCTTAATCTACGCTCTCTAGATTCCAGGGTTTGGGGCCTGCCTTGCGCAGGCCCGCTGTTTTGAACCATGCCCGCCCCGCCCGCCACGGCTGCCGCCGCCGCGCCGCGCATGCCCGGGCAGCAACTCTCGCGACCCTATGCCTGCATTCAAGGCCCCCCTCCAAGGCGTCATCGGCCTTGCCGTACTGTGCGCGCTGCACGCCCCCGCCCTCGCTGCCGACGCCGACGCCGGCGCGAAAATCGCCACCCAGGGCGGCTCGCAAGGCGCGCCCGCCTGCATCAACTGCCACGGCAGCCAGGGCGAAGGCGGCGCCAACTTTCCGCCGCTGGCCGGCCAACCCGCGGGCTATCTGCAGCGCCAGCTGGAGACCATGGCCAGCAACCAGCGCAAGGCCCCGGTCATGGGCCCCCTGGCGAAGGCACTGACTGCCGGCGAGAAAGCCGATGTCGCCGCCTACTATGCACGCCTGATGCTGCCGATCAAAGCCAGGCAGGGCGCCCTGCCCACGGCCAAAAGCGCCGACGGCGCCTGGCTGGTCGAGCGCGGCCGCTGGGCCGACGGCATTCCGGCCTGCGCCAAATGCCATGGTCCCGGCGGCGCCGGCGTGGGGCTGGACTTTCCCGCCATAGGCCATCTGAGCGCCAGCTACATGCAGGCCCAGATCGATGCCTGGAAAAACCAAGGTCGCGAAGCCGGCCCCCTGGGTCTGATGGGTGCCATCGCCCAGAAGCTGAGCGCCAAGGACATCGAGGACGTGGCCGCCTACTACCAGCAGCTGCACTCCGGTTCCCACTGATCGAGGCCATACGCATATGACCACGCACTCCCCCGACTCCTCCACCCCTTCCGAACCGGGCAACGCCGGCGCCATTCTCGTGCTGTGCATTGCCGCGCTGCCGCTGGCGCTGGCCATAGGCGGCATCCTCTACAGCCGCCCTGAAGCGCCAGTGCCCGCGCCCACCGCCGCGGCGGCACCGGCGGACTTCGCCCTGCCGGCCGTTTTCGCGCCCCCTGGCGCGCGCGCCATTCCAGAATCCAAGATGGGGGAGTGGATACAGCGCGGCGAGGCCATCTTCACGCGCACGCCAGAAAACGCCGTGGGTTTTTCCGGCAACTCGCTGAGCTGCGCGAATTGCCATATCGATGCCGGCCGCCTCAAGAATGCGGCGCCGATGTGGGGCGCCTATCCGATGTATCCCGCGTACCGCAAGAAGACCGACCATGTCGACACCTTTGCCGAACGCGTGCGCGGCTGCTTCATGTACAGCATGAACGGCAAGGCGCCCGACGACGGCCACGACCTGCTGGTTGCCATCGAAGCCTATGCCTACTGGATGGCCGCCAAGGCACCGCTGGGCGAGAAACTACCTGGCGCCGGCTTCGTCAAGGTGGCCAAGCCCGAGCAGGCACCGACGTTTGACGCCGGCCAGAAAGTCTATGCCGCCAACTGCGCGCTGTGCCACGGCGAGCATGGCCAGGGGCAGAAAAGCGGCGGCATCACGGTGTTTCCCGCGCTGTGGGGCAAGGACTCCTACAACTGGGGCGCGGGCATGCACGAAATCGACAAGGCGGCCGGCTTCATCCAGTCCAACATGCCCTACGGGCTGCACAACGTGCTCAGCGACCAGCAGGCCTGGGACGTTGCCACGTTCATCAACAGCTTCGAGCGACCGCAGGACCCGCGCTTCACCGGTGACGTGGCAAGCACCCGCAAGCAGTTTCACGACTCGCCTTTCTCCAACTACGGCGTCGAGGTCAATGGCCAGCTGCTGGGCAAGGGCCTCTAAGCCGCGCCCTCGGGCATTGGCCAGCGCCGCAGCGCGGCGCGGCCTTCGCCCGCACAATGCCTGCAAACCGCGCCGCGCCCCGCGTTGCGCTCTCATTCATCTTCCCACCGGACTCCGGCCATGACCGACTTGCCTCCCATCTTGCTGCACGCTCCCACTCTCGAAGCCCTGGCCCGCGCGCGCAACAGCCTCATGAACGCCCAGGAAGCCAACCCGGGGGTGCGCATGCGCATCATTGCCAACGCCCAGGCCGTCGCCGCCGCACTCGACATTCCCCACGCCCAGGCCGATGCGCATACCGCGCTGTGCCCCAATACGCTGATGCACCTGCAACGCGCCCCGCATGCGCCGCTGCAGGTGCTGGCCGGCCCGGCGGTGCTTGAAATCGCCGCGCTCCAGGCCGCGGGCTGGCTCTACATCCGCGCCTGACAACGCACAGACCGCCGCCATGGACCAGATTCTTCAACTCGGGCCCCTGGCCCTTCCTGTGTCCTGGCTGGTGCTGTTCATTGCCTGGCAGGCGGGCAGCTTCGTAGCCGAACGCCGCGTGCGCCGCCAGGGGCAGACGCTGGGCCTGCATGGCTGGCTGCTGCCGCTTGCCGGCTGGGCCGCCGCGCGCGCGGGCTTTGTTGCCGCGCACTGGGACGGCTATGCCGGCAGCGCGGCCAGCCTGTTGGGCATTCTCGATATCCGGGACGGCGGCTGGTACCCCTGGACGGGCCTGCTGGTGGCCTGGATCTACGGGCTGGTGCTGGTTTGGCGCGCCCAGCCTGCGGGCCGGCCCCTGCTGTGGGGCCTGGCCCTGTTTTGCACGCTGTGGCTGGGCGCGCAGGCGGTATCGCGCGTCGTCGCCGGCGCGCCCGACCAGCTGCCGGCATTCAGCGGCGTGGCGCTCGATGCGCGCACTGTCGAGCTGCCGGCCCTGGCCGGCACGCCGCTGGTCGTCAATCTGTGGGCCAGTTGGTGCCCACCCTGCCGGCGCGAGATGCCGGTGCTGCTGCAGGCACAACGCGACAACCCCGGCATACGCTTTCTGTGGATCAACCAGGGCGAGGCGCCTGAAGTCGTGCAGCGCTTTTCGGCCCAGCATGGCCTGCCGCCCGAGGCCGTGGTGCTCGACGTCCAAGGCCGGCTCGGCCAGATGCTGGGACGCAGCACCTTGCCCACCACCTTGTTCTACAACGCCCAGGGCCAGCTTGCCGACCTGCGCACCGGCGAAGTCTCTGCCGGCTCGCTGGGCCAGCATCTGCAGCGCATTGCCCCGGCCGAAATCGTTCGCCCTGAGACTGCCGAGGGCCCTGCGCGCGCCGCGTCCAAGCCCTGACTCAGAGGCCTGGCGGCAAGGCGCCGTTGTTGAAGAATGCGTTGATCGGCACCTGGATGTAGGCGCGACCGTCGTCCTCGGCAGGCGGCAGCTTGCCCGCGCGCACGTTCACCTGCACGGACGGCAGGATCAGCGTGGGCATGGAAAGCGTCGCGTCGCGTGCGCTGCGCATCTGCACGAACTGCGCCTGCGTGATGCCGTCACGCACATGGATATTGCCGCGGCGCTGCTCGCCCACCGTGCTGACCCAGGCTGCGGCGCGTTCGGGCGGCGGGTAGTCGTGGCATACATGCAGGCGCGTGTCCGTGGGAAGCGCAAGCAGGCGACGTATCGACTGGTAGAGCGCTGCCGCATCGCCGCCGGGAAAGTCGGCGCGCGCCGTGCCCACATCGGGCATGAACAGCGTGTCGCCGACAAACACCGCGTCCTGCACGCGATACGCCATGTCGGCCGGCGTATGGCCCGGCACCCACAGCGCAGTCACTTCGAGCCCGCCTATGTGAAAGCGCTCGCCGTCATCAAAAAGATGATCGAACTGGCTGCCGTCGGGCAGGAAGCTGCGCTCGAAATGAAAGACGCTGCGAAACATCTGCTGCACTTCGCGGATGCGCGCCCCTATCGCCACCTTGCCGCCCAGTGCATGGCGCACATGCTGGGCCGCCGACAGATGGTCGGCATGGGCATGGGTCTCCAGAATCCATTGCAGCTGCCAGCCGTGCGCACGTACATGGTCGATCACGCGGTCCGCCGAAGCGCTGGTCAGCGTGCCCGACGGGGGCTCGAAATCCAGCACCGGATCGATGACCGCGGCCTGGCCGGTTTGAGCATCTGCAACCACATGGGTCACCGTGCCAGTGACGGTGTCATGGAAAGAGTCAATCTGCATGCGTTGTGCGCTCATCCGGTGCTCCTGCAACCCTTCGCCCCTGGCGCGGCGCTTGCCGGGCGGCGCGGCCATGAAGCCAAAAGAGGGATTGTAGGCCGCTGCGCGTGCCGCGCAGGTTCGCGCAGGTGCACGCGATGGCGCGCACGCCGCCGCTCAGGACGCAGGACCGGCTTTCCTGGCCTCGGCATTGCGCTTGCGCGTGGCGGCGGCTTTCTTGGCTGATGCAGAACGCTGCTCCGGCGTGCGCGCGGCAGCGGCTGCACCACCTATGCGCCCGCCCTTGCGTGAGGCCGAGCGATCGACAGCCTGGCCGCGCCCCGCGCCTGATTTCTTGCCGCCACCGGTTTCCTTGTTGACCGTGGCCCAGGCGCGCTTTTCGGCCTCTTCATGGCCGACACCGCGCTCCTCGTAACCGGCCTCTATATGCTGTGCCTGGCGTTTTTGCTTGTCGGTATAGGCCGACTTGTCACCTCGGGGCATCATGTTCTCCTTCAGCGAGACACCGGGCGTCCAGGGCCTCGCAGTCAAGTGCGTTTCAGATGTTGGGTTCCTTGGCAGGATCCTGCGGCGCTTCGAGCGGCGGCGTGTCGGTGGGCGGATCGATGGGCTCGGGAGAAGGCTCTTCCTCCTTGCGCGGGTCCTTGTGAATCATTGACATGGTCGGTTCTCCTTGAATCCCGGTTGTACCAAGATTCTGGCTCGCGTCAGGTAGGCCGAGAACCTGCCATCACACTGCAAAACACCTCTGTTAGATTGATTCGCACCCTGCCAAACCGCGGCAGCCTGCTGAAGCGAACCACATCGGTCGATGAGTCATGAGGGACGTGCGAGGCTCAGGGACTGCTCGGCCAGACCACCGAGAGGATGAAATTCCACGACCTTTGCCACAAGATCTGAAAGAAGCTAAAAGCCTGTGCGCTGGATTGTGGAACAGCCCGTGATTTGCGGAATTGCGGCCGGGAAGATTGCGCAAGTTTCGCTATTAAAAACGAAGCAAAAAACCGTTGCTGCGTTTGATCTATTGGTGCCCCGAGCCGGGGTCGAACCGGCACGCCCCTTTTACGGAAAGCGGCGGATTTTAAGTCCGCAGTGTCTACCAATTTCACCATCGGGGCGCCTTGCTGGGCGGCGTTGCGCCGCGCAGCAAGACAGAAATTCTATCGCATTCAACTTGCACCGGACCTGTGCGTTGCACCATGAAAAAAGGGAAGCTGCAAAGCTTCCCTTTTTAAAATCTGGAGCGGGAAAACGGGTTCGAACCGTCGACCTATACCTTGGCAAGGTATCGCTCTACCAACTGAGCTATTCCCGCATTTTTCCGCAGCTTGGTGCCTTGCAGAACAAGCGAGAATTATAGCAAGGTTTCTGAGCCATTTTTGGACTGCAGAGGATTTTTCGTCAAATCCTCGGTCACACCCGCCGCCGCCCGCATTCGGGGCCCAGTCAGGGTGTGCTTTTGATGACAGGCAGGATGCCGCTGGCACGCACCGCATCGCGGCCGGCAACGCGCAGCACGCATTCGGCAAAGCACAGGCGGCCGCCCGATTTGGTCAGGCGCACATGGGATTCAAGCCAGTCGCCCAGCGACACCGCTTCGAGATAGTCAATCGACAGATGCGCGGTGACCACGCCCTGCTGGCGCGTGCGCGCAATGTTGTAGCCCAGCGCGTTGTCGATCAACACCGCCAGCATGCCGCCATGTGCCTTGCCATGCAAGTTGAGATGGCTTGCATTGATGTGCATGCCGAACACCACCATGCCCTGCGCATCTTCGCGCTGGTACATGGCGCCCAGATGCGCAATATAGGGACTGACCGACTGGTAAGGAGCAAATCCCGCCGGAACCGCGGCGACTGCAGGCTGATCGTTCGGGGGGAGACTGGTTTCGGAGGTCATTCGTTGCTTCTCTCGTAGGGCGCATCGACTTGCCGCGCCACAAAGCAAAAAAGCCAGAATTCTGCTGAATTCTGGCTTCTTGCTATGAAATCTGGAGGCGCGAACCAGAGTCGAACTGGTCTAACCGGATTTGCAATCCGGGGCATAACCGCTTTGCTATCGCGCCAGAACTCACACTTAGAAAAATGGGAAGCATGTGCTTCCCATTCTAATCTGGAGCGGGAAAACGGGTTCGAACCGTCGACCTATACCTTGGCAAGGTATCGCTCTACCAACTGAGCTATTCCCGCAAACTCCTGAGAAACTTTCATCTCTCCGGAATTTCGCCAGCCACCGAAGCGACCGACTGAAAAACTGGAGCGGGAAAACGGGTTCGAACCGTCGACCTATACCTTGGCAAGGTATCGCTCTACCAACTGAGCTATTCCCGCAAACTTCTCAAAAAACTTTCATCTCTCGAGATTTGCGCCAGCCGCTGACGCGTCTGACTAAAATCTGGAGCGGGAAAACGGGTTCGAACCGTCGACCTATACCTTGGCAAGGTATCGCTCTACCAACTGAGCTATTCCCGCATTTCCTCTGCAGCCTCACATTCTACAATGTTTCGTTGCTGCGATGAAGTGAATTGTAGCGTACTTTTTTGCCCACTTTTGCCGAGCAAGGAATTTTTTCAAATTCAATGCTGTACGGTGGCCGAGGTACCTGCCGCCTTGGCGTTTGCCACCATGGCCGCAACCTCCTCGTCCGTCAGGGGTTCGGGCATGCGCTCAAGCGCATGCTTGAGCACCTGGTCAACCCAGCGCACCGGCACGATCTCCAGGCCGCTCTTGACGTTCTCGGGAATGTCCTGCAGGTCCTTGACGTTTTCCTCGGGAATCAGCACGGTCTTGATGCCGCCACGCAGCGCTGCCAGCAGCTTTTCCTTCAGACCGCCAATGCCCGTGACTTCACCGCGCAGGGTGATTTCACCGGTCATCGCCACATCGGCGCGCACGGGAATGCCCGTGAGTGCCGACACAAAGGCCGTGCACATTGCCGCACCGGCGCTAGGGCCGTCCTTGGGCGTCGCGCCGTCGGGCACGTGCACATGGATGTCGCGCTTCTCGAAGGCTTCATCCTTGATGCCCAGCAGACGCGCGCGGCTGCGGATCACGGTGCGTGCGGCCTCGACCGATTCCTTCATCACGTCGCCCAGCGAACCGGTGCGCGTGATCACGCCCTTGCCCGGCATGGTCGCGGCTTCGATGGTCAGCAGATCGCCGCCCACTTCCGTCCACGCCAGCCCGACCACCTGGCCAACCTGGTTTTGCTGCTCGGCACGGCCATAGGTGTACTTCTGCACACCCAGGAACTCCGACAGGTTGGAGTCGGTCACGACCACGGGGGGGGTCATCTTGGCCAACTGCACGGCCTTGACCACCTTGCGGCAGATCTTGGACAGCTCACGCTCGAGCGAACGCACGCCGGCTTCACGCGTGTAGTAGCGCACCACATCGCGAATGGCCGATTCCTGCACTTCAAGCTCGCCTTCCTTGAGGCCGTTGTTGGTCAGCTGCTTGGGCAGCAGGTAGCGCATGGCAATATTGACCTTCTCGTCCTCGGTGTAACCCGACAGACGGATGACTTCCATGCGGTCCAGCAGCGCTGGCGGAATGTTCATCGAGTTCGAGGTGGCGACAAACATCACGTCGCTCAGGTCGAAGTCAAGTTCCACATAGTGGTCGCCAAACGCATGGTTCTGCTCGGGGTCAAGCACTTCAAGCAGCGCGCTCGACGGGTCGCCGCGGAAATCCATGCCCAGCTTGTCGATTTCATCGAGCAGGAACAGCGGATTGCGCGTGCCGACCTTCTCCAGGCTCTGCAGCACCTTGCCCGGCATCGCGCCAATATAGGTGCGGCGGTGGCCGCGGATCTCGGCTTCGTCGCGCATGCCGCCCAGCGCCATGCGCACGTACTTGCGGCCCGTGGCCTTGGCAATCGACTGACCCAGCGAGGTCTTGCCCACGCCCGGTGGCCCGACCAGGCACAGGATGGGCGCCTTGACCTTGTCGACGCGCTGCTGCACGGCAAGGTATTCCATGATGCGGTCCTTGACCTTGTCGAGGCCGTAGTGGTCCTCGTTGAGCACCTCTTCGGCGTTCACCAGGTCATGCTTGATCTTGGTCTTCTTGCTCCAGGGCAGGCCCGTGAGCACGTCGATGTAGTTGCGCACCACCGTGGCTTCGGCCGACATGGGGGACATCAGCTTGAGCTTCTTGAGCTCGGCCTCGGCCTTCTTGCGCGCCTCCGCGGGCATCTTCGCCAGGCGGATGCGCTTTTCGATCTCTTCGAGGTCGGCGCCCTCCTCGCCTTCGCCCAGTTCCTTCTGGATGGCCTTGACCTGCTCGTTCAAGTAGAAGTCGCGCTGGCTCTTTTCCATCTGGCGCTTGACGCGGCCACGGATCTTCTTGTCGACATTGAGGATATCGACTTCGCGGTCCAGCTGCTCGAACAGGTTCTCGAGCCTGGCCTTGATGTCGGCCAGGTCAAGCACCGCCTGCTTGGCTTCGAGCTTGAGCGGCAGATGCGCGGCAATGGTGTCGGCCAGGCGACCGGCGTCGTCGATGCTCGAGATCGAGGTCAGGATTTCTGCCGGGATCTTCTTGTTGAGCTTGACGTACTGGTCGAACTGCTGCGTCACCGCGCGGCGCAAGGCCTCGATTTCGCTGGGTTTGTGCGCTTCGGCGTCGACTTCCACCGGCACCACGGCCGACAGGAAATGGGTTTCGTGGTCGACGATGGCCTCGACGCGCGCGCGCTGCTGGCCTTCAACCAGCACCTTGACGGTGCCGTCGGGCAGCTTGAGCATCTGCAAGATGGTGCAGACGCAACCTACCTCGAACATGTCCGACACGGCGGGCTCGTCCTTGGAGGCAGTCTTCTGTGCCACCAGCATGATGCGGCGATCGCCTTCCATGGCCAGTTCCAGCGCCTTGATGCTTTTGGCACGGCCCACGAACAAGGGGATGACCATGTGCGGGAACACCACCACGTCGCGCAACGGCAGCAGCGGCAAATCGAGAGATGAGGAAGGCAAGAGCTTGGATCCTGACATGGAATTCCTTGGTAACTTTGCGGAATATGGTCCGCTTGCGGCGTATTTCAACCCTATGGCGCCGCCGATTTGAACGGCACGGCACGCGGGGTCGGCGGAAACCGGCCAGAGGCCAGGCACCGCCAACGCCATGCATGGCGAAGATCAGGCTTTTTTGGCCGCCTCGCGATAAACGAGCAGCGGCGGCTTGCCATCTTCAATGGTGGACTCGTCGAGCACCACCTTTTCCACGTTGTCGGTATTGGGCAATTCAAACATCGTGTCGATCAGCGACAGCTCGAGCAGCGAGCGCAGACCGCGCGCGCCGGTCTTGCGGGCCAGCGCCTTGCGGGCAATGGCGCGCAGGGCCGCGGGACGGATCTCGAGCTCCACGCCTTCCATCGCCAGGAGCTTGCTGTACTGCTTGACCAGGGCGTTCTTGGGCTCGGTCAGGATCTGCACCAGCGCATCCTCGCTGAGTTCAGCCAGCGCCGTGACCACGGGCATGCGGCCCACGAGTTCGGGGATGATGCCGAACTTGATCAGATCTTCCGGCTCGATTTCCTGGAACATGTCGGAGACCGAGCGCTGCTTCTTGCTCTTGACGACCGCGCCAAAGCCTATGCCCGAAGCTTCCGTGCGGTTTTCAATCACTTTTTCCAGGCCCGCGAACGCGCCGCCGCAGATGAACAGGATGTTGGTCGTGTCGACCTGCAGGAAATCCTGGTTCGGATGCTTGCGACCGCCCTGGGGCGGAATGCTGGCCATCGTGCCTTCGATGAGCTTGAGCAGCGCCTGCTGCACGCCTTCACCGGAAACATCGCGGGTGATGCTGGGGTTGTCCGACTTGCGCGAAATCTTGTCGATTTCATCGATGTAGACAATGCCGCGCTGGGCGCGCTCGACTTCGTAGTTGCAGCTTTGCAGCAGCTTCTGAACGATGTTCTCTACGTCTTCACCCACATAACCGGCTTCGGTCAGCGTGGTCGCATCGGCCATGACGAACGGAACGTCAAGCATGCGCGCGAGCGTCTGCGCCAGCAGCGTCTTGCCCGAGCCCGTGGGGCCGATCAGCAAGATGTTGCTCTTGGCCAGTTCGACATCGTCCTTGCCCGCCTTCTCCTTGTGGCGCAGGCGCTTGTAGTGGTTGTAGACCGCCACCGACAATGTGCGTTTGGCGACCTCCTGGCCTATCACATAGCTGTCCAAATTCGCCTTGATCTCCGCGGGCGTTGGCAGGTCGCCACGCGCGTCGCGCGCCTCATCCGCGGGCTTCTCGTCCCGGATGATTTCGTTGCACAGATCAATACACTCGTCGCAGATAAAGACCGACGGACCGGCGATCAGCTTCTTCACTTCATGCTGGCTTTTGCCGCAGAAAGTGCAGTAGAGGTTTTTTTCGCTGGAAGTGCCTTTTTTCTCGGCCATGGGGGCGGTGCCTTGTTACAAAAGTGTGGAAAAGGATGATACCGAAATAAAAAACGGCGCCTCCCTGCTGGGGAAACGCCGCCGGCCGGAGAGGTTCAGGCTCAGGCGCGCTTGCTGATCACTTGATCGATCAAGCCGTAGTCCTTGGCTTCATCCGCCGACAGGAAGTAGTCGCGTTCGGTATCGCGCTGGATCTTTTCCAGCGGCTGGCCGGTCTGCTCCGCCAACACGCGGTTGAGCTGCTCACGGGTCTTGAGAATTTCACGCGCGTGAATCTCGATTTCCGTGGCCTGGCCCTGCATGCCGCCCAGTGGCTGGTGGATCATGACCTTGGAATTGGGTAAAGCATAACGCTTGCCCTTTGCCCCTGCCGACAGAAGGAATGCACCCATGCTCGCGGCCATGCCGGTGCACAGTGTGGACACTTCGGGCTTGATGAAGTTCATGGTGTCGAAGATCGCCATGCCGGCGCTCACCGAGCCGCCAGGAGAGTTGATGTAGAACGAAATGTCCTTCTCAGGATTTTCGCTCTCCAGAAACAGCAACTGGGCGACAACCAGGTTGGCCGTCTGGTCATTGACCGGGCCGACCAAAAAGATCACGCGCTCCTTGAGCAGGCGCGAATAAATGTCGTAAGACCGTTCGCCACGACCCGATTGTTCGATGACCATCGGGACCATGCCAAGGCCTTGTGTATCCAGTGCGCTCATGTTTTCTCCATTCAATGGGGGTACTGTACCCAGAAAAGAAATGGGGCCTGTGCACGAAAGCACAAGCCCCAAACTAGGGTTTTCCCACGAAAGCTCGCAGCTTTCGTGGGAAACAGGGCACCTGGCTTACGCTTGACCCATCAGTTCGTCAAACGACACCGACTTGTCGTTGATCTTGGCCTTGCCCAGAACGAACTCGGTGACATTGTTTTCAACGACCACGGCTTCAACTTCGGCCAGACGCTGGCGATCGCCAAAGTACCAGCGCACGACTTCCTCGGGCTTCTCGTAGCTGGCGGACAGCTCTTCGACGTGGGCCTTGAGCTGCTCGGGAGTGGCATGCAGTTCGTTGGCGCGCACCAGTTCGGCGACCACCAGGCCCAGGCGCACGCGGCGCTCGGCTTGAGGACGGAACACGTCTTCAGGGATTTCGGCCTTGTCGGCGTCCTTGATGCCGCGCTGCTTGAGTTCGGCACGTGCGCCTTCGAGCAGACGTGCGACTTCGGCTTGCACGCTGGCGTTGGGCAGGTCGAGTTCTGCCTTGGCAACCAGTGCATCCATCACGGCTTGCTTGTTGCGCGCCTGCAGGCGGAACTTCACTTCACGCTCGAGGTTCTTCTTGATGTCGGCGCGCAGACCGTCAACCGTGCCATCGGCGATGCCCAGGGACTTGGCCAGGGCTTCGTTGACTTCGGGCAGGTTCGCGGCTTCGACCTTCTTGAGGGTCACGAGGAAGTCAGCGGTCTTGCCGGCAACATCCTTGCCATGGTAGTCCTCGGGGAAGGCCAGGGGGAAAGTCTTGCTTTCGCCGGTCTTCATGCCGCGCACCGCATCTTCGAACTCCTTGAGCATCTGACCTTCGCCGACCAGGAACTGGAAGTCTTCAGCCTTGCCGCCAGAGAAAGTCTCGCCGTCGATCTTGCCTTCGAAGTCCACGGTCACGCGATCGCCATCGGCAGCGGCTTCGTCCTGAGCGCGCTGGGCAAACGTGCGACGCTGCTTGCGCAGGATGTCGATGGTCTTGTCGATGGCGGCGTCGTCGACTTCAGCCGACAGCTTGTCGACTTCAGCGGTCGACAGGTCTTCGATCTTGACTTCGGGCAGCACTTCGAACACGGCGTCGAATTGCGCTTCGCCTTCAGGCGCGCCGTCCTTTTCAGTGATGCGCGGCTGGCCGGCCACGCGCAGCTTGGCTTCGCTCACGGCCTGGGCAAAAGCTTCGCCCACCTTGTCGTTCAGCACTTCGTACTGGAGCGAGTAGCCATAGCGCTGGGCCACGACATTCATGGGAACCTTGCCGGGACGGAAGCCGTCCATCTTGACCGTACGGGCAACACGCTTGAGGCGGGTTTCGACTTCGGACTGGATTGCGGACAAAGGCAAGCTCAGCGTGATCTTGCGCTCGAGCTTTTCGAGGGTTTCAACAGTAACGGCCATGGTTCTTCCTAATCAGGGATATGTGGACCGTGCCGGCTGCAGTGCAGCCTGCACCGTGTTCCGCAAAGTCTCACATGGATGGTGCGCGGGGACTTCCGCACACCAAGAAAATCAATAGCTTAGGCAGCGGGCGTCCAGTCCACACAGGATGAAAGCGCTTCGCGCACTAAAAATCGAATCTGCAATTATAGCGAGCCGCCATACCTCTCGGACGGGAGGCCGCCAAGGGAAACCCTGCGAGAAGCCAGAAGTGGGCTGCCAGGCGGTTGCGCTGCATGGCTTTCGCGCCCTGCGGCCGCCATCCGCGCCGCGTGCAACCTGGGCGGTAGCCAGGCAGCCCATGCAGGCCTGTTTTGCAAAAAATTGCCGATTTCCCCCAAGCTGCGAAATGTTTGGCATACAATAGCCTTCTCGTCGGCGTGTAGCGCAGCCTGGTAGCGCACTTGCATGGGGTGCAAGGGGTCGAAGGTTCGAATCCTTTCTCGCCGACCATTGATTCAAAAAAGGACTTGGCTTTGCCAGGTCCTTTTTTCGTTTGCCGGCCGTCTTCGGCGCGCAATGACAAAAAATGCCTGGGCAACCACCATCGCCCAGGCTTCTGAAGACAATCCCCCTGTTGCTCACTTGCTCTTGCGGGAATTTTCCTTCTCCCCGCCCTTGCCTTGGCTCTCCTTGTGCGGACGCGCACGCCCCGGCCCCCACTGACTGAATTCATCGGCAGATTTTTGCTGGCGCCAATCGCGCCATGCGCGGTAGCCGTCGTCAAGCGCGCTCAACTGCTCCTGGCGCTCCTGGCGGTGATCGGCATCAAAGCGAGGCGATTGCTCGGCCGCGGCGCACCCCTCACTTGCGTAGCGGCCCGCACCTTCATGGCCGGCGCCACAGGGCGCCGCGCCTCACACCGGCCTGGGGTCGATGCGGCCCCGCCGTCATGGCCCTGCTTACCAGCGTAGCCATGATTGCCGCGGCCCTCGTACCCACGACAGCACTCGTTGCCTGCGCCCCGACCCCTGGTATCCGCATCGCGATAGCCATGGCCCCCACTCTGCGCATGGCACTTATCCGGCTCGGCATTTTCACAACCATAAGCCGGATGAGGGCAATAATAATCTCCCTCATGCCGGCCGCCACAAGCCGATTGATTGAATTTCACCGCGCACATTTGCCGGCTATCGCCAATAATCGCCTTCCTCATAGCTACGTGAAACCATTTGAATATCTCCAAAAGTTCATTTCGCCATCAACAAGAAAAATTCAACCTTCACATAATGATCCGGTTGAATTAGAGCTTGCTTAACGGTCGATGACTCAGCTCTGGCGCCCCGACTGAGAAGACTTGTCGTCATTCTTGTGGCTCTGGCGCCCAGCTTCGGAATGCTGCTCGCTGCTGCCGCCGCGCGTTCCGCCGGCGTTGTTGGACGTGGTGCGCTTGCCATTGGCATCCGCATTTTCCGTCTTCTTTTTGTCGGTATATTGATTATGCCCATGTGGGTTGTTGACAGCCATTTTCATCTCCTTGAAAGTTAAGTGCAAAGAACGATCTGCACGGTTGAATTCTATAAACCGCTTTATTTTGATTATGTCGTCAAGCACCTACTTTCTTGCCAGACAATAGCTCCAGCAATTGGCAGGTTGAATCAAAACCAACGAAAGAAATGCTGACAGGGAAAATACCAATAACCCCCTGAAAACCAGTATGTATATACCAAAGCGCAAGGCAGATCAGCTGGGCGGCAGTATGGGCATGGCACGCATGCGCCCTGGCACCTCAGGCGGGAGGATTCAAATGGGAGGGCACAGGGTGGGCAATGCCTGGCACCCGTCACCTGGCATCAGCAGGCACAGGCATGGCGCCATGCCAGCGCAAAGAAGCGCGCCGCGCTGCAAGCTGCTGGCAGCAGCGGCCAGCAGCATGGGAAAAACACCGTGGCAGCGCCCGCCGCCGGGCGTGCCACTGCAGCCTGGAGGACGCAGGCCTTGCGGCTTCTTACTTGTTCTTTTCCTTGCCGCGTGGAATCACCGAAGTGACGGGTGGCATGGGGCGATCGGAAGGGCTGCCGGTTTTAGGAGCCGAAGTGTCCTTCTTGGGTTTCTTGGACATCTTCTCGTTGCGCTGTTCTTTGGACATAAATACTCCCGATGGTGTCTCGAAATAAGACTCGTAGAACGGATGGTAAGCGACAAAAGCATGCGATGGAATGACAGGGTGCGAGCCGCGTCAGGCACTGAGCCGCCGCTTCCTCGCGCTTGCCATGCGCGCGCGCCTGGCTTGGGTTAAGGTAAGCGCATGACTGCACAAGGACTTTCGCGCTTGACCGCGCAAACGCTCAAAGAGGTGGCAAGCGCCGGCTCCACAACGGGGTGCGCCACTTGCCAGGCATTGCATTGCCCCGGCTGGGAAGCAATGCCTTTATCGTTTGACAGCGCGAATCTCAGCCCCATCGGCACACTGCGCCAGACGGATGCCCAAGCCGCCGAACCCACGCTTGACGAGTACCACCCGGCGCGCAGCAACTATTGGTCGGAAGATGCGCCCATTGCCGTGAACCACCACCCCTATAACCGCTGCGATGTCTGGGCCTGCCAATCCTGCGCGCGCGCATTTTTGCGTTACACCGAATACGGTGGCTACTACGTCGAGTCCAGAATCCGGACGGTGGCGGCCGAGCTGGTGGTCGATCCGGGCTGATCGGCCGCGCGGCACCCAGCCATTGCCTGGGCGGTGGCTGGACCCTACGGCCCGCAGTCTATAAATGCCAAGATGCCAGCGGGCGCACCACCCATCAACAGGCTCCTTGCACCGGCACGCACCCCGGCGAAAAGCTGGATATTCAAGCTGCCATTGCTCACCATTGATCGGTGCGCTTGGGCGCGACTCGCAGACGTGAAACTCCCAAGAAAAAAGGCCGTTCCCACAGGGGAAACGGCCTTTTTTGCTTGAAATGCGCGACTCGGTGAGAATCGACACTTTTCTATCCTGGTGCGCGAGGGGGGACTCGAACCCCCACACCATTGCTGGCGTCAGGACCTAAACCTGGTGCGTCTACCAATTTCGCCACCCGCGCGGTTTGTGGGCTGGCGCAGCGCCAGACCCTAGGTCAACCGTGTATTTTACCTGTTGGATTCGGTGTTTTTTCCAATCGCTTGCAAGTTTTTAGGCTGCGGGCTCGGGCCGGCGCACGCGGAAGAATGCCGCATACATTGCCGGCAGCGCCAGCAGCGTCAATACCGTGGCAACCACCAGCCCGCCCATGATGGCCACGGCCATCGGGCCCCAGAACACGCTGCGCGACAGCGGAATCATGGCCAGCACGGCGGCCGCGGCCGTCAGCACGATGGGGCGCAGGCGGCCGACGGTGGCTTCGATGATCGCGTCCCAGGCCGGCATGCCGCGCGCGCGATCGACTTCGATCTGGTCGATCAGGATCACCGAGTTGCGCTGGATCATTCCCATCAGCGCAATCACGCCCAGCAGCGCGACAAAGCCAAACGGCCGGTTGAGCAGCAACAGCGCCGCCGCCACGCCCGCAATGCCCATGGGGCCGGTGAGGAACACCAGCAGCGCGCGGCTGAAGCTGTGCAGCTGCAGCATCAGCAGCGTGAACGTCAGAAACAGCATCACCGGCAGACCGGCGGCAATTGACGAAGCGCCCTTTGAGCTTTCCTCGACCGCACCCGCGACTTCGATATGGTAGGCATTTGCGCCTTCGGCATGCCAACGCTTTTCGACGTCGCGCAGCGCGGGCAGCAGCGCTTCGGTCACGGTCGCGCCCTGCAGCCCTTCGCGCACATCGCCCTGCACGGTGATCGCATAGCTGCGGCCTTCGCGCCAGAGAACGCCCGGCTCCCAGGCCATCACGGGCTTGGCGATCTGCGTCAGCGGAATCGACTTGCCAGAACTTGTGGGCAGGTAGGCGTTGCCGAGGTCGGTGATCGCGTCACGTTCGTCGAGCGGTGGGCGCAGCACGATGTCGATCAGCTTGTCGCCTTCGCGGTACTGACCCACGGTGGCGCCGCTGAGCATCACGTTGGCGGCCTGGGCAATCGACTGGCTGCTCACGCCCAGCGCGCGTGCCTTGTCCTGGTCGACTTCCAGGCGCAGGGCCTTGACCGACTCGTTCCAGTTGTCGTTGACGCCGCGCATGTCGGCGTTGTCACGCAGCAGTTGCTTGACCTCGTCGGCGCGCACGCGCAGCGTTGCCGGGTCCGGGCCCTTGACGCGGAACTGCACGGGGTATGGCACGGGCGGGCCCGAGGACAGCAGGGTCACGCGGCCGCGCGCCTGCGGATAGTCCTGCGCCAGCATGCCCGGCAGCTCGCGGCGCAACCGTTCGCGCTCCACCAGCGTCTTGGCCACGACAATGAACTGCGAGACGTTGGTCTGCGGAAAGACCTGGTCCAGCGGCAGATAGAAGCGCGGCACGCCCGAGCCGAACCAGGTGCTCACGGTTTCCACGCCGTCCTGCGCCAGCAGGCGCTTTTCGACGGCGCGCGTGGTCTGCTCGTTGGCCACGAACGACGTGCCTTCGGGGAACCACAGGTCGACCATGATCTCCATGCGCGTCGAGTCGGGGAAGAACTGCTGCTGCACGCGCGACATGCCAAACAGGCCCAGCGCAAACACCAGTACCGTCGTGCCTATGGTGATCCAGCGGTGCTCCACGCACCAGTCGACGGTGCGCCGGAAACGGTTGTAGAAAGGACTGTCGAAGACTTCGTGCTGGCTAGCGGCCTCAGTCGCCCCCAGGGCCACCGCCGCCAGTGTTTCGGGCGGCGCTTCGGCCAGGGCCTCTTCGGAAGGCGCTTCGGGCGCGTGCGGCGGGCGCTTGAGCAGCAGCATGCCCAGATACGGCACGAAGAATACCGAGGCCAGCCAGCTCAGCACCAGCGCCACCACGGTCACCGCGAAGATCGCAAAGGTGTATTCGCCGGTCATGGACTTGGCCAGTCCGATGGGCAGAAAGCCCGCGGCCGTGATCAGCGTGCCGGTGAGCATGGGCATGGCCGTGATCTCGTAGGCAAAAGTCGCCGCGCGCAGCTTGTCGTAGCCCTCTTCCATCTTGCGTACCATCATCTCGACGGCAATGATGGCGTCGTCGACCAGCAGGCCCAGCGCGATGATCAGCGAGCCCAGCGAGATCTTGTGCAGGCCAATTCCCCAGTACCACATGGCCAGGAAAGTCGCGGCCAGCACCAGCGGAATGGTGATGCCCACGACCAGCCCCGGGCGCGGGTCGATGTACCAGCGCCGCCACCAGCGCTGCTCGCCCGGGCGCTTGTGCAGGCCCAGGCTGATGAAGCTCACGGCCAGCACCACGGCCACGGCCTCGATCAGTACCGCGATGAACTCGTTGACCGAGCTGGACACCGCCCTGGGCTGGTCCTGCACGTTGACCAGCTGCATGCCCGCGGGCAGCTCGTGCGCCAGGCGCTCGCTGGCCGCATGCAAGGCCTTGCCCAGGCGGATGATGTCTCCGCCCTTGGTCATGGCCACGCCCAGCGCAATGGAATCCTGGCCCTGGTGGCGCACCTTCACCGTCGGTGGGTCCACATAGCCGCGGCGGATCTCGGCGATGTCGCCCAGGCGCAGTTGCGCGCCCGAAGCGCCGCGTATCGGCATGGCACGCAGGTCTTCCACGGCGTTGAACTGCCCGGCAACGCGCACCTGCACCTGCTCGGCCCCGGCCTGGACCACGCCCGCGCTCTGCAGCGCGTTCTGCTGATCGAGCTGGGCCAGCACCTGGTTCATGTCGAGACCGAGCTGCGACAGGCGCAGCTGCGACAGCTCGATGTACAGCTTCTCGTCCTGCACGCCGAACATCTCGACCTTGGCGACATCGGCCACGCGCAGCAGCTGCTGGCGCACATCGTCGGCCACGTTCTTGAGTTCGGCGTAGGTGAAACCTTCGCCCTGCAGCGCATAGATCACGCCATAGACATCGCCGAAGTCGTCGTTGAAGAACGGTCCCTGCACCCCCTGCGGCAGCGTGTAGCGCATGTCGCCTATCTTCTTGCGCACCGTGTACCAGAGGTTGGAGACGTCCGCAGGCTTGGAGTTGTCCTTGAGCTGGAAGATGATCTGCGACTCGCCGGGCTTGGAGTAGCTGCGGATCTTGTCGGCATAGGGCACCTCCTGCAAGCTGCGCTCGAGCTTGTCGGTGACCTGCTCGGCAACCTGCTGGGCGGTGGCGCCGGGCCAGTAGGTGCGCACCACCATGGCGCGGAAGGTAAACGGCGGATCTTCATCCTGGCCGAGCTGGAAGTAGGCGGCAAAGCCCAGCAGCACGATGGACACCAGCAGATAGCGCGTGAGCGCCACATGCTCGAGCGCCCAGCGCGAGAGATTGAAGCCTTTTTTGGGCTGCTGTGGATTCATGGCGGACTCAACGGGTGGCGGGGGCGGGCTGGGCGGCAGGCGCAGCGCCAGCGGGAGGCACCTTGGCAGCGCGCGCGGCTTCCACGGGGTTCTGGTACACCGTCACCTTCTGGCCCGGCGCCAGCACATGGCCGCCGGTGGCGACCACGCGCATGCCCGGCGCCAGGCCCTGGGAAATCACGATCTCGTTGCCATCGGCCGTGGCCACCACCACCGGCTGCGAGCGCACGGTGCTCGTTGCCGCGTCAAACACCCACACGGCAGAGCCGCCGTTGGCTTGGTGCAGCGCCGTCGTCGGCAGCTTGATCACCGGCTCGCCGGTCGCGCCCAGGCCCTCGGGCCGGGCATGGACGGTTGCGCCCAGCGCCGGCAGCGCCTGGCCCGGCGCACGCTCCAGCGCCACCTTGACAAGGTAGGTGCGCGTCACCGGGTCGGCGCTGGCCGCGACTTCGCGCACCCGGCCGCTGTAGCGCTGGTCGCTGGCCCACAGGCGCACCGCCACCGCCTGGCCGGTACGCACGCGTGCAATCTTGTCTTCGGGCACGGAGAACACCACGTCGCGCTCGCCGTCCTGCGCGATGCGCACCACGGGGCTGCCGGCAGCAACCACCTGCCCGGGTTCGGCATCTATGCCCGTGACCACGCCGGCGACATCGGCCACGAGGCGCGTGTAATCGGTCTGCAGCGACTGGCCCGCGGCCTGCGCGCGCGCCTGGTCCAGGCTGGCCTGGGCCGACTTGAGCGTGGCTTCGCGGCGTTCGAGTTCGGCGCCGCTGATGAAGTTCTGCGCCTTGAGCGTGCGGTAGCGCTGCACATCAGCGGCGGCGAGATCGCGCTGCGTCGTGGCCGCGCTCACCTGGGCGCGCCCGGCATCGGCGGCAAGCCGGTAATCCTGCGCGTCGAGCTGCGCCAGCACCTGACCGGGCTTGACCTGCTGACCCAGTTCCACCTGGCGCGATACCAGCTTGCCCGGCACGCGAAAGCCCAGCCGCGATTCGATGCGCGCGCGCACCTCGCCCGCGTATTCAATCTGCGTATCGAACATGCCGACCCCGACTTCCAGCAGCTTGACCGCGCGCACGGGCTCGGGCGCGGGTTCAGGCCGTGAACAGGCGGCAAGCGCGCAGGCGAGCACCACGGAGGAAAGCGCCCAAAGGGGTCGGGAAGAAATCAAGGAAAGCATGGGGTGCTCAAAAAAACGGGCGCCGCGCCATGGGCGCGCCGCCATCAGGAATCGTCGCCAAGGGGGCAACGGCCCACAACACAATACCAACGACGAAGGTCTGCTTGCCTTCTGTTTTTATGTGGGGAAAAGTCACTAATGACTCAACGGTTAGTAATTATGGAAAGCCGCGCCCGCTTGTCAAGCGACAATCACGGCGTGAAACCCGCCACCCCGCCCTCCTCCCCCGCGCCGACCCTGGCAGCACCGGTCACCCATTACGAAAATTTCCCCGTTGCGTCGCTGCTGTGCCCGCCGCAGCTGCGCCAGCCGATCGCGGCAATCTATGGTTTTGCGCGCACCGCCGACGACATTGCCGATGAAGGCGATGCCACGCCGGTCGAACGCCTGGCGGAACTCAGCGACTACCACGCCGAGTTGCTGGCCGTGGCTGCGGGCCAGACCCCGGGCGCGCGCTGGGCCTCGGTGTTCGGGCCGCTGCAGCACGCGTTCCGGGCGCACGAGCTGCCCGTGCCGCTGCTTGCCGACCTGCTCAGCGCCTTTTCCCAGGACATCCACAAGACCGCGGCCGGCGAGACCTATGCCGACCGCGCCGAGTTGCTGGATTACTGCCGGCGCTCGGCCAACCCGGTGGGACGGCTGCTGCTGCATCTCTATGGCGTACACGATGACCAGGCGCTGGCGCAAAGCGATGCGATCTGCAGCGCGCTGCAGCTGATCAACTTCTGGCAGGACCTGAGCGTGGACATTCCGCGCGGCCGCCATTACCTCACGGATGCCGATTGCGCGCGCCATGGCGTCAGCCGCGCTGAACTGGCGGCGCTGGTCAGCACGCCCGCCAACCGGCAACTGATTGCCGAGAACGCGCGCTGGGCGCGCGAATGCATGCTGCAAGGCCTGCCCCTGGTCCACCGCCTGCCCGGGCGCGCGGGCTGGGAACTGCGCCTGGTGGTGCAAGGCGGGCTGCGCATTCTCGACAAGGTCGATGCCTTGCAGGGCGCAAGCCTGCACACCCGGCCCAAGCTGGGCAAGGCCGACTGGCTGCGCATGCTGGGCCGGGGCCTGCGGATGTAGCACCCAGACGCCAAGGCCCGGTGCAAAGGCCCTGTCGCGCAGCTTTCGGGCCCGGCTGGCGCACAATCCCCCCATTACAGGCGCTGGCCTGCGCCTGCGCGCGCCCGGTTTTTGTGCCCGGCTTCGGCGCCCACCACTTTCTTTGCCCATACATGCCTTTTTCCTCCCTCGGCCTTTCCCCGGCCCTTGCCCGCGCCGCCAGTGAACTGGGGTTTGACCAGCCCACGCCCATCCAGTCTCAGGCCATTCCCGCCATCGTGCAGGGCCGCGATGTCTGGGCTTCGGCACGCACCGGATCGGGCAAGACCGCGGCGTTCGCGCTGCCCGCGCTGCTGCAGCACCAGAACCTGACGCTGGGCCAGCAGACCGGCGGCGCGCGCAGCGTGCACACGCTGGTTGTCGTGCCCACGCGCGAACTCGCGGCCCAGGTCGGCGAAGTGCTGCGCAGCCTGGGTCAGCACCTGTCCCAGCCGCCCAAGATTGCCGTGGTGTTTGGCGGCGTGTCGATCAACCCGCAGATGATGGCGCTGCGCGGCGGCGCCGACATCGTCGTGGCCACGCCCGGCCGGCTGCTCGATCTCGTGGAGCAGCGGGCGCTGCGCCTGTCGCAGGTGCAGTTGCTGGTGCTCGATGAGGCCGACCGCCTGCTTGATCTGGGCTTTGCCGATGAACTGCAGCGCACGCTGGCCTTGCTGCCCAAGCAGCGCCAGACGCTGTTCTTTTCCGCCACGTTCCCGCAGGAAGTGCAGGCCCTGGCGCAAAGCCTGCTGCGCGACCCGCTGCGCGTGGACATCGCCACCGACGCCGGCGAAAGCCAGGCCATCATCGAGCAGCGCGCCATTGCCGTCGACACCAGCCGGCGCACACAACTGCTGCGCCAGATGCTCAAGGACCCGGCCTGGACGCGCGTGCTGGTGTTTGTCGCCACCAAGCACACGGCCAACATCGTTGCCGAAAAGCTCTACAAGAACGGCGTGTTTGCCACGCCTTTCCATGGCGAACTGAGCCAGGGCGCGCGCCAGCAGGTGCTGGAGGAATTCAAGGCCGAGCGCTGGCAGGTGGTGGTCACCACCGACCTGGCCGCGCGCGGCATCGACATCGCGCAATTGCCGGTGGTGGTGAACTACGACCTGCCGCGTTCGGCGGTCGACTACGTGCACCGCATAGGCCGCACCGGCCGCGCCGGCGAAAGCGGCCTGGCCGTGAGCTTTGTCACGCCGGCCAGCGATGCCCATTGGCAGCTGATTGAAAAGCGCCAGCACCTGGCGCTGCCGCGCGAGATCGTCGAAGGCTTCGAGCCGATCGAGGAAATTCCCGCACCCGTGGCCGGCGCGGCCGACGGCAATGGCGGCGTCAAGGGCAAGCGGCCAAGCAAGAAGGACAAGCTGCGCGCGGCGGCGCAGGCAGCGGCTGACGGCCAGCACGACGCCTCTTGAGGGCCGGCCGTTCGTCCTGAGCCTGTAGCAGGGCCCGCACGCCGAAGACCCAGCGAAGGGCCTCCACGCCAAAGACCCACCCGGGATCATGGGAGAATCAGCGCCAATATGAATCCGGCCCAGTACGTACAAGAAAAAGCTGCAGCTTCGGGCAGCAGCTTTTATTACGCCTTTCTTTTCCTGCCCCAGCAGCGGCGCGCGGCCATCACCGCGTTCTATGCGTTCTGCCGGGAGATCGATGATGTCGTCGACGAAGTCAGCGATCCTGGCGTGGCCGCGACCAAGCTGGCCTGGTGGCGCGGCGAAGTCGCCAAGTCCTATGCCGGCGAGCCTTCGCACCCGGTGATGCAGGCGCTGATGCCCTGCAGCGCCGAGTACGGCATCACGCAGGCGCAGCTGCTGGCCGTGATCGACGGCTGCCAGATGGACCTGGACCAGACACGCTACCTCGACTATGTGGGACTGCAGCGCTACTGCCATCTGGTCGCGGGCGTGGTCGGCGAAGTCGCGGCCCGCATCTTCGGCCAGACCGACGACGCCACCACCGCCTATGCACACAAGCTGGGCCAGGCGCTGCAGCTCACCAACATCATTCGCGATGTCGGTGAAGACGCGCTGCGCGGGCGCATCTACCTGCCGGTGAGCGAGCTGCAGCAGTTCGACGTCAAGGCGCACGAGATTCTCAAGCGCCAGTACTCCGAGCGCTTCACCGCGCTGATGCGCTTTCAGGCCGAGCGCGCCCACCGTCTCTACGATGAGGCGCTGGCCATGCTGCCCGAGGCCGACCGTCGCACGCAAAAGCCCGGCCTGATGATGGCCAGCATCTACCGCACGCTGCTGCGCGAGATCGAGCACGAAGACTTCAAGGTGCTGCACCAGCGCATCAAGCTCACGCCGCTGCGCAAGCTCTGGCTGGCGTGGAAGATGCAGGCCCTGGGGCGGATGTGAACGCGCGCGTCGCCGTCATCGGCGGCGGCTGGGCGGGCATGGCCGCGGCGGTGACGCTGGCCCAGGCGGGCCGGCAGGTCACGGTCTTCGAGTCGGCACGGCAATGGGGCGGACGTGCGCGGGCACTCACTCTCGAAACGGACGAAGGGCCACTGACGCTGGACAACGGCCAGCATATCCTGATTGGCGCCTACCGCGACTGCCTGGCGCTGATGCGCACGGTCGGCGTGGACGTCGAGCGCGCGCTGCGGCGCCTGCCGATGACGTTGCGCTACGCCGACGGCACGGGCCTGGCGTTTCCCGACTGGGCGCCGCCTTTCGATGCGCTGGCCGGCATTCTGGGCGCACGCGGCTGGCGCTGGCGCGAAAAGCAGGCCTTGCTGGCGCGCGCCACGCGCTGGCGGCTGCAGGGCTTTGAATGCGACGCCCAAGCGAGCGTCAGCGACCTGTGCGCGGCGCTGCCGCCCAAGCTGATGGCCGAATTCATTGAGCCGCTGTGTGTTTCCGCACTCAATACGCCCCCTGCGCAATCGAGCGGAGCGGTGTTTTTGCGCGTGCTGCGCGACGCGCTGTTCAGCGGCCGCGGCGGCTCGCACTTTCTGCTGCCCACCTGCGATCTGGGCCAGCTGTTTCCGACCACGGCGGCCGCCTGGCTGCAGGTGCGCGGCCATGAGCTGCGCCCGGGCGCGCGCGTCGAGGCGCTGCAGGCCGATGGCGCCGCCTGGCGCGTCGACGGCGAACGCTTTGGCGCCGTGCTGCTGGCCACGACCAGCAGCGAAGCCGCGCGCCTGGCCGGCCAGACGCACAGCCTGGGCGCATGGGCGGCAAGCGCCTCAGGCCTGGCGCATACGGCAATAGCCACGGTCTACGCGCGCACGGCCAGGCCCGAACAGCGCCTGCTGGCCGCACTGCCGCTGCTGGCGCTGCGCCCGCAGGCCGAGGCCCCGGCACAGTTCGTGTTCGACCGCGGCCACCTTGGCGGGCCCGCGGGACTGATGGCCTTTGTCGTCAGCGCCAGCCATGCGTCGCGCGCCGACACCCAGGCGCAGGTACTGGCCCAGGCCGCGCGCGAACTCGGCTGGCACGGCATGCAGCCGCTGACCACGGTGATCGACAAGCGCGCGACCTTTGCCTGCACGCCCGGCGTGCAGCGCCCTGGCCAGGCGCTCGTGCCAGGGCTGCTGGCCTGCGGCGACTATGTGGCCGGGCCCTACCCTGCGACGCTTGAAGGGGCGGTCAGAAGCGGCATTGCAGCGGCGCGGGCCATCGGCGCGGCCGACTAGGCGCGGCCAGCTAGGCGCGGCCAGCTAGGCGCGGCCAGCTAGGCGTGGCCGGCCAGGCTCGGCCGGCGAGGCGCGCGCTTCAGGACTCGGGAGTGAAGTTCAGCGCCTCAACGGCCTTTTTCCAGCTGGCGCGCTCCTGCTGTATTGCACGCGTCAATGCCTCGGGTCCGCCCCACTGCGCCTTCTGCAGCTGACGTCCCAGCGTGGACTGCACTTCGGGCTTGGCAAGCGCCGACTTCAGATTGCTGCGCAAGGCCTCGACCGTCGCCTCGGGCGTGCCCGCGGGCGCGAACACCGCGATCCAGACGCTTTTGGCATATTCGCCAAAGCCCTGCTCCTTGAACGTCGCCACCTGCGGCACGAAGCGGCTGCGCTCCTCGCCGGTGGTGCCCAGAATGCGTATCCGGCCCTGGGCCGCGAATTCGGCGACATCGACCAGCGGCACTACCACGGCCGAGACCACGCCGCCCTGCAGATCGATCACCGCCGGGCCCGGGCCGCGATAGGCCACATGGCTGAGCTCCGCGCCGGCCGAGCGCGCGGCCATGGCGCCCATGAAATGCAGCATCGAGCCCGCGCCGGGCG
>Ga0308165_1001308_pt1 | contig 35720 bp, 31 predicted proteins | sample PhyWR2_FD_201032 | JGI IMG/M metagenome (GOLD analysis project Ga0308165, IMG submission 201032) | Phyllosphere microbial communities from UC Gill Tract Community Farm, Albany, California, United States - DLSLW.R2 | ecosystem: Host-associated > Plants > Phyllosphere > Unclassified | place: USA...
CCGGTAATTAATGGTTCTCTAAGTATTGATTCGTTATGTCCTGACATAATTTGTATTTTCTTTATACTAAAGCTTACGCTTGTACTGTTGTATCTGTATTTCTAATTTTTGTCATGTAGCCGATACCTGGTTTCACATTGATCTCTTCTAATACGTAGTAGATACGCTCAGAACGTAATGCTTTTGAAACCTCTGAATTTGGATCGTTTGCATCACCAAATACGATTGCATTTGCTGAACAAGCTTCCTGACAAGCCATTTTAATATCGCCATCTTTTAATGGACGTTTCTCCAGTTTAGCTTGTAATTTGCCACCTTGTATACGTTGAATACACATAGAGCATTTTTCCATAACCCCTCTTGAACGTGTAGTTACATCAGGATTTAAAACCAATTGGGTAAACTCGTTATTTAAATAGTTATCGAAACGAGAATCGTTCCAGTAGTTGAACCAGTTAAAACGACGTACTTTGTATGGACAGTTGTTTGCACAATAACGTGTACCTACGCAACGGTTATAAGCCATGTGGTTTAAACCATCACTTGAGTGTACTGTTGCCAATACCGGACATACAGTTTCGCAAGGTGCGTGGTCACAGTGTTGGCACAACATTGGTTGGTGAACAACTGAAACGTGATCTAAGTCTTCTAATTTTGCAATTTCTTTCTCTCTTGTTACATCGCCATCTTTAGTTTCGTAGCTATAGTAACGGTCGATACGGATCCAGTGCATCTCACGACGACGACGAACCTCATCACGGCCTACAACCGGAATGTTGTTTTCTACGTTACAGGCAACAATACAAGAACCACAACCCGTACAAGCATTCAAATCGATTGCCATAACCCAGTTGTTACCTGGTTTTTCATATTGATCCCAAAGGTCGTAATCTTTGTGCTCACCTTTTTCGTTACCAGCACCAGCATTTTTTAAGTACTCTTTAAAAGTAGCTTCTTTAATTACTGCACGGCCTTCGAATGAGTGGTGAGTTTGTGTTTGAGCCAGTTCGTAGTAACCGCCAGTTGGGGTAATGGTTACAGAAGTAGCATATTGCATTGTTCCGTTAACAAAAGAAACAAAAGGGAAAGCATTTTTACCTACATCGTTACCAGCTTTACCAGTTTTGGTACGGCCATAACCTAATGCAATAGATGCTGTTCCTTGTGCTTGTCCTGGCTGGATCAATACCGGAAGGTCTACCGAATATCCGTTGCTTCCTTTTACAGTTACAACATCAAATTCTTTAACTTTTAATTTTTCGGCAAATTTTGGTGCAATGGCAACAAAGTTATCCCAGGTTACTTTAGATACCGGATCAGGTAACTCTTGTAAGAATGCATTGTTTGCATTTTTACCATCACGCATCGGGATGTTTTCGTAAACCTGTAACTCTACCTCTTTAGCCAAAGATTTGCTGCTGTTGGCAATTGAAGTAGCTACTGCAGCTAACGATAGAGTGAAGCTGTAAGTACCGGCGGCTTTCGCAGCTGTGGTAACTACACCTTTCTCCAGTACCTCTTCCCATTTCAAACCTGCAGCTGGTAATACTTTAGCTTCCCAGTTGCTGCGTACAAACTGATAGTAATCTTTAACAGGAGCATCAGCCCAGGTTAATAAACTTTCTTCTGCCTGACGGCTATTGAAAACCGGGTTAATGGTTGGCTGAACGATAGAATAGTATCCTTCGTAAGCGTTAGCATCACCCCACGATTCTAAGTAGTTGTGGTTAATGGCAATTGCATCACAAAGCGTAGCTGTTTCATCAGCACGGTCTGAGAATGAAATTTTTGCCGGAACTTTGGCTAAAGCATCAGTAAATGCTTTTGCATTTGCAGCATCGTAAGCCGGGTTGCTGTTTAAGAATAAAACTGCACCAACTTCGCCACGTCCCATTTCAGCAACCAAGCCATTAAATTCGGCATCGTTACCTGCATATAAGTAGCAAGGGTTATCTAAATCGATAGTAGTACCATAACTTCCGATAGCGGCGTTAATGGCATTTACTAAAATTTGAGTAGAAACATCGTTCGAACCACAAACTACTAAACCTTTACCTTTATTCTGTAATAATTCTTTAGCAACTAATTTAATTACTTTATCAGCAGTTGCATTGTTACCTAAAGTTCCACCTGGTAATGCCTGACCAGTAATTGCATTGTATAAAGCAATTAAAGCCGGGCCTTCTTCCGATAATTTAACCGGAACACGGGTATCGGCATTGGTACCGGTTAAGCTCATTCCACCTTCGAACTGAATGTGGCGGCTCATTTTTTTATTTTCTAACGATTTGTAGTTACGGTTAGCGGTGTATTGTGAAGTAAATTCTTCACCGCTAATCCAGGTACCTAAGAAATCGGCACTGAAACTTACAATTAAATCGGCCTTATCGAAGTTATACTTTGGTAAAACAGCTTTACCAAAACTGTTTTGGTTAGCCTGAATAATACCAGTGTATGAAACAGCATCGTACTGAACCAGTTTGGCAGCAGGATATTTGGCAACAAACTGTGCAATTACTGCATTAGTTGACGGGCTGTTTACTGTTGAGGCTACGATACGGATTTTTTTGCCTGAAGCCTGTGCTTTTGCCAACTCGCCTTTTACAAAGCTGTCGATTTTTGCCCAGGTAGTTTCTTCAGTCTGACCACCTTTTACTAAAGCTGGTGCTTTTAGTTTAGATACATCGTATAAATCTAATACCGAAGCTTGCGCTCTTGCATCTGTACCACAATTGTATAAACCTGCATTTGGATTCGGTTCAATTTTAATTGGGCGACCCTCTCTAGTTTTAACTAAAATACTCTGGCCGTTGAAGCTTGAAGTATAAAAGTTAGGAATACCTGGCGTAACCTCTTCAGGTTTTACTAAATAAGGGATTGATTTTTTTAACGGTGTACTTTGGCAGGCTGCTAATGTAACCGCACCTAAACCAAAGCCTAACGCCTTTAAAAAGTCGCGGCGTGGGGTAACGGTACTTAACCCTGCTTCATTTAAAACATCTTCTATTGGAAGTGGCTCGGCGAATTCGTTTTTGTTATTTTTAACAAAATCCGGTGTATTGTTATACTCCTCTAAGCCTTTCCAGTATTTTTTATTGCTTTCCATTTAAGCTATATTACTGTGTATCGAACGTTCTTACTAAACTCTAATCTATTAATAGTGGCACTTACCACACTCTAAACCACCCAATAACGCTGGGGTAATTTTCTCGCCTTTTTTAATTTTTTCGTGCGCTTCGATAACCTTAGCGTAGAAAGCATTGTTTTTCTGACCAGAAATATCTGTTTCTTTATGGCAGTTAATACACCATTTCATGGTTAGCGGAGAATACTGATAAATTTCTTCCATCGTATTAACCGGACCGTGACAGGCGAAACAAACAGGTTCATTTGGTTGTAATCCTTTTGCTTTACGAATTGCATCTTCTGCAACTACCACGTGTTGAGAGTGGTTGAAGTAAGCAAAATCAGGTAGATTGTGTACACGTACCCACTCCATTGGTTTCGATTTACTCTCATCGTATTTCTGTGTTTCAGGATCGTAACCTAAAGCACTGTAGATTTTTTTGATCTCAGGAGAAATCTCGCCGTCATATTTATCCCTTGCCTGTACTGCTTTGTGGCAGTTCATACAAACGTTTAATGATGGAATAGATGCATTTTTAGATTTAAATGCTCCAGAGTGGCAATACTGACAATCGATCTGATTGATACCAGCGTGCAGCTCGTGAGAGAATTTAATTGGCTGAACTGGCTGATAACCTGTGTGAACACCGGTATTCCACATGCCCATCCAACCGAACGAACCTAAGCAGATAATTAAACACAAGATAAAGAACATTACAAATTTCTTGTTCTTGAACATCTTGCGCACACCTACTTTTAATGGCACATCTTCTTCAATTTCGATACCTTGTTTTTGTAGAATCAAACGCTCTAATAATTTAGATGCGCGACCTAAAATTACAAGGATCACAATTGCAATAACTACAATAGCTACGATACCTGCAATTGATAAACCTGAAGTAGATTCATCTTTTGCTACAGCACCACCAGCAGGAGTAGCTGGTTTAGGCTCACCTTCCTGAATGTAAGCTAAGATATCTTTTACTTTTGCTTCATCTAACTCAGGGAAAGTAGTCATTGGCACTTTACCGTTATCGTTAAATAATTTAACAGCAGCCGGATCGCCTGCAGCAATCATAGCTGCGTTGTTTGGAATCCATTTTAACAGGAACGCTTCAGGGTGACGATCGCTTACTCCAGCTAATGCCGGACCAACAACTTTGTGATCTAACGCGTGACACGAAGAACATTTTGCTTTGAAAAGCGTTCTTCCTTCTTTAGCATCCTGCGCATTTACGGTAGAAACCGCTATTACGGAAATTGCTGAAAACACGAATAACGACTTCCAAACGCTTTTTAAAATCATCGAGATATCTCTCATAATGAACACTTTATACTTATTTAATTTACTTTTTGTTGTGAAATTGATGCCTGAGCCCAGATAGCCCCATCAAACTTTGAACAAAAGTATAACTTATTAATAAATCCCATGACATAATAGTGACTGGAAATACAATTTATAATCATTCTAAACAAATGCTGATTTGAGCCACTGAGGCAATAAAAATGCCCATTTTTGATACCTGATCTCAAATGGGCATACCAAAAACCAATTTGGTTTATTTATTTCTTGCAATTATTGTTTTAATATCCACGCAAACATTAGGGGTGCTACAATTGTTGCATCGCTTTCTACAATAAATTTTGGTGTATGAATATCCAATTTACCCCAGGTAATCTTTTCGTTCGGCACAGCACCCGAGTACGAGCCATAAGAAGTAGTCGAATCTGAGATCTGACAGAAATAACTCCAGAAAGGAATATTCTCCATTTCCATATCCTGATATAACATCGGTACTACGCAAATCGGGAAATCGCCGGCAATACCACCACCAATCTGGAAGAAACCAATTCCTTTACCAGCGCTGTTGGCAATATACCAATCGGCTAACCAACCCATATACTCAATACCACTTTTCATGGTAGTTGCCTTTAATTCACTTTTCATTACATAAGAGGCAAAGATGTTCCCCATGGTCGAATCTTCCCATCCCGGTACTACAATTGGCAAATTCTTTTCAGCCGCAGCCAGCATCCACGAATTTTTAGGATCGATTTCATAGTATTGCTCCAAATCACCGCTTAAAAGCATTTTGTACATAAACTCATGCGGAAAATATCTTTCGCCAGCGGTATCAGCATCTTTCCAGATTTTGTGAATGTGTTTCTGTAAACGACGGAAAGCTTCTTCTTCCGGAATACAGGTATCGGTAACGCGGTTATAATGGTTCTCTAATAAATCCCATTCATCCTGCGGACTTAAGTCGCGGTAATTAGGTACGCGTTTATAGTGAGAATGTGCAACCAGGTTCATAATATCCTCTTCTAAATTGGCACCTGTACAAGAAATAATGGCCACTTTATCCTGGCGAATCATTTCAGCAAGTGAAATACCCAATTCTGCAGTACTCATTGCACCGGCAAGCGTGATCATCATTTTTCCACCCTCATCCAAATGCGTTTCGTATCCTTTAGCCGCATCCATCATTGCCGCTGCATTAAAATGGAGGTAATTACGCTCCATAAACTGAGATATTGGTCCTCTAGTATTGCTCATTTCGTTTTGTATTGTTTGCCGCAAAAATAGACATTTAGGCCGAAAGGTTAAAACGTAAATGCGTTTAGGATTTTGTGAGCTGCGTTTGGCGTTTTTGAAACAATACGAATTAGCGCGTCATCCTCAGAAATCGTCATCCTGAGCGGAGTCGAAGGATCTTTAGCTTAACATATATTAATAAGGTACACCTTATATATAATAACCAATTATAAAATACCAATTATCAATAACCAAGGCACAAATGACCAGAACTAAGCAGTTTGGCGTTTGGAGACAGTTGACCAATTTAAACAATTAACCGATTAACCAACTTATAACTAAATTTCCTTTTCTTTGCACCAATGAAAAAATATTATCTGATTATTTTACTTGCACTCGTTTCAGGAAGTTCTTTTGCACAAATGAAACTGATCAGGAAAATGCTCTCGAACGAAAAAGATACTACACGTAAAGCCAGCTTTTTGCCTTTACCGGCTTTTGGATATAGTCAGGAAACTGGATTTGAATTTGGGGTTGGCGCTATTTACTCTTTTTACATAGATCGCAAGGACACACTGAACCGCAGCTCCAATTTTGCGTTGAACACCACCTACTCTACCAAAAAGACAGCAAACTTTATGCTTAAGGGCGATATGTGGACCAAAGGAAACAAATACCACTTTATTGGCGATATCCGTTTCAAAAACCAACCCTTTAATTTTTATGGTATTGGCAACGACGCCACAAAGGCTGATGAAGATAAATTAGATCAAAGGGTTTTTAAAACACTTTTCGATGCAGAAATGAATACTTTACCCAAAGCTTATACTGGTGTTTCATTAGGTTTTGAGAATTATCATTTTATCGACAAGCAAGCCGGAGGCATTTATACCACTAATCCACAAATTTTAGATAAAGATGGTGGCTCGGTAGCGTGGGTTGGTGCATCGCAGAGTTACGATACGCGCAATAGCAACAACTACCCAACCAAAGGTTTTTTTGGGAGGGCAACCTATCAATACGCCCCTGATTTTTTTGGTGGCGAAAGTTTTAATGGTTCGCAGATTAAGCTCGATCTTCGTGGTTTCTTCAGTTTAGCGCCAAAAGTGGTATTGGGTGTACAGGGAATTTATTATACCATCCAAAGCAAAAGCACACCGTTTTATTTATTACAACAATTAGGAAACGACCAAATGATGCGTGGCTATTACAGTGGCCGTTACCGCGACGAAAATTTAATGGCAGCTCAGGCCGAAATCCGCTACCGCTTTATGAACCGTTTCGGTATTGTAGCTTTTGCAGGTACTGGTAAGGTATTTAGCAATGGTCAGTTTAACGGCAATGGACTAAAACCAAATTATGGCGTTGGAGGCCGCTACTTTTTCGATCCGGCAAAAGGCCTCAGCGTAAGGCTTGATTACGGCATAGGCGAAAAACTACCAAATGAAAAACGCCAAAGCGGGTTTTACATCAGCCTGGCCGAAGCGTTTTAAAAGATGGAAATGGGAATGATTTAAGATGGATAATGGAAAAAGTCAAAAAATCCAGACCAATCTTACATATACTTAAATGTCTTAGAAAGAAAAAACTATGCAACTGTCTGCGGTAATCAGCGAAATCCACGGGAAATATTTTAGTGAGGATGTATTTCAGTGTTATAAAACTTCAAATCCATCCGAAATGCTTTTCATCACTAATTATTTCTCTTCCGTTCTTCCTCGTTTCCTTGTTTAATTTCCTGCCGCTTAATTTTCTCATTACCAAAATTATATCGTACTGAAAATCTTAACTGCCGGTTATCATAGTAATTGTTATATACCTGATTAATGCCATTAATCAAACTGCTAAAACGATAACGATCGGTTTTTAAAATATCGGTTGCCGCCAGAGTGATCTGTAATTTTTTATCGAGCCATAACGTTTTAAAGCCAATATCCAGATTGTATTGGCTCTGGCTTTTATTTATTCCATCAATTGTTGGCCAGGCGTACCAAAAACTAATGTCGCCAAGCAGAGTTTTCGATTGATTTAAAACAAATTGGTTTGTACTGGCAAAATAAGCTCCTAAACCGCTTACACGCTTTAAAGTTTGCGGCAGTGCCGAATTAGCTACATTGTAAAAAACATCGAGCTGACTGGTATTTTCCCAAGCTTTTAAAGGATTAAGCACAACTGAATTGCTGAACTGATAATGGTAGCCCGTAATAAAATTAACCGGCTTTGATGATTGGGTATTGGAAAGCGCATCAACAAAATTCACATCGTTATAGCCATCGGTGGTTTTGCTAAACGAAAAAGTGGTGGTAAATAGCTGCTTGTAAATATGCATCAGGCTGATATTGTTATTGTATGATGGTTTTAAAAACGGATTGCCTTCTGTGTATACATATTGGTTGCTGTACCAACGAAAAGGATTCAGTTTGCGATAAGCGGGACGGTTAATTCGCCGGCCATAATTTACCGACCAAACACTTTGCCCTCTCGCCCGGTAATTAATAAAAGCAGTTGGAAATAACTGGAAATATCGATTTTGATTGCGTTCATTTACAGAAACACCATCAAGCTGCGTATATTCTCCGCGTAAACCGAATTGAAAATCCCAGCGCTTAATATTTTTACTTACGTTAAGGTATAGCGCCTGTGTATTTTCCCGATAATTAAATAGATTGCTTTGTTTTTCATCTAACACATAAGTACCTTCTCTTCGTTTAAAAAAGCCAACATCACTCTCATTATGGATAAAGCTAGTTTTTCCACCAAACGATACCTTAAAAAAAGAATAAGGTAAATCGAAATCGGCCTTTATCGTGTATAGAGCGATCTGCTGCTTACTAGCCGATAAATACCCGGCTAAGGAACCAGGAATAAGCTGTCCATTTGAGAAATAACTGGTATTATCAAAAAAACGGTTTTTATCATCACCGTACCTAAACCAGTCGGCATTGAGCGTAAATGTTTTACCAGCCGTATCCAGTAACTGTTTTAAATATATATTGGCCGAATGGTAATGCGATCTTATTTTAGCATTGGCATCGGAATTTAGCATCGAATCTATCTGCTCTTCCGAATTAAGAACAGTAGTATTAATTTGTTCTTCTGAATGAAAATTGGTAAGACCACCGGCATACGAAGCGCCAACGGTAACTCCTTTCGAAGACTGATAATCGAACCCTAACTGCCCGCCGGGTACTGTTCGAAAATTACGGTCTTTATTTATAATTTCCCATTGCTGCGCAGGATAGTAAATGTTACTTTGCTCTACAGGAACCAGCGATCCCTTTCTGAAATTAAGATTGGTATACAGTGTAAGCTTATCTTTGCGGTAATTTAAATTGCCACCGGCAACTGCAGTGGCATAAGTGGCTTGATTTAATCCCGAGTTTACCGAACCTTTAAAGCCATTGCCCAATGTTTTTTTGAGCACGATATTAATTAAGCCATTATTTCCCTGCGCATCATACTTAGCTGGCGGATTAGTTATAATTTCAATCTTACCAAGATTACCCGCCGAAATTGATTTGAGGTAATTTGACAAGTCATCGCCGGCTAGCTGCACCAATTTATCGTCGACCATTACACTCACACTCCCCTTCCCTACCAGCGAAACTTTATCATTTAAAATCCTTACGCCAGGTACTTTAGCTAAAAGCTCGAGCGCATCGGTACCAATTGCTGCTGTACTATTTTCGGCATTGAAAACGGTACGGTCTATTTTTTGGGTTATTAATGGTCTTCTTACGTTTATTTCCACACTGGCAAGTATTTGCTCTTCTGCAACGAGTCGTATATTAATAACCGTATCAGATGTTAAATTTAAAATCTTGCTAGCAGCCTTAAAATTGATTGCGGAATATGCAACCAAATATTTACCGCCTTTTAAACTTTTAAAATGGTAATTACCCAAGCTGTCAGTCTGAGTATAATTTATTTGATTTCGGGTACCAGAAATTTTAACAGTAATAAATGACAAAGCATTAGAATTCTGATCTGTTATTTTACCTAAAATGCTGAACTGTGCCCAGGAGGGTAAAGCAGAAAAAAACGCGAACAAAAAGAAAGAAAATCGCAACATTTAGCGGTTAAAGCCAGCGCCATATAATTTGGTTTTTGCTGTATTTAAGTTAAAGAACAAACTATCTGCTTTAATAACTTCATTGTTGCCAGTAGTCATAGTTGCCTTATTTACCATTACCGAATTTTTCTTCTTGTTGTAAACAATTTTAGCTCCGGACAGAACTACTTCATTATAAATTAATTTAGCATTTCCGAATAATGATACAACAGATTTATCGCGGCTCATCTGAACCGAATCTTGTGCGCTATATTGCACCTTTGTATCACTATGATCTCTCTGCGAAACAGAACTCATTAATTCATCAAGATCACTACTAGTCTTCATTTCTCCATCACCAGTATCAAAACTAAAGCCGCCCCTTTTCAGATCAAAAGTAATGAGCTTAGATTTCAACCGGTAATTATTATTTGCATTTGTAAACGAAGCATTTTTTGCAACCATTGTTCCGCTTCTTTCATTCAGCTCAACATATTTAGCTGTTAGCCTTTCATTATTAACATCAATTTCCGCATTTTCCATAAAGGAAACTTTCTGCTTTGCATTGCCTGTTAGTTTAGAAAAGGAAATGATTTTAGGCTTAACCGGCTTTAAAATTTTGCGATTATCTTCTAGATTATTAGAACCTACAAATTGCAAAGGTATTTGGTCGGTTTTTTCATTAATTTCTGTTGTAACTTTTGTTACTTTCATTTTTTTAGGTTCTACAATTATAACCGGATATTTACTATCCTGCCAAACATCAACCTTGTTGACAATTACGCCTAAATTATCGCCTGGATTTAATGTTAATGTTCGCATAATTTTGGGCTCTATATAAACACGGTAGCGTTTTTGGCCAACTTTTAATAACACCCCATCTGCTATTTTTGCTACACCAAAATAATTGACTTGCTCAATTATTCCGTTTATTTTTTTGCCTTTGATACGATTTGCTTCTGATAAAAGATCTGCATACTCAGCTGATTTTTTCCATGTATTATAATCTTCATGTTTGAATATTACATTACCTTCTGCATTTTTTATTGCTTTTGGCATATAAGTGTTTTCGAATTTCTTAAATCTATCCGCATCTCCAATTGGGTGTGGAGGTATTATATTTGGTACTACAAAAACACTTAATTCATCTCCAATTTCGATTTTTACATCAACAAATCCTGATGATATGGTATAAATCCCATCCATGGTTTTTAGTGTAAAAAATGATGACGCTAGTTCTTTACTAGTTTGCACAATTACGCCTTTAACCCATTTGCCATTTGAATCAAGGTGCAATTGCTTATTTTCTACGTTGTGGGTAGGTGTAACATCAACATAAATAACAGTAAAGCTGTATACCAGGCTCAATACTATTGGTAGCACTAACACATAAACTAGCTTTTTCATATTCTTAGATTTAGAGTGAAACAACATTTTAATCCGATCTTTAACCGGACTTTTTACAAAATTGTGGATCAGCGTACTATTGGTTTTGGTTACCGCAAGCTGAAGTAACAGACTGGCATAAGCCTGATTGCCGAAACTCGCAGAAGTAATTTCATCAGCTTCATATTCGTGTACCTGCTCTAAAGCTTTATCGTACAAATAAATTACCGGGTTAAACCACAAAAGAGCCTTAACAATCATAAGCAGTATTTTATCGGCCGAATGATACTGCCTGGCATGCACCTGCTCATGTTTAAGCAAAACAGCTAAATCAGCATCGCTCAGTTTATCTCCATCAATAAAAACATAATTAAAGAAAGAGCAATTGGTAAAGCCAGCAGTTTTGGTGATCAATTTCAAACCATCACCATTTTTAGAGTAACGCCGAGTGTGTTTTAAAACACTCAACAATCGCCACAAACAAACAAGCAGCAAAACGGAAGCAATAGCACCATAGGCATAAGGAACTAAGCTTAACCAATCTATTTCACGCTGCGCTTCTGGCTGGTACTCTACCATTAAAGGTTGAATAAGCTGTACCGGCTCCTGAGTAGTTTTTACTTCGGGTAAGTTGGTCACAAGATCTGTTTCAGCTACCACCATTTCGCGTTTAACCTCGAACTGCAAAGCCGGGATAACGAAACTAAGCAATAAAGCACCCAACAGGTAAAAACGATTGATTTTAAAGAAAGTAAGCTTTCTTAATACCAGCAGGTAAAAACCGAAAAACAATACCGTACAAACGGTAACTTTAAGCAGATAGGTTAAGGCTTCCATAACTCCGTTTATTTAGCAACCGCGTTGTGAAAATTCCACAAATCCATCTAGGATCAAATTGCTCATCCGGCGGACATTTTTCTCCTGACTGATGTATTCGAGACTTTTTGCGTCAGCTATATTGCCCATTTCGATTACTACTGCAGGTGCTTTCGATTCGCGTAATAAATAGAGGTTGGCTTCCTTTAAAGCTCCCCTCACCGGCAAGCCTTCCAGTTTATTCAGTTTACTCAAAATGCCTGTACCAAATTCTTCAGCAACCTTAATATTTTTGTTCAATTTAGAAACATATACTTCTACACCGTTAAAAGGAACCTGTTCGCCATTTTTTACACCAGCATTGTGATGAATAGAAATAAATGCAGTTACAGGCTGTTGAGGTAAGCGATCGTGAAGGGAAAGATATTCATCCTTATCTCTGGTGAGCAATACTTTTATCCCTCTTTTTGCAGCTTCTTCCTTTAAAATTTTAACTGCTCTTAAGTTCAAATCTTTTTCTTTCTGCCCATCTACAGCTGTTGCCGCAGCATCTTTACCACCATGGCCTGCATCAACAAACAATACCACTTCTACCTCTTTAAAGGCACCCCGTGTATTGCGCTTAATAACCAGGTTATCTTTAAGGTAATTCATGGCATAAACATTGGGTTTACGTGGCGCATCGGATGGGATTTCGGCACCGGCCACTGTTTTTTCTACAATAATTTCTTTCCTGTTGATAAATGCCATGCAGCAGATCAACAATATAGGCACTACGGCTAAATAAGCCAGCCTTTTCAGTTTTGCATTTGGTTCTTTGTACAACATCATAATTCTATTTTTTAAGGGTAACTTACTGAAACAATGGGTTGCAAGGTTTTTTGAAGGCATAGCCAGATTGAGCAAAAGCGACGCATAAACCTTTTTATCTGCTACGCGCGATGTTTCGCGATCGGCCAAAAATTCGTGGTTATGATCGATAGCATTGCGCCAGAAATAAATAACGGGGTTAAACCAAAGGATGGCTGTTACCAGATTCGCCAATAGTTTATCTAAAGCATGCAGCTGTTTTACATGCACCGACTCGTGCCTGATCACCAGCTCTCGTTCGTTGAGAGGCAGAGAAATATCTACTACGATGCGGTTAAGGAAAGAACAGTTTTTAATGGCCGAATTTTTACCGACCAAAATGATGGTATCCTGCTCCCCTAACCTGCTTTTATGCAACTCACGCTTAATGCGCAGTATCATCAAAACCATCCTGCATGATAAAAGAACCAGGATAGCAAAGTATGCATAAACTAAAACCGATTCCCAATTAATGTTTAAAGCGCTTTGAGTAGTACTATCAACAAAATCATGCTCTACAAAACCATCATTGGTTGCATAAGCAACCTCACTTACCTTTTGTTGGGCGGGTACTACTATTTCATGCGTACTTTCGATGGTTAAGGCTGGCACAATAAAACTGAATACCAGCATGAGTAACAGATAAACCCTGTTGAGGTTAAAAAACGTAAGCCTGGCCAGCAAGAAATGATAAACAGCAAAAAACAATGCTGTACATGCCGAAACTTTGAGGAGGTACATTAAAATCATGGTCTGCTGTTTTGGTCAATTAACTGTTTAATTTCTTCTATATCTTTTTCACTCAGCTTTTCTTCTTTTACCATGAAGGATAAAAGGCTGGCTGGAGAATTATCGAAATACCCCGAAAACAGTTTCGAAAAGGTAGTTTTAGCGTACTGATCTTTACTAATTGCCGGAAAATACTCGTAGGTTTTACCATAAGCCTTATAATTTACATACCCCTTCTTTTCAAGCAAACGCACAATTGATGAAATGGTATTGTAAGGTGGCTTTGGCTCTTCATCCAACTCATCAATAATATCTTTTACAAATGCTTTTTGCAGTTTCCATAAAACCTGCATAATGCGCTCTTCTGCTTTGGTTAATTCTTCCATAACCAAATCTATAACTTATTTTTCAGTTTTACAACTTAAAAATAAGTTATACGACTGAAAAATCAGTTAAAAAACACAAACAACTGGTTTACAATTAAATAAAAATATATCTTAGTGGCAATATGCAGGCTGAACCGCAGTAATTAAACCTGATTGAAGTGAAAAGCCCGCATCCCGATTTTTCATCGGGAGAGGACTTAGAACAGAAAGCAGGACAGAAAGCCGCCAAAAGAACCGAACTGCTCATTTGCAAAAAAAAATAGTGGATAGCGTTCTACACTTGTTTGCACGCTGGTAGAGGTCACGCCTGATTACTTGCTTAACCCTGCAACGGCATTGATGGTAAGCGCCACAATTACGGTATTGAAAATAAAGGCAATTAAACTGTGTAGCAGCGATAGTCTCCTAATGGTACGATCAGAAATTTCGACATCAGAAACCTGAAAAGTCATGCCCAAAACAAAAGAGAAATAAGCGAAATCGATAAAATCAGGTTCATCATCGCCCGGAAACTCCAGTCCTGAACCACCTTTTGCTGATTTTTCTCTCCGTTTGTCGCCATAATACAAATGAGCATAGCGCATGGTAAAAGTGGTATGCACTAAGAACCACGATAAAAACATGCCCAATATGGCAATGACTAAATCAAGCGGTTCAATATCTTTGTTAATGAGCAGCAAAATTACCGCAAGTAAGCCGGCAAAGGTAGAAACCACTACAATGGCAAAAATTTCGCCCCGGGTTTCATCCTGCATTTTGGCTTTTAAATGGGTTTCGGCTGCAGAGGTATGAAAAAACATATACCAATGGAGGCTAATGAGTACCAGGCAAAAAACATCCCACCCAAACATAATGTGTGTGAGTGCATCCATCTTACAAAGCAGCGAAAGCAGGTACGCTGCAATTCCCGAAAAGAGGCTGAGCAGCAAAATAAAAAGTGCCGATCGTTTTTGAATACCTGCTAATTTCGGTTCCTGCATGGGTTTAAAACTTAAGTTTAAAGTGTTCTTTAGCCTGCCCCTTTTTAAAATAAACCAAACCGATCCAAAACAAATCGATGGTTACGGTAACATCAGGGTGGTTTTTAATTTCGGTCCAGGCTTCTTTCATACCTTCGCTCCAATAAATATCGTCAAAAATCAGTAATGAATTTTCGGTAACTTTTGGCAGACACCATTTAAAATAATTAAGGGTTGCATCTTTCCGGTGGTTTCCGTCAATATAAACAAAATCCAAAGTCGGTTGACGGGCAATAATATCGGGTAAAATTAAATCGAAATTGCCCACATGCAGTTCAATATTGTTTAAATCAAGTGCATCAAAATTCTTTTTGGCTACTGCTGCAGTTTGCGGACAACCTTCTATAGTAATGATTTCAGCATCGGCATTAGTTTTAGCCAGGTAAGCAGTGGTAATGCCCAAACAGGTACCGAGCTCAATGGCACTTTTGGGTGCTGTATTTTTAGCCAAACGGTAAATGAGCTTAGCCAGTCGCGGACTTTTTAACGCGTTTTTAGCAATCTGGCTAACTTTCTTGGTGCGGTTTTTATTGAGGTGAGACCCCGCTCCCAGGTCGGTAACAGTGATTATCGAATCGTCATTAAAAAGTTTTTTTCGCTGTTCCTCTATGTTTTTGTATTCAGATTTGTCGTTAAAATCGTAAATTACCTCATCAGCGAGCTTGTACACAAATGGCGAATGCGTGCCATGCCTGCTCTTAGCTGTTAAACGGTGTTTAAGGTAATCTGTAATAAATTGAAATAGCATAATATTGCAAAAGTAATTAAACGCCGCAAACGTATGTATGTTTTATGGAAAATATCGCAGAGATAAGTGCTTTAGTAAAATTGTTGGATGATCCGGATGAGGAAGTGTACCAGCATGTGGAGAAAAAACTGCTTGAATATGGTGGTGAGGTAATCCATTATTTAGAAAATGCCTGGGAGCAATCGTTCGACGGCCTGATGCAGGAACGCATTGAAAATATTGTTCACCAAATCCAGTTTAAAACCGTTAAAGAAGATCTAAACCTTTGGTATTTAAGTGGTGCTTTCGATTTATTGCAAGGCGCACTGATCATAAACCGCTACCAATACCCTGATTTAGACGAGCAAAAGGTAATTAACCAGATTGAAGATATAAAAAGAGATATTTGGCTGGGTTTGCAGTACGAAATGAGCTCGGTTGAGAAAGTAAAACTGATTAACCATGTTTTATATCAGCAATATGGTTTTGGTGGCAACACTAAAAACCACCACGATCCGCAAAACTCTTACCTGAACCAGGTTTTAGAAAGCAAAAAAGGCAATCAGATTTCTTTAGCCATTATTTATTCTACACTGGCTCAAAAGTTAGATTTACCTGTATACGGGATTAATTTACCGCAGCATTTTATTTTAGGTTATATAGACGATAGTAAGCAGGAAGGTACCGAATATGGTGTACTTTTTTACATTAATGCTTTTAACCGGGGTAATATTTTCGGCAAACATGATGTTGATCAGTTTTTACGCCAGCTTAACTTAGAAGCTTTGCCTGAGTATTACAAGCCCTGCAGCAATACCGATATTATCCGCCGCGTAATCAGAAACCTGATTTCGGCTTACGAAAATGCCGGAGCTACAGAAAAAGTAGCCGAATTAAACGAATTACAAAACATTTTAGCAGAAAAATAGCCTTTTAATCCCCCCAACCTGTGTATAAAAAGATCGGTAACCTATCCAAAATTTGCCTGTTAATGGCTTTCACGCTTTTCGCTGGCAGCCTAAAAGCACAAAAAACAGTTAAACCAAATGTAATTGCTTACTACACTGGCCAGGGTGGATCGGTTATTGATAGTTTTCCTGTTGAAAAACTAAGCCATCTGATTTATAGTTTCGGACATTTGAAAGGTGATAGTTTAAACATCAGATCGGCCAAAGATTCGGCGCTAATCTCGAAAATGGTTGAACTGAAAAAACGCAACCCCGATTTAAAGGTGATGATAGCCATGGGCGGCTGGAGTGCCTGCAAGGATTGTTCGGAAGTATTTAGCAGAAAGGATGGCCGAAAAACTTTTGCCAAAACCACCAAAGCCCTTTTAGATTTTTTTAAAGCCGATGGCATCGATATGGATTGGGAATACCCTGCAGTTTTGGGTTATCCGGGGCACCGGTACACCCCCGATGACAAGCATAACTTTACTTTATTGATTAAAGAGTTGCGAAGCAAACTCGGCAAAAAAGCAGAAATTAGTTTTGCAGCCGGCGGTACACAAAACTGTATCGACTCTTGCTTTGAATGGGATAAGGTAATGCCACTGGTAAACCGGGTAAATGTAATGAGTTATGATCTGGTAAGTGGTTATGCCACAGTAAGCGGGCACCATACGCCTCTATATTCTACTGATAAACAACAACTTTCGGGCGATTATGCGGTAAAATCGCTAATTGATTTGGGCGTACCTGCAGATAAAATAGCCCTGGGTGCGGCCTTTTATGCACGGATTTTTGAGAATACCACCGATGCGAATCAGGGCTTGTACCAACCCACCAAATTTATTCGCGGTGTTTCTTTCAAAAACTTTAAAACTACTTTTACCGAAGCTGAAGGCTATAGGTATTATTGGGATGAAGCTGCTAAATCGCCGTATTACTACAACGCCAAAAACATGCAACTGGTTACTTTCGATGATCCTAAATCAATTGATTTAAAAACCAGATATGTAATCGATAAAAAATTAAACGGCATTATGTTTTGGGAGCTTACCGACGATGCTTACAGCAATGGCCTGCTTGATGTTATTGATAAAACGATGAAAGGGATTTAAGTTTTAAATCAATTTTGAATGAGTGAGTTTTGAATGAGAAAATCTAAACCTTCAATCATGCAATCCTTCTAACATTCAATCACGCTATCATTCAATCATGTAATTCTTCAACATTGACCCACTAATGGGAAGCACCAAAAGTTACAACGCAATAGTTTTGCGCCATACCTGCACCTGCTTCATTACTTCTAGCATCCATCATGGCTTTACAATGGCTTGTGCTGCTTTTCCATGCTGCTACCACCTCATCAGCCCTGCTATAACCTTTTGCTAAATTTTCTGATCTAAATTCGCCTGTATAGCCGGCATTAACTACACGTTCTTTAGGAGTACCACCTTCGGGAGATAAATGATCGAAATAGTTTTTCTGCGCCATATCTTTTGCGTGCATACTTGCCGCGGTTTGCAAACTCATATTTACCGATAAGGGTGCTACAGGAGGCATATATTCAGTACCACAGTTACAACCGCTTTGCCTTAACAAATTAATTTTATCAACCAGCAACAGCACTTCATTTTTGGGCTGAACCACTTCATCTTTTTTGCACTGCACCAATAAAATGCCAAGCAGTAAAAACCAACAAATAATTAACCCGTTTTTCATTTAAATTAGCTGCAACAGAGGAGGAAACACAATGGCTTCCTCTTGAATATTTTTTTTTATTAATAAATTAGAAAGCCCTTTCTCTGCCGAGATAAATATTTTTCCCGGAGTATAAGGTATTACCACCAGGGCCAGGAGATCCGCTATCGCCCTCCATTTGCATATTGATGATTAACCACATGGGTTTATTTACTGAATTGCTCATGGTGTGCTTGGCTACCCAAACATTATCAATATAGTAATGGCAATCTACATCGGTTGCACTTACTTTGTTGTACCAGCATTTGTAGTTATGGTACGAACCTGCATTAGAAACTGCAGTAAGTTTATTTTCCCAGCCGCCATCGTAGGTATTTTGCCAATTGGTGTTACTGCCTTTAAACTCCATAATATCACTCTCGGGTGGCCACGAATTAACGCCGGTAATCCAAAAAGCTGGCCAGGTACCTTTTACCGTTGGTACAGCAAAATCGCCCGATATGGTATAACTCGGAAACTGATCGTTAATTACCACCTGTTGTTTGGCATAACAGGCACCCGAATTGTACCAAATCGCCACATTGGTAAAGCCATTGGCCGTGCTGTTTCCGGGCGAGCTGGCCAGTCGGGTTGCCTTGATGGTTAGTACGCCACCACTTAACGAAATCTGGTTATGGTTTGAAGTACTTCCCACCATACGCGCTGAACCATTGTGATCGGTACCCCAGGGATAGTTGTAATTCCATTGCGCCTCAAAATTAGCGTAGCTGGCAAAAGAGTTGCCGTCAATTAATGTTTCCCAGGCTTTAACCTGACCGTTTTCTGATTTAACTTCGGTCTTATCTTTTTTGCAAGATAAAAGCCCGGTAAGCAAGCATACCAGAAGCAGGCACCATTTCATTGTTTCTTTTCTCATTTTTTTTGAATTAGGTAAATATTTGGTTAATTGTAAAGACTTTATATACGATCAAAACCATATAAACACCTGAAATACAATCACATTCACAGTCGACAGCTATAAACCTGCATGTACGCTAATTATGTAATTTGGTTAGATCATTTGCAGCGTATCAGAGTTAATACCGACGTGCTTGTAAGCAAATCTATACAGACCATTACTAAAAAATGAGGGACTAAATCGTAAAAATAGAGTGGTAAAATGAGCGTTTTAGCTTATTTTAGGAAAAAACAATGTAAAAGCAAAAGCCTGACCACAAGAGTTATGATCAGGCTTTTAAAAATGATTTAAAATCTATTTGCAGTTATAAGTTAAACTTAAGGATGATGAAGATTCATCGGTTACGCTTCCACCTATTTTAGTTTGGCTTTTGATAACAATGGATGTTGCATTCCCTTTGCCATCAAAAACATAGGTGTATTCTTCAATATCTACACCAGCACTGTTAGCAGAACTTGTAACTGACTTTTTAAGTACGTTTTTGGAGGCCTTTCCAAAGTAATTACCAGGCAAATAATCTACAATAGCCGAAAGCGGGTCAGCCATCTCGTAAGCATTTACCGCAACTTCGCTTGAATATTCATAAGTGGTTGTTTCTACGCTTCCATCTTCGGCATAGGTAACTTTGGTTTGGGCTAAATTACCGCCTGTATAAGTAAGTTCGGCAGTGGAATTCAGGTTATTCGCCAAATAGCTTTTAATTACAGTTAAATAACCATCCGCGTTATAGGTGTAGGTTCTTGTTGCACTTACTCCAGGAAAAAAATCAGACATATAGCTGGATACCGCTCTTCCGTTTGCCAGGGTAAGTTCTGTTTTCTCACCACTTTCGAGTGTACCAGTAATTTTTGTAGTAGAATAGGTATAAACCATAGTTTCACCATCGCTGGTTGCGCTAATTAACTTACCTGAAGCATCATACTTATAGCTGATTGTAAATTCGCCCAATACACCAAGATTGGTTTTTAAAGAGGTCAGTTTACAGCCATTTCCGTTCGGATCAGGATAGGCGTTCCAGTTAATTTCTTTTTTACAGCTTGCTATAGCGAGGATAGCAACAAGAGATACCATCAGGTATTTTATCGTTTTTTGCATGGTGTTTTAAATCAAGAGGTTAAAATATCCGGCAAAGATATTAAAATTTCTCTTTTTTCAACCAGTTACTCAACAAGTTAAACCAATCCACATCCGAAGTTTTATTGATCAGGCCAAATCCATGTCCGCCGTTTTCGTACAAATAAATGTCAGTGTCAACCTTGTTCGCCTTTAAAGCTTCGCTCATTAAAACACTATTGGTATAAGGCACAGTCTTATCATCTTTAGCATGTACAAAGAAAACGGGTGGCGTTTTCTTATTCACATTTTTATTGGCAGAGAAATAATGTTTTAAACTATCGGCCGGATTAGGCCCTAACAGGTTTTTCATGGTACCGGTGTGTACCGATTCTTCAAAACTGATTACCGGGTAAATTAGGGCAGCAAAGCTGGGCCTCAGACTTATTTTTTCGGGATTGGCAATTTTAAGATCGTTATAATGAGCTACCAGCGTAGAAGCAAAATGTCCGCCTGCTGAAAAGCCCATTATACCTACCTTGTTGGCTTTAATTCCATACTTTTTTGCATTTTTCTTCACCAGGTAAATGGCCTGTTGTGCATCCTGTAAAGGCCCATAGGTTTTATCAATCATAATTTCATCGCTCGGCAAACGGTATTTCAATACAAAGGCAGTTATACCAATGGCATTAAAGCGTTTAGCAACATCAGTTCCTTCGTGACTAAAAGCCAAAGCACCATAACCACCACCCGGACAAATAATTACGGCTGTTCCGGTTGCAGTTTCTTTTGGGGCAACAAAAACCGTCATAGTAGGTACCGATACTTTGGTAATACTCAGTGTACCATTACTACGCACTTCTGTACGCTCGGCATAGGTTGATGGTGTAGGTTTTGCACCCGGAATATCGCCCGCGTACAAAGGAATTACTTCTTGTGCTTTCACATCAATCACTAAAATGGCTAGAATTATCAGGGTTAAACTAAATTTCATATCTATTTGGCTTCTTTTTTAGTAGATCTAAGATAAAACAATAGTGTTTTATATTCTTCATCAGCCATTAAATGAATTGGTATAAAAAACGGAGACGGACTCAATAAATTTGTAATGCTCACGTATTTTTCATAGACCTTAAACGCAGTAATAATCTCCCATTTTGAAAATGACCTGTAATATTCGCTTATACCTTCAATTCCTTCATCAGTAATGATAATTTTTCGTGAATTCGATTGACTAAAGGCCAGGTTTGAAACACGTTTAACCTGATTCCAAAAGCTATGCCTGTATCTTAAAAATCTTATTAAAAACAAGAGTGAAAGCAACCAACAGATAAATAGCATTTCAACATCTATTTCTCGATCCAATTTTTGAGTTATCGGCGTATTATTGACCATATTGTGGAAATAAGCATAAAAAACAATACCTAAAGCAAAAAATACCAGCGAAATAATTAAAAGTCGTCTGCCTTGGGCACGCCAAACCAGCTTGCTGGCTTCCAGCATATTTTGCTTCACGTTATTATCCTCAATATTTATATTCATAGTAAAACGATCGGGCTTAATACAGATAAGATTACGATCTCATCATTAATTAAATAGATTAAAACTCCATTAAATATGCTTTTAAAAAGTCGTTGATATCGCCATTCAAAACCGCATCGGGGTTAGAAGTCTGGTAATTGGTACGGTGGTCTTTTACGCGCCTGTCGTCCAAAACATAACTCCTGATTTGTGAGCCCCATTCTATCTTTTTCTTCGATCCTTCTACTGCTGCAATGGCTTCGTTGCGTTTGCGTTCTTCGATTTCGAATAACTGCGACTTAAGCAAACGGATGGCATTTTCTTTATTCTGCAACTGCGATCGCGACTCCTGGTTTTTAATAATAATGCCCGATGGTTTGTGGTATAAACGCACTGCGGTTTCAACCTTGTTTACGTTTTGTCCGCCGGCACCACCAGCCCTAAAAGTTTCAAATTCAATATCAGCCGGGTTAATATCAATCTGGATGGTATCATCAACCAAAGGATAAACATATACCGATGCAAACGAAGTATGCCTGCGGGCATTCGAATCGAAAGGTGATATCCGCACTAAACGGTGAACCCCGTTTTCGCCTTTAAGGTAGCCGTAAGAAAAATCGCCATCAAACTGAAGTGTTACCGATTTAATACCTGCAATCTCCCCTTCCTGGCTATCCTGTTCGGTAATTTTATAGCCGTTTTTCTCGCCCCACATCAGGTACATCCGCATCAGCATGTAAGCCCAGTCGCAACTTTCGGTACCACCGGCACCCGCTGTAATTTGCATTACCGCCGAGAGCTGATCTTCCTTACTGCGCAGCATGTTTTTAAGTTCAAGATCTTCTACAGCTTGTTTACTGATTTCGAACTGATCTTTCAATTCAGCTTCAGAAGCATCTCCGGATTGGAAAAAATCGAACATTACAGCTGCATCCTCAACCGCATTATGGGTTTGGTTAAAGCCATCAGTCCACTTTTTCTTTGCACTTATTTCAGCCAGAATTTTTTCTGCTTTTTTAGGGTCGTCCCAGAAATCGGGCGCCATGGTTAATTTTTCTTCTTCGCGAATGGCGTAAAGTAGCTCATCGACGTCAAAGATACCTCCTTAGAGACGTTACTCTGTCTCTTAAATCCTGAATCTGTTCTTTGGTCATGAAACAAATATAGCAACTTTTTGCTCTCTCTCTTGCAGTACCTAAATATTACGTTCAATTTTGATATGATTCTTCACTTTGTTTTGAATGACAAATTCCTAAAAAAATCGTCATTCCCGCGCATTCGGGAATCTCAAAGCTTAAGCATTACGATTCCCTTAAGTATTTGACGCTTGGAACCAGTTAACCAGTTTGAACAATTAACCAGTTAACCTATAAAACAGTTTAAAATAGGCAGTTTGCAGTTCCTAATGAACAATTGAACTAATGAAGAATGAACCAATTACTTCTTCATCCCCATATAATCGAGAGTAAGGTTAGCCAGTAACTTCACCCCTAGCACAAAGCCACTTTCATCGAGGTAAAAATCAGGTGTATGGTGCGATGGTGCTTTTAAAGGGTCTTTCCCTTTGGGCATGCCACCTAAAAACACAAACAACCCTGGTACTTTTTCCTGAAAGAAAGAAAAATCTTCGGCACCTGTAACCGGTGGTTTTAGTTTTACATGTTCTTTTCCGGCTGTTAGCTGCATACTGGGCAGCATTTTTTCGGTAAGGGCAATATTATTAAAGGTAACCGGATAATGGTTGCTGTAAGGAATTTTTACTTCGGCAGTTGCACCACCAGCCTCTGCCGTTTTGGTAGCGATGGTTTTTATGCGTTCGATAAACATGGCCTCATCTTCTTTGCTGAAATTGCGCACGGTGCCCAACATTTCTACCTTTTCGGGAATAATGTTAGAACGCACACCACCATTAATAGCTCCTATTGTTACGACACCAGGATTTTCGGTTACATTTAAATTGCGACTAACAATGGTTTGCAGGTTATTGATAATCTGTGCCGATATAACCACCGGATCGATACTGCTCCATGGATAAGCACCATGTGCCTGCCTGCCGGTAACGGTAATTTTCATATCGTTTACAGCAGCCATTGTGCCACCCGGGCGATAAGTTACATCCCCAACCTCAGTTTGCGAATTGATATGCAGACCAAAAATTACATCAACTTTCGGATTTTCTAAAACGCCTTCCTTAATCATTAAAGCCGCACCACCTTCGTCGCCAGCAGGTACCCCTTCTTCGGCAGGCTGAAAAATAAATTTCACCGTGCCCTGAATATCTTTTTGCATGCTGGCTAAAACCTCGGCAACCCCCATTAAAATAGCCATGTGGCTATCGTGTCCACAGGCATGCATTACCCCTACTTCCTGCCCGTTATATTGTGTTTTTACTTTCGATGCAAAAGGCACATCTACCCGCTCAGTAACAGGCAAACCATCCATATCGGCACGGAGTGCTACGACCGGGCCAGGTTTTCCACCTTTCAAAATACCTACCACGCCCGTTTTGGCTACACCTGTGGTAACTTTAATGCCTAAAGATTCAAGATGTTTAGCAATAATACCAGCTGTTCGTACTTCGGTATTACCCAGTTCGGGGTGTTCATGAAAATCACGTCGCCAGTTAATCACTTTCTGTTCCAGTGCATCGGCTTTTTTAGCAACTGTGGGGCGCAGTGCTGAATTTTGTGCAGCAGCATTTATAGCAAATAACGAAAGGCCAATGAGGTATAGTTTCTTCATGAAAAAATGGTTTAAGGTTTAGCTGCCCTAAGCTAGTCAATTTTAGGCAGAGATAGAATTAAGTCGCTTGCGCATTAAGTTTTTAGAGTTGTCAACTTTAGACAATTAAAGTCGACAACTCTTCTTTTCAAATCATTTATTTATCCGAAAATTTTAAATCAATTCAACCTCAGTAGTTTCTGCTTCTAAAATTCTGCCGTCAGATAAGGTAATTATTAATTTAAATTGATGTTTCTTACTGGTGGTTGGAGTTGCTTGTAAAAAAATGCCCTCATAAAAAGCATATTTGTTATCGTATTTAAATTCTTTTAATGATTTAATGTAATCTGCGATTGAAATCATAGTAGCACCTTTTCTTGCCTTGAAATACAAACTAAGATCTGTATTCTTTGGATGACTGATATCAAAATCGCTATTTGAAACTATTTTTAAAGATGAAATACTCTCCTTACCTATAAATTCATCTTCATTGCAGCTACAAGCATAGGCGGATTGCATTAATCCCCAGTTTACATGTTGCTTACCCATGGTTAACAATGTTGTTTGTAACTGCACCTGAATACCATAGTTAGCACTGGAAATTGTTGCTGAATTGGTAACCATCGACTGCGTCAAAGATAAATCCATATTTTTAAGCAAAAGCCCACTATTAGTAAAATAAATTGTTCTGGTGGGCGGGCAGTTGCAATTTACACAAGCCACAATAACTTGAGCCATTAAGGCTAAACCCAAAACGAAAAATATCCTTTTAACCATGAGAACGGAGGCTTTTAATTTCAAATTTAATAAAAAAAGCCATCCTTTCGGACGGCTCTTAATATTGATAGTTTAATTAAACATACCCTTCAGCTTATCCATAATCCCACCTTCACCAGCCTGACCACCTTGTTGCGATTGCCCGCCATTAAACATGCCAATCACATCGCTCACATCAAACTTGCCATCGTCTCCACCTAAGCTGCCTAAAACATCTTTAAGGTTAAACGAACTATCATTCGGATCGTTGGTTTTTTGGGTAAACTTGGCAATCAGACCCGGAATAATGCTCGAGGCTAACGATTTTGCAGTATCGGCATTAATGCCCAAGCCACTTAATTTATCGATAAAACTGCCAGAAGCCTGTGCAGCTACTTGGGTACCTTCGGCCTTATTTCCATTAAAAATATCGGTAAGTGCACCAATATTGCCTGATGAAAGCTGGTCTTTCAAAGAATCGAAAATAGATCCGGAAGCAGCCTGAATAACCGCTTCATTTTTTTCATTTGGAATAGCGGCATTGTTTACAACGCTTTCCTGTACGTTTTCACGTACCATTTCATTTAAATTTTCTAACATAATGGTAGAGTTAATGGTAAAACAATAGATGGTTAGTTAACAGGGACGTTGTATTAAAGTTACATGCTTTATTCGAGATTTAAAATTCTTAATGATTTTTGAACATTAAAAAGACCATTTTAAATTTTTGCTTTATTACTTTTACAAAAAACCCAAAATTATGTTACCTAAAGTAAATTTTACCGAAACTGAGGCTTACAAATACCTGGCCGATCATTTTATAGATATTAACCAGAAAAGCATTAAAGATCTTTTTGCTGAAGATGCAGATCGTTTCAACAAGTTTTCTGTTTTTTTTGAAGATATTTTACTCGATTACAGTAAAAACCGCATCAGCGACGAAACTTTAGCACTGTTAATTCAGCTGGCACGCGAATGCAAGCTGGATGAAGCCATTAAATCGATGTACAATGGCGATAGAATTAACGAAACGGAAGACCGTTCGGTACTACACATTGCTTTACGTAACCTGAGCAATACACCAATTTTGGTTGATGGTAAAGATGTAATGCCTGAAGTTAATGCGGTACTGGCTAAAATGGAGAAATTTAGCAATAGCATTATCAGTGGCGAATGGAAAGGTTATACCGGCAAAGCCATTACCGATATTGTGAACATTGGTATTGGTGGTTCTGATTTGGGCCCTGTAATGGTTACCGAAGCTTTAAAACATTATAAAAACCACTTAAACATTCATTTCGTTTCGAATATTGATGGCACACACATTGCCGAGACCTTAGCCGGTTTAAATGCTGAAACCACTTTATTTCTGGTAGCTTCTAAAACATTTACCACACAAGAAACCATGACCAATGCACATTCTGCACGTACCTGGTTTTTAGAAAAGGGTGGTAAAGAAGGCGATATTGCCAAACACTTTGCAGCATTATCAACCAATGCAAAAGATGTAGCTGCCTTCGGTATCGATACAGCAAACATGTTCGAATTTTGGGATTGGGTTGGTGGCCGTTACTCATTATGGAGCGCCATTGGTTTATCGATCTCACTGAGCATTGGTTTCGATAATTTTAAACAATTACTTGCCGGAGCACATGCAGCCGATAACCATTTTAAAACAGCTGATTTCGAAAGCAATTTACCTGTAATTTTAGGCTTACTCGGGGTTTGGTATATTAATTTCTACAATGCCGAAACACAGGTTATTTTACCTTACGACCAATATATGCACCGTTTTGCAGCTTATTTTCAGCAAGGCGATATGGAAAGCAATGGTAAACATGTGGATAGAAACGGTAATGAAGTGGATTACGAAACTGGTCCGATTATTTGGGGCGAGCCAGGAACAAACGGTCAGCATGCATTTTACCAGTTGATACACCAGGGCACACGGATTATCCCTGCCGATTTTATTGCACCTGCGCAGAGTTTAAACCCACTCGGCGATCATCACCCGATCCTTTTGTCTAACTTTTTTGCTCAAACCGAAGCTTTAATGAATGGTAAAACCGAAGAAGAAGTGGTTGCTGAGCTTAAAAAAGAAGGTAAATCGGAAGCTGAAATTCAGAACATTGCCCCATTTAAAGTTTTCGAAGGAAACCGCCCAACCAACTCTATTTTATTGAAAAAGGTAACTCCATATACTTTAGGTAGCCTGGTTGCCATTTACGAGCATAAAATATTTGTACAGGGCATTATCTGGAACATATTCAGTTTCGATCAGTGGGGTGTTGAGCTGGGTAAACAACTGGCGAAGAAAATCCTTCCTGAGTTAAATGGAAATGAAAAAGTTTCGAGCCATGACAGTTCTACCAACGGACTAATTAACCAGTATAAAGCCTGGAGATAGGATAAAAAACATTTTTTGATAAGGTCCCCGACGTGTAAAAACGATCGGGGACTTTTTTTTTGCAAAAAAATATGGTTTTAGGGCAACCTTTCTAAAAACCTGGCCGTAATACAGCAAAGAAACTTAATTAACAAAACGTGCCATTAACCCATTATCCGGTAATTAAAGCCTCCGCTAGTAGCAGCTTTAATCAATAACCTTTGATTAAGGCATGCCAAAGAAAACAGATTGATTACTTGCTAAATCACCACTATGAGAAAAACAACCCTTTACTTATGCATTACTGCGTTCTACTTAACGCTTTTTGCATGTTCGAAGAAACAAGCCGATGAGCTTACTGAAAGTAATCCGAACGGAGTTACCACCGATAATGTGAGCTATAACAATTATGTAGGTGCACTTTTAACCACAAAATGTAACAATTGCCATGGACCGGGTGGCACCGAACGGGCATTTTGGGCCTTTAACGGAATTCAATCGGTTACTTCCGAACCACGCGTAAAAACCAATACACTGGTAACCATGACCATGCCTGTTGGCGGGAGCTTAACAGCAAGAGAGAAGCTATTATTAACTGCCTGGTACGATAGAGGAATGCCAGCAAACTAAACAGGAAAGCCATGAAAAAACTACTCATCACCCTTATTCTGGTTTCTGCTTTTGCAGCCGCACAAGCACAAATGCTCATCAGCAAAGATGTAACCACTTCATTCTTCTCTAAGGCGCCGATGGAAGATATCGATGCAACCAGTAAAACAGCCGCTTCCGGCATCAATGTTAAAACCGGTGAAGTAATCTTTAAAATTAATAACAACAGTTTTCAGTTTAAAAAGAAACTGATGCAGGAACATTTTAACGAGAATTACATGGAAAGCGATACCTACCCTGTTTCCGAATTTAAAGGAAAAATAATTGACCCTGTTGATTTTTCGAAACCGGGAACATACACCGTTGCGGTGAAAGGCAATTTACAGATCCATGGTGTAACCAAAACCTACCAAACACAAGCTAAAATTACAGTTACAGCCAATACTGTTACCGCAAGTACAGCTTTTAAGGTTAAGCTCGAAGACCATAAAATTAAAATACCAACCATTGTAATTGCGAAAATTGCCGAAGTAGTTGACGTTAAAATTAATGCAGTTTATCCCTCAAAAAATTAAGTCATGATGAAAATTTACAGCACACTAATAATCATGGGCCTGGGCCTATCATCAACAGTCTTTGCACAAGATTCGTTGGAAAAAGCATTGCAAATGCCGGTAACCAAAACCAGGGTAAGCGCAACTTTTAAATCGCCGAAGTTGATTAATATCCAAACCAACGAAACCATTTTTAAAAATGAACTCGATTTTAGGGTAGATCACCGCTTTGGTGATATTGCCGGACAAAGTGGAGGCATTAAAAATTTCTTTGGACTGGATCAATCTACCGATGTCCGTATTGGTTTCGAATATGGAATCAGCGATGATCTTTCGGTAGGTATTGCCAGGGCTAAAGGTGCCGGACCGGCTACGCAGCTATATGAAGGAAATCTTAAATACCGGTTGTTAAGGCAAAGCAGCGACGAAAAAATTCCAGTTAGCGTTACGCTTTTCGGCAGTACTACGGTATCGGCTGTAAAAGCAAGTACCGATCCTGCTTCGGCAATTGCATACGGCGATTTTCAAGACAGGCTTGTATATGTAGTGCAAGGTGTAATTGCACGTAAGTTCAGTCCTAATTTTTCGATGTTAATCATGCCATCGTATATACACCGGAATTTTACAGTTTTTGGCGATCAGAACGATCTCTTTGCCCTTTCGGTAGGTGGTCGTATCAAAATCACCAAACGTATGGCATTTGTAGCCGATTACACCTTGCCATTTAGGGACGATACCAAAAAAGCTTACCTCGAAAATCTTTGGGGTAACAAATATTACAATACCCTGGGTGCAGGTTTAGAATTCGAAACCGGCGGGCATATTTTCCACCTCAATTTCACCAACGCAACGGCTATACAAGAATCACAGTTTATAACCGATACCAATACATCATGGACCAAAGGCCAGTATCGCTGGGGTTTTAGTATCGCACGCAGGTTCTCTTTCGATAAGAAAAAGGACAAGGCTCAATAATTATAATACCACTGATAAACATTGTTAATCTAAAATAAACTAACTAAAAAATTATGGAACGTAACGAATTTATCAAATCTTTAGGCCTTGGTGTTGCCGCTGTGTGCACCGGAGCCTGCTTTTCTGCTTGTGGCAAAAAGAGCGACTCGCCCGAACCCGGCAAACCAAATGGTGGCGGGGTTCCGCCAGGTACAACAGCCAGTGTTGATCTGACTACACAGCTGCTTACTGTAGGTGCATCAGTTACGGTAAGTGGGATTCTTTTTATCAGAACGGCAACCGGAAATGCAACCACTTCATTTGTGGCCACGCAGGCGGCCTGTCCGCACCAGGGTGGTGCATTAAGCTTTATTCAGGCCAGTAATTATATACAATGTGCTTTACATAGTTCCAGATATACCACATCTGGAAGCATTTTAGCTCAACCTAATGATGGAGGGACTACAAGTGCATTAAAAGTTTATGGGCTAACTGTTTCGGGCAATACGCTTAGTGCAACCGCGTAAAATTTTATTATTTAAGGATAAAGCAGTATCACAAAATGGTACTGCTTTTTTTATTTCAATACCAGCATTAAACAGCTACATTCTGGCCTTTAACATCAAAAGCATCGCGCAGGCCTATAGCCAGCACATTAAAAGCATAAACTGTAAGCATAATGGCCAAACCAGGTAAAATGGCCAGGTATGCAGCATCCATAATAATATAGCCATAATGCTCTTTAATCATGCTCCCCCAACTTGGCATGGGCGGTTGTGCGCCAAAGCCTAAAAAGCTTAAGCCTGTTTCCAATAATATAGCTGAGGCGAAATTAGAAGAAGCTACAACGAGAATAGGCCCTGCTATATTGGGCAAGATATGTTTGATTATTATCTTACTTGTACTAAAACCCAGCGCTCTGGCAGCCTCTACAAATTCAACTTCTTTTAATGCCATAACCTGCCCGCGCACCAAGCGGGCAACATCTACCCAGGTAGATAAACCTACCGCAATAAAGATTTGCCAGAAACCTTTCCCAAGGGCAAAAGAAATGGCTATAACCAAAAGTAGTGAAGGTAAAGACCATACCACATTCATAAACCAACTGATCGCAGCATCGATACGGCCGCCAAAATAACCAGCGATCGCGCCTAAACTTACACCAATAAAAAGCGAAATGAGCACTGCCATTAAGCCCACTGATAAGGAAACACGAATACCCAAAATTACCCGGCTTAATAAATCGCGACCATAAATATCGGTTCCTAAAACATAAGTCTGTTTGTAAATATTATTTTTTTCGAATAAAGCTTGCGGGCCGCCTATTTTAGAGGGAAAGGCACAATCTGGGCATAAATCGCTTAAGGCATATTCGGTTGCTTTTGCTTTTTCATCATCACCAATATATTCCTGAACTAAAACATTTTGCCCTACTATTTTATAGCCGGTAATTGGAATACTTTTAAAAGTTGGCGTTTGGCCGAACAGCATTTTTTCGAAAAAATTCACCTTTTCTACCTTTGGGTTCCTGCTGGTAATTAGAAAGGTAAAAGTGCTTCCGGGTTTCTTTTTATTGAGTTGCAGCGTTTGTACGTTGGCATCCGGCGAATCGTCGGGCATAATTGCATAACCCAAAATGCCCATCAGCATCAACAGTAAGATAAAAACAAGCCCGGCGAAAGCAAATTTATTCCGCTTAAATTTTAACCATACTTTTTTTGATGGGCTGTTATCCATTATCTAACCATTCTGCCTTTCCAGTTGTATTTTCCGCTGTTGCCGGCAATGCCGATATACACCATATATAAGATGTGTAGCACATTTAACACCGGGATTAAAATGAGCAAACTACGCCTTTTGGCAAAACCTGTCACATCCCATAAAAATAAGGTTTCTAAAACCATTTTAACCAATAACTGATAAAATGTGACGGTTAAAAATCCAGGGATGAACAACCCTGTAATAAAGTTTGAGAGTATGCTGAGGTTGAAAATCCAGATGAGTACACCCAGTACGATAATCCCCTTGTTTTTATAACGGGTACTTTTTGAAGCCCAGCGCCTGCGCTGTTGAATAAATGCGCTTAAATTTTCTTTGGCATGCGTGTATACAATCGCCTCCCTGTTTTTAAGGAAACCAATCTGATCGGGGTATTTAGCCGCAATTTTATGTAATAACAATTCATCGTCGCCCGAAGCCAGATCGTCAATCCCCTGAAAACCGCCCACTTCGTAAAAAGTTGTTTTCTCATAAGCCAGGTTTGCACCGTTACAGGTAGAAGGTTGTTTATTGCCGATGGTAGATGCCCCCAAACCAATCAGATACAAAAATTCAAGCGATTGCAACCTTTCGAAAAAGCTTTTTTCCTGAAAATAAGCTACTGGAGAGGAGATCATTTTATATTTTTTCTGTTCAAATAGCTGTACAATTGTTGCCAGCCAGGTTTCACCCATCCTGCAATCGGCATCGGTAGTAACAATCAAATCGCCAGAGCAGGTTCCTATGGCTGTTTGTATGGCTTTCTTTTTGTATGAATTTAAGGCACGATCCTCGTTTAGTTTAATTAACCGAACATTTTTATCGGCGTAACTAAATACAATCTCTGCAGTACGATCGGTAGAGTGATCGTCGATAATGATAATTTCGGTTAAAACCTTTGGATAGGTCTGGGCAATCAAATCGTCGATAGTTTTGGCAATGTTCGCCTCCTCATCACGCGCTGCTACAATAATCGAAACCTTGGTCTCCGGATCAGACTTTTCGGGAATAAAATAAGTTGAATGATGCCATCCCCTGATAAAATTAAGCACCAGAAAAGCATAAATGAGTGTTAATGCAGCGGATAATAGACTAATTAGATTTAAGATTTCCAAAAAAGTTGAGTTTAAAAACGAAATAAGCGCCTAATATAGCAGGAATTATAATATTTATGAGCCAAATACTAGCAGTACATGCAATAACGGCCACATGCTGATCGGTAACATGTTTAAATAATTCGACGGCGGTAACACTCCTAATGCCTACATCAAACAAATCTAACGAAGGCAAAGCAGATTGCACCAGAAACAATAAGCAGGTCATCATTACAATATCGGCATAATGCAAACCAGGTATTAACCAAATAAACAAAATAAAGTATTGCGAACTAAAAACCAGGTACCTGGCGAGGCAATAACCAATAATGCGGAGTAATTCTCTCCGGCGATAACGACCCAGAATACTGTAAAACTTTTTGTATTTGCGGGTAAATTTAAAGGATAAAAGAATACCGTTTAACCATTTAATATTGAAATAAAAAACAATAAAAAACAGACAGAAAAATACGGCCAGAAAAACTACGGCAATAAACAAAACCCTATCAATAGGTATAAAGCGATAAATAAAAAAACAGGCTGCTATTGCACCAAAAACATTGGTTAACACCAGCTGGCCAATGCTGCCAACACTCATGGCAACAACGCCTACAATGCGCCTTCTGGGTGAAAGGAAAAATACACGGCCACCGTATTCACCCAGGCGGTTCGGAGTGAAAATAGCCAGCGTTAAACCACAAAAAACAGATTCTACGGCCTTGTAAAAACTAATGGCTTCGATGTGGCTCATTAAGTATTTCCATTTTGCGGCCTCGAGTAACCAGTTTACAAACATCAGAAGTACCACAAACCCGATTACCGCAGTAATTTCGAGCTGATCGATATCTTTTAACAAAGTACGGAAATCGCTCAGGTTTTTATTGGCAACAAGCTTATGGTAAATAAACCAAAAGGCGAACAGCACAATGGCAGCTTTTATAAGCAGTGATAATATTTTTTTGTTCTTGCCTGTCAAACTTGTCTTTTTAGATTGCAAATATGCTTAATATTGCTGTAATGTTGAACGAAAAAAAGGAACGGGTTATTATGGGCATCGACCCGGGCACTGCGGTGATGGGATATGGTGTTATTTTAGAAAAGGGAAATAAAACAGAACTGATTAGTATGGGAGTGGTAAAAATGACCCATCTCGACGACCCTTTTCTTAAACTTCAACGCATTTTCGAAAAAACCGTTGTTTTACTTGACCAGTATAAACCTGATGTATTGGCCATTGAAGCCCCTTTTTATGGCAAAAACATCCAGGTACTTTTAAAATTAGGTCGTGCACAGGGAACCGCTATTGCGGCTGCCTTATCCAGAAACATATCGGTAACAGAATATTCTCCCAGAAAGATTAAACAATCCATTACAGGTAGCGGAAACGCCACCAAAGAGCAAGTTGCAGCCATGTTGCAAAGGTTGTTAAACTTTAAAGAAACGCCCGAATTCTTAGATGCTACCGATGGTTTAGCTGTTGCCGTTTGCCATTCGTTTCAGAAAATTACCACTGGCGGAAAGTCTAAAACTTACTCAGGCTGGGAATCTTTTGTGAGTGATAATAAAAGTAAGGTTACAGGGATAAAAAAAGCTACAGGCAAACTTAAGGGGTAGTTTAAATGGTCTGTGCAGACACAAACCATTAGGAAAAAGTGGTTCGTGAGGACACGAACCACGGAGAGCGAAAAATGAAATAGGAAATAGATAATCAGCCGCGCAAGCTCAATAGGCACGTATATTTGTTGTTAATATTCCGTGAGTTCGGTGTTTCCGTGGCAAGAGCATTTGCGATTCAATAATTGTTGCCTACATTAACGAAATGAGCCTTTATCTTTCCTGGTCTATAATTTTTCTTGTAGCCAGTTCCATAGCCAATCTATTTCTTCTGATCAGGTATCTCGTTACAAAAAATACGCCCACACCAACTAGTATCAACATCCATAGATTAGAAAGTGCGAGGATAATTTCTTTAAAAATGGTCCAACCGTTTACCAGGCCTAGCCAAAAGCGATCGGCAAATCCCGGTTTGTAATCGTACACATTATCGTTGGCTACAATCATGGTTTTAACCGTATTATCCTGGTAAAAATTAAGGGTAATGGTACTGTACTTTACGCGGTTATCAATCAGCAGGTTTTCAATTTTCCGGTCAACATAATCATCTTTGATAAAAAGCGATGTTTCTACATTCGGACTTTTCTTCGTTGCCATTTTGTTAATGCGTTCAACAGCCTCTACCCTATTGTTGGCCTTGAGTTTGTTGGCCAGGTAAGCGATGCTTTGATCGTCCATTTTCATCGATTGATTATCGACAAATACTGCCATCTTAGCAATAGCATTGGTAAAATCGTCTAGCTTTTCTGATGGTACTTTAGCCACCAGATAACCCTCGGTACGGTATGAGGTAATTTCTTTAAGCGAATCGACCGATTGTTTAACTTTCTGACTTTCCTGAATTACGCTTTGGATAGAGAACTCTGCTACGGTGCCTCCCTGCACTTTAATGGCCTGGCTTAATTTTTCCTTGGTGTTTTGCACATCCTTAACGCGGAAGCGCATATCGGCAGTTTTAATAATTTTTGGTGCAACTGTACTGGTGCTGTCAGCACTTTCTCCGCTACTTATTTCCTCAGTTGAAGCTACTGATCCATACTTTTTTTCAGCGTTTTGGCAGCCGAACAAACATGCGGCTACGGCCATAGCAATAATAATCCTTTTCATGATTTAGTGGTTCTAATGGGTTAATCATTTGTGTGATATTATCTTCGCTGGCCAGTGAAGTTGCGGTAAATTTCTTTTTTCTACCGCGTTTTCATCTTTATACCAAAATTGGTTTAAGGTAACCCGCCTTGGTTTAGTGCCATGCGTTGAGTGTTAAGCGGGAAGGTTAGAAACAGGCTTTTGGAGCTTTAAAAAGCCCTATTTACTTAAAAAATATTTTTTTCTGAAAAAGATAAAATGTCTAGTCCTTGAAAAAGTTGACTATTTATTTTACTAAATTATAAAATTAAAAGAACCATTAAAATCTATTTTGATGGTTCTTTTTTCTTCCACCGTTTTACAAATATTTTGGGTTTTGAGTGCGC
>Ga0308165_1001309_pt1 | contig 35714 bp, 29 predicted proteins | sample PhyWR2_FD_201032 | JGI IMG/M metagenome (GOLD analysis project Ga0308165, IMG submission 201032) | Phyllosphere microbial communities from UC Gill Tract Community Farm, Albany, California, United States - DLSLW.R2 | ecosystem: Host-associated > Plants > Phyllosphere > Unclassified | place: USA...
CTTGCATGGCTTGCTCCAGGGCGGAAAGGCTACCAGAATCGGTTGCCTGAGTGAGCGACTGGCCTTGTGGGCAGACGTTATGAATTCTTGGATTGCCGAGAGGTAGGTTCCGGCGGCGTGTAGTTTTACTACAAATCATCGGGCATTTCAGCTATCCGAATGTATATACGAGTAGTAAAACTACAGGTGAGCGGCTTGTGGCCTCCAGCTGCGTTGTGAGAATAATCGTTAAGGTTGGTCTTTTGCCAACCAAAAAAGGTGAAAGCTTGATGCTGACTGCCAAAAATGAAGAATTTTCAGCTATTTCTAACCTTTGTTCGACAGTCGATCAGGTAGTGCGAACTGAAAAATCACTACAAGCAGCCCTCCACACGCCGATCAAGGATAGACCATGAGCCTGCCTGCGCTTGCCGAACTTCCCGGCATTCTCCTGCCGTTGGTCACCCGTGCCGAGCAGTCGTTCCGTGAGGCTGTGCTGACCCTTGAGGATGACCATGGGTTCTCGGGGTGGACTCCAGAGCGCTGGGCGCAATGGGCGCGCGTGGGCGCCGCCAGCGATTTCGTCATTGAACAAAGTGTTCGTGACCCTTTGATGTTGCTGACCCTGGTGCAGTCCGGGGAACTGGATCGTGCCTTTGCCCCCGGCGAGTTGTGCGCGCAGATTGCGGCAGCGGTGAACGAGGCACAGACCGAGGACGAACTTGGTCGCGCCTTGCGTCGCCAGCGTGCCCGCCACCAGGTGCGGATCATCTGGCGCGACCTGACTCGCCAGGCCGACCTGATCCAGACCTGCCGCGACCTCTCGGACATGGCCGATGCCAGCATCGACCAGGCCTATCAGTGGTTGTACAAACGTCATTGCGAGCAGTTCGGCGTGCCTACCGGCAGGCGCAGCGGCGAGCCGCAGCAGATGGTGATCCTTGGCATGGGCAAACTCGGCGCGGTCGAATTGAACCTGTCCTCGGACATCGACCTGATCTTTGCCTACCCGGAAGGCGGCGAAACCGTCGGGGTGAAGCGCTCGCTGGATAATCAGGAGTTCTTCATCCGTCTGGGACAGCGCCTGATCAAGGCGCTGGACCCGATGACCGTTGACGGTTTTGTATTCCGTGTCGACATGCGCCTGCGGCCTTACGGTTCGTCGGGCGCGCTGGTGCTCAGCTTCAACGCGCTGGAGCAGTATTACCAGGATCAGGGGCGGGATTGGGAACGCTACGCAATGATCAAGTCGCGCGTGGTGGCGGGTGATCAGGCAGCCGGTGCGCAGTTGCAGGAAATGCTGCGTCCGTTCGTTTACCGGCGTTATCTGGATTTCTCCGCCATCGAAGCGCTGCGCACCATGAAGCAGCTGATTCAGCAGGAAGTGCGGCGCAAGGGCATGGCCGACAACATCAAACTCGGCTCGGGCGGCATTCGCGAAGTGGAATTCATCGCCCAGGCGTTTCAATTGATCCATGGCGGTCGCGACCTGAGCCTGCAACAACGCCCTCTATTAAAGGTGCTGAGCACGCTCGAAGGCCAGGGTTACCTGCCGCCAGCGGTGGTCAACGAACTGCGCGAAGGTTACGAGTTCCTGCGTTACACCGAGCACGCAATCCAGGCGATTGCCGATCGCCAGACCCAGATGCTGCCAGACACCGCCCAGGATCAGGCGCGTATTGCATTTATGTTGGGTTTCGATGGCTGGGACACCTTTCATCAACAATTAATGTACTGGCGCGGTCGTGTGGCCTGGCACTTCGGTCAGGTGATCGCCGACCCCGACGAAGAAGCCGGCGCCGAAAGCGAAGTGGTGGTCGGTGGCGAGTGGCTGCCGCTGTGGGAGGACGTCCAGGACGAAGAAGCGGCCTGCCGTCAGCTGGAAGACGGCGGTTTCACCGATGCCGGCAAAGCCCTGAAAGCCCTGGCCGGACTGCGCAGCAGCCCGCAATTGCGGGCGATGCAGCGTTTGGGACGTGAGCGCCTCGATGCCTTCATCCCGCGATTGCTGGCCCAGGCGGTCGAGCACAGCAATCCTGACCTGGTGCTTGAGCGTGTGCTGCCGTTGGTGGAGGCCGTGGCTCGGCGTTCAGCGTATCTGGTGCTGTTGACCGAAAACCCCGGCGCGTTGAGGCGTTTGCTGACCTTGTGCGCCGCGAGCCCGTGGATTGCCGAGCAGATCACTCGTTTTCCGCTGCTGCTCGACGAATTGCTCAACGAAGGCCGCTTGTTCAAGCCACCCTTGGCTCCGGAGTTGGCAGCGGAGTTGCGCGAGCGCCTGACACGCATTCCCGAGGACGACCTGGAGCAACAAATGGAGGCTCTGCGCCATTTCAAGCTGGCGCACCGCTTGCGTGTCGCGGCGTCTGAAATCGCCGGGCATCTGCCGTTGATGAAAGTCAGCGATTACCTGACCTGGCTTGCCGAGGCCATTCTCGAGCAGGTGCTGGCACTGGCCTGGCGCCAGACAGTGGCCAAATATGGCACACCGTTGCGCAACGACGGGACGTTGTGCGATCCGGGCTTCATTATTGTTGGTTACGGGAAAGTCGGCGGCCTGGAATTGGGGCATGGGTCCGACCTGGACCTGGTGTTTATCCATGACGGCGACCCGCAGGCGGAAACCGACGGCCCCAAATCCATCGACGGTGCGCAATTCTTTACCCGGCTGGGGCAACGGATCATTCACTTGCTCACGGCCCAGACCAACTCCGGTCAGTTGTATGAAGTGGACATGCGCCTGCGGCCCTCCGGGGCATCGGGGCTACTGGTAAGTTCGCTGGGGGCCTTTGCCCGGTATCAGGAAAACGAAGCCTGGACCTGGGAACACCAGGCGCTGGTGCGAGCGCGGGTGCTGGTGGGCAGTCCGGATGTGGGTCAGGCGTTCGAGCAGGTTCGTGCGACTATTTTGGGTAAATCCCGGGACCTGGCGACCTTGCGCCAGGAGGTCAGCGATATGCGCGCCAAGATGCGTGACAACCTTGGCAGCAAGAGCACCGGGGCCGGCACCGCGGCGAATGCCTTCGAGGCCTCGGCACCGTTCGATCTCAAGCAGGACGCCGGAGGTATCGTCGATATTGAATTTATGGTGCAATACGCCGCCCTGGCGTGGTCTGAAACACACCCGCCGCTGCTGCGCTGGACGGACAACATCCGCATTCTGGAAGAGCTGGAACACGAAGGGCTGATGCCTGCCGAAGACGCCAGCCTTCTGCGCGAGGTCTATAAGGCCTACCGTTCCGCCGCGCATCGGCAGGCCTTGCAGAAGGACCCGGGAGTGATACCCGGTGACCAGTTCGTGGACGAACGGCGACAGGTGATGAGGATCTGGCGTGAAATGGGGCTAACCTGAAGGGCTTGCCACACCGTGTTTTGGAGAATTCTCGAGGCGGGGAGGCGTATGCCTCCCCGGTTCGTTTTTGGAAGCCACATGAAAATTCTGATCGTTGGGCCCAGTTGGGTCGGTGACATGGTGATGGCGCAGACACTGTTTCAGTGCCTCAAGCAGCGTCACCCGCAATGCGAGATCGATGTCCTGGCGCCCGAGTGGAGCCGGCCGATTCTCGAACGCATGCCCGAAGTTCGCCAGGCCTTGAGCTTTCCGCTCGGCCACGGCGCGTTGGAGTTGGCGACCCGTCGGCGCATCGGTAAATCCCTGGCCGGCCAGTACGACCAGGCGATCCTGTTGCCCAACTCACTGAAATCGGCGCTGGTGCCGTTTTTTGCCGGTATTCCCAAACGCACCGGTTGGCGTGGCGAGTTCCGCTATGGCCTGCTCAACGACGTGCGCACGCTGGACAAAGAGCGTTATCCGCTAATGATCGAGCGCTTCATGGCCCTGGCTTACGAGCCCGGTTCTGAACTGCCCAAGCCCTACCCGCGCCCGACCCTGCAGATCGACCCGGTGAGCCGTGAAGCGGCGCTGGCCAAATTCGGCCTGGCCCTCGATCGCCCGGTGCTCGCGCTGTGCCCAGGCGCCGAGTTTGGTGAGTCCAAGCGTTGGCCATCCGAGCATTATGCGAAGGTCGCCGAGGCAAAAATTCGCGAAGGCTGGCAAGTCTGGTTGTTCGGCTCGAAAAACGATCATGCGGTCGGCGAAGACATCCGCGCCCGGTTGATTCCCGGCCTGCGTGAAGAGTCCGTGAATCTGAGCGGCGGTACATCCCTGGCCGAGGCCATCGACCTGCTGTCCTGCGCCGACTCTGTGGTGTCCAACGACTCTGGACTGATGCACGTCGCGGCAGCCCTGAATCGCCCTTTGGTGGCGGTCTATGGTTCGACATCGCCGGGCTTTACCCCGCCGTTGGCCGAGCACGTGGAGATCGTGCGCCTGGGCATCGAATGCAGCCCGTGCTTTGATCGCACGTGCCGATTCGGTCATTACAACTGCCTGCGCCAATTGATGCCGCAGGCGGTGAGCGAAGCCTTGCAGCGGTTGCAGGGCACTGCGGTCGAGGTCCACTAGTTTGCGGGTTCTGCTGATCAAGACTTCTTCGCTGGGCGACGTGATTCACGCGTTGCCGGCACTGACCGACGCGGCCCGGGCCATTCCCGGCATTACGTTCGACTGGGTGGTGGAAGAAGGTTTCGCCGAGATCCCGACCTGGCACCCTGCCGTGGGCAAGGTTATTCCCGTGGCCATTCGCCGCTGGCGCAAGAATCTCTGGCAAACCATCAAGAGTGGCGAGTGGAAACGCTTCAAGCAAAACGTTCGCGCCACCCGATACGACCTGGTCATTGATGCGCAGGGCCTCCTCAAGAGTGCGTTGCTGACTCGCTATATCAAGGCGCCGGTGGCGGGACTGGATAAAAACTCGGCGCGTGAACCGATGGCTGCGCAATTCTATGATCGACGCCTGGCGGTTGCCCGCGGTCAGCACGCGGTGGAGCGCGTGCGTCAATTGTTCGCCATCGCGCTGGGTTACGACCTGCCCAAGGGGCTGGGCGATTACGGCCTGAACGTCGAACGGCTGGTGGAGTTACCGCGCAAGAACCCGTACGTGCTGTTCCTGCATGGCACGACCTGGGATACCAAGCACTGGCCCGAAGCCTACTGGCGCGAGCTCGCCGAGCGGGTTGGTTACCTGGGTGTCGGCGTCAAGCTGGCGTGGGGCAACCCGGCGGAAAAGGCACGTGCAGAGCGCATCGCCAAGGACATGCGCCACGTCGAAGTGCTGCCCAGACTGAATCTGGCGGGCGTCGGCAAGGTCCTGGCGGGTGCGCAAGCCTGCGTGGCGGTGGACACCGGCCTGGGCCACCTTGCCGCAGCGCTCGACGTGCCGACGCTGTCGCTGTTCGGTCCGACCAATCCGGGTCTGACCGGCGCCTATGGCAAGGCACAGATTCACATCGCCAGCGATTTCCCCTGTGCGCCGTGCCTGCAAAAAAAATGCACCTACCAACCGACGGCCGAAGATGCCCGTCGGTTTGACCTCAAGCGCGAGTGGCCGTTGTGCTTCACGCGTCTGAATCCCGAGCGTGTCGCGACCCGACTGAGCACGTTGCTACTGGCTGAGGAGCTGCGCTGATGCAATTGGCATTCGTCCTGTACAAGTATTTCCCCTTCGGCGGCTTGCAGCGTGACTTCATGCGCATTGCCCTGGAATGCCAGCAACGTGGCCACCAGATTCGCGTCTACACGCTGATTTGGGAAGGCGATATACCCCCGGGTTTTGAAGTGCTGGTGGCGCCGGTGAAGGCGTTCTTCAATCACCGGCGCAATGAAAAACTCAGTGAGTGGATGGCGGCCGACCTGGCCAAGCGCCCGGTGGATCGCCTGATTGGCTTCAACAAGATGCCCGGCCTGGACGTCTATTATGCCGCCGATGGCTGTTTCGAGGACAAGGCGCAGAACCTGCGCAACTCGCTCTACCGACGCTGGGGCCGCTACCGGCACTTCGCCGAATACGAGCGCGCCGTGTTCGCCAAGGATGCCAAGACCGAAGTGCTGATGATTTCCGAGGTCCAGCAGCCGCTGTTCATCAAGCACTACGACACACCGCTGGAGCGCTTTCATCTGCTGCCACCGGGCATTTCCCAGGACCGTCGCGCGCCGCCGAACGCCGCCGAAATCCGCGCCGATTTTCGCCGCGAATTCAGCCTGAAGGACGACGATCTGCTGATGGTGCAGATCGGCTCCGGGTTCAAGACCAAGGGCGTGGACCGCAGCCTCAAGGCGCTGGCCGCGTTGCCCGCTGATCTGAAGAAACGTACCCGGTTGTTTGTAATTGGCCAGGATGACCCCAAATTGTTCCAGATGCAGAGTGCCACGCTGGGGCTTGGCGATAACGTGACATTCCTCAAGGGGCGCAGTGATATCCCGCGTTTCCTGCTCGGCGCTGACCTGTTGATCCATCCGGCCTACAACGAAAACACCGGGACCGTCCTGCTCGAGGCACTGGTTGCCGGTTTGCCGGTGCTGGTCAGTGCGGTCTGCGGTTACGCCCATTACATTGCCGAGGCCGATGCAGGCCTTGTACTGGATGAGCCTTTCGATCAGGGGCAACTGACGCAGTATCTGACCCTGATGTTGAGCGACGCACCTGCACGGGCGGCCTGGCGCCGCAATGGTCTGGCCTTCGCGCAGACGGCCGACCTCTACAGCATGCCGCAGCATGCGGCCGATGTGATTCTGGCGGAGCACGCTTAATGAAGTTGATGCTGGCTGAACCGTTCAAAAGCCTTTGGGCCGGACGCGATCCATTCGCCGAAGTCGAAGGGCTTCAGGGCGAGGTGTACCGTGAGCTGGAAGCGCGGCGCACATTGCGTACTGAAGTGGACGGCAACGGGTTTTTCGTAAAGATTCACCGCGGCATTGGTTGGGGCGAGATTTTCAAGAATTTGCTGACCGCCAAGCTGCCGGTGCTCGGTGCCGGCCAGGAGTGGCAGGCCATTCAGCGCCTCCAGGAAGTTGGGGTGCCGACCATGACGGCTGTCGCCTACGGCGAGAAGGGCAGCAATCCGGCCGACCAGCATTCGTTCATTGTCACCGAGGAACTGGCGCCGACCATCAGTCTTGAGGACTTCAGCATCGACTGGGTCAAGCAGCCGCCAGAGCCAAGGCTCAAGCGCGCACTGATTGCCGAGGTCGCTCGTATGACCGGCATGATGCACCGCGCCGGGGTCAATCACCGCGATTGCTACATCTGCCACTTCCTGCTGCACACCGACAAACCGGTTACGCCTGAGGATTTCAAACTCTCTGTCATCGATTTGCACCGCGCCCAGACCCGCCCGGTAATTACCCAACGCTGGCGCAACAAGGATCTGGCGGCGCTGTATTTCTCGGCCCTGGACATCGGGCTGACCCGGCGTGACAAATTGCGGTTCCTCAAAGGCTATTTCCAGCAGCCGCTGCGCCAGATTCTGGCTGACGAAGCTGCATTGCTTTCCTGGCTCGACGGCAAGGCCAACAAACTCTACGAGCGCAAGCAACGATACGGGGATGCACTCTGATGTCGGGCTGGAAACTCGATCCTGCCTACAGCGATCTGGCCGAGGACTTCGGCACCCTTGAGGCGGTTTTCGCCCTCAAGGGGGAGCAGTTGACCCGCGACCCGTTGTCCGAAGTCGTCCGGGTCCAGCGCAATGGCATCAACTATTACGTCAAGCGCTACGTAGGCGCTGGCAAGGGCTTGCGTCGTTACCTCGGCAAGCCGCGGGTGAAGATGGAGTGGCAGAACCTCAAGCGTTTTGCGAAGTGGGGCATCCCAACGGCCGAAGTGGTTGCCTGGGGGCTTGAGCGGCGTGGTGCGGCCTATGATCGCGGGGCGATGATCACCTTGGAGCTGCCGCATACCGAAGACCTCAATGCCTTGGCCGAGCGCAACGATCCTAAACTGAAGGATCGCGCCTGGGTCGACCATATCAGTCGGCAATTGGCGGCCTACACCCGGACCATGCACGACAACCGCTTCACTCATAACGATCTTAAGTGGCGCAATCTGTTGGTCGATGATCAGGGGCAACTGTTTCTGATCGACTGCCCCAATGGTGATTTCTGGCGTGGTTTCTGGCTCAAATACCGGATTTCCAAGGACCTGGCGTGCCTCGACAAGGTTGCCAAGTACCATCTCTCGGCGACCCAGCGCCTGCGTTTTTACTTGCAATATCGTCAGCGTGCGCGGCTTAACGCGGCCGATAAAAAACGCATCCGGCATGTGGTGAGATTTTTTGAGGGACGCGAATGACTGATTTCCTGGCCGATGAAGACCGTGCGGTGCTGGAACGCCATGGGCTCGGCACCTTCGAAGCACTGTGGGCCAAGCAACTGGAAGCCGTGGATGAACCCAATACCGTGCGCGGTGGCTGGAGCAGTGTGTTCAGGCTGGATCTTGAAGGGCATGGTTTTTACCTCAAGCGCCAAAGCAACTATCAGATGCACACCCTCCATGCGCCTTTTGGCGAACCGAGTTTTGCCCGGGAATTTCGCAATATCAGCCGCTATGAAAAGCTCGGTATCCCGGCACTGAAGGCGGCGTTCTTCGGTGAGCGCAAGGTGGATGGCGATGTCCGAGCGGTACTGCTGACCCGCGCGCTGGACGGCTGGGATGACCTGGACTCACTGTTGCAGCGCTGGCAGGACCTGAGCCCGGCGCAGCACTCGGCCATCCTCAAGGCCTGCGGGCAGCTTGCCCGGCGATTGCACGGCGCACGTCAGGTGCATGGCTGCTTCTATCCCAAGCACATATTCCTCCAGGCCACGGGCGATGGTTACAGCGCTCAATTGATCGACCTGGAGAAAACCCGTCCATTGCTGTTCGGCCATCGCGACCGGGTCAAGGACCTGGAACCGTTGACCCGCCGGGCTCGGGAATGGAGCGAGGGGCACTTGCGCGAGTTGTTGGCGGCCTACCTGGACCAACCGCAGGACAGCTCGCTCATCGACAGTTGGTTGTCGCGCCTGACCGCGCGGCGCAGTTACAAGAGGGCGGGCTGATGCGCTTGTCGCAACTCCGAACGGCCGGTCGCCAACCGACGCTGCCGCTGAGTATTTCCCTGGCGGACGCGGCTGGCCAAGCCGATTTGCAATTGTTGAGCCTGTTGCGGGTACTGCCCGGGCAGCGATACGTCGGCGCCGGGATCTGGCGTGGCCGCCCGGTGTTGGCCAAATTGCTGGTCGGCAGCAAGGCGGCCCGGCATTTTCAGCGCGAGCGCGACGGCGTGCAGTTGCTGGCGGCTCAAGGGCTGGCCACGCCGCAATTGTTGGTCGATGGCCTGAAAGAGGGGGAGGGCGGCTGGCTGCTGTTCGATTTCCTCGAAGGCGCCGACAGCCTGGGCGACGCCTGGAAAGCGGTCGAGCACCTGACGCCACTGGCGGATGAGCAGACCGCCGTGCTGGCTGAGGCACTGGGTGCTATCGGGCAGATGCACCGCAAGGGGTTGTGGCAGGAAGACCTGCACCTGGACAACCTTCTGCGCCAGGGTGGACGGTTGTATCTGATCGATGGCGCCGGCATTCGCAGTGAAAGCCCTGGCCAGCCGTTGTCGCGGCAAAAGGTCCTGGAAAACCTCGGCGTATTTTTCGCGCAACTGCCCAAGTCGCTGGAGCCGTTCACTGAAGAGCTGCTGGTGTACTACCTCCTGAGCAATGGCGAACATGCGTTGCCGATGGAAGCCTTGCAGAAGCAGATCGACAAGGTGCGTAGCTGGCGTCTCAGGGACTTCCTGATCAAGGTTGGGCGTGAGTGCACCTTGTTCAGCGTGCAGCGTGGGGCATTCGGCTTGCGGGCGATTCGCCGCGAAGAGGAAGCGGCCATGCTGCCGGTACTCGAGCAGGCTGATGCGCTGCTCGATCAGGGCCATCTGTACAAGACCGGCGGCGCGGCGAGTGTGGGAAAAGTCGAGGCGGCCGGCCGGACGCTGGTCATCAAACGGTACAACATCAAGGGTTTTGCCCACTGGCTCAAGCGCTTCTGGCGCCCTAGTCGCGCGTGGCATTCCTGGCGCGAAGGCAATCGACTGGCGTTCCTGGGTATCGCCACGCCAAAACCCCTGGCAGTCCTGGAAAAGCGCTTCTTCTGGTTGCGCAGTCGGGCTTACCTGGTGACCGAGCACCTGCCGGGGCCGGACATCATCGAGCGATTTGCGCCTTACATCGAGAATGGCGAAGCGCCCGAGGCCGAACTGGCGGCGTTGGATCACCTGTTCGCCGAACTGATTCGCGAGCGGATCAGCCACGGTGATTTCAAGGGTCACAACCTGTTCTGGCAGCAGGATCGCTGGGCACTGATCGATCTCGATGCCATGTGTCAGCATACTTCGCGCAGCAGCTTTGCCCCCGCCTATGCGCGGGATCGGGCGCGGTTCATGCGTAACTGGCCTGAGCAGAGTGCGTTGTATCAGGTCATTGATCAGCGGCTGCCCAGGGACATCCCCGGCGCCAGCTGAAAACGCCAGGGCGAGCCTGATCGCGTTGGCTGCCTTCCGGGCTGTGAAGCTCGGAAGGCAGGTTGATGTGAACTCTCCTACAGGCGCCGTCGCCCTTCATGAACTGGGCGTCCCATGGTCACGATGCTAGCTTGCCGGATGTTCTCGGAGGGCAAGATTTGACTATCAAAATGGCTATCACGCTTGGCATCTGCTCGCTGGTGCTGTCGGGCTGCGGGACCGCACTTACGGTTATGCAAAATGAGGAGGATGCAGCGCGTGGCCTGAGGAAGCACAAGACCTACTGCCCGTCGATCCCGCGCATCTATAGCGGGCTGTCCTATGATTTCTGTGTCTTGAATGCGCCGCCAGAACCCGGCGGCTATCTCGCCTCGTTTGTGCTGCTGGATCTGGCGCTGTCCGGAGTAGGTGACACGGTCGTTCTGCCCTACACCATTTATCGGCAGGTGATCGATGGCAACATCGGCATCTACTGGCGAACCACACCCCGATGACGGGCCTCTGTATACCACTGACAACCCGGTGGGTCATTCCTGCCATCTTTTACGCTATAATCCCGCCCTTTAGCTGTCTCTCGCCCCTTGCGAGGGCACATCCATTTTGAGGCGCGTTGCGCCTGCATGCAGACTTAAGAGGCTAGACCCCTGTGGCATTGACGATTCTTGGCCTGTCCGGCGCCCTTAGCCATGATCCTTCCGCAGCCTTGTACATCGACGGCAAGCTGGTCGCGGCAGCTGAGGAAGAGCGCTTCGTACGCGATAAACATGCAAAGAACCGCATGCCCTACGAGTCGGCGAAATTCTGCCTTGAACAGGCCGGTATCAAGCCCTCCGACGTTGACGTGGTGGCAATCCCGTTCGCCCCGATCAGCCTGTTCGGCAAAGCTCGCTGGCACTACGCCAAGCGTTACTGGTATGCACCGGATCGTGCACTCGATGCGATCCTGATGGGCAACCGTCGCTATAAACGCTATCGCAACAAGATCGTCTGGTGCCTCGAGCAACTGGGTTTCGATCCGAAGAAAATCAAGATCGAGCCGGTTGAACATCACCTCGCTCACGCCTCCAGTGCTTACCACTGCTCCGGCTTCAAGGAGAAAACCGCGATCCTGGGGATCGACGGCAAGGGCGAGTACGCCACGACCTTCTTCGGATACGGCGAAAACGGCAAGATCCACAAGATCAAGGAATTCTTCGATCCGGACTCCCTCGGCGGTCTGTACGGCGCGATCACCGAGTTCCTCGGTTTTGAAATGCTCGACGGCGAATTCAAGGTCATGGGCATGGCGCCGTACGGCGATGCCAGCAAATACGATTTCTCGCGCCTGGCCTCCTTCGAAAACGGCGAGTTGGTGATCAACACCGACTACGCCAACGTCATCGGCCTGCGTCGCTATAAAGAGAAGGGCAAGGGGTTCTACTTCTCGCCGAAATTGATCGAGTGGCTGGGTCCCAAGCGCGAAGGCGACATCGCCGACGAGCCTTACATCCACTACGCTGCGAGCATGCAGGCACTGTTCGAAAAACTCGCGCTGCAGATGATCGATCACTACCTGGGCGACGTGCTCAAGGAGACCGGCAAGCTGGCCTTCGCCGGTGGCTGTGCGTTGAACGTCAAGCTGAACCAGAAAATCATTGCTCGCCCTGACGTCAAGGAACTGTTCGTCCAGCCAGCGTCCGGCGATGCCGGCACCGCGGTCGGCGCGGCCGCCTACGTGTCGCACGCCCGTGGCGTGCCGGTCGAGAAGATGGAGCACGTCTACCTCGGCCCGTCGTACAGCAATGAAGACGTGATTGCCGCGTGCGCCCGTCATGCCGACAAGCCGAAATGGCGCAAGCTCGACAACATGCCTGCGCAGATTGCCAAGATCATGGTAGACGGCAACCCCGTGGCCTGGTTCCAGGGTCGCATGGAGTTCGGTCCGCGCGCGTTGGGCGGACGTTCCATCATCGGTTGCCCGAGCGTGGCGGGTGTGGCTGACCGTATCAACCACCAGATCAAGTTCCGCGAGCGCTGGAGGCCTTTCTGCCCGTCGATGCTCGACACCGTTGCCCCGCAGATGATCAAGGTCGATCACCCGGCGCCGTTCATGACCTTCACCTTCGAAGTGGCTGAAGAGTGGAAAACCCGAGTGCCGGAAGTCGTTCACGAAGACGGCACTTCCCGCGCCCAGGTGCTCAAGCGCGAGTACAACCCGCGCTACTACGACATGATGAAGGCGCTGGAAGACCTGACCGGCAACGGCGTGTCGCTGAACACCTCGCTCAACCGCCGTGGTGAGCCCATGATCTGCTCGCCGACGGATGCCCTGAACATGTTCTTCGGTTCCGACCTACAGTATCTGATCATGGAGGACATTCTCGTGGTCAAAGAGGGTGCGGACGCCTATGACACGCTCGGCTGAACGCCATGTGCTGCAGTTCTGCCACGGCTATGACGGTCCGTTCCTGGACTGCGCCCGGCAGTATGCCAGCCTGTTCGCGGGGACCGGTTATCGAGTCACCACGGTGTTTCTCACCGGGGTGGCCGATGCACAAGTCGCCGCGAGCTGCGCGTCGGACGAAGTGTTATTCATGGAGTACAGCTCCAGGGCCATTCGTGGCCTGAAGCTGGGCGCCATCGGCGATCTGCGCAAGATCGCCGCTTCGCGCAACTTCAGTTTCTGCATCGCACACCGATTCAAGCCGATCTACATTGCCCTGCTGGGCACATCGTTGTCAGTCATTGGCGTTCATCACGCGTTTGATGACTATGAGCGCCCTGGCCGTCGGTTCTTCGCGAATTTCTTCCGCAAACGCCTGAGCCTGCTCGGGGTTTCCGATGCCGTACGCGACGACATCCGCCGTTGCCTGCCGAAATGGCCGGCGGCACGGATCCAGACGCTCTACAACCGCATCAACGTACAAGATCTCCAAGACGATCACGTCTCCGTCCGCGAGGCTCGGGAAACCCTCGGTCTGTCGATGGATGCGTGGATTATCGGCAACGTGGGGCGACTGCATCCGGACAAGGATCAGACCACGCTGCTGCACGGTTTTGCGGCGGCATTGCCGGGATTGCCGGCCAACAGTCAGTTGGTGATTCTGGGGATCGGGCGACTGGAGCAGGAGCTCAAGGCCATGGCCCGTGAGCTGGGGATCGGTGATCGTGTGCTGTTCCTTGGCCAGGTGCCCGAAGCCCGGCGTTTTTTCCGGGCCTTCGATGTGTTTGCCCTGACCTCCGATCACGAACCGTTTGGCATGGTGTTGCTCGAAGCCATGGCGGCAGGCCTGCCGTTGCTGGCCACCGCTTGCGGCGGCGCCAGGGAGGTGGTCGAAGGCGTCGGCATTCTGTTCCCGTTGGGTGATACCGAACGTCTGGCCCAGGGGCTGCAACACCTGGCTGCGATGGATGACCAGCAGCGGCGCCAGTGCGCCGAACTGATGCTGGAGCGCCTGCGAGAGCGATTCTCCGACCGCGCGGTGCGAGATGCATTCTGGCATCTGCCCAATGTTACGGAACTGGCGGCGAGGGGTTGATGCTCAACCGATTTCAAGGATGGCGCGAGCGTGGTTGGTCGGTGGTCGATGCCCCGACCTACGAGCAGGCCTGGCAACGATACGGCGGCAGTGTTGCGACCCACCCCCTGGTGGTCGAGCGTCTGGCCGGGTTGGCCAACATCCCCGTACGTTATCTGGCGTGGGCGCCAAACGGCGATGTGCAGGCGGCCATCGCCACTTGGGGCCGCGATCTTGCCCTGTCCAAAGACGTGCTCAAGCGTAACGGCAAGAAAGGGCTGTTCGACCTCGGCAATGCCGAAATCATCCTGCCTGCTGCCGTTGATAGCCAGGCACCACTGCGCCATCGCGCCCGTTATCTGTCTGCGCTGAATGAAGGTCGCTTCAGCGGTATCAAGCTGCAGGCCGAACAGTTGGCCATGGCGCGCACGCCTGAAGAACTGTCCAAGAAGTTTCGCTACAACCAGCGGCGCGAGTTACGTTTGCTGGAGGAGGCGGGTGGTGTGGTGCGTCCGGTCAGCGAGTTTTCCAGCGCCGAGCTGGCTGCCATCTACTGTGATCTGTTCCTGCGCCGCTGGGGATTCCCGGCGACTGGCGCTGAGCGCATGGCCGAGGTGGTCGAGTTATTGCGTGAGCTGCTGATCGGCTCGGTGATTTTCCTTAACGATGCACCCATTGCCATTCAATTGGTGTATCGCGTTGAAGCGCCGCAATGGATCAGTGTCGAGTACATCAACGGCGGCGTCGACCCGCAGACCCGTGAGTTCAGCCCCGGTAGCGTCTTGAGCTTCCTCAATACCCAGAGTGCCTGGGAGCACGCTCGGGCGCTGGACAAGCCTCTGCGCTTTTCCTTTGGTCGTGCGGACCGTGAATACAAGGACCGCTGGTGTAATCCTGTGCCGGTCTTTACCGTATGAGTGCGCCCATGAGTCGCAAACAACAACTGCTCAAGCTTCACCGGCGCAACAAACGCATCGGCCTGCTGATTGCCCTGGTGCTGCTGATTGCAATCGGTGTGCTGGTGGCCTGGTGGCTACCGCTGGTGCTGGCGATAGTGAGCTGGATCGCACACGAGGCCTGGTTTGCCGACCATCTGTTCTACTCGCCCAGGGACGATTACGCCTACAGCTTCCCGCCTTACACGCCGCAACCCAGGGTTCACCTGGACGGTGAGCGTCTGCGCCTGGATGATGGAGTCATGCTGGTCGATGACGCGACCCTGATCCTGGCAGTGCAAATCAAAAGCAGCTGGCTGGGGCGCTTTTTCGACCCGGCCGTGGAGTTGTCCGGTGGCGATCACGCCGATTGGCAGACGTTCGAGCGGGGTGCGAATGGGCTGCGCTACCTCAACCTGAGTGGTCAGGCGCAGGTGCTGTCCCGGGGTGACCTGCGCCTGCGCGGGCGCTTTTGCCGGGTGTCTGGCGAGCCGGTGCTCTGGGCCTTCGAACAACCGGACTACCGTCGTCACCGGGTGATGGTCATCGCCCCTCATGCCGATGACGCCGAACTGGCGGCTTATGGTTTGTACAGCCAGGCCGACGAAGCCTGGATCGTGACCCTGACCGCAGGCGAAATCGAAGCACAACATTATCAACAGATGGGCCTGGATCCGGTTGAAGCCGCGCGGCTCAAGGGGCGACTGCGCGCCTGGGACAGCATCGCCGTGCCGCGCTGGGCGGGTGTACCCCAGGAACATTGCGTACAGCTGGGCTATTTCTGCCTGCAACTGGCGGCCATGCGAGATGCCCCGTCGCAGCCGATGGGGTCGCGCGAAGCACAGATGCACGACACCCGGTTGTTCCGTCAGTTGAACCCCTTCGCTCTGCCGGGCGATGCCGATGGCGCACCGACGTGGAACAATCTCGTGGCCGACCTGCGCGAGTTGCTGTTGCGGGCACGGCCGGAAGTGATCGTGCTGCCACACCCGACACTCGATCCGCACCCTGATCACATTTGTGCTCAGCAGGCGGTGCTCGAGGCCCTGCACGGCCTGCAATGGCAGCCGACGACATTGCTCGGTTATGCCAACCACCTGCACGACAATGACCGTTGGCCCATGGGAGATACCGGTCACGGCATCGCATTGCCGCCGGTGTTCGATTCGGCGATCGTGATGCAGCCTTATTGCCTGCCAGTGCCCGTTCCACTTCAGCGTGATAAAGCCATGGCGCTGGCAATGATGCACGACCTGCAGCCACGCATGCCGTTCAAGCGCCGCCTGAGGCGGTTGATACAGCGATTACTGGCCAGTAGAGTGCCGCCCACCTATGGAGAGAATGAGTTCTTTCGCAAGGCGGTCCGGCGCCACGAGCTGCTCTGGCTTCTGAAGCATGGCGAGCCATCCGGGCCCCAGAATTGAACTACAACCCTGCCTGTAAAAGGCAGTGTTCCCAGTATTTACAGTGAGTTTTCCGTGATCAATCCATGCCCGCGTATTTTGTTCCTGATGCCCTATTTCGGGCGCTGGCCTTTCTGGATGCCGTTTTTCCTGGAGAGCTGCCGACGCAATCCTGATATCGACTGGCTGTTCTTCAGTGACTGCGGGGTTCCTGACAACCTGCCGCCCAACGTCACCATCGAGTGCATGACATTCAGCGATTACTGCGGCCTGGTGTCCCAGCGCCTGGAAATCGATTTTGCACCGACCCAGGCCTACAAGTTGTGTGACATCCGCCCGGCGTTTGGGCTGATCCATGCCGATCGCCTGGAAGGTTATGATTTCTGGGCATTTGGCGATATCGACCTGGTGTACGGCGATCTGCGCAGTTACTTCACGGCGGATCGGCTCGCTTCCTATGACCTGTATTCGACCCACGAGCGGCGAGTGGCGGGGCATCTGTGCCTGATCCGAAATTCCGAGCGAAAACGTCAGTTGTTCAGGCAGATCGAGGATTGGCAGGCGCGATTTACTGACCAGAAGCACCACGCCCTGGACGAAGGTGCTTTCAGCCGGATTTTCCTCTGGCGCAAGAATTTCCCGGAACCCTTGTTCAAGTTGGTGGGCAAGTTCAACCCGTGGCGCCGCCGAAGCGAGTTCACCGAGGCTTTCAGTACGCCGGGCGGTTGCATCAAGTGGCACGACGGGACGGAAAACTTCCCGCACCGGTGGTTCTGGCGTAACGGCACGTTGACCAACGATCGCGATGGCGAGCGTCAGTTTCCGTACTTCCATTTCGTCTGCTGGAAGCGCAACGAATGGCCGCAGTTACCAGAACCGGATCCGGCAGAGATCAAGCGCCTGGCCGCCGAACCTGCCTGGATAATCGACGAAACCGGCTTTCACCGGGGCGCGTTATGAGTCAACGGTTGAAAGTGCTGCAGTTGCAGCCTGACTACAACGTCAAAGCCCATGATTTCGCCGACCTGGCCGAACAGATCGTCAAGGCTTTGCCGGGCGATCGCTATGAAGTGACCGCGGCCTTCCTGCGGGGCAAGCCCGGACCGGGTGAGGCGGTGAGTCGTGCTGCACACTCGGTGTACTTCGAGTTTTCCGACAAGTCGCTCAAGGGCATGCGCATACGTGCCATGTGGCGGCTGTACCAGTTTTGCCGCAAAGAAAAATTCGATGTGGTGATCTGCAACCGTTTCAAGCCGGTGAACATGATGCTGGCGCTCAACCGCTGGCTGAAGGTGCCGCTGTGCATCGGCATCTCCCACGGTTTTGGCGAGTACGACCGGTTTTACCGGCGTCGCCAGACCCAGCGCCTGATCGATCATCACTGGCGTTTCGTCGGAGTGTCGCCGGCAGTCAAGCAGTACCTGTTGGACTGCGACTGCGGTTTCACTGACCAGAACACCTGGGCCATTACCAATGCGATCGACATCGACCAGGCTGAAGGTTTGCAGCACAGCCGCGAGCGTGCCCGGGAAATGCTCGGCATCGATCCTTCGGTACGCTTGATCGGTGCGCTGGGTCGGCTGGTGCCGGTCAAAGGGCACACCTACCTTTTACAAGCGTTCGCGGCACTCAAGGACAAATACCCCGACACCCAGCTGGCGATCATTGGCGCAGGTCGCGAAGAGTCGCGCCTGGCGGCCGAGATCGAGCGTCTGGGGCTGACCGGACGTGCGCATTTGCTGGGTTTCAAGGAAAACGCCCTGCAGTATGTTCGCGCCTTCGATATCTGGACAATGCCCTCGCTGGCCGAGGGGCTCGGGTTGGCGCTGCTCGAAGGTATGAGCGGGCACCTTCCGGTCATCGCCTCGAACGTGCCCGCGATGCTGCCCCTGATCCAGGGGGCGGGCGGTCTGGCAATCACCCCCAAAGATGTGCCGAGCCTGGTCGCAGCACTGGATAGCTATCTCGCATTGTCAGATGACGATCTCAGGGCCAAAGGTGAGCAGGCCTATCGCTATCTTCAGGAGCAACACGATATCGAGGTGTTCCGCCAGGAATACCTGAATCTGATCGACACTGGCTTGAGCCAGGCCCGCAAGGAGCAGTCATGAACGACGCACAACCCATCGTCACGGTCATCATCGCGTCGTACAACCACGGGCGTTACATCGAGGACAGCATTCTCAGTGTGCTGAATCAGACCTACCCCAATATCGAGCTGCTGGTGGTCGATGATGGCTCCAGTGATGACAGCGTCGAGCGGATCAACGCCTTGCAGGCGCTACACGGTTTCGATTTCCGTGTGCAACAGAATCAGGGGCTGACCAATACCCTTAACGGCGCCATTGCGCGGGCAAAGGGTAGTCTGATCGTGCCCTTCGGTTCCGATGACATCATGTTGCCCGAGCGCATCGCCATCCAGGTGGCGCATATGGACGGCAAACCGGAGGTCGGCATTTGCGCCGGGAATATCGAGCTGATGGACGCTGAAGGGGTCGCGTACCCGGAATCACGTCAGCGCCGCGATGTGCCGTTTCGTCGTCTGGACTTCGATGACATGTTCCTCGAACGCAAGCCTTATCCGCCGGCGCCGACCCTCATGATCCGTCGCGAGGCCCTGGAGAAAGTCGGTGGCTTCGATCCGACGATTCGCCTGGAGGATTTGCTGATCGAACTGAAAGTGACCCATGCCGGGTATTTTATCGATGGTTTGAACGTGCTGATGGCGCGCTATCGCAAACACGCCACAAACTCCTACAAGAACCACCGCTTCATGATCGACAATATCCTGCGCACCTACGCTCTGTTCAGCGATCACCCGATGTACGAGTTCGTGCGTTACCGCTTCCTGAGTTCGATGTTCCTGAAAACGGCCAATCGCGACCGCACGCTGGCGCGCGAATTGCTGGCGCAGATTCCGTTCAGGGCGTGGAACAAGAAGACCTGGCGTGGGCTGGGGCGCTTGTACTTTTCACCGCTTGAGAAGGATTAAGCCCGCACCGGCAGGTGCGAGCCTTCATCCTGCGGCTGTCTCATCGGGCGGATGAGGCAGTCGCAAGCACCTGTTTATGCAGGGTGTCCACCGCCGACGGCGAGGCTGTCACGGCATACCCTTGCAGCAGCGCCTGCAAATGCTCTTCGAACAGCCAGCGTCGATCGACGGTGTAGCGCTGCATATGGCGCAGGTTGCGCTGGCGCAGCGACAGGCTCAGTGATGACGGGAAGATGCGCAGGTCGGCGACGTCGATCAGGCCGAATTCTCCATCCTCCAGAACCAGCACGTTACCCAGGTGCAGCGAGCGGAAGTACACCCCTTGCTCGTGGAGTTGCGCCATGAACTTGCCAAAGCGCTCCACCAGCGCCTGACGCACTTCCGGTGCTGTGATTCCTTGGAGTACCTGGCGCAGGGTGTGACCCGGCAGGGGCGTGTAATGCACGGCACTGCTGCCATCCTCCAGGCGATAAAGCTCCAGAATCCGTGGCGTCGGGAAGCCCATGTTGCGCAGCCGCTCGCTGTTGACAGCAAAGCGTTCGGAATAGGCATTGAAGCTGCCCGAGGTGTACCAGCGACGCGGCCGGAACAACTTCAGGAAACTGCCATCGACCAGGCGCAGCACTTTCGGCCCCAAGCCATCTTCTTCGATAATCCGGGCGTCGGCGCTCATCGCTTCCAGGGCTGGCTGGGTCAGGCGCTTCACGGACATCGTCAGCAGGCGCCCCGCACGCTGGTTGATGCTCAAGGCGGCAATCAGTGCCAAGGGTATCCATAGCAGAAACCAATGCTCCTTGGGCCGGGAAAGAATTCCGCCGCCTTCGGTGAGGCCGCCGCCGATACCGAACACCAACCAGGTCGACGCGATGATGAGCAGTGGTTGCAAGCGTTGGCGCCAACTGCTCAGCAATGCCCAGGCTTGAATGAACAACCAGGGGATGAGTCCGATGATACCGACGTAGTACAGCACGCCGAGGGCGAAGTTGTGCGGCTCTGCCAGCGTATATCCCACGCCGACATCGACCTCCAGGCTGGCATCGTAGCCATGGCCAAGCCATGGCCGTTCGGCGATTTTGTGCAGGACGAACTGCCAGATTTCGAAACGGTAGGAATTGCCTCGATCAAGGATCATGCTCGAGAAAAGCACCAGCACTGCCGCACCCCCGACGCCCATGAGACCCAGCAGCAGGATCGAGCGACGGTTCCAGCAGATGAAGCTCAGCCACAATGCCGCCAGCGTCAGGCCGACCAAGGGGGTACGGGAGCCGGTCGCGATGACCGCCGCGAACATGACTGCCATGGCGGGGATACTCAGCCAGAGTATCTGTGGGCGTCTACACGTCATGCTCAAGCTGAGCCAGTAGGCGCAGAAGAAGGCGAACAGGTGCGAGCTCAACAGCGGGTTATCGAACGCACCTCCGCCAATCATGCGCAAACCCGGTGCGTAAATCCCGACAAACGCGTACAGGTAGCAGATTGTCGCGACCAGCGCGACGATCGCGGCACTGAACAGCAGCGGTTGGATGACTTCGCTGCGATGGCGAATCAACAGGTAGCAGCCTGCAAACAACATCAGCAAATGCAGGGGCGGCTTGAGTTTGCCGGAGAACCCGTCATCGCCAGGGCTCCAGGCAAGGCTGATCAACGCCCAGGCGGCAAACAGCAACACCGCGATAAAGATCGGATCGCGCAGCAGTTCCCTTAGCTCGCGCGGACGCATGCACAACGCAATCAATGTCGGGATGCTGAACAACCCGTAGTAGAGCTTGTGAAGCAGGCTGCGATCCGGCAAGAAAAACATCGAGCACAAAAGCAGAAAATAGCCCGCAGGAAGAATCCAGAGGCAGATGAAGTCGAAGACTCGATTGGGGGTACTGCTCAAACCACTGAGTTGCATGTTGGAAAATTCAATCCTGAAGTTGATCGGCCAATCCGATGGTGGCCTTATGATACTGTTTGCGTCGTCTAACAATAACAGCCTTTATGCGATTGCCAGAACCCTGAGGAAGCTGTGCTAAAGTCAGCGTCCTTTTTATCGACATTCGCGTGATATGACCGACTCCAGTCTCTCCGCAAGCCCTTCGAGCTTGAAAATCTATTTCCGCCTGCTGGGTTACGTCCGGCCCTACATCAGCCTGTTCCTGATCAGCATCGTCGGTTTTCTGATTTTCGCCTCGACGCAGCCAATGCTCGGGTACATCCTCAAGTATTTCGTCGATGGCCTGTCCAATCCCGAGGCGGTGCTGTTTCCCAGCGTGCCTTACCTGCGCGACCTTCAACTGCTGCAAGCCGTGCCGTTGCTGATCATCCTGATCGCCGCCTGGCAGGGGCTGGGATCTTATCTGGGCAACTACTTCCTGGCCAAGGTTTCGCTCGGGTTGGTGCACGACCTGCGTGTGCAGTTGTTCAATAACCTGTTGGTGCTGCCGAACCGATATTTCGACAAGCATAACTCGGGTCACCTGATTTCCCGCATCACCTTTAACGTAACAATGGTTACAGGGGCGGCAACAGATGCGATCAAGGTCGTAATCCGTGAGGGTATGACGGTTATCTTCCTGTTTGCCTCGTTGCTGTACATGAACTGGAAGTTGACCCTGGTGATGGTCGCGATCCTGCCACTGATTGCGTTCATGGTGGGCAACGCGAGCAAGAAATTCCGCAAGCAGAGCAAGAAGATCCAGGCCGCCATGGGCGATGTCACGCACGTGGCGTCGGAAACCATCCAGGGTTATCGCGTGGTGCGCAGTTTCGGCGGGGAAGTCTACGAAGAGAAACGCTTCCTCAATGCGAGCCAGGGCAATACCGACAAGCAACTGCGCATGACCCGCACGGGTGCCATTTATACGCCGCTGCTGCAGTTGGTGATTTATAGCGCGATGGCGGTGCTGATGTTCCTGGTCCTGTACCTGCGGGGCGATGCTTCCGCCGGTGACATGGTGGCCTATATCACCCTGGCCGGCCTGCTACCCAAACCGATCCGCCAGTTGTCGGAAGTCAGTTCGACCATTCAGAAAGGCGTCGCCGGTGCCGAAAGTATCTTCGAGCAACTGGACGTTGAACCGGAAATCGATACCGGGACCATTGAACGTGATGCCGTTACCGGTCGTCTGGATGTTCGTCATCTGAGCTTCACGTACCCGGGCACCGAGCGCCAGGTGCTCGACGACATCAGTTTTTCCGTCGAGCCAGGGCAAATGGTCGCGCTGGTGGGGCGCTCGGGCAGTGGCAAGTCGACCCTGGCCAACCTGATCCCGCGGTTCTATCACCATGACAAGGGCGAGATCCTGATCGATGGTGTCGAGGTCGAGCAGTACAAGTTGCTCAACCTGCGCAGACACATTGCCCAGGTGACCCAGCATGTCACCCTGTTCAGCGACACGGTGGCCAACAATATCGCCTATGGCGATCTGGCTGGCGCACCCCGTGAAGACATCGAAAAGGCTGCGAAAGATGCCTATGCCATGGACTTCATTGCACAATTGCCCCAAGGCCTGGACACCCAGGTCGGTGAGAACGGCGTGTTGCTGTCTGGTGGCCAGCGCCAGCGTCTGGCGATCGCCCGGGCGTTGCTGAAGAATGCACCGCTGCTGATTCTCGACGAGGCGACTTCGGCCCTGGACACCGAATCGGAGCGACACATCCAGGCGGCACTGGATCAGGTCATGAAGGGACGAACGACGCTGGTCATCGCTCACCGTTTGTCGACTATCGAGAAAGCCGATCTGATCCTGGTCATGGACCAGGGCCAGATCGTCGAGCGGGGTACGCACACCGAACTGCTGGCTCAGAATGGTTACTACGCCCGCTTGAATGCCATGGGGCTCGATGCCCCGGCAGAAAACATCGCGTGAGCCTTGCGCGGTCAATCATGTAGGTAACTGTCTGGAAAGATCGCAGCCTGGGGTCATCAACCCTGAACAGGCTGCGATCTTTCATTTTTGCTCCTCGGAGGCGTGCCATGCGCCGGCCCCGCACCAACCCTGTGCTAATATCCCGCCCTTGTTCATTTTGTATGTGGGATGCTCCATGAAGTTGTCCATGCCGCGATTCGATGTAGCCCCAGTATTGGTGGTCGGCGATGTCATGCTCGACCGCTACTGGCATGGCGGGACCTCACGGATCTCCCCTGAGGCACCGGTTCCGGTGGTCAAGGTCGAGCAAATCGAGGATCGCCCGGGCGGCGCTGCGAACGTTGCCTTGAACATTGCCGCGCTGGGCGCACCCGCCTCGCTGGTCGGTGTGACTGGCGACGACGAAGCCGCCGACAGCCTGGCCAATAGCCTCAAGGGTGCTGGCGTGCGAGCGATGTTCCAGCGTATTGCGCATCAGCCGACCATCGTCAAACTGCGGGTCATGAGCCGTCATCAGCAATTGCTGCGCATCGACTTCGAAGAACCGTTCGCGACCGACGCCCTGGCGCTGGGCGACCAGGTCGGCGAATTGCTGGAAGGCATCAAAGTGCTGGTGCTGTCCGACTACGGCAAAGGCGCGCTTAAAAATCACCAGGTGCTCATCCAGGCCGCTCGTGCCCGTGGCATCCCGGTGCTGGCCGACCCGAAGGGCAAGGATTTCTCGATCTACGGTGGCGCCAGCCTGATTACCCCCAACCTCAGCGAATTCGAAGCGATCGTCGGCCGTTGCGTCGATGAGCACGACTTGGTGAATAAAGGCGCTCAGTTGATGCATGACCTCGAGCTGGGTGCTCTGCTCGTGACCCGGGGCGAACATGGCATGACCCTGTTGCGCCCGGATCATCCGGCGCTGCACCTGCCGGCGCGCGCGCGGGAAGTGTTCGACGTGACAGGTGCCGGCGATACGGTGATCTCCACTTTGGCGGCGGCGATTGCGGCCGGTGAAGAACTGCCCCACGCGGTGGCGTTGGCCAACCTGGCGGCAGGCATCGTCGTCGGCAAGCTCGGTACGGCGGCCATCAGTGCTCCGGAACTGCGTCGGGCCATTCAGCGTGAGGAAGGTTCCGAGCGCGGTGTGCTCGGCCTCGAGCAACTGCGACTGGCGGTTGACGACGCTCGCGCTCACAAGGAGAAGATCGTCTTTACCAACGGTTGCTTCGATATCCTGCATGCGGGGCACGTGACCTACCTTGAGCAGGCACGGGCACAGGGTGATCGCCTGATCGTTGCCGTAAACGACGATGCGTCGGTCAGTCGCCTGAAAGGTCCGGGGCGGCCGATCAATAGCGTCGACCGGCGCATGGCGGTGCTGGCGGGGCTCGGTGCGGTAGACTGGGTGATCAGCTTTTCTGAGGGTACTCCGGAAAATCTGCTGCGCGAGGTCAAGCCGGACGTGCTGGTCAAGGGCGGCGATTACGGCATCGACCAGGTGGTCGGCGCGGACATCGTGACGGCCTATGGTGGAGCGGTAAAGGTACTGGGGTTGGTGGAAAACAGCTCGACAACGGCGATTGTCGAGAAGATCCGCAGCCATTGAACAAGATTAAAAGTTCCCGTTCCTGTCTGAGCATGAGCGGGTTTAATTGTGAGGGGCTGACCGCACCGATGAAGTTCGTTGGTAATCTCTCAATGCTTTTGCTTGCTTTTTCTCAGTGGTAAAAGATTGATGAAAGTCATGCTTCTGGTTATGGCCGAGCAGCGCGTCATTCTGGACCGCCTGTATGAAATCGTGCAGCAGAACTGCGACGAGTGCGTGGTCTATCGGCTAAGCAAAAAACAGCAGATGAACCTGGGGCCGTTTCTCGCATCTGTCAATTATCAGGCGTTCGACCGGGTTGTCATCTTCTCCAGGGTCAAGCGGCTGGTCCCACAACTCAGGGTGTTGAGGTGCATTCCCGGCCTGATATTTCTTGAGCACGATGCTTATCAGAACTACATGCCCGAAAGTAAGTATCAAGGGGTTTACTCACGTCTGTACAGTCGTTTGCCCAGTTCGCGTGCGCTGGTGTCCGGCGCGGTAGTGGCGCGTCGGATGCGATCGGAAGATATTGATGCCGTGTTCGTTTCAAAGGGATATGACGAACAGATGTTGCATAACACGGGAAGTGTGCGGGATATCCCCGCTGGCTTCCTGGGTAGCCTGAAAAGTACCGAGTATTCCCAGCGCAAGGCACTGCTTGAAGTGCTCGCCCGGCGTACCGGCATGTTGGTGACCCGCACCAAGTCGGGTGCTGAGTACCTGGAAATGCTCAATCGCATCAGGATCTTCGTGAGTGCCGACATCGGCATGAATGAATTCATGATCAAGAACTTCGAAGCGATGGCTTGTGGGTGTGTTCTGCTGGCATGGAGCCAGGGCGAAGAAGACCAATTGCTCGGCTTTGAGGATATGCACAACACGGTGTTCTACCGCTCCGAAGAGGAAGCGGTGGAAAAACTCAGGTTGCTGCAAAGTGACCCGGAACTGACGGCGCGGATTGCCAGTAACGGACAGGCATTTGCCGAAAGCCGGTATTCCTTCGCTCGGGTGGGCCGTACGCTCGCGACCGAAATCCAGCGTGAAATGCGCCCTTGGCAGCCTCCGTCGGCATTCACGCGTTTATGGGTCAAGGTGCGTTACGGTATGCAGGTCCCGTTGCAGTGATGGCCGACAGCCAACCGCCACACGATGACCACATGGCGCTGGATGCTCTGCCCGGTGGGCACCAGTCCATTCCCGATGGGTTGCCTCAGGCGCTCCAGGAGTGTCTGCGCAAAGCGGCTCGGGTGGTGCTATTGGCCAACAATCCCGCCATCAGCCAGGACGATTTCCAGGCATTGGACATCGGCGCTGACGATGTCGTCGTCAGCTTCAATAAATGTGTCCTGGCGACGCTGCTTACGCCACGCAGCGTCAATCTGTTCGTACACGGGTTCAACGCACCGGACGCCTATTTTTTCGGCCTTCCTTATGGGCCAGGGGTGCAACGAATCCTGGATCACCCTGATGCGCGTTGTTTCACCCTGCTGGTCGGGTGCACGGGGCAGATGTGCCCATTGCCTGGGGTGGCCCTCTTTTGGGAGCGGATTCCGTTGCCGGCCTTGTGGAACTACCCCGTCGATCGTCCGGACGGCAAGCGTTACGTCGGACCAACCACTGGCTTCAATGTGTTGGTATTGCTGGATTGGTTGCGCGCCCAGGCGGGTTACGACTTTCAACTCGTGACCCTGGGCTTTTCCAATGAGGCGGGCAAACGTTGGGGCGGGCATGCCTGGGATTATGAGCGTGACTGGTTGCAGCGGTCGGGTGTGACGGCGATACCGCTGCGGCCTCGCCGGTGGTGGCGGAAACTGTTCGGTCGAAGGTGACTGCGGGACGATTGTCTGCCGGGCAACAAGATCAAATTTAAAGGGGTGCTGTCGAGTGTTGAATATTGCAGTGGCTTTTTTTGGTATCCCTAGAAATTCGCAGGTCTGCTTTCCTTCCATTCAAGAAAACGTCCTTTCGCGGCTGCCTTCGAACAGCAATGTGAAGTGTTTTTACCATCTTTATGAAATCAACGAAGTGCAGAACTCGCGCTCGGGCGAACAGGGAGAGTTGAAGGCCGACAACTACGAGCCCTTCAAGTCCATGACCGGACAACTGACTTCAACCGATGGCGTGCTTGAGCGCTGGGATTTCGAAAAAGTGAAAGCGCTGGGCGATACCTGGGCGGATGATTATGCCTCGCTTCGCAACCTGATCTTCCAGCTCAATTCGCTGCACACGGTCACGACGATGATGGAGTCCTTCAAACCGGATTTCGTGGTCTTCGTGAGACCGGATATCTGCTTTCACACCGCACTGCCCACGTATGTGTTCAAGCGTGAGCAAGCCCGGCGGCTCAATTGCTACATTCCGGACTGGCAATGGTGGGGCGGGGTCAATGATCGTTTTGCCATTTGTGGGCGTGACACTTACGCCGCTTACGGCAAAAGGATCGAGAAAATTTTTGAGTTCACTCAGGTGACGGGCAGGAAACTGCACTCCGAGCGCCTGCTCAAGTTCGCTTTGCAGCAGGCCGGGGCCAGGATTTGCACCCTGGACACCCAAGCCTCGCGGGTGCGTATCACCGGAGCATTTGCCGAAGAGTCGTTCTCGCCCAAGCGCGGCATGGGCAAGCGCGAGAATCGCTACTTTCATTTCTTTGCGCGACTGCGCACCTGGATGGACAAGCGGCGCAGCTGATCCGGTCCGGGGTGTGGGTGTTTACTTGCGCAGACCTGCGCGCATCAGACGAACCAGCCCCAGGGCCTTGACGCTCAGCTTCTTCAAGCCCTGTCGGGGTGCCTTCGGTATTTGCAGTCCCTGTTGAACCACCCATTCTTTCCAGCGAATCCGCTCTTCGCTCACGGTCCAGCCTTGCTGGATGGCAAAGCTTTCGGCGAGGTACAGGCCGCGAGTGCTGGCGGGTATGAGCTTGTCGCGCTTGAGCGTGTACAGCTCGGCCAGCGGCCGGCCATCCTTGAGGGGCATCAGGTACAGGTCCGGACGTTTGCGATCCAGGCGTGCCACCAATTGGTCGCCTTCGAGCCGCTCGTCGACATGAAACAGGCTCAGGGACTTGGCCTCACGGGGCACTTCCAGGCGCAGGTCATAGATCAACTGCAGCGAGGCGGTCGGCAGATGCACATAGGCCTGTGGCCGCTCGATCAGTGGCAGGTTGGCGCAACGCACAGGTCGCGCCGCTCCGGATAGTGGCGTCAGGCGAAAAGGCAGTGCCTCGCGGTAGTGCAATGCAGACGAGTAGGGCGCTGGTAGCCAGGTGTCATTGAATCGTCCACCGAGCCAACCTTCCGGGGTTTCCAGCAGGCATTCCTCGGCAATCTCCTGGATAGCGGTGTGCAGCGGCAGGTTCAGTTCGTGTGCGGGGACGTAACCGGAAATCAGCTTGAGGACCACATCCCCGCGGTCCTGCCGCCGCTGGCGCACCAGCACCCAGTAATCACGATTCTGCCAATGCAGAGTCAGTCGCACCGAGACCCCGAGGTTGGCCAGTTCCAGGGCGAACCGCTCGTTGTCGGCCACCGTCACCGGGCGGCGCCGATGCAGGGTCTGGGAAAAATTGAGCGGCATGCCGACGCTCTGGTAACTCAAGCCTTCGGGGGACGCTTGCACGAATAGCGGCAGGGTCTTGAAGTTGCTCGGGTTCTTTCTTATGAGCGTACGCGGCATGTCGGCTCCTGCTAAAGGCCGCGAGGCGGCATCATTTTTTGCCCAGAACCTGGGCAACGGTCGCGACGTTGTGGGCGAGGTGCAACGGGTTGATGGTCCCGACAATAGCACTGGCTACACCCGGATGTGCAAACAGCAACTCGAAACTGGCGCGCACCGGGTCCACGCCCGGGCTCAAGCAGACGTGGCCGCTGGCGAGGGCTTTTTTGACCAGGATGGCTTTGCCGTGAGCAGCAGCATAGTCAATGACCGCTTTCTCGTGCTGCTCGTTCAGATTGTAGGTGACCATTGCACAATCACCTTGCTCCAGCGCCTTCAAACCGCCGTCGACAGTTTTGCCGGAAAAACCAAAACCGCGAATCTTGCCTTCGGCCTTGAGTGTGGCAAGGGTGGCATAGACCTCGCTGTCGTTGAGAATTGCCAGATCGTTGCCGTCGGAGTGCACCAGCACCAGGTCGATGAAATCCGTTTCCAGACGTTGCAGGCTGCGCTCCACCGAGAGCCGGGTATGTGCCGCGCTGAAATCGTGACGTGACTGACCGTCGGCGAACTCCTCGCCGACCTTGCTGACGATGACCCAGTCCTGACGCTGGCCCCGCAACAGAGGGCCGAGGCGCTCTTCGCTGTGGCCGTAGGCCGGCGCCGTGTCGATCAGGTTGATACCCAGGTCACGCGTCAGCTTGAGCAGCTGGCGTGCGTCCTCATCGTCGGGAATCTGGAAGCCATTGGGGTATTTGACGCCCTGGTCACGGCCCAGTTTGACCGTGCCCAGGCCCAATGGGGAAACCAGCAGGCCGGTGCTGCCCAGGGGGCGATGCAGACTGTGCAGTGTGGGTACGCTCATGGCAGCAATTGCTCCCAGGCCGGGACGCCCATCGGCGGTTTCGGCAGTTCTGGCAATGGCCCCGGGTGGCCTGGCTGGATGCCGTCACGTTGCAGGGCGCTGATGACGCGGTCGGCGAAGTCCGGCGCCAGCGCCAGCTTGGTCGGCCAGCCCACCAGCAGCCGGCCCTCTTCTGCGAGGAACGCGTTGTCCGGGCGGGTCAGGCCCGATTGCAGCGGCTCGGCACGATCCACGCGCAAGGTCGCCCATTGCGCGGTGCTGAGGTCGATCCACGGCAGTAACTGGCCAAGTTCTTTTTGCGCGGTTGCAATCTGCTCCGCCGGTTCGCGTGCGACGCCCTCGGCTTCGGCGATGTCACCGCCCATATACCAGACCCATTGGCCATCGGCGGCCGGGTGGGTGGTGACGGTGATGCGCGGTTTGGTGCCGCCGCCCAGGCAGTGGGCGTACAGCGGTTTCAGGCCCGGGCCCTTGGCGATGATCATGTGCAGAGGTCGGCGCTGCATGGCCGGCTGGCTCAGGCCCAGGCTCTGGAGCAATGCTGCCGTGCCCGCACCGGCACTGAGGACGATGCGCTGGGCGCGGATCTCGCGCCCGTCGACCTTCAGGCCGACCAGTTCGCCGTCCGCGAGTAGCGGTTCGATATGCTGGCCGGCGAGCAGGCCGTCGCCGGCGAGGTCGGCCAGGCGCCGGACCAGGCTGGGGACGTCGACCACCAGTTCGGCCAGGCGATAGACCTTGCCCTTGAAACGCTTGTCCTGCAGGGCCGGTGGCAGTTGGTCACCCTTGACCTGATCGACACGACCACGCACGGCTTTGCTGGCGAAGAAACTGGTGAGGTTGCCGGCGAGGGTGCCCGGCGACCAGAGGTAGTGCGCTTCGGACAACAGGCGCACGCCGGACAGGTCCAGCTCGCCTTCACCGGTCAGCGCTTCGCGCCAGCGGCGCGGCATGTCGGCGATGGCTTCCGAGGCGCCGGTCAGCGCACCGTGAAGCGCGTACTTGGCTCCGCCGTGGATGATCCCCTGGGATTTGACACTCTGCCCGCCGCCGAGACTGGCGCTTTCCACGAGCACGGTCGAGAACCCCTGGCGGCGCAGGCGTGCATTCAGCCAGAGGCCGGCGACACCAGCGCCGACAATCAGAACGTCGGTGGAAATAACGGATGGCATGCAGCGACCTCAGGGTTTTCCAGGAAGCTGCAAGTTTCAAGCTTCAAGCTTCAAGCTGCAAGCAAGAGGCGCAGATATCCCTCATGTAGCTTGCCGCTTGAAGCTCGTGGATGGGCTAATGGCCGGCTGTTTTTGAGAACAACTGGATCACCACCACGCCCAGCACGATCAGCGCCATTCCTAGCATGGCCGGCACGTCCAGTTTCTGTCCGTAGATGAACAGCGCCGCGACGCTGACCATCACGATGCCCATGCCCGCCCACACGGCGTACGCCACCCCTACCGGCACGGTGCGCACCACCAGGGTCAACATCCAGAAAGCGATGGCGTAACCGGTGATGACCAGAATCAGGGGTAGCGGGGTACTGAAGCCCTTGACGGCTTTCATCGAAACCGTGGCGATCACTTCGGCGCAGATGGCGATAGCCAGATAGTAGTAAGCGGTCATGGGCGGACTCCTCGTGTGACGTGTTGCGTTCTGAGTCGGCATTCTAGAGATTGGCCAGATGCGGTAAAGTCATTACCTATCTGATTTGGAGATGGGTTGATCATGCAATGGGACCTGGACCAACTGCGCCTGTTTGTCAGCGTTGCGGAGCAGCGATCGTTTTCGGCGGTGGCGCGACAGCAGCGCAAGGCGCAGTCGGCCGTCAGCAGTTCGATTGCCTTGCTCGAAGAAGACCTGGGCATGAGCCTGTTCGATCGCAGCAGCGGTCGGCAACCCAGGCTCACTGAAGCTGGCAATGCCCTGCTGGAGGAGGCCCGGGAAGTACTGCGCCAGTGCGAGCGCCTCAATGGCCGAGCGTTGGCGATGATGCGCGGGGAGGAAGCGCGGCTGCGACTGGCGCAAGATGAAGCAATGCCTTATCAACCGATCATTGAAAGTTTCGAGGCGCTTGCGGAGCAATTCCCCAGCCTGGAAGTGCAGTTGACCAGCGCCGCCCAGGGCGAGGTTGCGCGCAAACTCGTGGAGCGTCGCGCCGATCTGGGGTTGCTGTTCTTCCATGACCAGATTCCCGAGGCGCTTGAGCGACGGGTACTGGGCAGTGTGGAGATGGTCACGGTGTGTGGTGTTGAACATCCGTTGGCGCAACGGGAGCGGGTCGATTGCCAGCAACTGGCACAGCATCGTCAACTGCTGATGTCCACCCAGTCCAGTGTCTACCCCGGCAGCGAGCCGGCCAGCCCTCAGGTCTGGCGCGCCGACAGTTTTTATGTGATGGCCGAATGGCTGGTGCGTGGCCTGGGCTGGGCATGGCTGCCTCGGCATGTGGTGCAGTACCCCACCTATCACGGCCAGATGGTTGAGTTGGACAGCGAATGGACCCCACCCGCGCTGGTGGTTGAACTGGTGTGGCGTCGCGACGAGCCACTCGGACCTGCGGCTCGCTGGCTGGCGGAACGATTTGCCGTGCACTTGCAGGCGATCGGCGGCAAAAGTGGATAAACTCCGCCGCCATGAATAGAACTCTCTACACCGCGCTGTTTTACCTGGGGCTGCCACTGGTAGCGATTCGCTTGTGGCTGCGCGCGCGCAAGGCGCCGGCCTATGCCAAACGCATTGGCGAGCGCTTCTCCCTTGGGCTGCCGGCCATGAAGCCGGGCGGTATCTGGGTGCACGCGGTGTCCGTTGGCGAAAGTATTGCCGCGGCGCCGATGATTCGCGCATTGCTGCAACGCTATCCGACACTGCCGATCACCGTCACCTGCATGACCCCGACTGGTTCCGAGCGCATCCAGGCCCTGTTCGCCAATGAGCCGCGCATCCAGCATTGCTACTTGCCGTATGACCTGCCTTGCGCTGCCGCGCGATTCCTGGATCGGGTCCGGCCTACGCTGGCCGTGATCATGGAAACCGAGTTGTGGCCCAACCATATCCATCAATGTGCCAAACGCGGGATTCCCGTGGCCTTGGCCAATGCGCGGCTGTCCGAGCGCTCCGCAAGGGGGTACGCACGCTTTGGGAAGTTGACGCAACCGATGCTTGCCGAGATGAGCCTGTTCGCCGTGCAGACCGAAGCCGAAGCCCAGCGCTTTCGCGAGCTGGGCGCTCGCGCCGAGACCGTGCAGGTAACCGGCTCAATCAAATTCGACCTGACCATCGACCCCGCGTTGCTACAGCGCGCCGCCAATCTGCGCGAGCAATGGCAGGCGCAGGAACGTCCAGTCTGGATCGCCGCCAGTACCCATGACGGCGAAGATGAGGTGGTACTGGCCGCCCATCGCCGATTGCTCACCGGTCACCCTGATGCGTTGCTGATCCTCGTGCCGCGCCATCCGGAGCGCTTCAATTCGGTGTTCGAGCTATGCCGGCAGCAGGGCTTCTCCACGATCCGTCGTTCCACCGGCGAACCGGTGACTGCCGGCACGTCGGTGTTGCTGGGCGACACCATGGGCGAGCTGCTGTTTCTATATGCCCTGGCGGACAGCGCGTTTGTCGGCGGCAGCCTGGTGCCCAACGGTGGCCACAACCTGCTGGAGCCCGCGGCTCTGGCCAAACCGGTGATCAGTGGCCCGCACCTGTTCAACTTTCTGGAAATCGCTGCACAGTTGCGCAGTGCCGGGGCGTTGCAGGAAGTGGAAGACGCCGACGGCCTGGCACTGGTCGTGCAACGTCTGTTCGAATTACCCCGCGATGCGCAGCGCATGGCCGAGGCCGGTTTGAAGGTGATGCGCACCAATCAGGGTGCCTTGCAGCGCCTGCTCGATGGGTTGGGGCGGTTGATCGAGCGCTGATCCCCGCCTGATCGTTCACTTTTGTGGGAGCGAGCTGGGAGCATTCCCGGTTTGATGATCAGGGCCGTGCCTTGAGCTGAGCCTCTGCCGCCTTCGCCAGATCCGGTGGCAGGAAGTCCTTGTCCGGGTTGTAGTCGGGCTTGAGGTAGCGTTTCAGGTCTTGCAGATCCCCCGGGTTCAGCGTTCCGGCCGCCTGCTTCAGGCGCAGGTTGTCGAGGATGTAGTCGTAGCGGGTGTTGTTGTAGTCCCGCACCGAGTTGTACAGCTGACGCTGGGCATCCAGCACGTCGACAATGTTGCGCGTCCCCACCTGATAACCGATTTCGGTCGCTTCAACCGCGCTCTGGTTGGAGATGATCGACTGCTTGCGCGCCTGAACCTGTTCCACGTCAGTGTTCACCGCGCGGTGCAGGTTGCGGGTGTTTTCCACCACTTGGCGACGCAGGCTCTCACGCTGCTGTTCGTTCTGGTCCAGTTGTGCATACGACTGACGGACCTGCGAACTGGTCAGCCCGCCGCTGTAGATCGGAATGTTCAGCTGCAACGCCAGCGTGGTTTGCTCGACCGGGCCGCCGTAGGCCTGGCCGAACGCATTCGGGTTACTGAAACCAAAGGCATCGTTGTCACCTCGTTGGTACTTGGCGACCGCATCGACGGTGGGCAGGTGGCCAGCCTTGCGTTGCTTGAGGGTGTCTTCAGCGGCACTGACCGCGAAGTTGCTGGCCAGCAGGTTGAGGTTCTGCCGGGCAGCGGTATCCACCCAGGCCTTGGCGTCGTTTGGCGCCGGCGGCAGGATCGGCAACGAGTGGACCATACCCTGAATCGAGTTGTACTGGCGGTTGGTCAAGGTGATCAAGGCTTCGAACGCGTCGTCCACCTGACGCTGGGCCACGATCCGGTTGGCTCGCGCGGTGTCGTAGCTGGCCTGGGATTGCAGCACGTCGGTCTTGTCCGACAGGCCGACGTCAAAACGCTCGTTGGACTGATCGAGCTGACGCTTGAACGCGGCTTCTTCTGCCTTGGTCGAGGCCAGCGTGTCCTGGCTGCGCAGTACGTTGAAGTAGTCTTCGGCGGTTTGCAGAATCAGGTTCTGCTCGGTCGCCGACAGTTGCAACGCCGCTTGTTCGTTGACGTTCTTGGCGGCCTGGTACTGGAACCAGCGGTCGGCACGGAACAGTGGCTGCGCCAGCGTAGCCTGATAGGAGTTGGCGCTGCGGTTGGCGATGGCCGACGGTTGATTGATGTCGGTGCGTACATTGGCCACCTCGCCACCCCCTGAGAGGTTCGGCAGCAGACCGGCGCGGGCCTGGGGCACGACTTCCTTCTGGGCGCCATACTGGGCGCGGGCGGCGGCCAGGTCGGCATTATTGTCCACCGCTTCCTGGTAGACGCTGACCAGGTCAGTGTTGGTCGCCAGGGGCGCTTCTGCTGCCCAGGCCATTCCATTGGACGCACAAGACACGGCAACGGCCAGTGAGAGTTTGCGCAGCATGAGGCGATCCCTAAAAAAGTGATATGACGCTGATAATTCAGGCGCCAAGTTAAGGCGCGGGCTGCACAGCGTCAAGGCGCTATGCGGCGTAGCGAGTGTAGTTGCGCATACGGGCGGCAACAATCCTGCAATTACGCCATTCATCATGGTGATTGCCGCGGTGTTGGCGTTCCTTGCCAGTTGTGTCTAGACTGGCCGGGTTCTTGTCGGGGTGCCTTGCTATGAGGCTGAGATCGAATCATTTCGGATCCCGTTGAACCTGATCAGGTTAGCGCCTGCGTAGGGAACAAGATTTCTCGTCACCCGGCGAGTCCTCTTGTGCTTCGTCCGGGATGTTGTTCGCCATCGAACTACCCCTCGAGCACTGAGCACAGCACAGCTGGTTTCCAGCATTCGTGCGTCCATTCGTCACAGGTTCGCTCCGACAAAATTCCAATGCCTGGATGCCGTCTGGAGAGCCCGTGATGACGATAAAACTAAAAAATACAACCAACCTCAGTGATTCGGCGCAAGTCGATCAGCAATCGGTTCAGCCGTTTACCCGCTCGCAAAAAATCTATGTCCAGGGCTCTCGTCCGGACATCCTCGTGCCGATGCGTGAAATCAGCCTCGACGTGACGCCGACCGACTTCGGCGGTGAGGTCAACGCCCCGGTCACGGTCTATGACACCTCCGGCCCGTATACCGACCCCAACGTCATCATCGACGTGCGCAAAGGCCTGGCCGATGTGCGCTCACCGTGGATCGAATCCCGTGGTGACACCGAGCGCCTGAGCGGCCTGAGTTCGAACTTCGGCCAGGAGCGCCTGGCCGATCCCGAGCTGACCCAATTGCGCTTCGCCCACGTCAACAACCCGCGCCGGGCCAAGGCCGGGGCCAACGTCACCCAGATGCACTACGCGCGCCAGGGCATCATCACCGCCGAGATGGAATACGTTGCCATCCGCGAGAACATGAAGCTGGAAGTGGCGCGCGCCGCGGGTCTGCTGGACCAGCAGCACGCCGGCCACAGCTTTGGCGCCAGCGTGCCGAAAGTCATCACCCCGGAATTTGTGCGTGATGAAATCGCCCGTGGCCGCGCGATCATTCCGGCCAACATCAACCACACAGAACTGGAACCGATGATCATCGGCCGTAACTTCCTGGTGAAGATCAACGGCAACATCG
>Ga0308165_1001314_pt1 | contig 35626 bp, 38 predicted proteins | sample PhyWR2_FD_201032 | JGI IMG/M metagenome (GOLD analysis project Ga0308165, IMG submission 201032) | Phyllosphere microbial communities from UC Gill Tract Community Farm, Albany, California, United States - DLSLW.R2 | ecosystem: Host-associated > Plants > Phyllosphere > Unclassified | place: USA...
AGCAACTCGCCCAAGAAATGCCCGAGCAACAGTTCAACACCTGGATCAAGCCGCTGACCGCTGTCGTGTCGGACGACTTGTCCAAGGTCACGCTCTATGTGGCCAACCGTTTCAAGCTCGACTGGATCCGCGCCCAATACACCGGCCGCCTGGCCGCCATGCTGGAAGAAACCTACGGACAACCGGTGGCCATCGAGTTGGCCATTGCGCAGCGCGATGCCGCTGTGCGCACCGTCGTGCGCCCGCCGCTGCGCAGCGGAGGCGCACTCGCGGCCTCCGCGCAAGGCAGCGGCACCTCGTCCGGCCTGGGCCTGGGCCCCTCGTACGGTCCGGCCAGCCGCAACCCTGCCCAAGCCGCCGCCAGTGCTGCCGAGCAGTACCGCAACAGCATCCAGATCAGCGACGGCAGCGCTGCCCCAGCGAGCCAGGGCAGCGCCGAGGGCGATACCGGCAACGCCAGCGGCAATTTCCGCAACCGGCTCAATCCGGTGCTCACCTTTGACACGCTGGTCGAAGGTACCGCCAACCGCATGGCGCGCTCGGCGGCCATGCATGTGGCAGCCTCGCCCGGCCATCTGTACAACCCCTTGTTCATCTACGGCGGTGTCGGTCTGGGTAAGACCCACCTGGTGCATGCGGTGGGCAACAAGCTGCTGGCCGACAACCCGGACGCCAAAGTTCTCTACATCCATGCCGAGCAGTTCGTCTCGGATGTGGTCAAGTCCTACCAGCGCCGCACCTTTGACGAGTTCAAGGAGCGCTACCACTCGCTCGACCTGCTGCTGATCGACGATGTGCAGTTCTTCGCCAACAAGGACCGCACGCAGGAAGAATTCTTCAACGCCTTCGAAGCGCTGCTGGCCAAGAAGAGCCATATCGTGATGACGTCCGACACCTATCCCAAGGGTCTGGCCAACATCCACGAACGCCTGGTCTCGCGCTTTGACTCCGGCCTGACGGTGGCCATCGAGCCGCCCGAGCTGGAGATGCGCGTTGCGATTCTGATCAACAAGTCGAGGGTCGAAGGCACCGAGATGCCCGAGGAAGTAGCCTTCTTCGTCGCCAAGAACGTGCGCTCCAATGTGCGCGAACTCGAAGGTGCACTGCGCAAGATCCTCGCCTACTCGCGCTTCAACCAGAAGGAGATCTCCATCCAGCTGGCGCGCGAGGCACTGCGCGATCTGCTGTCGATCCAGAACCGCCAGATCAGCGTGGAGAACATCCAGAAGACCGTCGCGGACTACTACAAGATCAAGGTCGCCGACATGTACAGCAAGAAGCGCCCGGCCAGCATTGCCCGCCCGCGCCAGATTGCGATGTACCTGGCCAAGGAGCTGACCCAGAAGAGCCTGCCCGAGATTGGCGAGCTGTTTGGCGGCCGCGACCACACCACCGTGCTGCACGCCGTGCGCAAGATTGGTGGCGAGCGCCAGCAACTGACCGAGCTGAACCAGCAATTGCACGTGCTGGAGCAGACCCTCAAGGGCTAGCCGATGGAATTTTTTGTTTTCGCCAATTGCCTGCGCGCCGCAGGCACAATGGCAAATGGGACAGGTGCAGAGGGGGCTCCGTGCACAGCTGCCGTCCACAACAACACCGCAATTTGACAAGAGGTTGAAATGATTGTTCTGAAGGCCACACAAGACAAAGTCATCGCAGTACTGCAGTCGGTCGCCGGTATTGTCGAGCGGCGCCACACTTTGCCGATTCTGGCCAATGTGCTGATCCGCAAGACCGGCAATGCGCTGCAGCTGACCACGAGCGATCTGGAAATCCAGATCCGCACGACGGCCGAGCTGGGCGGTGACATGGGTGACTTCACCACCACCGTGGGTGCCCGCAAGCTGATCGACATTCTGAAGACCATGCCCAGCGACCAGACCGTGAGCCTGGAGACGCAGCAGTCCAAGATGATCCTCAAGGGTGGCAAGAGCCGCTTCACCCTGCAGACCCTGCCTGCGGAAGACTTCCCGCTGGTGCAGGAGGCGCCCTCCTTCGGCCCCGTGTTCAGCGTGCCGCAAAAGGTGCTCAAGGACCTGATGAGCCAGGTCTCGTTCGCCATGGCCGTGCAGGACATCCGCTACTACCTCAACGGCATCCTGTTCGTGGCCGAAGGCAACACCCTGAGCCTGGTGGCCACCGATGGCCACCGCCTGGCCTTTGCCAGCGCCACCCTGGATGTGGAAGTGCCCAAGCAGGAAGTGATTCTGCCGCGCAAGACCGTGCTGGAACTCCAGCGCCTCCTGTCGGATGCCAGCGGCGACAACCAGCCCGTCATCGAGATGCAGTTCGCCAGCAACCAGGCGCGCTTCACCTTTGCCGGCATGGAATTCGTCACCAAGCTGGTCGAGGGCAAGTTCCCCGACTACAACCGCGTCATCCCGCGCAACCACCCCAACAGCATCACGTTGGGCCGCGCGCCGCTGCTCGCCAGCATGCAGCGCACGGCCATCATGACCAGCGACAAGTTCAAGGGCGTGCGCCTGACCATCGAGCCCGGCACCTTGCGCATCGCGGCCAACAATGCCGAGCAGGAAGAGGCGGTGGATGAGCTGGACATCGACTACGGCGGCCCGGCTGTCGAAGTCGGCTTCAACGTCACCTACCTGATCGATGTGCTCTCCAACATGGGCCAGGACATGGTGCGCATCGACTTTGCCGACAACAACAACTCGGCGCTGATCACCAACCCGGAAAACGATACCTTCAAGTACGTGGTCATGCCGATGCGCATGTAAGCGACGGACACGACCCGCGCGCCGGCTCGCAGATGCAGGCCGGCGCAGGACCGAGATTTATTTGATTCAAAGACATGGCAGGGCGCCGCGCCCTGCCAGTGCAGTACCAAGGCAGCTTCATGACCGCAGAAAACCAGCCGGAACAAACCCCCAGCACGCCAGGCCCCGATGCCAGCGGCTATGGCGAAGGCGCCATCCAGATCCTGGAAGGGCTGGAGGCTGTGCGCAAACGCCCGGGCATGTACATCGGCGATACCTCGGACGGCACCGGCCTGCACCACCTCGTGTTCGAAGTGGTGGACAACTCCATCGACGAGGCCCTGGCCGGCTATTGCGACGACATCCTGGTGACCATCCATGCCGACGGCTCGCTGTCGGTGGTGGACAACGGCCGCGGCATTCCCACCGGCGTGAAGATGGATGACAAGCACGAGCCCAAGCGCTCGGCCGCTGAAATCGCACTGACCGAGCTGCATGCGGGCGGCAAGTTCAACCAGAACAGCTACAAGGTCTCGGGCGGTCTGCACGGCGTGGGCGTGTCCTGCGTGAACGCGCTGTCCATCAAGCTCAAGCTCATCGTGCGCCGCGAAGGCCAGGTGCACCAGATCGACTTCTCGCGCGGCTTTGTGCAAAACCGTTTGATCGAAGTCGTCGGGGGCGTGGAGATCTCGCCCATGCGCATCGTCGGCGCGACCGAGAAGCGCGGCACCGAAGTGCACTTCCTGCCCGACCAGGAAATCTTCAAGGAAAACTACGAGTTCCGCTACGAAGTGCTGGCCAAGCGCCTGCGCGAGCTGTCCTTCCTGAACAACGGCGTGCGCATCCGCCTCAAGGACGAGCGCGACGGCAAGGAAGACGATTTCTCTGGCGCCGGCGGCGTGCAGGGCTTTGTCGAGTTCATCAACGGCACTAAGAAAGTGCTGCATCCCACCGTGTTCCACGCCGAAGGCAGCCGCCCGGCTGAAACCTATGGCGGCATCCCCGGCACCGAGATCGGTGTCGAAGTGGCCATGCAGTGGAACGACGGCTACAACGAGCAGGTGCTGTGCTTCACCAACAACATCCCCCAGCGCGATGGCGGCACCCATTTGACCGGCCTGCGCGCGGCGATGACCCGCGTCATCGGCAAGTACATTGCCGACAACGAGCTGGCCAAGAAGGCCAAGGTTGAAGTCACCGGCGACGACATGCGCGAAGGCCTGTGCGCGGTGCTCAGCGTCAAGGTGCCTGAGCCCAAGTTCAGCAGCCAGACCAAGGACAAGCTGGTTTCCAGCGAAGTGCGCGCGCCTGTCGAAGACATCGTCGGCAAGCTGCTGACCGAGTACCTCGAAGAAAAGCCCAACGACGCCAAGATCATCTGCAACAAGATCGTCGAAGCTGCCCGCGCCCGCGAAGCCGCCCGCAAGGCCCGTGAAATGACGCGCCGCAAAGGCGTGCTCGACGGCATGGGCCTGCCCGGCAAGCTGGCCGACTGCCAGGAAAAAGACCCGGCGCTGTCTGAAATCTACATCGTCGAGGGTGACTCCGCAGGGGGCTCGGCCAAGCAAGGCCGCGACCGCAAGTTCCAGGCCATCCTGCCGCTGCGCGGCAAGATCCTGAACGTCGAAAAGGCCCGCTACGAGAAACTGCTCTCCAGCAGCGAAATCGTCACCCTGATCACCGCGCTGGGCACCGGCATCGGCAAGGTGAGCGAAGACTCGGGCAAGAGCAGCAGCGATGACTACAACCTCGCCAAGCTGCGCTACCACCGCATCATCATCATGACCGATGCGGACGTCGACGGCGCCCACATCCGCACCCTGCTGCTGACCTTCTTCTACCGCCAGATGCCGGACCTGGTCGAAGCCGGCCACATCTACATTGCGCAGCCGCCGCTGTACAAGGTCAAGAACGGCAAGGAAGAGCTGTACCTGAAGGACGGCCCTGCGCTGAACCAGTTCCTGCTGCGCGTAGCCCTGCAAGGCGCCAGCGTCAGCACCGGCGGCGCCAACCCGCGCAACATCGATGGGGAAGAGCTCAGCCGCCTGGCGGCCATGCACCTGGCGGCCGAAACCGTCATTGAGCGCCTCTCGTCCTACCTCGACGCCGAAGCGCTGCGCGCCATCGCCGACGGCGTGCAGATCCGCCTCGACACGCTGGACGACGCCATGGTCTGCGCCCCTGTGCTGGAAGCCAAGCTGCGCGAGCTGACCACCACTGGCGTGCCCGCCGAGGTCACTGGTGAGCTCGATCCGCACACCGAAAAGCCGATCCTGCGCATCAGCCGCCACCACCACGGCAACATCAAGAGCTCCATCCTGACCCAGGAGTTCGTCGAAGGCCAGGACTACGCCGCATTGGCCGCCGAAGCCCAGAACTTCCACGGCCTGCTCGCCGAAGGCGCCAAGGTCACCCGGGGCGAAGGCGAAAAAGCCAAGATGGAGAAGGTCACCGACTTCCGCCAGGCCATGCAATGGCTCATCAGCGAAGCCGAACGAACCACCGCCCGCCAGCGCTACAAGGGCCTGGGTGAGATGAATCCCGAGCAGCTCTGGGAAACCACGATGGACCCCGAAGTCCGCAGCCTGCTGCAGGTCAAGGTCGGCGACGCCATCGAAGCCGACCGCGTCTTCACGATGCTGATGGGCGACGAGGTGGAACCACGCCGTGACTTTATCGAGACCAATGCGCTGCGGGCGGGGAATATTGATGTGTGATGGGCAGTGTAGGTGGATGCAATAAGTGAGATTTTGGTAGGCAAAAGGTGAGATTTTTATCATCTACTGCTTACCGATATCCATTGCTTAGCATTCATTTGGCCGAACCTCAGATAAAAAGAAGCTGCATCACGCGGCTTTTTTATTTGAAATATCGCCATAAATACGTCTTTGCTTGCCTTGCACTGAGTACAACGACGTACATCTCGTGTTGCATTTTGCCTATCTACCTGCACTTGATACAGCCGACCATTGTCCTCGTCGTGACCGACTGAGTTCGGCCAAAGCCGACAGCCGAAGTGCTTAGGATAGAGGTTTTCGATATGGAAGCTGAGTTGTGCCTGAGACCCATCTGGGGAGCTGTTTATGTGCCCGAGTCAGCTACAAGCTGCTGACGCCACCTAAAGCGGTAAGCCATTGCCATTGCGGGCAGTGCCGAAAGAGTCATGGGGCTGCGTTTGCCTCGTACGGTGCTGTACCGCGTAGTGAAGGTTCATCACCCGTGGAGCACTGGACAGAAGGAAAGCAGGTGACAGGCATACGCATTGGCCTCTCTATCGACGGACTTCGTTCTTGTAGAAGTAGTTTTCCACAGTCAAGCGCGCACGGTCGGAGGCGGCTGCCTCAACGATGGAGCTCTTGAGGTACACATAGTGTCGGCACTGCGGGTCTGCTGTCTTGCTAGCATTGAAAATGCCTTGAACATTTCGCACGAAATCTGTCATGGATACCGGCGACTGAAGTGCATCGACCATCCCCGGTAGAGACTTGGCATCTGCCTCTCGGCTCGCAGGCCAGCTTGGCTTCACCTGGACGCCTGCAGGTGTCAATTCAACAGAGAACAGGTATTCCGGTGACCCCGATTCTGTCGCCCAGCAAGGCGGGTAGTCTCGGCCACCGCGGGCTTCGAGCCGGCGCTTGAAGAACGCGACCTGACCGCGTAGGTCAGAGTTCTCCTTCATTGCTGTTTCGAGGTTCGTTCCTTTTTTTGCTGAGTCTGCCTGGGCCTTGGCAGCCGCGACGATAGAGTCGACAGTCTGCATCTCGTTCCCGGGTGTCAGGTCTTGGCCCAGCTGTTTTTTAAGAGCGTCCCGCAAAAATCCAGTCGTGGTGATGGCATGCCGCACCTGGTCCACAGCGCTCCTGTGCTGCTCGACCCGGGCGTGGGAATCTTCGCCAGCTTTTTCGTTCGCCCCTTGACCACTAGTCCCCATCTTCGCCAGTGCTTCGCGCACCTTTTGTTGAAGCATTAACGCCTCCGCCAGCTCTTCGTGCTCGACGTTCTGCTTGTCAGCCGCTCTCCCTAGCAGCCTCTTAACTTCAGCCATCGCCGAAAGCTGCGCATCGAGGTCTTCAACCTGCTTTTTGAGACGCTCAGCCTCGACCTTGGCATCCTGAGCAGCTGTCAGCCGCGAAATTACCTCTTCCATATTCGGCTCATTCTTCCCTACCCCAGCATCGGCCAGTGCTTTCACGAGCTCAATCCTTGCGGTTTCCATGGACCTTGCGGAGGCCTCAGCGCCCTTGGTTTTGGCCAAAGCATCCAGCGCAGCTTTTTTCTCCGTTTCCTCGCGGACAACCAAGTACCCAAGCAGGAGCAACAGGATGAAGATGAGGGTGAGGGCGATTTCGGTCAGAGAGAGCTGAAAAATCTGGTCATTTCGTCGAGACACGCACTCTCCTTAGACCTTTGCCGCAGGCTGCGTCTGCTCAGAACTGGCAACCGGATAGCGCGACTCCTGACTACCCTCCAAAGCGCCTGGAACGTCCGTCCTTAAACCAGGGCCATCTGTACCCAGGGTGGTTTCGTGAATCACGGGAGCAGGCGACAGTGACTTGACTGTTGACTGCCCGAAGTTCCCGGCACTTGCGACCGTGATGCCGCCACTGCCATCCTCTGGCTCAACAGAGAACGGAGAGTGCGCTATAGGTGGCATAGTGCGAATTAACTCAATGACAGCCGGTGAAGTGGACATCGCATCACCGTGAGAACCAACAATGGGTTCCATGGTGGAAAGCGTGATGTCACTATGGCTTCGTAATGACTTGCTCAAGTCGCCCACATGCCGTACGACGTCTCGCAGGGCAAGCACAACTTCTCCAATCTTGGCCAGCGATTTGTCTGCTCGCTCATCGATATTGGCGAGTAGGTTGGTGGATGCCACTCTTGCCTCGGCCGAAACCTGGTCGTATTTGGAAGTCACTTGAACGGACATAGCCGCCGATTCACGCAAATGGTCGGCGACAGCTACTTGGGACTTTGCTGCGTCCTCGATGCGTTCTGCCACGCGTTCTGATGACGAGATGGTCGCGGCCATCTGCTTCACAATCTGCGAGGCAGCCTCCCGGTATTCGGCGAGTTCTGTAGTAACTCCAGTAAGAGAGTCTGCAATGGCTTGTCGGCCTTCCACCGATTCAGTCGCAAGCTTGGCCACCTGAGTGGTCAGCACTTCCGTGGTCGTATTATTCGCTGCTAGCTGCGCCAGCGTTGTACCCAGCACCTCATCGAACGCAGTCAAATTTTCTGCTATCTGTCCAAGCGCACCCAACTGGCTTTCAGCTGCCTCCTGGATTAGCTGCTGCTGCGAAGCCATCCGCATGATGGAGTCCATCGATTCTTCGACTTCTCCAGACTTAACTTGGACTTTTTGAAGAGACGTGCCAAGAGCTTTGGTAGTCTTAGAGATTTCCTTGCAGGCAGTGTCGACCTGCAGAGCTATGTCCGATGCTGCAGATTCGAGCTGCGCCATCGGCCCTTGTAGCTGCCGTGCGAAATAGTCGTCTGGGAAGGTGGTGTTATGAAGGCGGGTAGTGACTGCCGTTGCGAATAACGTCACCTTCTCCTCGATACTTCCAAGGTTGCTCTTCATGCCCGTCGAATACGCGTCGACTGAGGTGGCGAGGCGAACGCTAGCGCTCTTAACATCTTCCAGGGCTGCTGTGAATGCTTCCTGATTGCGCGCGGTCAGGTCAGCAAAGAATGCAGCAAGCTTGTCCGCATGGTTCTTTGAGAGGCTTTCCACCTGTATGTTGACACGCTCGACGCTTGCCGTAGTGGCGAGGTCAACGCGGGACTCGAAATCCTGCAGGCGCTCAAGCGCCATCGTGAGCCGCTCCGTAAACGTCTGCGTGGCTCCAAGTAGTGCATCCTCCGCATTACGCATGGCATCGACGACGTCCGCACGGAAGCTGACCAGATAGACCCGAACAAACAGCCCGAATACGGTGGACACCATCGCGGCACCAAAACGGACGGCAATGTCTTGGATGCGCGTACCAATATTCGGCAAGTCGAACAAGCTGAAGATGATGGACGTAATGGTGAATATGAAACCCAGGTAGTACGCTGAGTCTGCAAACTTCTCATCAGAGACATCCGTATCTCGCCGATAAAAGCCAATCCAGATGTAAGCGGTCATGATGGCAAGCGGCACTACTAGCCCGAGAATCCATGGGGACTGAAAATACCAGCCAAGGGCCGACGAAGCGACCTTCAGCACTACCGTGATAGCAAACAGCTTCTGGACGCGGATATCAAAAATACTCAAGGCTTAGCCCCCCAACGGAAACACTTCGACGAGGCGTGCTCCCGATTTATCGAAATACTCTTCCCAGAACTTTTGATTGCGGCGCGTCTGGAACTGGGGAGTATTGATTAAGTAGTACAACTCCGCCTCCACGCCCTGCAGGTCAGCGCGTGTCTTGCGGCCATAGTCTGTATCCGCGAATGACGAATAGTCCGGCGCAGCCCGGTACATGGAAAACGAGCCGTTGTTGTGCAACATGTCGGATATCAGAATGAGCCGACGCTCGCCCTTCACACCTTGACGACGGAAGCCATTGATAGCCACTAGCTGAAGCATCTCGAAGATGGGCGATGCTTGTGCGGGTTTGCTTCCCTGAAGAGCCTCCGCCTGCAGCATCAGGGGCTTAATAAATTTCTGTTCATAGTCGCGGCGTGCCCAGTCCACGTTGCTGGTCCACTTGCTACTATTTTCTCCAGAGCCTGGATTACATAGTTCAACCAAAGGTTCGGCGGTCGCTTTGAAATCCTCCCCGAGAACAAACACGGAGAGAAGATAGCCTTCTGGAAGGCGCTTGCGAACAAGGTCATTGAGCAACACGGAAAAGGCTTGCTTCTGAGTGAAACTCAGAGGGTCTGTCTTGTCGACGAGCAGAACATAGTGCCCTTTGGGGCCTTTTGCAGGGCAGAGCGTTGCCTTATCCGGACCAGGTTCTCTGGCAAAAAAGTAGTATCCGGCAGCGCCGACAACGGCGAAGAAGAACGCAAAACAGAAGACGCCAATAAATATTTGTTGGGTTTGACGGCCCTTTGCTCGTCGTCCTCGCACTGCCATCAGAGCACCTCCGAAGCTTGGTAGTGAGTTCCCAGCGGCTTGAGAAGGTCGTACTGGTGATTGAACGCATCCTGAATGCGGGCTCGAATGTCTTGGACTTCGTCGAGCAGTTGCTGAACGAGAGACTTATGCTCGCTGAGTGCCTCACGGTCCTCCGCCGTCGAAAAATCTGGAAAGGGTAGTTCGCGCAGTGTGGGCTTCTGGTCGAAGTACTGAGGACGAGCTAGGCCATTTCGGTGGAGTTCGTTTTCGGTGCGGAATTCACTCAAAAGAGCTGCCATTGAGTTGTCTGCATCTTGCAAGGCTGTTTGCAGGCGAAGGGACGCTGCATCCTTGTCTTCGATGCGGGATTCATACACGGCAATTGTTGCTTGCGCGTCTTTCAAAGCCTTGTCGAGTCGGTCCAGTTCTTCTTGCTTGAGGACCTCAAGCTCTGAGCGTAGTTGGTCCAGTTCTGCGTTGTAGTCCTCAACCACTTCCTGGGTATGCCGGGAAATTCGCCCGTAGTCTGGATACGGGTCGTCAGTCACATACCCATCAAAGAGTGCGATGAGACCAAATACGCAGCTTAGGGCAAATAACCCCCAAGACATGATGTCATGCGGGAAGGCGCCACTGCGCAACGCCTCATAGGCTGCCTTGGCTGGCACTGGTGCCTCCGACATCAGTGCGTCCCGGAAGTGAGCGATTCCAAAACCAACGGTAATGATGAGAGCCAGCGCTACAAGCACGGCAAGCATGCCCAATGCCTTGTAGCCAGGGATTCTGTGGTGCACGTATCGGATGAAAAACTTCCCCATAAAGAACGCCACGAGCACATTGACAGCAGCCGAGGCCATTGCCATAAGAAATCCGCCAATGAGGCCGGAATCTAACCCATGAGAAAAGAAACCAGCGTTCAGAATGCCCTCTACAGCGATGGCAGCCACCGCAACGGAATACATCAAGAAGCCTTTGGCTTTGCTGGGCCAACGGGCTTCACGGTCCAGCCTGTGCGTAGTGCGAAACCTGTCAAGTTCAGCCATGGCATTCTGCGCAGAGTTGGCTAGCGCTCGAAGGTCGCCGTCCCGCTCGCTGAGGGTCGTTTCGGCAAGACGTCTAAATTCCTCGTCGGCATTTAGCGCTCGGTTGACGTCAGACGTGACCCGAAGCTTTCCTAAGTCCTGGCTCAACAGGTTCATTCGAGCAATGGCCCAGTCAAAGTAGCCTTGACGGTATGTCTCAACTTTTTGGACGATGAGCGCCTCTGGACCAGACAGGCTCTGAGCATCTGCCGCAGGAACCCCTCCATTACCCAGTCGTTGAGCTTGCTCCTTGAGCTTGAGCTCCTCAGACAGCTTTGCCACATTGATGCGATGTAAGTCTGGGTGTCGAGGTGCGGGAGCAGACTGATTGGATGATGTTGCCCAGCGTTTAAGGCGTTCAAAAAACCACATTTGTATTTTGGGCTTGCACTTCTGGAATGATGACCAATTGTAATGTTTGTGAAATAATTTTGCTCCACAAAACACTAAATCAAGCTCATTTGACTACTCGTTCAGACAGAAATGATGCGTTAGCGGGACTAGGGGTGGACAAGTTGCTCTGCTTACGGCATTCAAACGGCGATATTGCATAAATCGGCGATATGAATCGTCCCCGGTTTGGAGGAGGCTGTTTGGTTTGAGTCAGGTCACTACAGTAGCGGCCTGACTGGCGAGTTGCCGGTAGTAGTTTGCCTCAGCTTCTGCAGGAGGGATCTACCCGATAGGTTCAAGCAGGCGTTGGTAGTTAAACCATGACACCCATTCGAGGATAGCGAACTCCACGGCTTCCTTTGTTTTCCATGGCGCACGGCGATGGATTAACTCGGCTTTGTAGAGACCGTTGATGGTCTCGGCTAAGGCGTTGTCATAGCTGTCGCCTTTGCTACCCACCAAAGGCTCGATACCCGCCTCAGCCAGTCGTTCGGAGTACCGAATACTGACGTATTGCGACCCGTGGTCGCTGTGGCATATCAGGCTTCCATCGCGCTCAGGCTGTCGGGAGTACAGGGCTTGTTCCAGCGCATCGAGGACGAAGTCAGTGCACATCGAACTACTCACCCGTCAGCCCACGATGCGCCGGGCAAACACGTCGATGACATAGGCCACGTACAGCCAGCCTTGCCAGGTCGAGATGTAGGTGAAGTCGCTGACCCACAACTGGTTCGGTCGCTCGGATCGGAACTGTCGATTGACCCGGTCCAACGGACATGGCTCCATGCTATCGCTGACGGTGGTGCGCACGACCTTGCCACGCATCACCCCGTGCAGCCTCAGCTTACGCATCAGCCGCTCGACTGTGCAACGGGCCACAGTCACGCCTTCGCCGGCCAGTTGCCGCCGCACCTTGTCGGCGCCGTAGACCTGCATGTTGGCCTGCCAGACGCGTTCAATCTGCGGCATCAGCATCTCGTCATGGTGAGCCCAAGACAGCGCTGTGGGGCGCACGCAGTAACGCCGTGTGCCGACGATACGCCGAAGGGGCAACCTGCAAGACCTTGCAGAGCGGCTCGACCCCATGGGCATCGCGGTGCTTGTCGATGAAGGCCTTCAAGACTTCAGGCGGCGGCCCGGCTCCGCCTGGGCGAAAAACGCGCTGGCCAGCTTGAGTATCTTGTTGGCCCTACGCAGTTCCTTGACTTCGCGCTCGAGCTCCTTCATTCGTTGCGCTTCGCTGGTTGTGACGAGTTCACGCGCGCCAGAATCCACTTCCGCACGCTTGACCCATTCGTTCAGTGTTTGGGGCACACAACCAATCTTGGGGCTATGGATTCAATGGCGGCCCACAGCGATGGGTACTCGCCTCGGTGCTCTTGCACCATGCGTACGGCACGCTCGCGTACCTCAGGTGAAAACTTGTTTGACTTCGTCATGGCTCAATCCTCTCAGAGTGTTGAGCCTCCTCCAAACCCGGGGCGATTCAGAGCGTTGGTCGCTCTTTCTCACCCTGCGAGCTTGTCAGATCCTCAGGGAGGCCTTGAACACGTTCTTATGACGTCACCAGAAGTAGCGGAGCTTTCCAGCTGCTACCTGCCGAGTCGAAGTTCGGAAGTATCAAGCTCAAACTCATCTTTAATGCCAAGCTTTTTCATGATCACTGGCAGCACTTGATGAATCACACGCATGCCAGTGAGCAATTCGTTCATGTAGATGTCAGGATGAAGACGGCTTTGGTCAACCCCAAAGCTATGCGCTTCGGCAGCCCGGCCCAACTCGTCGTGGGAATCGAAGACCAGATCCATCAGCTCGATTCTCAAAGGTATACCTGCACGAAATGCACGCTCCTTTAGATACGTGACCATTTCAGCGACCTCTGTCTCCACTTTTTTCTTGAAACGTGGAAAGCCAGGAATCTTGCTCGCGTCCAAATCCAACTTCGATGCGGCCAGACTGAGTAGCTCAGAATCAAGTTCCCAAGCTGGGGTGTCGACTAGATCCAATCCCTCGTCGAAAACCAAATCTGCCACGAACGCTGCGTAAAAGCCGTATACGTCCGTCAATGCTTTAAACATGTCATAGATGAGTGAAGCGATCTCGTTGTTCCAGATAGCTTCGTCTTCATCATCACCATCCGCTATACCAGCCTCCAACTCCTCGGGAAAGGGGCGAGGAATGTCGACCCCCATTTCTTGGAGCACATGAAAAGTGTTCCAGAACAAGTGGCAGTTATCGTCATCCAGTTCCTCAACCAACGGCGCCGTGTTGTAGCCAGTCTCCGCACTGAATTCGGAGAGCTCAGCAAGATAGCGGATGAGTTGTACCCATTTCCCAGCGTCTTCTTTGGAGCCAGCAAGTAAGACGACGTCCGGGTCCAGATCGCCCAAGCCAGCTAATTCGCTCAACCTATTGCTCATTTCGAATGAAATGTGCTCACCTTTCTTCCACTTGCTAATTTGCGCCGGCGAAACCCGCAGCTTGAGGGCAAGCTCCTTTTGGGTACAACCTTGAGCGGACAGTGCAAGTTCGACGAGGGACGATGACTTCATGTTCAACTCCATTTGTTAAGTAAATTAGATTTTTTATTTACTTAACAATATACATGCGTATTTATGGTCTTGCAACAGTTTGGGTGACGACTTGCCATTTCGGCACATGGATCGAACGACAACTGCTAGTCACTCATCCCCATTGAGTCGTTTGCCATAGTCTGCGGACCTCGGGAGCGGCTTTACAACAGGGTCATGATCTGGCAGCGCGTCAGTCATCCGCAAATGGCATTCAGCGCTTTGACCGCCTGTACGCAGAAGCGGAGATGGAGCATGCCCACAGGCTGCAGAGCGCTAAAGTGCTGCGCCGCCATGTGCTGGACGGCTGCCAGCTGCTGAGCATTCCCAGCGTGATGAAGCATTCCAGCGCATCGCTGGAGGCACTCAGCCGCTTGATTGCGCACTGCCGCAACAGAGCCCTCACGCGGATAGCGCTGTTTCGCTGGTTGGTGTTCAATATCCTGGTAGGCAACAACGACAACCACCTCAAGAACCTGTTCTTCTTCGTCAGCCACCAGGGCATTGAACTGGCGCCCCATTACGACCTGCTCTGCACACTCGCCTATGACACCAAGGCTCTTTCCGACACCGCGGATCTGAACGATTGGTCAGAGAGACCGCTGGTGTTTCCCTTGCCCAGCGCAACACAATTCCGACAGGTGAAGCGCCCAGCGTGGCCGAAGCCGGGGTCGCGCTGGGCTTGGCTGCAGGCATGGCGGGCCGCATTCTGGATGAGACGCGTGGCCATATCGACAAGGCCGCCGCAGAGTTGTTGCGCGACGATGCACCGCACATCCAGGGCAACCCACAACACCTGCATGTTGCCCTGGCCATGCGCCATATCGTGATGGCAGGGATGCTGGAGCGGCGGAGGTAAGGGGACGTGTGAACCACTGCATGCAGTCCTCCACCCTGCGATGGCCTGTCAGCAGCCGCACATAAAGACAATCGCTGGATCTGATGAAAACGCCCGGAATCACCGGGCGTTTTCATCGCCAGCGCAATGCCAGGCGGGTCAGTGCTTGCGGCTCCTGCCATTGACGGTCGCGAAGGCTACCATCAGCAGGCCCATCAGCAACAACATCGCGTTGCCGAGCGCAGGCACTGCCTTGACGGCGCCGCCTCCATCGCCAATCGTTGCCTTCAACGAGGTGGTAACAACAATGCTCACCACGCCATTGGCAATGGTCACCGCAGGATTGTTTTGGTAGCTCGATGCATCCCATGTGAATCCGCTAGGTGGTGCAGGCATGGTGCCCGTTGCAGTGGCGGTGCAGCTGGCTGCAGCGGGCAGGCTGCTGATGGCAGCCGGTGCGCTTGCGCCATTGGTCACGGTAATGGCAAGCGAGAACGTACCGTCAACGCCGCAATTCAACGAGAAGTTGAACACGCCGCTCACCTGTGCAACCGCATCTGCCGGGCCGCTGAACAGCTGGCTCAATTCCAGGCTACCGGTCTGGCGCTGCAGCGCGTTGGTCACGCTGACGGCCACGGGCGCCGATGCCAGCGTTGCGGTGGGGTTAGGGCTGATCAACGGGGTTCCCGTCCAGACATAGCCGGCAGGCGCTGCGGGCGCCGGGTTCTCGGTCACCGTGCAGGCATCACCATCGTAGAAGCTCAGTGCAGCGCTGCTGGCATTGCTGCTGCCCGCAGCCACTGTGGCTGACCAGTTTTGCGGCGCCTGTGCACCACAGGTTACGGTGCCGGTAAACGTGAGCGGAGTGGGCAAGCCACTGGCTGAAAGACCCGTGATGATTTTGCTGACCGTCACCGGTGCACTGGTGTTGAAGATCTGGAGATTGACCGAGCTGCTGTTGGACGAGGCCACCGGATCCACGACACCAGAAGGTGCGGCGGCATACGCAATGTTGGGATAGGTTCCGGGAATCGTGCCAGCGGCGCCCAAAATAGTGAAACGCACTTGGCCACCATTACCAATCGCCGCAATGGTGCTGCTGACGGTTCGCGAGGCACTGTCGTAGTTGACCGGGCCACAAGTACCCGGCGCCACCTCTACCGCACAGCTCGCACTGCCATACACAAAGCCTGCGGGCAATGGATCGGAAAACGCCACATTGCTGACATCGGCAGGCCCTGCATTGACAACGCTGACGGTGTAGGTAACTGCATCACCGCTTTTGACGGAGACCGGAGCCACGGTCTTGTTGGTCGAAATATCGGCACAAACAAACAGCTGCTCCACCAGGGCCTCATTGTTGTAGGGATCAGAATCCGTGACACCAACGGGCGCAGCCGCACGGAAGGTATTTTGGATGGTTCCGTTGGCGGAGGTGCAGGCCGATGTCATATGGGCCACCATCGTGTAGCTGATGGTGATGGAGCCACCCGATGGCAGCGTGGGCACGCGCGTATTGAACAGATAGCTGGCCCCACCGACCTGGCCTGTGTAGTTTTGGAATACCCCATTGTCCGGGCACACCGCGCCATTGGCAGCGGTACAGCCAGCAAAGGTGTAGGTGGCGTTCATGTTCACACCTGCAGCATATGCATAGGGGTAATCCAAGATGGAGGTTCCATCGGCTGCATCTGGGCCACTGTTGGTGAGCGTCATGTTGTAGGTGACTGGCTGACCCGCGACAAACGCATCGGAGCTCTGCGTCTTGGTGGCGACCAGGTCGGCCTGCGGACAAGCGGATGTGGCGGGGACCAGTTGCTCCACTTCCGCCCGGTCGTTGGATGGATCGGAATCACCCACCCCCACCGGCAATCCACGGATCTGGAACACGTTCTGCAGTGGCCCTGCCCTCAAACCGCATTGGGTCGGCGCGTTGGCCACCATGGTGTAGGTGATCGTGATCGCGCCGCCCGGGGGCAGAACAGGTACCGTTGTGTTGAACAAATAGCCCGCGCCGCCGACCAAACCCGTGTAACTGCGGAATGCACTGGGGTCAGGGCATACAGCACCATTCGCTCCAACACAATCCACAAAGGTGTAAGTCGCGTTGACACTGGTCGCTGCCGTACCGCTGTTGGCGTAGGGAAAATCTTCCATCAACGTGCCACTGGCATCTGTTGGGCCGCTGTTGGTCAAGGTCATGGTGTAGGTGACGGGCTGACCGGGGACAAAGTCATCGGTGCTCTGCTCCTTGGTGACCTGGATGTCGGTCTGCGGGCAGGCCGAGGTGGCAGGCATGGCCTGCTCCACTTCCGCCCGGTTGTTGAACGGGTTTGGATCGGTCACCCCCAATGGGAGCGCCCGGGTCTGAAACACATTCTGAAGTGGCCCCGATGCCAACCCGCACAGCGAGGGAGCCGTGGCGACCATCGTGTACGTGATGGTGATGGAACCGCCCGATGGCAAGCTAGGCACTGTGGTGTCGAACAAGTAGCCTGCACTGCGCACCTCGCCGCTGTAATTGCGGAATGCGGCATTGTCTGGACACACCGCCCCATTGGCGGGTACACAGCCAGCAAAGGTGTAAGTGGCATTCGCACGCGCCGCCGCAGTGCCACTGTTGCCATAGGGGAAGTCCTCCATCCGAACGCCATCAGCCGCTGCAGGGCCGTTGTTGGTCAGCGTCATCACATAGGTCACCAACTGCCCGGAACCAAAGCTGTCGGTGCTCTGCGATTTCTTGACTACCAGCTCAGCGCCATAGCTCATGGCCGTACTCACCGAACTCGTATTGGACTCCGGTTTGTCGTCGACGACGCCCCCCGGCGGGGTGATGGTTGCCGTATTGGTGAGCGAGCTCAAACCGGATACCGCAAAGTTTCCCGTGACGGCAATGGTGACTTTACCCAGATGGGGAAAATTGGGAATGGCGCCGGAGACGGAGCTGTTATCGGCCGCGATGCTGGCAGGGCAAGTGGCCCCGTTGGTGGCGGCAACACAGCTGGCCGCAACATTCACAACACCTTGCGGCAAGGTGTCCAAAAAACTGGCGCCATTGGCGCCACCCGGCCCGTTGTTGTCCAGAACGAGGGTGTACGTGAATGCACCGCCTCCATGGGCCGATGCGGGGCCGGATTTCACAATCTGCAGATCTGCCGTCTGCCCCCAGGCAACGACCGATAACGGCAACAAGGCCATTACAGCCCCTAACCTTCGGAGAAGGCTGCTGAAGTACTTCTTTGCCATGTCTTCACTCCTTGCGGTATCGAGCGGCACACGACTTTCCGAGACAGAGGTCGAGCGCATTCAACCAAAAAAAACTAGATATTTAGCAAATGTATGAATAAATGTTTGCATACGCAAATATCGTGAACAAATGTTTCTTTGCTCGGCTAAATGGATTTATTGCAGGGAAATCCTGACCTCAAAAGAGAGGGGTTAGTGTTAGTGAGCAAGCCCCCCCGGGCTCGCGATGCTCGAGCGCTGCTACGCGACCTATAGAACTTTCTTCACCGCCAGGCGGGCGACCGCGATGCGGCGGCGGCCCTGGCGCAGGAGCGCTAGGGGTGGGGTGGTCACTTCTTTCATCGGCGTCTTCGCGCTGGTGGGCAGCGGCCGGGTCTGGATCATCTGGCCAGGACTGCTGGCACCGGCCACACTCCGCATTGCAGGGGCCATGTCCTGCGCTGGACACGGAGACAAAGGGCACAGACGCTCAACCCCTAACCATCCGAAGCCACTGCACGAAGGTACCCGCAACCGCCCCACCAGCCGCAAAACCCGCACTGCTACACTGCTCCCGATCCCACTCCCCGCCCCAGAGCCTTGGCCCAAGCCCCCCAAAACCGTGCCGCGCTGCGCAAGCGCAAATCCAGCTGGGCATCGCTGCGCATGCCCCAACGCATTACGGCGGCCTTGCAGGAAAAGCACTGGCTGCGCCTGCATGGCCTGTGCATGGGGCTGCTGGTCATGCTGGTCATGTGGGCCGTCACGGCAGCGCTGCTCCATTCAGGGGTCTACTCGATGGCGCTGCGCTACGCCATCAGCTTGGGGGTCGGATATGGGGTCTATTTGCTGGCGCTGCGGCTGTGGGCCGCCTACCTGGTGCGCAATGCGTATGCGCGCAAGCGCGATGACTCCTGGGTGGATGGCGTTGACCCTACACCGGGCCTGCAGTTTGGCGAGGGCAAACCAGATTGGGAGGCCGGAGGGGGTGGTGATTTTGGGGGCGGGGGTGCATCGGGTGATTGGGTCGATATAGAGGTATCTTCGGCAGCATCCAACGCTTCAGAGGCCTCCAGCTCCTGGACTGACGCCGTGGATGTGGTGGATGTCGGCGGTGATGAAGCCGCCATCATCATCGTGCCAATCCTGGCGGTGTTTGCCGGTTTGCTGCTCGCCTTCTTTGGCTTTGGCGCGCTGCTGTGGCTGTACTTTGGCGTCGATGTGCTGCTGTCCGTGGCGGTGGAACTGGCCTTTTCGATGATGACCGCCCGCGCACTGGTGCAGGTGGAGCGCGCAGGCTGGCTCGCCTCTGCCGTGCGACTGACCTGGAAGCCGCTGCTCGGCGCCCTGGTCTGCGCCGTGGCTCTAGGCGCGTTGGCCGACTGGTGGGCGCCCGATGCCACCACCTTGCGTGAAGTGATCGCCCATATCCGGGGCACCCGATAACTACCTGGGCCTACCCAGCGCTGCCACAAAGCCGGTTTATGCTGGGCCCTTGCTGGCCCCCACGGCTTCCCTCTCATTCATGACAAGGACTGTTCATGCCCATCGTCGTTACTGCCCAGGACACCATCCAGATCGGCGCCGCCGAGCCCATCCAAGGCAACGCCCCTGAAGGCAGCTATGCCGCAGTATTCGAAGACGATGGAGACACTGCCTACTTCTACGCGCTGGATTTTGCGAATGCCGAGCAACCCATTCAGAACGCGCTGCACATCTACAACGTGGCCGATGTCTCGGACAAGCACCTGCCGTCCGAGGTAACGATGGGCTGGTCCACCGATGGCAGCAAGGTCGTCCTGCTGATCAATGGCTACCCGCATGCGGTGTTTGATTTTGCGGCCAAGCATGGCTATTGCCGCACCGCCTTCCCGCCGCCCGATGCAGATTCCGGCTGGAGCGGCCATGACTGGTCCGACGATGCCGTCGAGCTGTTTGCCACCGAAGCCTGATACTGCAAGGCGCACCCGCATGCACAGCCACCAGTTTGCGCATTGGCCCTTTGCCGATGCACACAACACCCCCAGCTTTTCTACGACCAAAGTAGTACGCGAGCATCTGCCTGTGTTGATGGTCTCGCATGATGCTGATGGGGCTTGGCAGTTTCTGGATGCCACCACCGACGAGCCCGGCGAGGCGCTCTTGGTCTGCATGGCTTGCATCTATGAGCGCGACCAAAGCCTGGAACAAATCGCAGACCTGCCATTGGGTTGGAGCGCCTGGCGCCAGGAAGTGGGCGGCACCTGGGAGCGGGCCGAGAACCCGCCCGAGGACGACGATGAAGATGACGACCAGGCGGTCTGAAGCCTCATGAACCGGCGCCCCAAGCTAAGCCACCTCTCACCCGACGACTACCGCGATCCCTTATTCTTGGGGTTTTGTTCAGCCAAAGGCCCGCATGCCCTACACCGTCCAACACGAAGAAGCCGATTCGAAAGGCGCGTTCTTTATCAACCGCGATGCCGCGCGCGTGGCCGAGATGACCTACAGCCGCACCAATGCCACGATGATCATCATCGACCACACGGAAGTGGACGATTCACTGCGCGGCGAAGGCGCCGGCCGCCAGCTGCTCAATGCGCTGGTCGCCTGGGCCCGTGAGACGCACACCAAGGTGCTGCCACTGTGCCCCTTTGCCAAGGCCCAGTTCGCCAAGGATGCGTCGCTGCGGGATGTGCTGTCCTGATACGACTAGGGCAGAGCGCATCACGACTCTCTGCCATGCTCAGCGGGTAGCCCAGACAGCACGGACTGCAGCCTCAATGCCTACTCGCTGAGCGGTCCTCGGACCCTTTACTCTACAAAGCGCGCAAAGTACACAGCACGGTAGCCATACACCCGCTGTCCCGCCCCCTGTCCGAGTCAAACGCTGACAGCCATGTGGCGCATTGGAAGCGCCATCTGCGCGGGGGACCCGATGAACGCCCCCCCGCAAAATGATTTTTTATGCCCTACCGCATGCCACAGCGAGGGCCGGCATTGCGGTAGAACTGATCGCTGAGCGCCTCTGTTGCTTGCAAATATTTGCCACACCCAGCAAAAACAGTTACGGACTGGCTTCGCCATCGATGCCAACTGAGGACCAACAACGCAGACATGCACACCTTGGTAGCGATCAAAATAAAGATGAGAAGTATTGCCAGTAGTAAGCGATCCAAAAGACAACCACGGAAAAATGGATGCCATAGTCCGGCAATTTTGCTCTCTTATCTCTTATCTCTTATTGCCGCACCAAGTCTAGCCGTACTGTAAGCACACGAGCCCACGGCAATCAGTGCTACAACCGTACCCAACGCATCCTTCATCTCAAACAATCCTCCCAGCCTGTGCGCAACAATAGCCCCCAGTTAAACAAAAATGCCTTCTGCAAGTACCTAATGGACTAAAAACCATTCTCCATAAGAAATGATTTGATACGCACAATATCATTTTTCTTATTATTTGTTAGTTCAATGGTACTGACCCTCCAGCTTCGCCCCGCCTCCAGACTCACTAAAAAATCACCCCGCAGAAAAACAGACCGCTTCTTTATCGAGGCTTTTTTTATATCCGCCATCTGAATGGTTTGAGTTACTTTCCCCCTCTTTACAATCATCTTCTTTTCATCAATAGTCAAATCATATTTTTGACCGATTTTCAAAGAAATGCAATAGATAAGGAAAATGAGCGCAAAGAAAATCAATAAACCAATATATTTAGACATAGATTTCTTGGGCGAAAACAGCTACACCCGTATAAAATCAGCGCCGCATGGACTTCTGGAACTCCAACTCATAGCTTGGCATTCCAACACCGCCGCCCGCTGCAGATTGCGCAAATCGCAATGTCTGCACATCATCCCGCTTGGCAAATTCCTCCAGGATCAGCGCCATCATATAAAAAATATGACGCGGCGCTGCAATATATGCCATACCTTTACGAGCCGGCATGATCGTTCGATGGCCTCCGTGCTTGGCCATAGAGATAGGCCAGCCCTCTTCGAAAATACCCAACACAGGCAAGCACAAAAAGGGGTCTTCTGAGCGCGGGCCAAAGACAAGATCGGATGAGAATCCTGCAAAAGGCGTTGTGGCATAAAACGCCTTCATCCGGATATCGGAGAAACCCCGATCCATATCATCACTTCGCCAAGATTGAATGCACAAATAGCGTGCATCGCTACCAGCACCTGCGGGAAACCTCAGAAAACGGTATTCCTGTTGCGCGGCTGATATCTTTCTGAAAAATCCTGCGATGCCCATAAGGTCGGAATGGTGCACCACGATCCCAGGCAAGGCAATGTGCCCAACACATCTTTGGTTTAAATTTATTTTTATCAATGGATATTTACTTACCATGGCGGGGCGATTCATTAAAAATTAAGCGCACGTCGTTTTTTCTCTGAAGTCCGAAGCATCACATTGAAAAATACTGCATCAGATGCATCACACTAGGGATACAAAGCAACACCCAGACAACGAAAAACAACCACTTTTTGATTTGCACTTTCATAGCACCAACCCTCACAAAGAAAACCATCACCACCGAAAGTAGAAAAGGGCCAGCGAGATCAAAACCAATGCAGCAACGATCTTGCCTCTATTTTCATTTGCAGCTTTCGCAACTAATGTCAGATTACCCACACAAGCTACAAAAACCCAAAAATGAGAATAGGGCTGCGATATATTATTTATACTCAAGCCCCTGCACCACGAGCAAAACCAATATTGGGGATATAAACAGGAATTTTTTCATCAGTACCCCTTTAGCATTGAACCTGATTCATGCTAAGTCGTAATTTTTCACCTGATACCCGAACCACCATCTGAACAACAAAACAAGCACAAAGGAAACAAACAGATATATGGTCAAGACCACATTTTTGACAAAAATATCAGAAAGTAAAGGATCCGCTATCCAGGTCTTAACAGGAAATACAGATATAGGAAGCAAGTAAAGACAAGCATCAAGCTTTGATTTTTTCAAATGCGCACCACAGCTGCAGCATTTCTCCATAGCGCTAAAAATCGCTTTCCAGAATAGGAACTCTCCGCAATTTTCGCATCGACCCCTCATAACAACTCCTGCAGACGTTCTACTACGCTTCTACCTTGATAGCACTCACCCAAAAATATCTACAGGAGGAAACCTGCAGCAATCCCCATAGAAAAGAAAGGGAAGATGGCACCATCCAGAAGAATATACTTTAGTTTATCTTCTTCAATTTTTCTTAGGAATTGCACCTCAATGACACCCAACAGCAATCCAATGCCGAAGGACTTTAATATATTCAGGGAGGGCAGGGAAAAAATAAACTTAACTAAAAAGCATAAAATCACGCCAACCAGCAATATAAACAGAGGGAAAAATATCGTTGCAATTCTGTTCATCACTACCATCCAGCAGAAAGATATAAAAATCTAGAAATCCGAATTTCTCACATCAAAAATACTCAAGCCAATAGATTTATTTCTTGAAGCGCATAGCAATCCACGCAGTCATAAATGCAACAAATACAATCATAAGACCAACAGTGGCATGATTCCCATCCAGAACTCTTGCCAATCGACTCAACAAAAAGCAGTTAAGCAGAAAAATTGCGATCGCTGAAAAGCTCTGCAGTTTCAAAAAAAGCAAAGACACAAACGACAGCGACGATATCAAGTACCAACAATAGAAAAACTGATTGAGAACAAAGACGGCTTCAGTATTTTTTGAAAAAATTAATCCAATTAGAATTGAATTAACCAAACCAATTAATACAATCACTATTGCACGCATGGGTTACTACTCTCTCGATTTGTGCTCAACATGAAATGTAGCAATGAAACCATTAAATCCAGCACATCCACTGCCACAGAAATAGGAGCACCAAGAGACTATTCTATTTGTATTTGGCGTTTTCATGAATGCCATTCAAGAAAACACTGACTGCAAAGAATACCGCAATCTGAATCACCCCCCAATATATACCACCATAATATATACAGAGCACAGCAAAGACCGAAAACACCAATAACTTAAACCATCTCCCCCATACACTTTCGATGCTTTTAGTACAAATCAGTATTAAAATTCCCACAACCGGATAAATCTTAATCCAGCTTAATTGCATAAAGTTATCCAGAGAATTTATCAAGCCTTTAGCTCCAGGAATATTTTTTATATCTATAGCCTACATTGCTAGTTTTCAGTTATCGCTATAGGTACAAGTGATAGGAAATCCAGCATAGTTGCATGCCATGCCTTAACAAACCATTGAGGCACCGGAATACCTTCAAATGTTCACTTATCGACTGAATAAAATCCTCATTACAAATACTGTCAAGAGAAGTATATTTGCAATGAATGAAAATAAAATTCCATGGCAATATTCAGAATCAGATCATGAGAAACGCAATCACAAACAATGCAATTGAAAAAATAGAAAGCAAAATATTTGCACGACTTTTTATACCTTTTTCTGGATTTCTAACAACCTCTATTATTACATAAAATAAAAATATAGTAGATAGCGACACAGGAAAGTATATTTCCTTCGCATAGATCCATCCTATACCCGAATATATACCGTAATTCACCCATGCATATACTATAGAAATTACAATCAAATATAAAATTCTTTTCATAAATCAATGCCAACTGCTTAGATTGAAATCTTCAAACATCCACCTCTTCATGCTCCAAATCTTCTTGATGCGCGTCAGATCTAATCTAATAATCCAAACATTTTTGACAAGACATCTAGAATTCAGAAATTCCATAACATCTAGCCCAAGAATCAGCCAAATAGGCATCGCCTTCAAGGCCATAAACCTGAAATCCTTTCTCATGCACTCATCCTTAGCCCAACGGGAAGCGTTCATGGCTTGTTCGTCATATGCATAAAGCAGTCCTATACACAAAAACCTTAGCATTACTGCATAGCCAATACTAAAATGCAAAAGATATAACAAGCCGACGACAATCACTCCCTAAAATCAGCACGCGGGCCAAACGAGAAAAACTACAAAAGCTGCTATATGTCAATAATATCCATGCAAGATATATTAAAAAGCAGGCTAATATTTTAATAATACTGACATCAAAGACCATGGAACTTGCTTATTAGAAACCAATAAGTTGGCATGTATCTTTGATAGATAATGAGAAAACCTCTTTAGACTTTCTATATGTTCCCGCACAAGACCTCTAAAAGAAATATCAGCATATCTTGGGCTTCGACTGCGTCATAAGATCGAGACGATCTGTAGGGTTCCAGGTGCAGCATCTACTGCAGCAACATCGCAAAATCTTCAGGACAGCGTGGCTTGTCCACCGTCATCACAAACCGTAGCCGGGCATTCTGCCGCGCATGCCTTAGCTTTGTAAACAAGCCACTGTGGCATTTATGCATTAGCAATAGCTGTTGCTCCGCATATGTCAGCAACATTGCAGCCCATGCCCTTGCAGCAAGAGGCTGAAACGTGGACTCTTTACGCAGAATATGCGGCAGCTCAGGGGAAAAACATGGAACACGAGACTCGCTTCATTACCTTGGAGATTCACGACACGGCCTGGCAGGTACACGTATGCCGTGGGCTGTTGGAGTCTGAAGGCATACCAGCGCATTTATGCAGCGAGCACCATATTGGGATTCAATGGCCCATGTCGCGGGCCTTGGGAGGTGTTCGGGTGGTAGTGCCTGCAGCGCTGATGCAGCAGGCACAGGCCCTACTGGCTGAGCGTGATGAGGGGCTGCTACTACAGGCTTTGGAACTGGACTTTCCCACCCCTGCCTTGCTATGCAAACAGTGTGGTGGGCAGGCGTTTTTGCGCAAAACCCCGCTCAGTTCTATATTGGCTGCCTTTCTGAGGCTCTGGTTGTGGAGTGCGCCCTATCCACCGGCCAAACAGCACCAGTGCAAACAATGTGGCGCCATGGCGTCATAAAGCCCTGAAGAAGATCAGCGCTCCCACGCCCCAGCAGCGCGTCTATTGCCCACCGGGCAGCAACTCGTTGAGGGCTAGGCCTTCAAACCCTCGCCCACCACCCCATCCCGCAAACGCGCCAGCGCCCCATTACCTAAAGCCTGCACGTTGTAGCAAAGCCCAATGCGGCGTTTCAGCTCCACCTCCAGCGGTTGGGTCTGCACGCCCGGCATTGCTTGCGCCAGGGATTCGGGCACGATGGCCTTGCCCACACCGGCCGCCACCAGATCCACCGCCAGCGAGAAGTTGCTGGCCAGCGCGGCGGGCGAGTCGGCGCGGCTGCCGTAGATCGGCATCAGGCGCTGGTGGCTGGCGTGGGTGGGGCAGACGATCCAGTCGGTGGCGGGGTCCTGCGGGGCAGCCGTTGCGTTGTCTGGCAGCAGGGCCTGGGCGGGCAGGGCCAGCACATAGCGCTCGCTCAGCAGGGGCAGGAACAGTTCATCCTCGCAGCGCAGCTCTTCGCTGGCCAGGCGCGCATCGCCCTCGCATTGCGCCAGCAAATGCAGTTGCACGCCGGGCACACAGGCGCGGGCAGTGGCGGCCAAATACTGCACGGTGCTGCGGGCTACATCCTCTTCCACACCAATGGTCAGGCGCTCGCGCTCATCACGTTTGCGAAAGCGCTGGGCCAGGTCATCGGCCTCGGCCACCATGCGGCGCAGCTGGGGGTAGAGCGCGCGGGCGTCGTCCGTCACATCCACACCGCGCGCCTTGCGCACAAACAAGGCAGTGCCCAGCGCCTCTTCCAGCAGGCGGATGCTGCCCGACAGCGCCGGCTGGCTCAAGTGCAGGCGCTGCGCGGCAGCGGTGATATTGCGCTCTTCAAAGACGGCCACAAAGGCGCGGAACTGGCGGTAATCCATGGCAAGCCATAAGCAAAACGTATGAGTGAAAGAAGAATAAACCATTTTTCAAACGCCATACGTTCGCTCTACACTAGATTCTCTACTTATTCATCAGAAATATCTATTTCTAAGAAGGCTCCCGGATTATGCAAAACCGCAAACCCCTGATCGTCATCACCGGTGCCAGCTCGGGCATTGGGCTGGCCACCGCCCAGCTGTTTTCATCGCTGGGCCACCCGCTGCTGCTGCTGGCGCGCCGGCTGGAAAACATGCAGGCCCTGAACCTGCCCGACACCCTGGCTCTCTCCGTCGACGTGACCGACCGCGCCGCCGTAGCCGCCGCCGTGCAGCAAGGCGAAGCCCGCTTTGGCCCGGCCGATGCCATCGTCAACAATGCCGGCGTCATGCTGCTGGGTGAGATCACGCGCCAGGACCCGGACCAGTGGGACCGCATGCTGGATGTGAATGTCAAAGGCGTCTTGAACGGCGTGCATGCCGTCGCCGCCGGCATGGTGCAGCGCCAGCGTGGCAGCATCATCAACGTGAGCTCGGTGGCCGGCCGCAAGACCTTTCCCAACCATGTCGCCTATGTCGGCACCAAGTTCGCCGTGCATGGCCTGACGGAGAACCTGCGCGAAGAGCTGGCCGCCCACAATGTGCGCGTGACCACCATCGCCCCCGGCGCGGTCGAGACCGAGCTGCTCGGCCACACCACCGATGACAGCATCAAGGCCGGCTACGAGGAATGGAAGACCTCCATGGGCAGCAAGGTGCTGTCGGCACAGGATGTGGCCAACGCCATCCACTACGCCTATGCGCAGCCCGATGGCGTCTGCATCCGCGAGATTGTGCTGGCTGCTACGCGCCAGCAGGCCTAAAAGCTCCGGTTTCACCCGGACTACAGCCTCCAAGGCCGCCAGCATGTTGCGGCCTTGGAGGCTTTTTTGTCGACGACTGAAGATGCCCCACCCAAGCGAAACTGATCCTGAGTATTAGTTTTAATTAAGTTGTTATCAAAATCTCCGCATAATGGCTAGTATTTGTAGAAATACTAATACTTAAAAATCCACCGCAAAACACCTCAGGTGCTGCCTTGGATCCATCACGGAGACGACATGAAGACAACCTCGGGTCTCGATGTCCGCGCCTTGAAGATTTTCGAGGCCGTGGCGTCTTTGGGCAGCCTGTCCAAGGGGGCAGCGCTGCTGGGGATCACTCAATCGGCAGTCTCACAGACGATCACGCAGATCGAAGCGATTCTGGAGACGCCGGTCTTCGACCGTTCGCAGCGGCCCTTCAAGCTCACACCGGCAGGCATTGCACTCAGCCGCCGGGCCGGGCAGATTGTCGAAGACATGGAGCGCCTGGTGGTGCATGTGCGCGATGCCGATCTGGCCAGCCGCCCGGCTATCCGTGTCGGCATGATTGACTCCTTCGCCGCCACCGCAGGGCCGGCCATCGTCAAGAAAGTCACCGAATCGGCCAGCCAGTTGCTGCTCTGGTCGGGCCTCGCCAACAGCCATGCCACCGCGCTGATGAAGCGCCAGCTCGACCTGATCGTCACCACCGACACGCTCGATGACATCGACCACATCGTGCGCCGCTCCATCTTCTCCGAGCCCTTTATCGCGGTGATTCCCAAGGTGCGCGAGAAAGAGTTCAAGAACGCCGACCTCACCACCCTGATCGAGAAGATGCCGCTGATCCGCTTCAGCGCCCGCTCGCACTTTGGTGCCTTGATCGAGCGCCACCTGCGCCGCCAGGGCTTCAGCCCGCGCCCGTATCTGGAGATCGATACCTCCGACGTGGTCATGGCCATGGTCGCCGCCGACCTGGGCTGGACGATCACCACGCCCATCTGCCTGCTGCAGGGCCGCACCTACAGCGGGCAGATCACCGCCATTCCGCTGCCCGGCGCCAGCCTGCACCGCACCATCTACCAGCTCTCCCGCGAGGGGGAGTATGTGGACATGGCCGAGAACTGCTTCCAAGTAAGCAGAAGCGTCATGGAGAACGACATCTTTCCCGATGTACGCCAACTGATCCCCTGGCTCAGAAGCGGGATCTCGCTGAGCTAGCCAGTCTTTGCACAAGCCTCTCTTGATGGCCGGGATGCCGCCGCATCCGCGCCAGGGGAGAGTCTTGTCCAGCGCTTGGCCAGCTCTTTAAAAACAGGAAATCCAAGGAGACAAAATGACCCTCAACCGCCGTTCCTTCATCCAGAAAAGCGCCGCTGCCTCGTTCGCCGGCGCGCTGTCGCTGCCCAGCCTTGCTGCCGAGCAAACCGTGAAATACGGAGGCTCGCCCTGGCTGGGCCACTACCCCGCCCACCTCGCGATGGCCGAAGGCTATTTGAAGGAGGTGGGCATCCACCAGGACTGGCAGTCCTTCGCCACCTCGTCGGCGCGCATGAGTGCCTTCATGTCCGGTGGGGTCGATATCGGATGCGCCGGCATTGTTTCGGCACTGGCGCTGATGTCGCGCGGCGCCAAGCAGTTCGCGATCATTGCGATCCCGGAGAACTTTGGCCGGGTCGAAGGCTTGGTCGCCCGCAAAGGCATAGCGACCGTGGCTGATCTCAAAGGCAAGAAGATTGGCGTGACCTTCGCATCCAGCACCCATCTGCTGGTGCTCGATGTGCTGGAGCAGGCAGGTATCAAGCCCGGCGAGGCCGATGTGCTCAACATCCCCGGCCCCGAGCTGCAAGGCGCCATCAAGACCGGCCAGATCGACGCGGCCGCTGCCTGGACCCCGCACTTTGACAACATCCTGCGCGAGCCCGGCGTCAAGCTGCTGGCCGATGATTCGCAGTTCAGCCTCTACAAGTCCTTCAAGGTCACGCCCGGCCCCGATGTGCTGCTGGTGCGCCGCGAGTTTGCCGCGCAGAACCGCGAGCTGGTCCAGCGCTACCTGTCGGCCTACTTCAAGGCCAGCGATCTGCTGCGCGAGCAGCCCGAGAAAGCCTCGCAGGCGCTGCTCAAGTTCACCGGACTCAACATGAAAGAGCAGATGTCGGCCGTCACCGGCTCCGACTGGTACCCGCAGGCCCAGCAAAAAGAGCTGCTCACCGGTGACTTTGTGCAAGGCCTGCAAAAGCTGGCCGAGATGCTGGTCAAGCACAAGCAGATCGACAAGGCCCCGGTCGTCAAAGACTGGATCGATGCCTCCTTCGTCTGAAGGCTGGAGCGCGCAACGTGATATCCAAAGCCCCATCCCGCATGGCACTGGCCGCCACCAGTGCGGCCTCCGTGCTGTTCTTCATCGCCCTCTGGGAGGCCGTGTGCCGTGCCGGCCTGGTCGATCCCATCTTCCTGCCCCCGCCCAGCGCAGCGCTGGGCAAGGCCGCCGCCATGCTGGGCGACGGCACCTTCTGGCCCCACATCCTGGCGTCCGCACGCCGGGTGATGATCGGCTTTTTGGCGGCCACGGCCGTGGCCATTCCGCTGGGCATCTTCCTGGGCACCTCGTCCTTCGCCCGGGCGGTCTTTGATCCGATCCTGTCGTTTCTGCGGCCATTGCCGTCAATGAGCTGGATTCCACTGTCGCTGCTGTGGTTCGGCATCACCGAGACGCAGAAGTACAGCATCGTCTTCATGGGCTGCTTTGCGCCGGCGATGGTCTATGTGATCGAGGCCACGCGCAATGTCGATCCGCTCTTGGTGCGCGCCGCGCAAAACCTGGGCGCCAACCGCTGGCAGGTGATGAAGGAAGTGATCCTGCCCGGCAGCCTGTCGCAGATCCTGAGCGGCTTCAAGGTCATCCTGGGCCTGGCTTGGACCTGCGTGATCGCCGCCGAGCTGGTCGCCGCCCGCGAAGGTCTGGGCTTTCTCATCATGAACGGCAAGGAGTTCTTCCAGACCGAGGTGGTTGTGCTGGGCATGGTGCTCATCAGCACCACGGTGCTGATCACCGACTTCGTCTTCCGTCACATCGAAAACTGGGTACTGAGGTGGAAACAATGAACGAGCAACACAAACGCTCCATGATTTCGGTGCAGGGCATTGCCAAGCACTACGGTGATTTCAAGGCGCTCGAGCGCGTCGATCTGGAGATTGAAAAGGGTGAATTCGTCGTGCTGCTGGGCGCCTCGGGCTGCGGCAAATCCACCCTGCTCAACCTCGTCACCGGTTTTGACAAGCCCACGGCCGGGCGCATCGTCGTCAACGGCCGCGAGGTCAACAAGGTCGATCCGCACTGCGGCATGGTGTTCCAGCAGTACGCGCTTTTCCCCTGGCTCACGGTGATAGACAACGTCGCCTTCGGCCTGAAGATGAAGGGCATTGCCAAGGCCGAGCGCCTGCAGGTGGCACGCCGCTTTATCGAGATGGTCGGCCTCAAGGGCTTTGAGGACAAGTACCCCAATGCCTTGTCCGGCGGCATGCGCCAGCGTGTCTCCATCGCCCGCGTGCTCGCCAACGACCCGGATGTGATCCTGCTCGACGAGCCCTTTGCCGCGCTCGACGCGATGACCCGCCAGGTGCTGCAGGACGAGTTGCTGCAGATCTACGAAAAGAGCAAGAAGACCATCATCTTCATCACCCACTCCATCGACGAGGCGCTGCTGCTGTCCACCCGCATGCTCATCATGAGCGCCCGGCCCGGCCGTGTGGTGACCGACATCCGCAACGACCTGCCCATGCCGCGCAATGCGCAGGTGCAGCTCTCACCGCGCTACAACGAGCTCAAGGGCCAGATCTGGGACACCGTGCAGTCCGAAGTCATGCGCAGCCTGCAGGCCACCAGCCACTAACCACCACCAATCCATGTCCAAGCAACCTACTTTCCCGAGCTACCAAGCGAGCTCGGGCTGGAATACCTTGCTCCCCAAAAGGCAAGCCCGCACCCAGGCGCCCGGCCAGCGGCACTTTGATGCCATCGTCATCGGCGCCGGCGTCACCGGCCTGGCCGCCGCCCGGCGCATTGCCGAGCTGGAGCCGCAAGCCCGCGTGCTGCTCGTCGATGCCAGCACCGTGGGCGACGGATCCTCGGGCCGCAACTCAGGCTTTTTGATCAACCTACCGCACAACACCGGCATGTCCGGCCACGGCAGCCCGATCGAAGTGGCGCGCAAGCAAATAGCGCTCTACAACACGGGTCTGGCCTGGCTCAAAACCCTGATCGACCAGCACCAGATCGACTGCGGCTGGAACCCTGCCGGCAAGTACCACGCTGCCGCCACACCCGATGGCGCTGCCCGCCTCAAAAGCACGCTCAAGCAATACCAGGAATGGGGCGTGGCCTATACCGAGCTGGGGCGCGATGCGTTGCAGCAGCGCCTGGGCACCACGCACTACCACTACGGCTACCACTCGGACAACAACGTCTTTGTGCAGCCCGCCGCGCTGGTGCGCGGCCTGGCCGACAGCCTGCCCGCCAATGTGCAGCTGTGGGAGGGCGAGCCCGTGCTGTCGCTGCAGCAGGGCAAGCCCCACACCGTGCGCACCGCCACCGCCGAGCTGACCGCTGCGCGCATCGTCATCGCCAACAACGGCTTTGCGCGCAAGCTCGGCTTTGCGCGTGACCGCGTGTTCACCATCTACACCTACGCGGGGCTGACCGAGCCGCTGGACGAGGAAGAGCTGCAAAAACTGGGCCCCGAGCCGGAATGGGGCGTGATCCCCGCCAACCGCCTGGGCACCACCTTGCGCAAGGTCGCGGGCGGCCGCTTCATGGTGCGCAGCTCCTACTCGTACGACCGCGAAGAGCCGCTCGCCGAGGTGCGCAAGGCGCTGCAGGGCTGCTACCAGATGCGCTACCCGCAGATGCGCTCGCATGCGCTGCCGCTGGTCTGGGGGGGCGTCACCGCCCTCACCCGCAACGGTGCGCTCTACTTTGGCCAGGTTGGCGATGGCCTCTACATCTCCATCGGCTGCAATGGCGCCGGCATGCTCAAAGGCAGCATGTTCGGTAAGCTGCTCGGCGAGATGGCCTGCGGCCAGCAATCCCCCCAACTGGCCGACGCACTGGGCTTTGAGCGCCCCAGTTGGCTGCCGCCCGAACCACTGCGCCGCATCGCGGTGGTCAGCACCATCAAGTACCAAAAATACAAGGCCGGCATCGAGCGCTGACGAGTGCCAGCTTGAGCCATCACTCAGGAGAACACCCCATGACTTCCAACACCAACAACACCACCAATACCATCACCCGCACCGGCGGCAACCACCGTATGTCCCAGGTCGTGCGCCACGACAACACCTTGTACCTGGCCGGCCAGGTCGCCGACAAGGTCGATGTGGGCATCGGCGGCCAGACCGAAGAGGTTCTCGCCAAGATCGACCGCCTGCTGGCCGCACATGGCAGCCACAAGGAGCGCATTCTGAGCTGCCAGATCTACCTGGCCGATATGCGCCATTTCGCCGAGATGAATGCGGTCTGGGACCAGTGGGTTGCCCCCGGCCATGCGCCAGCACGCGCAACCTTGGAAGCACGCCTGGCCAGCCCCGCCAAGCTGATTGAAATCTGTGTGGTGGCCAGCGCAGAGCTGAACGGCTGACTGGCTGATCACCACAGTGTTTGACCAATAAGCGCGGGCCTCGGCTCGGCAATGGCTGGCTCCGCCGTAAAAGGCACCCCAAACGCGCAGGGCCGTCCGAGCCAGCCCTTGTTTATGTTGGAAGTAAATGCAGCTGTATTAGTAAGCAAATATTACACACTCAACGGCTAGAGCTGTGTTTTTGCAGGACCGGACTCCTTCAATCGCCTACAAGCATATGGCCTGCAATACCGGCCTCGTAGCAGAGCAATCTGAATACCGAGAGTTTTGCTTATTGATCTGTTCACTAATCAATACAAACTCCCCGCCATCCATCGTCGAGGCTTGAATACGCGTAAACCCTAGGTATGCCAACCGTCTAAAACGCCGATTTGATATAGGTCAGCGCATTGACGGAGTTCATGATTTTGACAATCTTTGACAAATGTGAATGAGCGCACGCTTCCGCAAAATCAGCGCGCCATCGGGCCTAAGTGCATGTTTTCAATCCACTCTTACTAACAAAACCAAACACTCATAGTAATTTTGATATCCAATATAACTATGATAGAAATGCTCATCATAAATTTAAATACTTAAAAAGGTGAGCGTATGACGTGGGGAAAATGGTTGGCGGGCGTGCTGGTCAGTGTGCCGGCAATGGTGTTGGCGCAGGCCAATATCGAGAACGGAACATTGCGGATTGGGGTGCGGGCCGATGGCTCGTTGATGCCGGAGGATATATCTCCCTTGACCGGCATTACCTACCTGGCCAATGGCGCCGATGGACTGACACCCGGCTGCTACTGCGAGGCCTGGGGCATTGCCGATGCGGTCACCAGCACCTCCGGTTTCACCGGTGCCAGTGTCGGTATCAATGGCATTACCTCGGAATCCTTCACCTCGACCGCCACCACGGCCACGGCGGTCGCCAACGCCTTTGGCACCTTCCGCGTCACCCATGCCTTTGCACCGTCGACGACCAACAACATCTACGAAGTCAAGGTAACGATCGAGAACATCTCGTCCGCACCGGTCGAGGCGCTCTATGGCCGCGCGATGGACTGGGATGTGTTCCCCACCCAGTTCAACGAATACACCACCATCCAGCGCGGCAGCAGCACGGCGCTGGTGTTCTCCAGCGACAACGGCTTCCACACCACCGATCCGCTGGAAGACGACTCCGGCATTCTGTTTGTGAACCAGGACGTCGACGACAGCGGCCCGACCGACCATGGCGCGCACTTCCGCTTCAACTTCGGCACCATTGCGCCCGGTGCCAAGGTCGAGTTCACCATCGGCTACGGTGTCGCCGGCAACCAGGTCGATGCGCTGGCCGCGCTGGCCACCTTTGGCGCCGAGGCCTATTCGCTGGGCAAGCCCAGTGAAAACCCCCCGGGCACCCCCAATACCGATGGCACGCCCAACACCTTCATCTTTGCGTTCAAGGGCATTGGCGGGGTGCAGCTGATCGGTGTCGATGCCACCGACGACGCAGCCCCTGCGCTGACCCGCCCCGCGACGGGCACCGTCACAGCGGTCAACGTGCTGGCCAATGACACGGTGGACGGCGTAGCGGCCACCCCGGGCAGCGTCACACTGACGGCAGTGGGCACCTGGCCTGCCGGTATCACCGTGTCGCCGGATGGCAATGTGCTGGTCGGCTCTACAGCGGCCGCTGGCGCGTACACCTTGGGCTACCAGATCTGCAGCACGGTGCAGGCGACGCAGTGCGATACCGCGAATGTGACGTTGCAGGTGGATGCGCCGGTGGTGGTTGTGCCCAAGGCGGTGCCGGTGGGTCATCCGCTGGTGTTGGCGGGTTTGGGTTTGCTGCTGCTGGGCGTGGCGCGCCGCAAGCTGGTTTGATCAGCTAACGGGGTACTGTGCCCTCATGCCTCGTTGCTTTGGCGCGGGGCTCTTCATGTTCATGTTCATGTTCATGTTCATGTTCATGTTCATGTTCATGTTCATGTTCATGTTCATGTTCATGTTCATGTTCATGCTTTTGCATGTGCCTGCGGCGCGGCTTGGTTTTGCTGGCCGGATTTCGCCCGGCGGGCGACCCACCTTTCTGTCGCCCAGAAAGGTGGGCCAAAGATGCGCCCCTGCTGCCTGCGACCCTTCGCGTTGCGAAGGGCAACCTGTGTCGTGGCATTTGTGGGGTGTGCCGCGAAACTCTCTACGCGCCAAGGCGCTCCGTTCGAACAGACGCGGCAAGCTAGTTCACGAAGCACTGGCACTCTGCGGTGCCAGCGCCACCCCACAAACACCACGCCCCAGGCGCATGCAAAAGGGGGATGCAAACAACCCCCAAACAGCCAAATACCAATAGGCCATCGCTGCGCTCGGCCTATTTGGAGGCCGAGCGTAGCGATGGCCTGCGTCTGCGAATCTCCCCTTCTGAATGCGCCGAGGAGCACAGGGTATGGGCTGGCAGTTGCACCGAAGAGTGCAACTGCTTCGTGAACTGACTC
>Ga0308165_1001315_pt1 | contig 35616 bp, 26 predicted proteins | sample PhyWR2_FD_201032 | JGI IMG/M metagenome (GOLD analysis project Ga0308165, IMG submission 201032) | Phyllosphere microbial communities from UC Gill Tract Community Farm, Albany, California, United States - DLSLW.R2 | ecosystem: Host-associated > Plants > Phyllosphere > Unclassified | place: USA...
CGAGCGCAGGGGAATTAATGAAATTGTTTTCCCAGCAGAAGCAGATGCGAATATTCTGAATGAAGCTGGATTACATGATCTGTTAGCTAAGGAACAACCTGCCTTTGTAATTAACTGTGCTGCTTATACAGCTGTAGATAAAGCTGAAGATGAAACTGATCTGGCCAAAGCCATTAACGAAACTGGCGCTGCTTATCTGGCTTCGGCCTGTTTGGCAAATGGGGCAACTTTGGTTCATGTATCTACCGATTTTGTTTTCGAAGGCCACGAGGTGAAACTGTTAAAAGAAAATGACGAAGCTAAACCCATTAATTTTTATGGTGTAACTAAACTCGATGGTGAGCTAGCGGTAGCTAATAAATTACCAGCTCATTTTATAATTCGTACCAGCTGGTTGTATTCTGAATATGCCAACAACTTTGTTAAGACCATGTTGAAACTCGGTGCTGAACGTGATGAACTGAATATCATCGCCGACCAGGTGGGTACTCCAACTTATGCGATTGATTTGGCAAATGCTATATTCGAAATTATTACCTCTTCATCTACCGCCTATGGTGTATATCATTACAGCAATGAAGGGGTAACCTCGTGGTTCGATTTTGCAAAGGCGATTTTTGATATCAGCGAAACTACTGTTAAGGTAAACCCTATACCAGGTTCTGCCTATCCGACAAAAGCTATACGCCCTGCATTTTCGGTAATGGATAAATCTAAAATAAAAGATACATTTAATATTGAAATCCCTTATTGGAGAGCTAGTTTGATTGAATGTATAAAACAAATTGATAACAACAGATAAAAAATATAGCTCATTAGGTTGTGCTATTCACTCCAATCTAATGTCTCAAATCTCAAATCTAATATGAAAGGTATAATCTTAGCTGGTGGCAGCGGAACCCGTTTGCATCCTTTAACGCTTGCTTGTAGTAAACAGATGATGCCGGTTTACGATAAACCGATGATTTATTACCCGCTATCGACCTTAATGCTGGCTGGGATAAAAGAAATTCTAATCATTTCTACTCCTCATGACCTTCCTAATTTTGAAAAATTATTGGGCGACGGTTCTTCTTTGGGCTGTAAATTTAGTTATGCCGTACAGGCAGAACCCAATGGTTTAGCGCAGGCTTTTGTGATTGGCGAAGAATTTATCGGAAAGGATAAAGTGGCCCTGGTTTTGGGCGACAATATTTTTCATGGGGATGGTATGGCCAAATTGTTACAAGCTAGTTCTGATCCTGATGGTGGTGTGGTATTTGCTTACCAGGTTTCGGATCCTGAACGTTATGGTGTAGTTGAGTTTGATGCAGATAAAAAAGCGATTTCGATTGAAGAAAAACCTGTTCAGCCAAAATCAGACTATGCGGTGCCTGGATTGTATTTTTATGATAATGAGGTAGTAGAGATTGCCAAAAATATTAAACCTTCTCCGCGCGGAGAATATGAAATTACCGATGTGAACCGTGTGTATTTAGAACGTGGTAAATTAAAAGTAGGGGTGCTAAGCCGTGGTACGGCCTGGTTAGATACAGGTACTTTCACTTCATTAATGCAAGCCGGACAGTTTGTGCAGATTATTGAAGAAAGACAGGGTTTAAAAATTGGTTGTATTGAAGAGATTGCCTACCGCATGGGCTTTATTGATGGGGAGCAGCTTATGGCTATCGCTACGCCTCTGGTTAAAAGTGGTTATGGAAGTTACCTGTTGAAGCAGATTAAATAACAAGCTCGACTACAGTTAATATACTCAAAATAATAAATCACCATTCAATGCAATTGTATTGAGTGGTGATTTTTCTTTTTTATCATTCAGAAGGATGATTTAAGGAGATAAATGATTTTGAAATATCGTCATCTCGACCGCAGTGGAGAGATCTAAATTTCATTTCAATAATTTGATTTAAAGCTCTCTCTCCCGAAAGCTAGGGATTGCACTCCATGCGATAGATAGGATCGAGATAACGATCTTTATATTGGAATCTGTCATTGATAGTAAAACAAAGAACCCATATCTTTTAGAATCTGTAATCTTAAACATATAATTGATCGAAGTTCAAGTCATAAATTTCAGGTACAAGATTGTTCATTGAATTATGGTTAAAAGAATTAAGCATCCTACATTTATCTTATATTTGCCCAATTACCGAAAGAAAAATGAATACAAAAAAGCAAATTGGCATTATTGGTTTAGGTTATGTTGGACTGCCATTGGCTATCGAATTTGCTAAACAATATCAAGTGATCGGTCTTGACATCAATGAGGACCGGGTAGCTGAATTAAATCAATTACAGGACCGTACAAATGAAGCCAATCTGTATGATCTGAAAACTGTGCTTTCAGCATCTGCGCCAGGTTTGATACTTAGCGCGAATTTGGCGGACCTGGCCGCTTGCAAGATTTATATCGTTACTGTACCTACCCCTATTGATCATCTTAAGCGGCCAGATTTGCAACCTTTACTTGGGGCCAGTAAAATGTTGGGAATTGTGCTCAAAAAAGGTGATATCGTGATTTATGAATCAACTGTTTATCCAGGTTGTACGGAAGAGGATTGTGTGCCTGTTTTAGAAAAGATATCGGGCTTAACTTATAATGTAGATTTTTTCTGTGGTTATTCCCCAGAGCGGATCAACCCGGGGGATAAAGTCAATACGCTTACCAGGATTAAAAAGGTTACTTCAGGCTCTATGCCTGACATTGCTGTGGAAATTGATCAACTTTATGCTTCTATCATTACCGCTGGTACGCATCTGGCACCGAGTATTAAAGTCGCCGAAGCCTCAAAGGCCATAGAAAATGCCCAGCGTGATGTGAATATATCTTTTGTAAACGAGCTGGCCTTAATTTTCGACCGCATGGAGATCGACACGGCTGATGTATTGGCTGCTGCAGCCACTAAGTGGAATTTTTTAAATTATAAACCTGGTTTGGTAGGTGGGCATTGTATTGGGGTAGACCCTTATTATTTGGCGCATAAATCGGAAGCATTGGGTTATAAACCTGAAGTGATTTTATCAGGTCGAAGGGTAAATGATAATATGGGCATGTTTGTGGCAAATAAGGTGGTTAAAATGCTGGTGGGCAGAGATAAAGTGATTAATGGCGCTAAAGCACTCATATTGGGCTTTGCTTTTAAAGAAAATTGTCCCGATACCCGAAATACCAGGGTGATTGATATTTATAAGGAACTTAAATCATTTAGTATGGACGTTGATGTGTATGATCCTTGGGCGAATGTTGACGATGTTAAAACTGAATATGGTGTTGAACTGCTACAGGATAGCCCACTTAAAAATTATGATGTAGTGATTTTAGCTGTGGCGCATCAGCAGTTTTTAGACCTAGATTACGTGAGTTTTAAGGAAAAAGGTGCGGTAATTTTTGATACTAAATCTTTTATAGATAGAAATTTGGCAGATACTAGATTATAAATATTGTCATAGATATAACTAATTCCATGTAAGCGCAATCACATCGAAGTAACGAAAAGTGTTTAAAATTTCAATAACTGCGTTCTAGTTAGGCATAGTAGCATACTAATGTTTATGCAGAATACAGCAAATTAATTGTTGACTGATACAAATAGTAAATCACAAAAAAAAAACGGGTACAAGAAATATACCCGTTTACTTATACTTGAAGTTTAAATCTTAGAATGTTGTGCTTAATACTATTTTAAAACAATAAGGGATATGGTTAGTTTCTTTTTTTAAAATCTTCATAGGCTAATGCTATACCTTCGGGTAAATTTATGCTATGTTTCCAGCCGAGATTGTGAAGTTTACTTACATCCATTAACTTTCTAGGTGTCCCATCTGGTTTAGTAGAGTCGAAAACTAGCTCGCCTTTAAAATCGACTACATCTTTCACTAAAAGTGCTAAGTCTTTGATGGTTAAATCCTCTCCAGTACCAATATTGATTAAGTTAGGCTCATTGTAAGTTTCCATTAAAAAATAGCAAGCTTCTGCCAAATCATCTGCAAATAAAAATTCACGCATAGGTGATCCTGAACCCCAAACCACTACCTGTGTTTCGTTGGTGATTTTCGCTTCGTGAATTCTACGAATTAACGCAGGTAGAACGTGTGAGTTTTGTGGGTGATAATTATCGTTATAGCCATACAAGTTAGTTGGCATTACGGATATAAAGTTACAGCCATATTGATCGCGATAAGCATCACACATTTTAATACCGGCAATTTTGGCGATAGCGTAAGGCTCATTAGTATGCTCTAATTCCCCAGTCAACAAATATTCTTCTTTTAAGGGTTGTGGAGCCATTTTAGGGTAGATGCAACTAGAACCTAAAAACATTAATTTTTTAACATCATTTAAATAGGAACTGTGGATTATATTGTTTTGGATTGCTAAGTTTTCATAAAGAAAATCAGCGCGATAGGTGTTATTTGCCACTATACCACCAACTTTTGCCGCAGCTAAGAATACATAATCAGGTTTTTCTACTACAAAAAAATCTGCAACAGCTTGTTGATTACGAAGATCTAACTCTGATGAGCTTTTGGTAATGAGATTAGTATAACCCTCTTTTTGTAATTTCCTGTAAATGGCAGAACCTACCATTCCCCTATGACCTGCAATATAAATTTTAGCGCTTTTTTCCAATGTAATAAATTTTTAATAATTGCGAAAATACAATAGATTAATTAAAAACACAGGAAAAAAAAACTAAAAGTATATGACGTTAGAAAGCATTATCATATTACTTAAAAATTATATACCCTGATATGGAAACTCATGGCAATTCAATAAATTAGCATTCCTCCTTGCCCTACAATCTTACAAAGCATCTAATTTTCTTCAAAAAGTTGGTTGTTTTTATGTTCTAAATTACAGTTATAATGGATAATTGAACTTCCAAAGGAATTTGCTATCGCTGAATGATGCCTGTGTTAAGGTGCTTAATAGTGTTCTTAAGTTTATTTAAAATTTTATAAAGAAAAAATTATCTACCATTAGTCTAATTTAATCTACTTTTATGATGATGTATGATCTTTTTAGTTAGAATTTGCTATTTTTGACGATAATCTAGCTAATTATAAACTAAGTGGTTGATAGTTCGCAAGGATGCTTCAAGTGAAAGATGTAAAATTATATTTTTCATAGCTAATAAAACTGCCCCTTATTCGTTTAAATTTATGTTAAGCTTTTTTAGTAAAAAAAATAAGATATCTGATCTTGCTTGGTTAGGGACAGATATTCATTCTCATATACTACCGGGTATAGATGATGGTTCGCCAGATTTGCCTACTTCTTTGCGTTTTGTTAAATCATTGCAAGAATTGGGGTTTGATCAATTAATTGCAACACCTCATATTTTCAAAGAACTTTATCCAAACAGTCAAGGGACTATTGAGGCTGCAAAATCGTTGTTACAGGCAGAAATGGATAGTCAGCATATTACTTTAAAACTTGGGGCTGCCGCTGAGTATATGATTGATCAGGATTTTAGTATGGGTGAGCCATTATGTACTCTAGATAATAAACATTTGTTGATTGAAATGTCCTACCTCACAGAGAGCCCAGGTATCAGCCAAACCATTTTCGATATCGAAATAAAAGGACTTCGTCCAATATTGGCGCATCCCGAGCGTTATACTTTTTACTTCAAAGATAAAAGTCGTTTAAAAAGGTTTAAGGAAAAAGGATGTCTATTACAATTGAATATATTGTCAATCTTAGGTTATTACGGAAAAGAAGTGAAAAATTTGGCTGAAATACTTCTGAAAGAAAGAATGTACGACTTTGTAGGAACTGATCTTCATCATGATAAACACTTAAATACACTAACAGATGCTGTTCAGTCTGGAAGACTACATGAATTGATCGGCAACTATGGGTTTAAAAATCAAGAAGTATTTGGACAAGTAATAGCGTAATTTCAATTCTTTTCTATGAGATGATTTTTTTAGGATAATAAATTATCTTATTATTTGATGATCTTAAGAATAATAAATAATTATACCTCTTGATGATTTTTCTATTTTACAATTAAATGATTAAGTTTGCAAGCTATTTAAAATGCCTATTTTCATTTTAAATGGATATATCTATGAATAAAAAAAATAATGTAATTAAAGGATTGAGATTCATAACTCTTCTTTTTGTAATTGCTATTAACTCTTCTTGTGTAAGTAATAAAAAAATTGCTTACTTCCAGGACATTCAGTCCGTTAACCAAGCTAAACTTGATAGTGCAATTACCTTCACTGAGCCAGTAATTCAACCTGATGATATTTTGAGCATAAATGTTTTCACATTAAATCTTCAGAATGGAGCCATTGTTAATCAAGCTGCCTCTACCCCAACACTAGGAGGGAATACCAATACTAGTTTGGCAACGCAGAATACTGGATTTTTAGTTGATAAAAACGGAGAAATCGAACTATCACTAATAGGCAAATTAAAAGTAGCTGGATTAACTACCTATCAAGCTAGAGAGCTAATAAGAGATAAGGCTTCCGAAGTATATAAACAACCCAACGTACAGCTACGCTTCGCAAATTTCAAAGTAAGCGTTTTAGGAGAGGTAACCTCTCCCTCAGCTTACACCCTTCCAAATGAGAAAGTAACTGTATTAGATGCATTGAGTCTTGCTGGTGATTTAACAATTTATGGAAGACGTGACAATATTTTAATTGTTCGCGACAATAATGGTAAAAAAGAATTTGCGCGATTAGACCTTAATTCGAGTAAAATCTTTAACAGCCCATTTTACTATCTCAAGCAAAACGACGTAATCTATGTGGAACCTAATAAACGTAAGGTTTCTGCGTCTAACTCCGCTCAAATACAGACGATTGGAGTTATTGCTTCCGTAATATCCGTTATCGTTTTGGCTATATCCAGTTTTAAATAGTACGAACACTCAAATGAATAATCGAACTGAAATAAGTATGGTAAAACATATTGAAGAAGAAGACAATATCAATCTCAAAGATATTTTTAGTAAACTGTTAGATAAATGGATCTGGTTCTGTACTAGTGTTTTTTTATTTCTATTAATTGCCTTTATATATACACGTTACACTCCACCAGTTTATCAAGTTAACGCAAAACTTCTTGTTAATGATGATGAAAAAGGTGGTGCCGTTGGAAAACAAAGCGGTGGATTGATGGATCTTGGAGGTCTTCTTGGAGCTAAAAACTCTGTGGATAACGAGATGGAGATTCTAAAAACAAGATTTTTAATGGAGCAAGTAGTGCGAGAGATGCAACTTAATATTATATATTCTAAGAAAGCAGATTTTGTTAGTCGAGAGCTTTACAGGCCGCCCTTTAAGCTTGTGGTAATTAATTCTGTTGATACTATACGGGCGACCAAATTTGATATTTTAAAGTTGCCAGGAGGAAAACTTAAAATAAGTACTAAAAATTTTGAAAAAGAATTAAGCTTTAACGAGCAATTCAGTGTTAACGGTGTTGGTACAATGTTCATAGTACCTAATCAGGTTGGTGTAATGGATGGGGGGGAATATTTTGTTACTATTAGTTCTATAGATGATCGTGTTGCGGCATTAATGAACCAATTAACCGTTGCCGTATCTAATAAGCAAGTAAGTGTAGTTGATTTAGGCTTAGCTTATCCTCTTCCTAAAAAAGGTGAGGATATTCTGAATACTTTAATTGATAAATATACTAACGCAAATCTAAATGATAAAAATGCAATTGCGGATAGCACTTATAAATTCATTAAAGAGCGTTTAAATGTTATAGCCTCTGAATTAGGAGACGTTGAAAATAAAGTTGAGGACTTTAAACAAAAGAACCGATTGGCTGACATGAGTGAGCAAGGGAAATTATTGGTTCAAAATACAGGAGAATTTTCAACAGAGCTGGCAAAAGCTGAAACTCAAGTTTCTGTATTGAATGATCTAGAAAAATATTTAAAAAGTGGAGACAAAAATAAACGAGTATTTCCCTCGTCACTTATTCCATCTGATATGGTTTTTTCTAATCTTATGGGTCAATATAATACTTTGCTTATTGAACGTGAAAAACAATTACTTGGAGTTACAGAAGGGAGCCCGTTTATACAAAATATCGACAATCAAATTGAAGGTCTGAGGAATGATATACTATCAAATATACAAAGTAATAAAAACTCATATATTTTAACTAGAAATAAGCTTAGAAATCAGCTCAATTTGGCAGAGGGTCAAATTTCTGGTGTACCTCAAATTGAGAAAAACTATTTAAAATTAGCTAGAAATCAGCAAATTAAGCAAGAGTTGTATATTTTCTTAATGCAGAAAGCGGAGGAGACTGCTATATCTAAAACCAGCAATATTTCTGTCGCTAAAATAATCGACCCGCCAAAAGCACAAGTAGCACCCATAAGCCCAAAAAAGAAAGTAATATATTCTGTAGGTCTGATTGGGGGATTGGTTTTTCCAATCATTATTATATTTGCCCAAGGCTTATTTAATACAACCATAAGTACAAAAGATGAGATTTTAGCACACACCTCTGTGCCAGTAATAGGTGAAATTAGCCACAATTCGAGTGAAGACAACCTTATCGTAGCTAACCAGAGTAGATCTGCAATATCGGAACAGTTTCGAGCGCTGCGAACAAATCTATCTTTTTATCTCAAAACAAAAGATGAAAAGGTAATTCTGCTGACCTCAAGTATGAGTGGCGAGGGTAAATCTTTCACTGCAATAAATCTGGGTAATATCCTAGCTTTAGCAGGAAAAAAAGTGCTTTTAATGGAATTAGATTTGAGAAAACCCGGTTTATCTGCTAAGCTTGGCGTTAGCAATGCAATAGGATTTAGCAATTATACTATTGATCCAGAAATTCGAATAGACGACATAGTGAAGCCACTTTCGATAAACAAAAATATGTATATTATTTCATCTGGACCTTTGCCACCTAATCCTGCCGAAACATTGATGAGTGAACATACGGCGAAGCTCATGGATGAGCTGAAAGAGAGATTTGATTATATCATTATGGATGCGCCACCCGTTGGAATTATTACCGATGCTCAACTGTTATCTCCATATGCAAATGCGATACTTTACTTGGTTAGGCAGAAAGTTACGCAAAAGGACCAATTGTCAATTGTCGAAGAGTTAAGTCGCTCTGGAAAAATGAAAAATATGGGTATAGTTGTAAACGATATTATAAGTAAATTTTATGGTTATGGCTATGGCTATGGTACATATGGCGAAGAAAAAAGGGAAGGGGTTTTCTTAACCTTAAAAAACATATTTAAAAAAAAATAAAATAATAAGATGAAAGTAGCATTAATAACTGGAATTACAGGCCAGGACGGTACATATTTAGCAGAACTCTTGCTAGAGAAGGGCTATATGGTTCATGGGATCAAACGAAGAAGTTCTTTATTTAATACTGATCGTATTGATCATTTGTATCAAGATCCCCACGACGATAATGTTACTTTTAAGCTTCATTATGGAGATTTAACCGATGCAACCAATTTAATCAGGATTATTCAAGAGGTGCAACCAGATGAGATTTATAACTTAGGTGCAATGAGCCATGTAAAAGTGTCCTTTGATTCACCAGAATACGTAGCTAATGTAGACGGTCTTGGAACTTTAAGAATCTTGGAAGCGGTGAGAATTTTAGGTTTAGAAAAAAAGACCAGAGTTTATCAGGCATCTACTTCTGAGTTATATGGTGGTATGCCAGAAAATAAAAATGATAAAGGATTTTATGATGAGAATTCGCCTTTTTATCCACGCTCACCTTATGGTGTAGCCAAGATTTATGGTTTTTGGATTACTAAAAACTACCGTGAAGCCTATGGCATATTCGCTTGTAACGGCATTTTGTTCAACCATGAAAGCCCTTTAAGAGGAGAAACATTCGTTACCCGTAAAATTACCCGTGCCGTAGCTAAAATTGCTCAGGGGCTACAAAGCAAATTATATCTTGGGAATTTGGATGCTGAACGCGACTGGGGGCATGCAAAAGATTATGTCGAGGCGATGTGGCGTATTTTGCAGCAAGACGTGGCTGAAGACTATGTAATTGCTACCGGTGTTACGACACGTGTTAGAGAATTTGTTCGCATGGCCTTTGCAGAGGTGGGTATAACACTCGAATTTAAAGGTGAGGGTGTTGACGAGAAAGGATATGTAAGTGGATGCTCGAATCCTGAATATCAAGTCGCCATTGGTACTGAAGTAGTGGGAGTTGACCCTACCTATTTCCGCCCGACAGAAGTAGATTTACTTATAGGAGACCCAACCAAATCGAAAACAAAATTAGGTTGGGAACCTAGGTACGATCTTGCTGCTTTGGTTAAAGAAATGGTGGCTGCAGATGTAGATCATTTCAAAAAAGAATCACTATTAAAGGCTCATGGGTATACCATTAAGAATCAATACGAATAACCTCAAGGCTCTGTTTAATAATTGCTAAACAAATCAGTTATGCAAATATTTTTTGTTTGTTGGATATTTTAATAGGGTTAAAGGCTTAGATGACTAATGTTTGAAAAAATTAGAACCCTCCTTGGAAAAGGAGATAAAAGACAAGGGACGGCTAATAAAAATATCGCTGTATCTTTTCTCTTAAAAGGTGCAAGTGTGGCAACAAGCTTAATACTTGTGCCTTTAACTATTGACTTTGTAAGTCCTATTCAGTACGGTATTTGGTTGACTTTGAGCTCGATAATTGGGTGGATGAATTTTTTTGATATCGGTTTTGCTAATGGTTTAAAAAATAAATTGACCGAAGCGGTTGCAAAGAATGATATGCCTGAAGCAAAAGTGCTAATCAGCACCAGTTATGCGTTCATTGCTATTATTAGTGCCGTGTTATTTATACTATTCTTTGTAGCGAATCAGTTTTTAGATTGGACAGATATTCTCAATACAGATAAAGCCTTCTTTGGAGAACTTAGACTGGTGACCACCATAGTATTTGGCGTCTTTTCCATCCAATTTATTCTACAACTTCTAAATGCTATTTGTATTGCATGTCATGACGTTCGATTATCCTCTCTTATAAGCTTTCTTGGCAATTTATTGGGTTTGGGAATTGTATTAGTTCTATTGAAAGTTGTTAAGGGTTCCTTACTTGCACTTAGTTTGTCAATTGGCATAGCACCATTAATAGTCTTAGCTCTTTTCACTATCATTCTATTTAGCACTAGGTACAGAGCTATGTCTCCAAATCTTAAAATGATTGATGTAAAAAAAGGTAAGGAAATCATCGCTTTAAGCTCAAAGTTTTTCATTATTCAGATTGGCTTATTGTTTTTTTATAATGTCGATAATGTAATTATTTCTCAAGTTTCTGGTCCACTTGCTGTAACTTCTTATGGAATAGCTTTTAAGTATTTTAGTGTTATTACTATGATATCAGGAATTGTGATGACGCCATTCTGGCCTGCCTTTACAGAAGCACATGTGAAAAATGATAAGGAGTGGATAGTTAAAACTATTAACAAGTTAAAAAAAGCATCTATTGCTGTTTTCGTATTGAGTTTTGTGATGCTTCTTGTTTCTGGTTGGGCATATCAACTCTGGGTTGGTAAAAGTATAAGAATTCCTTTTATGCTGTCAGCTGTATTGTCATATTATGTCGCATTCAATACATTTAGAACAATTTTTGTTTATTATCTTAATGCAACGAATAAATTGTATATTCAAGTACTGATCGTTTTAGGTTCTGGTATTTTAAATATACCACTTGGGTTTTATCTCGGGCATCTATTTGGTGCTGCCGGAGTTATTTTATCTACTGCAATACTCTGTACACTGTGTGGAATTATTGAAATAATCCAATATAGTAAGCTTATAAATAACAAAGCAAATGGAATCTGGATTAAATAACGGCAGCATTGCATATCCGAAGAGGTTAATTTTCTTAACTGGATGCATTAATCCAGATGGAATGGCGCAAACGAAATTGCAAAATCCTTCACTAAGACGAGAACAGTATATTAATTCGATCAAATTTTATTTGGATAACTATAATTTACCTATACTGTTTGTTGAGAATTCTAATTCTGATATTTTAGAGTTTTTACCAGTAGATATAGATCATCGTCGTATTGAACTTTTGACTTTTGATGGGAATAATTTCGACAAGTCATTGGGAAAGGGATACGGTGAGATGGGTATAATTGATCATGCTATCAGACATTCGCATTTCTTCAATAATTCAGATTTCATTTTCAAGATTACCGGGCGGCATCAGGTACTGAATTTTGCTTCAGTTTTAAAGCAAGCTGAGAAAAGGGTAAGTGTAGATATTATTGTCGACATGTGGAATATGTTCAGTTATGCAGACTCTAGATGCTGGGGTGCCTCAAGAAGATTTATAGAAGAGGTTTTTATTCATTTTTGGAAAGATGTTGATGATTCCAGAGGGTATAATTTTGAAGATGCTTTAGCAAAGTCCATTTATAAGGGACTACAGCTTGATTATAAATTAGAACTTATGAAAAATACTCCAAGATTTAAAGGATCTTCTGGAACTGAAAATAAGGGTTTTGATCATAGTTGGACATCGTGGTTCCCCAGAAACGCTATCCATGTCCTCAAATATATTTTAAATAGACGTTAAAAATGTTTAAAAAGGAAAATACAGCCTTTAATTACATCATCACTGTTCACAATAAAGAAATCTTGATTAAAGATGTAATTTTATCAGTTATTTCTTGTATGGGAGAAAATAGTACTATTTATCCCATATTGGATGGCTGTACAGATTGTTCTGAGGAAATTATTGATCAGCTTATCACCGAATTTCCTGAAAAAAGAATCGTCAAATTATACGCAGATGATGTTCATGAGCTTAAATCTATAAATGTTGGCTTATCTGCAAGTAATCAAGATGGATTAGGGTTTAATATTGTACTTCAAGATGATGTACTAATCAAGGATACACTAATTGAAGATCATTGTTTAATGCTTTTTAATAAGTTCAAAAATCTCGGTGTTGTCTCTTTCCGTCACGGAGGTAATCTGTCGAGAAAGTTATTAACCAAAAATACATCCATAAAGCCAATAGTTGACTATGTTGAAAATGAGATGGGGCATAATCCTGATCCATTTTATCAATTAAAAATTGGCTCTTTTATTTTTAAGGAAGTAGCGATAAAAAGCCCAATATGCATTCCTTGTCATGTTATAAGAGAAGTTGGCATGCCTGATGAAATTTATGCTCCTTGGGATGACTTAGCCTATTGTTATAATGTTGCTCAATCTGGTTTCCATAACGGAGTTTATGCATTAGATTTTCAGTCTGATGTTGAGTGGGGTACTACAAGAAAAAAAAAACAAACTGTTGGGATAAGTGAGGTTGAAAAGAAAAACCTTAAACTTTTTAAACTTAAGAATAAAATAATTGCCCCGTTAAATGCTAATATTTACTCTTCAAAAAGATATCAAATTTTTGACAATGGTAAAGTTTATAAAGCAAGTTATTTTTTGAATTTGGTGTCAATAATTAAGATGACTTTAAATACGGTCAAAATAAAATTTAAAATATTAATACTTAAGTAATGAAGATAAATTTTTTGCCTTTTCAACCTCATTGTTTCGCCTTCGGTGGATTTGAGGTACAAATGTTAGCGACATTCGACGCTTTAGCTGAAGAGGGCGTGAAAGTTTCCAAGATGGATGTATGGTCTCGCAATCAAGATTTTGAGATACTTCAATGTTGGGGGCTAGATATTGCAAATTATGAAAACATTAAATGGGCAAAAAAGACTGGTAAAAAAGTAGTAGTAACTGCTTTACTAAGTTATTATGAAACCTTTGTTGAAAAGACTCGTTTTTTTGCCTCATCATTAATGTATAAACAAAAGATAATTAAGGAAATGTTACCCTTTATTGATTCAATTGTTGTATTAAATGATTTGCAAGCTGAAGTACTTGTGAAAAATTATGGATTTCCGAAATCTAAGATATTTATTATACCAAATGTGGTCAGTGATTTTTTCTTTAAAAAGCGCAACAACACCCAAAATGGAGACTACATTTTGACCGTTGGAAATATTTGTGAAAGAAAAAATCAGATTTCTTTAGCTAAAGCCGCAATTAAAATTGGATTGCCCTTGGTGATAATAGGTAAAACTATAAGTGGTGAAGAGAGCTATGGGGAAGCTTTAGAAAAAATTTCTTCAAAGTCTGAAAATAAGATTACTTGGATAAAAGGACTTCAAGAAAATTCAGCAGAACTTATTTCTTATTATGCAAATTGCATGATTTTTGCGCTACCAAGCTTTACAGAACAGCAACCAATATCAATTTTAGAGGCCGCTGTACTTGGAAAACCTATATTAACTAGTAATAGGGCTTTTGGCAAACAGGACTATTATAGGAATAGTATGTTGATTAATCCGTCTGATGAAAATTCAATTTTTTTGGGACTGCAAAATATGTTAACCGCACCTTTAAAGTATGTGCCAGATTTCGAGCATTTATTAAGCTGTAAAGCTAGTTCTGTGGCGACTTCTTACGATAATATGTATCGACAAATCTATGAAAAATGAGCATGAAGATCTCTATAGTTACGAGTACCTATAATGCAGAAAGGTTTCTACAGAAATGTATAGATTCAGTAAGAGTTCAAAAATATCATAATTTTGAATTTCTTGTAATTGATGGGGGATCGAATGATTCAACATTACAGATTATTAAAAATAATTTGGATATTATTTCATATTATGTTTCAGAACGTGATACCGGTATATACAATGCTTGGAATAAGGGTGTTATGGCCAGTACCGGAGATTGGATAATGTTTTTGGGAGCTGACGATGAACTTTTGCCATCTTGTCTTGTCGATTATAGTAAATTTATTGAGGAGCATAATAAATCAGCGATGGAATATATTAGTGCCAAAGTTATTTTCGAAAGTATATCTGGAAGAAAAATAAAAGAAGTTGGTGAATTATGGTGCTGGAAAAAGTTCAGAAAATATATGAATGTTGCTCATGTTGCATCACTTCATTCTCGAGATCTTTTTCAAAAGCATGGGCCTTTTGACGAAACTTTTAAAATTGTTGGTGATTATGAATTGATGCTTCGTTCTCAAGATAAATTGAAGGCAGCTTTCATGAATAATACAGTTGCGATAATGCGGGATGGGGGCGTTAGTAACAATCCTCGAAAAGTTTTCTTGGAGACATTTCATGCTAAAAGAAAGAATAAAAGTAGGAATTATTTCCTATGCATAACTGATTATATCATTGCTTGGTCTAAATATCTTATAAAAAGGAGTATTCAGAGATGAAAAAGTTTTTGTTATATAGTACCTTAGTTGGGGTTTTTGGTGAAGCTGCGATAATTAATTTTGGAGTGGATTTAAAATTACTTTACCTAGTTGTACTGATTAACTTTTTTATCATCGGTTATACGAGATCTATTTTCTTTCATAGATTTCAACTATATGTTTTTCTTTTTCTCGTTTTTTCTGGAGCCATTAGCATTTTAAACGGTACAAATGACTTTTCACACGCTGCAGAACAGGTTATTGGTATCAACGTTTTAGGCTTATATTTCTATAATTTCTTTCTATATTTTAATGGACAAGTAAAATATGTTTTTCAAACTTATGCCAGGTTTGTTTTTTATCTAGCTATAATTGGATTAATAATTTTCATTTATAAGATTGTTATTGTCCATGATTTTGAATTCAGGTTATTTAGCGTTCTTCTTGAACCTGCTCATTACGCTGGGGCGATACTTCCGGGATTTTATTATTATATAAAAGACTATAACCGTTATAAAAAAGAAGTATTTGTAGTTACAATTTCTCTGTTATTGGCTGGTTCTTCAATAGGTTATTTAGGAATCCTAATTGCCTTTTTCATATATAATAAAAAGGTTTTCCAGATAAAAAATGTTATTATATATAGTGCTGCTATTTTGATAGGGTTATGCCTTTACTTTACTATGGATAGTGTGAGAATGCGAGTTGACGATACATTTAAGTCCTCATCGAATTTTGACGTATCAGGAGCAAACTGGAGTACCTATGCATTAATATCAAATTTATATATAACCTATAATGTATTGGAAAATAATATAATCTTAGGAAATGGTATAGGTTCTCACCAGATAAGTCACAAAAAATACATCAGCACTTTGGTCGGAGGTGACGAGTTTAGTTTGATACCTGATCTTAATTCTAAAGATGCCAACTCTTTGATGTTACGGATTTTATCAGATATGGGATTATTAGGGGGATTTATAGTTATTTCTCTAATTGTTAAATATTATACTAATGCAAATCAATATTATGTAATATCTAGAGCAATACTGATATATTTTTTTTATAAGCTTTTAAGGGAGGGACACTATTTCTCTCCTGAAATGTATTTTTTTGTATTGATGTTTTATTTTAATTTCAAAGAGTCAAAGACGGAGGAGGCACTTGGTGAAAGGATTATTTAGAACTTATGGGTTCTTTGGTACTATTTTTGTCTTAATATGTAAATTATATACGACAATCTACATAAGCAAGGGAAGACTTGTAAGACTCCCTATTGACATTAGAGGGAAAAAAGGTATCGATTTTGGGTCAAATATAACTACAGGTAAGTATTGTAGAATCGAGACTATCTCTAAAACGGAAAAGAAAAGAAAGCTCCTAAGTTTTGGTGCAAACGTAATTATGAATGATGCCGTACATATCGCCGCAAGTGAATCAGTAATTATTGGTAATAATGTGCTAATAGCCAGTAAAGTATTTATATCCGACCACAATCATGGGTCTTACGGAAAAGATGGAAGTTCTCCATTAATCCCACCTAATGACAGAGAAGTGATTGCCAGTCCTGTAGTTATAGAGGATGACGTATGGATAGGTGAGTTTGTTTCTGTACTACCAGGAGTTACTATCGGGAAGGGAAGTGTTATTGGTACCATGTCGGTTGTGAATAGAGATATTCCTCCGTATTCAATTGCCGTTGGCTCACCAGCCAGGGTTATTAAGACATACAACTTTATTACTAAACAATGGGAAAAGATATAAAAACCAAAATAGTTATATCCGCTGTTAATTTTACATCTGGTGGCCCATTAAGTGTGTTACTAGATTGTCTTAAGGCATTGAAGGGCTATAGGTTTGTAAATCAATTCGAAATTACTGTTTTGGTTCACAAGAGGATACTAGTGACTGACTTTTTGGATGACTTTAAGGTGCTTGAATTTCCTTTAATTAAAAGTTCCTGGATAAAGCGCTTGGATTTTGAATATCGCAAATCAAAAGTGCTTTCTGAAACAATAAACCCGAAGATATGGATCTCATTACATGATATGACCCCAAATGTTACTGCGGAAATGCAATATGTTTATTGCCATAACCCAGCACCATTTTACACCGTAAGTGCTAAAGAAATCTCACTTGATTTTAAGTTTTTCTTATTTAATCAATTTTATAAATATCTATACAGTATTAATATAAAGAAAAATAGATTTGTAATTGTTCAGCAAGAATGGTTAAGGGCACAGTTTGAGAAAAATTATAATGTAAACACAATTGTTGCTTATCCAAATTTGGAAGAAGTAAGTGAGGTGTATCAGCAAAAGGAAATTTTGAAAAAAGACACTTTTGTCTTCTTTTTTCCATCGTTTCCTCGAGTATTTAAAAACTTTGAAGTTATTCTGGAAGCCGCTGCTCTTCTGGAAAAATACCGTCACGACTTCAAGGTTATCATAACTCTAGATGGTAAAGAGAATAAGTATAGCAAAATGCTTTACTCGAAGTATTCGAAATGTTCTACTATACATTTTATTGGCAAGCTTAATCGAGATGAGGTATTTGCAAATTATAATAATGCAGATTGTTTAATTTTTCCTTCTAAATTAGAAACATGGGGACTCCCGATCTCTGAATTTAAGCCATTTAACAAGCCCATTTTATTGGCAGATCTGCCGTATGCGCATGAGACTATTGGGAGCTATGACAAAGTTAGCTTTTTTGACCCTGATGATGCAAATTCTTTGTCTGTGCTTATGGATAAATTGATAGACAGAACAATGTCATTTGGCGGAAATAGTATTGGCACACCTGAAGACCCTTTCTTTGTTAATTGGGACGGTCTTGTTTCTTTTTTATTAGAAAATAAATAACATGATGAATAGGGTAGGAAAAAAGGAATATGATATAACGGCATCTATTGTTTTATTCCATAGTGATGAAGATGAAATAAAACACGTAATTGCGTGTTTTTTATCGTCCTCTTTAAATGGGAAAATATATCTGATTGACAATTCTTCTAATGATGACTTGAAAAGTTTAGGAGATATAACTGGTGTACAATATATCTACTTGAACGACAATGTCGGGTATGGGGCTGCACATAATGTCGCCATGGCTAAGTCCAAGTCAGAAGCAGACTATCATATAGTTTTAAATCCGGATATTTCGTTTGATTCAAAAGTTTTGAATGAAGCATATCAATTTATGGTTTCGAATCAAGACATCGGAATGTTGAGTCCAAAAATTACTTATCCTGACGGAACACCACAATATATGTGTAGGATGTTGCCAACCCCCTTTGATCTAATTGGGAGACGTTTTCTACCATCCTTTATCAAACCTTTATTTTATAAATCACTTAATACATATATTTTAAAAGGGTTGGATTATACTAAAATACATAACATTCCTAATTTGCCTGGGAGTTTTATGTTTCTAAGAAATAGCGCTATTTCAGAGGTGGGTGGATTTGATGAAAATTTTTTTATGTATTTAGAAGATGTTGATTTAACCAGAAGAATACATGCTAAATACAAGACAATCTTTTATCCCCATATAACAGTTATACATGCTCTCGAGCAAGGTTCTTACAAGTCGAAAAAACTTTTGCAATATCATATCCAAAGTGCTTTTTACTACTTTAAAAAATGGGGATGGCTCGTGGATAAAGAGCGAGCAAGAATTAATTCAATTCTTATTAAACAATTAAATAATAATGAACAAAAATAACTTTGTGCTAATTATGGCTGGGGGCGTTGGCTCACGCTTTTGGCCAAAGAGCCGCAATCACTTTCCTAAACAGTTTATTGACATTTTGGGCATTGGTAAATCTTTATTACAACTCACTTATGAGCGCTTTTTAAATATATGCCCTCATGAGCAGATTTATGTATTAACAAATGAAAGCTATGCGGGATTAGTAGCTGAACAACTACCTGCTGTTTTGGAAGCGAACATTCTTTTAGAGCCGAGCCGTAATAACACTGCCCCATGTATTGCCTATGCAGCTTATAAAATTGCACAATTAAATCCTGATGCTAATATTGTTGTAGCTCCTTCAGATCATTTAATTTTAAAGGAAGATGTATTCTTAGATAAGATAACACAGGCTTTAGATTTTAGCGCTAGTAATGATGCGTTGTTAACTTTGGGGATTAGCCCGACGAGGCCAGATACTGGTTATGGGTATATACAGTACCAAAAATCGAGCATAGAGTATCACAACAGACTAAGTGAGATTAAGAAGGTAAATGCCTTTATGGAGAAGCCTGTTTTGGCCATGGCAGAAGAATATTTAAGAAGTGGTGATTATGTTTGGAATGCCGGTATCTTTATTTGGTCGGCAAGTTCCTTAAAGAATGCCTTTGCGCACCATGCTCCTGAAATTGCAACTTTGTTTGAAAGTGGTTTGCCTTTTTATAATGGTCCTGAAGAAGCTAAATTTATCGCCGAAACTTATCCTTCAAGCCCAAATATTTCTATTGATTATGCGATCTTAGAAAAGGCAGATAATGTATATACGATTCCTGCTGATATTGGTTGGTCAGACCTAGGGACATGGGCTTCTTTGCATGCTGTTGGTGAAAAAGATACTTTCAACAATATGGTTAATTTAGAAAGGATTCATTTAAACGAAACTTCGAACTGTATTATTCACCTGCCCAAAGATAAAGCTGCCGTAATAAGAGGATTGGATAATTATATTGTGGTAGATGATGGTGAAGTGCTTTTGATTTATCCAAAATCGGATGAGCAGGAAATTAAACAGGTGGCAAAAAAAATGGTTGATCTACATGGTAAGCGGTATGCTTAGAACAAAGTTCCTAAACTGCTATCGATTAAGCCCCCCCGACAAGTTAAGAATGACCCTTCTCGAAAAAATACTAAATTACAAAAGGCTTGCTGGAAGGGTAAGCCTTTTTGTATCTACGGATTTAATAGATTAGTCTACTATTTATTGACATTAAGATACTCCTTTTTAAAGCTCATATTTTAAACCTTATATTGTCTCATTATTAGTGGTTTTCATATTGATAACGATTTTTTAACTTTGGGTTGTGAATTTGGGCATTAATTTTGTTCATTACAATTGATTTAAAACAAAAACAATAGATAAATGTTTAAGTTTTCCCTTTAAGCCTATGCAAACACGTTACTTATTTATACTTAAGTATATTTTACCGATAACTGACCTTATTATGGTCAATATTGTGTACTTTTTTGCCTACGAGTTCACGGCTTACATGGGGAAAGCCGTAAGTTCTGAATTGCAATGGCATTACATTGTTGTATGCAATTTGATCTGGATTGTGAGCACTACCAGTTTTGGGTTGTATAGTGAATACGGATCGCGCAGAATTGAGCGGATTTACCGCGGAACCTGGAAAAGTGTGGTATTACATGCCGTACTGTTCTCTATTTATCTTTTCTTTTCCAAACAAAATGATTTCTCAAGATCCTTTTTAGTGATTTTTTATGGGATGCTGGCTATCTTGTTTCTAGTTAACCGTTTTATCGGAACCTCATTTCAATTCTTACTCTTCAATCATTTAAGAGGTGTTAAATCGGTGGCTATTATGGGAAATAATGCCACAGGATTACAATTGGCCACTTATTTTGAGAAGCAGCGTTACATTGAATTTCATGGTTTTATTAATGATGTGCCAGAAGATTATCTAGACAGAGATGGACAGATTTCTGACGTAGTTGGGCGTCAGTTTAAAATGGCTGTTGATAAAGGCATTAAAGATATTTATGTTACCATAGCGCCAGAACGGATGGCTGATATGACTTTATTAACTGAGGAAGCAGAGCGTCAATGCGTGCGCTTAAAGTTTATACCAGATATTAGCGGGGCCTTATTGTCGCCTTATACGGTAAGTTATCTTGGGAATGAATTTCCGGTGATTTCTTTACGTTCTGAGCCTTTGGAGAAAATACATAATCGGTTTAAAAAACGTATAATTGATGTAGTGTTTAGTGGTTTAATCATCTTATTTGTATTGAGCTGGTTGTATCCCATTATAGCCATCCTGATTAAAATGCAAAGTAAAGGACCTGTATTGTTCAAACAATTGAGAAGTGGGCGTGATGATGAACCTTTCTGGTGTTTTAAATTCAGAAGCATGCGTATGAATGCAGATAGTGACAAAAGACAGGCGAGCAAACACGATGACCGGATTACTCCAATTGGAAAATTTTTGAGAAAATCGAGTTTGGATGAACTGCCACAGTTTTTTAATGTATTTATGGGGCATATGAGTGTAGTTGGCCCACGGCCACACATGTTGAGCCATACCGAGCAATATAAAGGTATTGTAGATCAGTTTATGGTGCGTCACTTTTTAAAACCCGGCATTTCTGGTTGGGCCCAGGTAAATGGTTATCGTGGAGAAACGAAGGAAGATTATAAAATGGTGAAACGCGTGGAACACGATATCTGGTATCTGGAAAACTGGAGTGCCATGCTGGATGTAAAGATTATCTTTATGACTGTGATTAATATGGCCAAAGGTGAAGAGAATGCTTTTTAATAACGTTATTTAATGAATACAAAACCAACCTTAATTATACTGGCAGCTGGAATGGCAAGCCGGTATGGAGGAAACAAACAAACAGAATCGTTCGGGCCTAGTGGTGAAACCATTATGGAGTATTCTATTTATGATGCCATCAGGGCAGGATTTGGAAAGGTGATTTTTATTATCCGTGAAGAATTTGCTGCAACTTTTGCTGCGCTAATTGAACCTAAACTCAGCGGTAAAATTGAAATTGATTATGCTTACCAAGCTTTATCAAGTTTTAGTAATCATATTGAATTTTCGAAAGACAGGACAAAACCTTTTGGTACCGCACATGCGTTACTTTGCTGCAAAGGAAAGGTAAATGCACCTTTTGCCGTAATAAATGCCGATGACTTTTATGGTTTAGATGCTTTTAATAAAGCCTACAAATTTTTAACACAGGGAATTCAGGATGATTTATTCGCTTGCCTGGGCTATGAATTGAAAAATACCGTAAGCGAATTTGGTGCTGTTACAAGAGGAGAAATTCAGACGAATCTGGAGGAAGAGATTATCTCTATTAATGAAAGAAAAGAGATCATATTAATAGATGGGAAAATAGTTAGCCTGGAAAAAGATCAAGAGGATATCCTGGATGCAGATACACAAGTGAGTATGAACTTTTTCTGTTTTACACCTGCGTTTATTGAATGGATGGAGGATAAATATTACGAATTCTTATCCGAAAATAAAGATGAACTTAAAGCTGAATTTCTTATACCTGAAGTTGCCGATCTGTTGATCAGAAGTGGCCAGGCCAGAATAAAAGTTATTGCTACGGATGCCAAATGGTTTGGTGTTACGTTTAAGGAGGATGCCGACATTGTAAAGGAAGAGCTTTTAAAACTTTCTAATGCCCAAACTTATCCTGTTGATCTTTGGGATATTAATGCCCCTATAACATCATTCTAATTGTTTCAAAGCCCGAAAGGGCTTTTTCTTTTGTCGAAATTTGGAGCTGATCGTTAATTTCATAATTATTTGCGTTCTTTGCCCATTGAATTAAAATTTATCAGATGAAGAAAATCTTATTCCTCCTATTTTTAGTCGTATCTATCCATAAGCTCAAGGCTCAAGCTGTTTATCAACCCTATTCCTTTCAGTTTTATCAGAAATTAAGCGGTGAGGTTTATAACCCCAATACCAGGATACATAGTTCGATGAAGCCTTTTTTTATTGACGATAGCTTGTTGCGCGATAAAGGTAATGAGTTGTTAAGTATCGGGACCGATTCGTCCAGGAAATCGTGGGTATCAAGGAAATTATTTCAAGAGCATTTACTCGACATTCAAAAAGAAGATTATAACATATATGCAGATTTTTTACCTGATTTCCAGATCGGCCGTGATGTTTCAGGGAAGAAGACCACTTTTTTAAATACCAGGGGTTATCAGGTTGGTGGTACGATAGGCAAAAAGTTTTCATTTTATACCAGTGGATTTGAGAATCAAGGTCGTTTTGCCTCTTATTATGATAATTATGTAAACAAAAACCAAGTGGTTCCAGGTCAATCGTATGATAGGAGCTTTGGTAAATTGACAAAAGATTGGTCTTACGTTACTGCAACAGTATCTTATACCCCTATAAAATACCTGAACATTACAGCCGGTTACGATAAAACTTTTATTGGCGATGGTTACCGTTCGTTGTTGTTATCTGATTTCTCTTCTCCAACACCCTTTTTAAAACTAACCGGGAATTTGGGTAATGTTCAGTATATGGTGATGTGGACTTCTATGCAGGATCCTGGTGCAACTAAATTATCTTATGATGCTGGAAACCGTAAAAAAGGCGGGATTTTCCATTACTTAGATTGGAACGTTAACAATAAATTATCAATTGGATTTTTCGACTCTATTATCTGGGCTCAAACAGATGATGCAGGAAATAGAAGAGGATTTGATTGGGGTTATGCCAATCCAATTATTTTCTTAAGACCCGTTGAGGCGTCGAGCGGTTCGCCTGATAATGCGCTTTTGGGTTTTACGGGTAAATATAAGTTTGCTAAAGAATTGGTTGCTTATGGGCAATTTTCGCTTGATGAATTTCAGGCTAAAGAATTTTTCTCTTCAGAGGGCAGTTCAAGAAATAAATATGGTTGGCAATTGGGTTTAAGAGGGGCTGATGTTTTTAAAGTTGCAGGGTTGAACTATCTTGTGGAATACAATACTGCGAAGCCTTATACCTTTTCTTCAAGAACACGTATTGGTAACTATGCTAATTATAATGAACCGCTGGCCCATCCGCTTGGTGCTAATTTTAGAGAAGTTGTTGGATTGTTAAACTACTCCTACAAACGTTTTGATTTTAGTGGTGAACTGATGTATGCTAAATATGGTTTGGATATCGCAGGGCAAAACTATGGCAAAAATATCTTTGAACCATATACTGATGCGGTACAGCCTAATGGAAATTATACTACGCAAGGTATCCGCACTGATCTTTTTTATGCTGAAGGTAAAGTTGCCTATGTGATTAATCCAAAATATAATTTGCGTTTAGAACTGGGCGGCGTATTGAGACGTGAAAGTAATAGCCTTGGTAAAAATAATACCGGTTTAATTACTTTCGGTTTACGCAGCTCGTTCAGGAATTTATATACTGATTTTTAGTGAAAACCTATTATATGAAAGAGCCTCAGTTAATTCTTGTAACTGGGGCTTTTTTGGTTTAGCTAAAATTATTGTTTATGGTGGTTTTTTGCCACGGAGACACGGAAAAACACGGAATCAGTTTTTTTTGTTTAGAATTTTTGACTAAGGATTCAGCGTTGCGCTATCAATGATAGATTTCTAAGTGCAGTCGTTATGTGAACTGCAAGCTCGTGTGGATGGTAATTCGGAAGAAAGCTGTGGGGTTAAAATTAAGTTGGCAGATAGATTTAGCTTCGCTAACACCTCTTGGTTTTCGGCTGCGTTTTACTCGGCTTGAAATAACGATAACCGATTTGATTTATCTCCAAATACTTTCTGTTGTTTATATTGAGTTTATGAAATAATTATCTCTCGGCATAACATTCACATGTTTACAGTTACATTTTCCATTAAGCCCTGAAATATTAGATAAGGCTTTTTAATAAAACGTCATAAATTTCTTTAATTTTATGGTTTAATTTAATGAACGCTCTCTTGATGAAAAAACCTATACTTTATTTTTTCTCTATTTGCTTTTTTATTATCAGCTACATGGCTCCGCTATACAGTCAGTCTATTGGTAATGATGACTGTGCAGGTGCAATAAATATTGTTCCCGGAACAAGCAGCTACATGGATTTGTATTCAAATATAGGCGCCACTTTATCTATGCCTGCTTGTGCGAGTACTGCCGTTAAGGATATCTGGTTTAAGTTTACTGCCTCTGCTACCAGGCACCAGGTAATTTCCAGATCCATCAACAGCGAACCTTTTATTGCCCAGTTTTTTACAGGTAGCTGCGGCAACCTGACATCTATACTTTGCCGGGATGCTCCCAATGGGACAACCGAGCTGGTTAACCTTACACCGGGCGCCACTTATTATTACCGACTTTATTTGAAAAACGGGAGCAGCTCTACCACAAACTTTAATACGTATGTAACCACTCCGGCCCTGCCGGCAAACGATGAACCTGCCGGAGCAATTCCTTTGGCAGTTAATACCAGCTTGAGCAGTACACTTAATTATGCCACAGAATCCTATCCTGCCTGTTATCCCACTGGGTATGACGCCAAAGATGTTTGGTACAAGTTTGTGGCCACCAGTACCAGTCACAATTTTTCTTTAACCCCAGTGAGTTTTGATGAGCTGATGTTCCAGGTTTACAGCGGCAGCCCTACGAGTCTAAGCTCAATATATTGTTCAGGGATTACAGGATATGAGCAGATAAAAACAGCCGCATTAACAAACCTTGTTATTGGTAATACTTATTATATACGTGTGCATAACCGCTACGGTGATGCAAGTCCTTCTGTTACCTACAGCATCAGGATGGATGCTAATAATCCCCTTGCAAATGATGACTGTGCGGGTGCGATAAACATAGCTCCCGGAACGAGCAGCTATATGGATTTATATTCTAATATTGGTGCCACCTTATCCATGCCTGCTTGCTCAAGTACTGCGGTTAAGGATATCTGGTTTAAGTTTACCGCCACTGCTACCAGGCACCAGGTAATTTCCAGGTCGATTAACAGCGAACCTTTTATTGCCCAGTTTTTTACAGGCAACTGCGGCAACCTGACTTCTATACTTTGCCGGGATGCACCCAACGGGACGACCGAGCTGGTTAACCTTACACCGGGCACCACTTATTATTACCGGCTTTATTTGAAAAACGGGAGCAGCTCTACCACAAACTTTAATACGTATGTAACTACTCCGGCCCTCCCGCCGAACGACGAACCTGGTGGGGCAATTTCTTTGACTGTTAATGCCAGTTTGAGCACGACCCTCGCTTATGCCACACAATCTTTTCCAGCCTGTTATCCTACTGGGTATGATGCCAAGGATGTTTGGTACAAGTTTGTGGCTACCAGTACCAGCCATAACCTCTCTTTAGCCCCGGTGAGTTTTGATGAACTGATGTTCCAGGTTTATAGTGGCAGCCCTACCAATCTAAGCTCTATATATTGTTCAGGTATTGCAGGATATGAGCAGATAAAAACGGCTGCATTAACCAGCCTTGTTATTGGGAATACCTATTATATCCGTGTGCACAACCGCTATGGGGATGCAAGTCCTTCGGTTACCTACAGCATAAGGGTGGATGCAAATAATCCCCCTGCAAATGATGACTGTGCGGGCGCGATAAACATTGCTCCGGGAACGAGCAGTTATATGGATTTATATTCTAATATTGGCGCGACCTTATCCATGCCTGCTTGCGCAAGTACTGCGATTAAGGATATCTGGTTTAAGTTTACCGCTACTGCTACCAGACACCAGGTTATTTCCAGGTCGATCAACAGTGAACCTTTTATTGCCCAGTTTTTTACAGGCAGCTGCGACAACCTGACTTCTATACTTTGCCGGGATGCTCCCAACGGGACAACCGAACTGGTTAACCTTACACCGGGCACCACTTATTATTATCGGCTTTATTTAAAAAACGGTAGCAGCTCTACCACAAACTTTAATACGTACGTAACCACTCCGGCCCTACCGGCAAACGATGAACCTGTTGGAGCAATTCCTTTGACTGTTAATGCCAGTTTGAGCACTACACTTGCTTATGCCACACAATCTTTTGCAGCCTGTTATCCTACTGGGTATGATGCCAAGGATGTTTGGTACAAGTTTGTGGCTACCAGTACCAGCCATAACCTCTCTTTAACCCCGGTGAGTTTTGATGAACTGATGTTCCAGGTATATAGCGGCAGCCCTACTAATCTAACTTCTATATACTGTTCGGGGATTGCAGGATATGAGCAAATAAAAACAGCGGCATTAACCAAATTGGTTGTAGGCAATACCTATTATATCCGTGTGCACAACCGTTATGGGGATGCAAGTCCTTCGGTTACCTATATTTTGGGATTAATCCATGTTAATGTTCCACCACCAGTCATTTCCTCATTCAGTCCAACAACTGCTGCTGCTGGAACAATGGTAACAATAACAGGAAGTGGTTTAGCTGATGCCGGGCCCATTAGTTTTGGGAATATGGGGCAATCGAATTTTACAATTTTGAATGCGAATTCGATAAGGGTTGTTTTGGGCGATGCTAAATCGGGACGTGTTTCTGTGACAACACCGGTAGGGACTTCTACTTTGGATGGATTTTTATTTGTTCCCGTTCCTGTTATTTCTGCTGAAGGACAGACTACTTTTGCCAGTGGAGGAGCTGTTAAGCTAACGGCAAATACGGGTAAGGGATATTATTATGTATGGTGTAAGAATGGAGTGGAAATTATAGATCAACATACTGAGGTTTATACGGCAAAGGCAACCGGAGCTTATACAGTTTCCATCATTACAAATGGTGTGCGGACAAATTCTAATCCAATATCCGTAACTGCTGTTTTTGTTCTCCCTCCAAATAATTTTAGTGTGCAAGCCGTTGGAGAAACTTGTAAACATAGCGGAAATGGAAGCATCAATATTTCAGCAAATCAGGATCAGCATTATAAGGCCACTGTTATTGGAAATGGGGTAAGCAACCAGATATACAATTTTACAAATCTGCTTAATATTAAAAACCTTTCAGAAGGTATTTACTCTGTTTGTATAACTATTGATGAAGAATTGGAATACAAACAATGTTATGAGGTTGTGGTTACAGCGCCTAAGGATCTTTCAGTATATTCAGTAATTAATGAGGATACCAAAAGCATAAATCTTCAAATGTCTGGTGGAGAAGTATACTCTGTCAATTTAAATGGAACAGTTTATAAAACTTCCCAGGGCTCCCTCAGTTTACCTTTAAAATATGGTAGTAATGAGATCCAGGTGAGCACTGATAAAGCCTGTCAGGGAATTTATAATAAAGCATTCAGCCTTACTGGTCCCTCAGTTTATCCCAATCCATTTGTACAGATTTTAAATGTTTTTGTTCCTGGGAAAAGCGGATTGGTTGAAATCAGGAATCTAAACGGAAAGCTGGTTTATAGCCAGACTATTGGTGTTCAGAATCAGCGTTTAAATATCGATCTAGGGCACATTGCAAGCGGTATGTATGTTGTTAAAATTAAATCTGAAGATTCAGAATCGTTTTATAAAGTAATTAAAAAATGATAAACAGATATTTAGTAATCATTCTCGGTGCTCTTATTTTTGTTGGATGTAAGAAAAAACCGGATCCAGTATTAAACCCTACCAAAACTGTACTTATTTTACCTGCCATGGATGAATTATGTACCAGCGGCACAGTGATTTCAGCGGCGAAAAGTACCGTCAATTTTAACTGGAACGTTGCACAAAATACTGATTCATATGAAATAAGCATTAAAAACTTAATAACTGGACAGGTCATCACTCAGAATACCCTGAAAACCTCAATTGGCATTGAGCTTGATCGAAACACACCTTATTCCTGGACCGTGAAATCGATATCAAGCTCTTCGAACATTACAGAACAGAGTGAAAGTTGGAAATTTTATAATTCAGGTCCCGGTGTGGTATTCTATGCACCTTTTCCTGCGGAGATAATAGCCCCTGTTATGGGCCAGAATGTTAGCATCTCAACGGCAAAGGTAAAACTAGAGTGGAAAGGAAGTGATGTAGATCAGGATATAAAAAGTTACGATGTATATTTCGGTACTTCGGCTCCTGTGTTAATCAAACAGGATGTGGAGGATAGTTTTCTTGGAGATATCAGTATTCTTGCCAATACCCAATATTATTGGAAAATAGTAACAAAGGATCAAAAAGGCAACACTTCTGATTCTGGTGTATACCGATTTAAAACAAACTGATCTAGTTATCAATTGAACATTCAGATTTTAGCATCTCCCAAGAGGTGCTAAAACATATCTCACCCTGCCATACTATCTGTTGTTCTTTTTACGGCAACTTTTCTTACGGCCTGGATGATTGCATTTTTATCGTAACCACATTCTGCCCATAACTCGGCTTGCTCGCCATGCTCAATAAACTGATCGGGTATGCCTAAACGGATTACATTGGCACTATAACCATGATCGGCCATAAATTCTAATACAGCCGAACCTACCCCACCTGATAAGGAACCATCTTCTACAGTGATTACATTTTTGTATTTGGCAAATACTTCATCCAACAATTTTTCATCGAGTGGTTTTACAAAACGTAAATCGTAATGTGCCGGATAGAAACCTTCGCTGTTCAGCTCGGCACGTGCTTCTACAGCAAAATTGCCCACATGACCGATTGTTAATAGCGCTACATCTTCCCCATCGCATATTTTACGGCCCTTGCCAATTTCTAATGCTTTGAAAGGTCTTTTCCAATCAGGCATTACTCCATTACCACGTGGATAACGGATTACAAATGGGCCGATATTATCCTGCTGGGCGGTAAACATGAGGTTACGCAGTTCTTCTTCGTTCATTGGAGAAGAGATTACCAGGTTCGGGATGCAGCGCATGTAGGCAATATCATATGCTCCGTGGTGTGTTGCACCATCTGCGCCAGCCAGACCTGCCCTATCCAAACAAAATACTACGTTGAGTTTTTGGATGGCAACATCATGGATTACCTGATCGTATGCCCTTTGCATGAAACTCGAATAGATATTGCAAAAAGGGACCAAACCTTGTGTAGCCAGGCCAGCCGAAAAAGTTACCGCATGCTGTTCTGCAATGCCTACATCGAATGCACGTTTTGGCATCGCCTTCATCATGATATTTAATGATGAACCTGATGGCATAGCAGGCGTGATACCTACAATTTTATCATTTGCTTCTGCCAGTTCTACCATGGTGTGCCCGAAAACATCCTGATATTTTGGTGGTTGTGGCTTATCTGGAATGCTTTTTTTGATTTCGCCGGTAATCTTATCGAAAAGACCAGGTGAGTGCCATACGGTTTGATCTTTTTCGGCCAGTGCAAAACCTTTCCCTTTTACGGTAACACAATGCAAAAGTTTTGGCCCTGGAATAGCAGATAAATCTTTTATGGTTTGCGCCAAACGTTTAACATCGTGCCCATCGACCGGGCCGAAATACCTAAAGTTTAGGGCTTCGAATAAATTACTTTGTTTGAGTAACGTTCCTTTGATGCTTTTCTCTATTTTTTTAACATACTTGTGCGCATTGGGGCCAAGTTTGGAAAGCCCGGCCAATACATGAGAGATGTCATCACGGAAACGGTTATATGATTTAGAAATGGTAATACTCGTTAAATACTCCTTAAGCGCTCCCACATTCGGATCGATAGACATACAGTTGTCATTCAGAATCACCAGCACATTGCTGTTTTCGATCCCTGCATGGTTTAAACCTTCGAAAGCCAGACCAGCTGTCATAGCCCCATCGCCAATGATCGCAACATGTTGCCTGTCTGTTTCTCCTTTTAACTGTGAAGCGACGGCCATTCCCAATGCTGCAGAGATTGAGGTAGAAGAGTGGCCTACACCAAAGGTATCGTACTCACTTTCCGAAATTTTAGGGAAACCGCTAATACCTTTATATACACGGTTGGTGTGGAACAGATCCCTGCGCCCCGTTAAAATTTTATGTCCGTAGGCCTGATGGCCCACATCCCAGACCAGTTTATCGTAAGGGGTGTTCAGGGCATAGTGTAAGGCCACTGTCAGTTCGACAACACCTAAGCTGGATGCAAAGTGACCTCCGTTAACACTTACTACGTCAATAATATACTGTCGTAATTCCTGGCTTATTTGTTCTAAGTCAGATTCGCTATATTGCTTTAAATCAGCAGGGTAGTTGATTTTAGATAATAGGGGGCCAGCTTTTACTTGCATTCGAAATTTATGGTAAAAAACAAGATACAAAGTAAGGCAAATTTGTTTTAATATAGAAGAGAAAAATAGCGGTTTATTATTGATGGTTAAGCGGTTAGTGTTTAGTGGGTTAGCTTATTGCGATGGGGGATGATGTACATCTTTTTACATTAGGCTTAAATATCCTTCAGACTGAATTTTTTCGCTATGTTTGTGCCTTCACATGCAGGCAGAGAATTTTGAAATCAAACTTCCGGTATTCGAAGGTCCCTTCGATTTGTTGTTGTTCTTTATTGAGCGCGATGAACTCAGCATACAGGACGTGGAGATTGCAAAGATTACCAATGACTTTTTAGCCTATATCCACCAACTCCTGGCCTTAAATGTCGAAGTAGCTAGCGAATTTATTCTCGTTGCTGCTACCCTGATGCGGATTAAATCTAAAATGTTATTGCCAAGGATTGAAGTGGACGAGGCAGGGAATGAAATCAATTCTGAGCAGGACTTGATCGCCCGGCTGATTGCCTATAAGCAATTTAAATCTGCTGCCGAGGAAATGAAGATTTTTGAGCAGGAGCGCCTGAAGCAGGACCACAGGGGAAACATTGCCTACGATCTAACATTGGCCGCTGCCTCCTCTACCCACCAGGATGAACTTTTATCACTCGATCTTTATAAACTTCTGACAGTTTATCACCGCACAATGCAAAAGTATGAGCTGCGAAGTGAAGAGGTTAAGCATACAGTGATTCAATATCCATATACCATCGAACAGCAGAAGCATCTTATTGCCAATTTGCTTGATATTAATAAACAGATCGATTTTGCCCTGGTGCTTAAAAACTCGGAAAATAAGGTGCATTTCGTCTATAATTTCCTGGCCATTTTAGAAATGTTGCAGCAACAGATCGTGGAGATAACCATTGGGAGCGGCTTTAACAACTTTAATGTGAAAGCATTATCTTAATACGGCCAAAATTAAATTTGAATTTCTTACTTTTGCCAAAAAAATACAAACCTAAGATAATGATGACACGCGACAACCAAATTTTTGAACTTATTGATAAGGAGTTAAACCGCCAAGAGCATGGTTTAGAGCTTATTGCATCAGAAAACTTTGTAAGCAAGCAGGTAATGGAAGCTGCCGGATCGGTACTGACCAACAAATATGCCGAAGGTTTACCGGGGAAACGTTACTACGGCGGTTGCCAGGTAGTAGATGTAATTGAGCAGATTGCTATCGATAGGGCAAAAGAATTGTTCGGCGCAGCTTGGGTAAACGTTCAGCCACACTCTGGTGCTCAGGCCAACGCAGCTGTAATGCTTGCTGTTTTACAACCAGGTGATAAGATATTAGGTTTCGATCTTTCACACGGTGGCCACTTAACGCACGGTTCTCCTGTAAACTTTTCAGGTAAATTATACCAGCCATTGTTTTATGGTGTTGAAAAAGAAACCGGACTGATCGATTATAAAAAATTAGAAGAATTAGCTTTAGCCGAAAAACCGAAATTAATCATCTGTGGTGCATCTGCCTATTCACGCGAGTGGGATTATGCTTTTATCCGTTCGGTGGCAGATAAAATCGGCGCACTGGTTTTAGCTGATATTTCTCACCCTGCAGGATTGATCGCAAAAGGATTGTTGGCCAACCCACTTCCGCATTGCCACATTGTAACAACCACAACCCACAAAACCTTGCGCGGCCCACGTGGCGGTATGATCATGATGGGACAGGATTTTGAGAATCCATGGGGATTAAAAACACCTAAAGGCGAAATCCGCCTGATGAGCAACTTGCTTGATATGGCAGTTTTCCCTGGTACACAAGGTGGGCCACTGGAGCATATTATTGCAGCTAAAGCAATCGCTTTCGGCGAGGCGTTAAGCGATGAGTACGGAACTTACATTAAACAGGTTGCTGCCAATGCACAAGCTATGGCGAAAGCATTTGTGGCCAAAGGTTACGGTATTATTTCCGGCGGTACCGATAACCATTTGATGTTGATCGATCTCCGCAATAAAAACATCACGGGTAAAGTTGCTGAAAATGCTTTAGAGAAAGCCGAAATTACCGTTAACAAAAATATGGTTCCTTTTGACGATAAATCGCCGTTTGTGACATCTGGTATCCGTGTAGGTACCGCTGCAATTACAACACGTGGTTTAAAGGAAACAGAAATGGAACAAATTGTTGAGTTGATCGACAGGGTTTTGACCAATCCAGATGATGAGGCTAACCTGAACACCGTAAAAGCTGAGGTAATTAAACTGGTAAGCGCATTCCCACTTTATAAATAAAAAAATTGCCGAGCTTGCTTGGTAAAAATATGATATGGGCAGTCACATTAATTTGTGGCTGCTTTTTTTATTTGCGGTATTGGTGGTGAAATTGTAATATCGATCCCGTTTGTGATACGGAAAGAAAATGTGAACATGTTTAGGCGTGTTTTTTCCCCGCTATCTGTTTAAGTTTTGATTTTTATTATATCCCAATTTCCCCTTGGCAGGCAGCAGGTATATCGGATATAGTTGCTGTGATGTACTTAAAGTGCCCAAAAAGTAAAGGGCCGATATTCTTTAGAAATATCGACCCTTACCATCTAAATTAACGCTCTCAAATATATAAACGAGAATTCTTTCAATTTTGTTTTCAAAAAATAAAAAAAGTTTATTATTTCTCATAACTCCCTAATGTAGAGGGAGAAATTCTGTTATTGTTTTTGAGGTCTTTGTTCAAAAAACTTGGAAAATATGGATCATTACTTAAATCGGCGCCTTTTTTTCTCACTACGCTGTTTGCAGATACCTCGAAATTTTCTACATCTTTATTGATAAAAAGCGGGTCAGTGTTTAAAATATTTCCGTTGTTTCCATAACTGCTTGTCGAGGTTTTGATCAAATTGTTTTGCAGATTAAGCTGTATTGGAGTTGAGGTCTTCTTTTGTATATCCAGCTCGTTGCTTAAGCTGCCCCAAATGATGTTGTTTGTGATATCCAACTGCAATTTATTATAAGCGGTGGCGGATAGGTAGTCTGAAAAGCTTAGCGAGGCTGTTTTACGCGGGAAGTTGAGATTATAGCCGGCAAAAGTATTTTGCTTCAGGTTATAATTTCCTCCACCTACACCATAAATTAAATAATTGCCACAATTATATATTAGATTATTAAAAGCCAATAATTCCGAATGGTAGCCAATATAGGCTGCCACCTGCATGTTTTTTATGGTACTGTTGCTCAATATTAATTTTGGACCGGCATTGGATGATAATGAATCCGAAGTAATGCCTACCGATGCATTTTTGATCAATGCATTCTTGATCAGTCCATTCCCGTTTCTTTTTAAAAAAATTCCTTTCCACTGTCCGGGCTCATCACTGTATAACTTTTCCAACCGATCACTACAGAATATAACCGGTTCTGTGACGGTTCCGTTTACAATGAGATTTCCATCAACGTTTAAAATCCCGTCTTTGTGAAAGTAAACCTTAACGCCGGGTTGGATGGTGAGCGAAACGCCGTTTTTGACCGATAGTGACCCATTGATAATATAAGGTAAAGATTTCGTCCAAGTGGTATTTGTGCTAATGGAAGATTCAGTGATGAATATCGCATTTTGGCCGTAAGCTAAAAGCTGTATAACCTGCCTATTTCCATTTGTGTTTAAAATAATGGAATCCTTGACCAGAAAAGCCAGATTTTGTGCGCTTGGATTAATTGTTACCTTAATAAAGAGATTGATCGAATCCTGACCGTTTATGACCAGATCACTTTTATTTAGTATGTTTTCTCCATTTATATTTAAGCTAAAGGCAGATGTATTTCCGCCTGCTAGCCTAATTTCAGAAACGTTAACCGCCTCGCTGTTGTTGTTAACAAGCTTTAGCCGCTTAGTTGTGGAGCCCATTGAAGTAAAAATGGTATCAAATAACACTTGGCTGTTCGCTATAGTCAGTTTAGCATTTGCGTCCGTGGTTACCCGTTCACTTTTCCTGCATGCTGAGGCGAGCAATAGGATCGATAAGAGTAAACAAATGATTGAACGCATAAATCAAACTTAGAAAAATGTTTGATTACTTGCAACAGTGCGGCCCAGATAGCATATCGATTCTTCTGATTGCATATGCCTTAATATGGGTTTTTCTTTTATATTCTTAAGAAGTATGCTGCTGTGGTTGTCATTTGCGAGCTGGTGGTATTGCTATCATGCACCGTATTGCCTTTGATTTGGATTTACTGATTCATTTATGAATTATGTGTTGTATAATCGGGGAAGAATGTTACCTTTGCAACCCGGTTCGGAAGAACGGAAAGCTGATTAACATCAGCGTATTGAAATAAGGGGGAAGAAGAAAAGAGGAAAGAAAAAATAAAATTTATTTTATTTGGAACTTCGGAAAAGATCCTTACCTTTGCACTCCCAACCGAAAGGAAGGGTAAAAAAGTCGGAACGGCGGATGTCGGAAAGATAAC
>Ga0308165_1001317_pt1 | contig 35572 bp, 33 predicted proteins | sample PhyWR2_FD_201032 | JGI IMG/M metagenome (GOLD analysis project Ga0308165, IMG submission 201032) | Phyllosphere microbial communities from UC Gill Tract Community Farm, Albany, California, United States - DLSLW.R2 | ecosystem: Host-associated > Plants > Phyllosphere > Unclassified | place: USA...
GCCAATTATTACTATTGGAAAACGACACACCAAACGAAGTTATTCTAGCAAACCGCTGTATACCGAACGGTACGTACAGTGGTGTGAGAGGACAGATAGGGAACTAATCCCTATCTTCCTACTCGATCGTTTTTTACCGTGAAGAACGTTTATATTTTACCACGGAGACCATTGAGTTTTACACAGAGTGGCACAGAGGTTTTGATTGGACTATATAATTAAGAAAGTTGTATGGCCGATATATTATGCAGGTAGCTTTGTGGTCTCCGTGTCTTTCTCTGTGCAGCTCTGTGGTAAAATAGTAAACGCTTAGAATTTTTTTTTCATCGCTTTCGCTACTTCTTGATCCAAGGCATCATCACTTTTCTCCAGGTGTGCCACAATACTTTCTTTGTTTTTGGCAGAATGATTCTGACTCATTTTAAAAACATGGTCAATATGGCTTACGGTAACCTCAAAACCGGTAATTGCTTTTAAATGTTTCTGGATGTAAGCCTCATCCATTTTATTAAATGCTGCAGGACTTGTTTCTGGGTTTTCGTATTTATCGGTCAACTCTTTTATGACCTGATAGGTTTCTTCAGGAGACATCAGTTTGATGGTGCCTTTGGCTTGGACAGTCTTATAATTCCATGTAGAGGCAGCCGAAGGCTCTTCGTACACCGACGCACTGATATAAGCGTGAGCGCCCGTAAAAAGAGCCATAACACGAGGATTTTGTTCAAAAGCTTTGTAATGATCGGTTTTGGTCATAATATGGCCAATAATTTTTATCGATTCGCCTTCAACTACGGTTTTAACAGGTACTTGTGTGGCTACAGGAAATTCGCCGTCGAAACCAATTAGGGTTACAAAAGTATTCTTGTGCATAAAGTCCAGAATTTCATCCTGATTATGGGCGGTATAGTGGGGTAATTTGTACATGGAAGTTTGTTTTTTTTTACCACATAGAAAAAGAGATTTCACGGGAAACACGAAGGCTTATTATATTGTACCCGCTGTGTAATGGTGCAACGCTTTGTATTCTTGCGGTTAATAAATGAAAATTAAAACTTAACGCTGATTTCGACTAAATCAGTTCCTTTTTTGGGTAACACCCAATCCGGACCATCCTGAATAAGCCGTTTTGCTTCTGCATCGGCTTTTTTGTTTAGGGATTTGATAACGGCAATGTTTGTTGGCCGCCCGTTCTTTTTAACCTTAAAGCTTAAAATTACAAACTGTTCGGGGCCTTTTGGATTGTAAAGTTTATTGTTGTTTTCTAAGTATTGCAGATAGTTGATAGTAGAAACCGGAATGGGTTTCGTAATACTATCAGCTGATTTTCCATCCAGGTTCTGTTCTGCACGAAGGGTGATCTTTGGTGCAGGAATATTTTCTTTTTTCCGTCCATTAGAGCCTGTAATCAGTGCAATTTCATTTAATGATTTATCTCCGGTTAAGGCGTTTTTAATTGCATTGGGATCTTGTAAGCCTGCTACAGGAACTTCTTTAAAACCGATAGCATTAATCAATAGATCCTTATCTTTAGCATTACTGTCGGCAGCTAAAGAAAAATATCCTTTAGCATCAGTCGCAGTTATGTTTTTAGAACCCGCCAATTTAACAACTGCCCCCTGAATTGGCTTGCCATTGCTTTGATCGACCACATTACCGCTGAATACAATTTTGCTCGAACCAAGCGCTGGCGCAGGTACTGCTGCAAGAACTGGTTCAGTTAGGGCTTCCTGCGTTGCCTTTGCTTTGCCCGCATGGTCATTAAAATTCTCAAATCGTGAGGTTCCTTTACGGTTATAATCAATAACTGCTTTTTGTTCTGCCACTTCTTTTTCAGAAGATTGGATAACCGCTTTTGTTCTTGAATTTTTTGCCAGATCTCCGGTTTTGGCATCAGCAATTGCTTTATCCACTAAAGCCGCCCTTGTAGAATTTTGTACTGCCGTATCTGTTTTAGGCTGGCTTGAGGCAACTGATGTTGTGCTATCCAACTGCACCATCACACCTTTCTCTTTGCGTGCAGCAATTTCTGCATTTCTGCGGTTGGTTTCGCGCATAAAGAACAGAATACTCACTGCTATAAAAGCTACGGTTGCCGTTGCGGCAATGCTTAACCTTTGTGTGGTAATGCCCCAGAGTTTGCGCTTTATCGGTTTTTCAGATACACGATCATAAAGCTGCTTTTGTAAGATGGAAAGCGTTTGTTTGCGTTTTGGCGATTGTTTTAGCCCTTCTAATGCTTCTGCAACAAAAGGATCTTCTAAAGCCTGGCGCTCTACAAAGTGCATAGCCTTAGCATCAAGTTTACCATCAAGGTAATCTTCCAGCACATCAATATCTAACCAATCGTTATTCACTACTGTTTTTCTCTATACAAATCTTTAAATTCCGTTTACCGTTTTGGATGTAACTCTTTACTTTAAGCATATCGTAGCCGGTAATATCGGCCACTTCTTTATAACATTTTTCTTGTAAATAAAATAAATCTACACTTTTTCGCTGTTCTTCTGGCAAAGTTTCCATACACTTTTCCATAATGGTAAGCTGGGTTTCTTTTGTGTTGTCTATATCTAGATGCACAAACTCGCTGTTTTCCACAAAGGTATCAACTATAGAAACGTTATTCTGCTTAGCAGATTTACGCAGTGCCATTAAACAATGGTTACGTGTTAAAACATGGAGCCAGCTTTTAAAATTCTGTACTTCGTGTATTTTGAGTTTTGTTACCAGTTCTTCAAAAATCTGCATTACCGCATCCTTGCTTTGCTCTTCATCTTTAAAATAGTTTAAGCAAACCCCGAAAACCAAGTGCATGTATTTATTGTAAAGCGTACCCAATGCGTCTAAATCGCCAGTGTTTTTATACTCGGCAATTAATTTGGCATCGTCTTGCTGCGTGTTCCCAGCTGTGTTTTTTATAAATCTCAAAAAAATGGTAGCTATTTCGAATTATCTTTCAAGTATAAAAAATATTTCTGAGTGATGTGACATAAACTAATTTTTTAGGATTATTAAACACTAAAATTCTTCTTTCAGTAACATTCTTTTTAAACGGTTTAACATGGTTGCCATTTGCAAAGGATTATATTTGAGCAATAATGAAAAATGGCAGCTGTTTTGCTAAGCATGATTAAACACACAAAATGAAAACAATTAAGATTTTATCAGCATCGGTGGCCATGTTGGTATTGGCTAACCTAAATGTTAGTGCACAGATTAAACTGAGTGATATTTTTAAAAAAGTAACGGAGAAACAGGGCACATCAACAGCTGCAAACGGAACACCTTCAGCTTTGGAAATAGGACAGGGGATTAAAGAAGCACTACAGATCGGGGTTTCTGCCGGTGCAGATAGGCTCTCGGTTAAAGATGGGTTTTTAGGCAACTTAGCCGTTAAAATTTTAATGCCTCCTGAAGCACAGAAAGTTGAAAGAACATTGCGTGGCATTGGTTTAAACAAACTCTGCGATAATGTGATTGTGAGTTTAAACAGGGCTGCCGAGGATGCCGCTACAGAAGCGAAGCCTATTTTTATCTCGGCCATTAAACAGATGACCTTGACTGATGCTACTAATATTCTATTGGGGAACAATAATTCGGCAACCGAATACTTCAAAAGGGCAACCACTTCGCAGTTGATGCAAAAATTTAGCCCCATTGTAACTACGAGTTTAAATAAGGTAAACGCAACAAAATATTATAGTGATTTAACTACACAATATAACCATTTGCCTTTGGTAAAGCCTGTAAATACCAATCTAACAGAATACGTAACCCAGAAAGCAATAGATGGTTTATTTGTTGAAGTTGCTAAAGAGGAATTAAAAATAAGGGGCAATTTAAGCTCAAGAAGTACGACCTTATTGCAAAAAGTATTTGGTTACGCGGATAAGAAAAAGATTTAATCAGTTAGTTGGCTCGTGGAGATACGAACCACGGCAGAGAAAAACTAATTTCCTCGGTCTGTGTCCCCACAGACCGAAATTAGAGTTTACTCATTTTGATTTATGGTTCCCGAATCCTGACAGGAAATCAAATCTATCAAGACAAAGTTTATGTTAAGTAAAATATAGCTCCTGCACGGTTTCCTGAACGACAGAAACAAAAACTATTTGTAAAATTGTACATGATGAAGTTCAACAAAGCGTTCGCCTTGGCATATATTGCCATTTTAGTTGTATTAACAGCTTGCAATAACAATAAATCAGACGATCATGCAAACAAAGCAGTTTTAGATACCATTTCTTTAAGCAATAAAAATTTTGCTTTGGCCTATCAGGATGGTGATAAAATCTTTGCCACGAGTATCGATACGATGAAACAGATTTCATTCGGAGGCGCTACCGATCCTGCAATCTCTCCCGATGGTAATAAACTGGCTTATACGCTTAGCGATTCTGTAGGCAACAGATCAATCTGGATTGCCGATATGGAAAATAAAAGCCAGGGAAAACTACAGGTAAATAGCAAGAACTATTATCAGGCCATGTGGTCGGCAGATGGAGCTTCAATCGCTTTTAATATTTTCAACAAGAAAAATATATGGAAAGTGGGTGTGATCAAAGCCGATAATTCGGATTATATAATGCTCGATAGTGCATCTAAGATAAATGTTTATTCGCCAACATGGAAAAATGAAAAAGAGATTATCGCACAGGATTTGAGTAACCTTTATACTTTCGATCTTACCGGAAAACTAACGGATTCGAAACCAATTGCGGGTTTAATTGGAAAAGATTTTTCGATTGCCAGTAATAACCATTTCTTTTATTCGAAAGATGGATCTAAACTGATTTTTAATGCCGGAAATACCGATGTTTTGGACGGATTAACAGGGCCAAGTGAAGCCGTTTATGTTTTAGAGCTGAGCAGTAAAAAAGTAACGCGAATTTCGCCAAAGGGCATTAATGTACCTTTTGTTTTTGTTACGGCCGATGACCGGATTTTTTATAGCGGCGCTGAAAAGCCATTTACACAGTCCAAAATATATGTTTCTGATTTGAATGGGAATATTAAAACAGTGGTTGATAAAGGAACTCACCCTACCGGAACATTGAAATAATCTGTTTATCATGCGAAGTAATACAAAAATTGTTATTGTAGGAATTGGTGGCGTAGGTGGTTATTTTGGCGGCTTATTGGCTAAAAAATATACCAATAGCAATGAGGTGGAAATTATCTTTGTTGCCCGCGGCGAACACTTAAATGAGATACAAAAAAATGATCTTGCTATAGTTGATGGTAATGAAGGATTCACAGCCAAACCACATTTAGCTACCGATAACTACAGCAAAATAGGTCTGGCCGACTACATCATCATCTGTACAAAAAGTTACGATTTAAAACAGACCATCGAAAAGTTAAAACCACTAATTGGTGATAAAACCATATTACTGCCACTTTTGAACGGCGTAAGTGCCAGTGATGAAATTTTAGCGCTCCTGCCCAATGCAAATGTTTTAAAAGGCTGTGCATTTATCGTTTCGAAGATTAAGTCTCCCGGAGTAATCGAAAATTCTGGGAATGTCCAGAAGTTATCTTTTGGTGTAGATGGTACGCTTAATGATGGGGTTTTATATCTAAAGGAGCTCATGATCAATGCAGATATCGAGGTAACGGTGTCTGATCAAATCTCTACCGCAATCTGGGAGAAGTATATATTTATTTCGCCTTCAGCTACCGCTACATCTTATTTTGATATTCCTATCGGAAAAGTGCTTGACGAAAATATTGATACTGTTTTGAGTTTAATTGAAGAGGTGAAAAAGCTTGCGATTGCGAAAGGAATAACCATCAGCGGAGCAATTTCGGATAAAACATTACATACAATGAGGTCGATGCCTTACGGAGTTACGTCATCGATGCACCGCGATTACCTGAATAAAAAACCTGCAACAGAACTGGAATACTTAACTGGGTACGTGGTCCGCGAAGCGGAAAAATTTGGTATTTCAACACCAACATACCATAAGTTATATGAGGAGTTGCTCAAAAAGGCTCATTAAGGTAAATCGCTAAAAATCAATGGATTTTGCTTGTAACTGCCAATATTATAAAAAAAGTAAAGAAATTTTAAAGTAATATTGAGTTTCATCCGTTTACAGGATTATTAAGCGAAATTTAGTGCCAACAAACGAACCTCAAAATATCATTTCTACAGTTGCCAATTATGGTAAACGCCTATTCAGTTTCATCCGTGGCCGGGTGAATACAGATGAGGATGCGGAAGATATTTTGCAGGATGTTTGGTTTCAGTTGAGCAACCAGCCCGAAGCCGGTGCCATCGAACAGATTAGCGGTTGGCTTTATCGGGTAGCCAGAAATAAGATTACCGATAAATACCGGAAGCAAAAAGAAGAATCGTTAGAAGATTTCACTTTTGAAGGTGAGGATGGTGAAATCAATTTTAAGGAAATTTTACTTGCCGAATCTTTCTCTCCGGAAGAAGAGAGTTTAAAAAAACTTTTTTGGGATCAATTGTTTTTAGCCCTGGAAGAGCTGCCAGAAAATCAGCGTTACGTTTTTGTTCAGAACGAATTAGAAGAACGCACTTTTCAGGAACTGGCCGACGAAACCGGAGAGAATATCAAAACATTAATATCAAGAAAAGGTTATGCGGTAAAACACCTGCGTAACCGCTTACAAAATTTATATCAGGAATTTATTAACTATTAAATTTGCAGACATGATGAATAGAAATTTTAATCGGCGCAAGAAATTTATTTTCTTTTTACCCGTAGCGGTGCTTATAGCGGCGGTATTGGGTTATGTGGTTATGTTTTTATGGAATTGGATTTTACCTGAGGTTGTACATGCAGGCAAACTAAATTACTGGCAGGCACTGGGTTTACTGGTGTTGTGCAGATTGCTTTTTGGAAACTTTAATAAAGGAGGCCATGGTGGGCATAATGGTTTTCGGGAGCGGGCAAGGAGTATGCGTGCCAAATGGGAGACGATGAATGAAGAAGAGCGAGCGAAATTTAAAGAAGAATATAAGCGGAGGTGTGGCGGATGGGGCCACCACCGAAATAAGGAATAATGAAGAGCCTCGAATTTAATTCGGGGCTTTTTTGTTTACGGTAATTGATTCTATTGGTTGGTGGCTCACCGACCGATAGTTTAATCTGTTTTAAAAAGATCCTTCACTTCGACTACGCTCAGTACAAGCTCTCTCAGGATGACATCACGAGGGGAAAATTCCTATAAAATAAAAAAATCAAAATATTTTAAAGTAAAAATAAAGCTGCTGCGTCTTCCTATATAAATAACAGAAATAACCAGACGTGTAATCAATTCATTAATAATGAATTGATTACCGTAAAAAAAAAATAGAAGATGAGAAAAATATTAAAAACTATAGGATTCGGGATTGTACTTGGTGCAGCCGCTTTCTTTATACCGTTTGTATTCAAATTTATATTGGCTGCCATGTTGCTTGGTCTTGTATTAAGAGCATTTGTTTTTAGGAAACGCCATCATTTCCATAACCGCTTTAATGGATTCGAAAATCATTATAATCCAATTGTGCCGATCGATAACCAATGGTACAGGCCAACCGTACAGGGCAATGGTGCAGTGAACAACATTAACATAAATTATTAACCGCCATGAGAACATTAAGAATATTATTAGCCCTTGCTGTAGCAGCAGGAACTTTTTACAGCTTAAACGTGCTGGCTGTTCAGCGTGGTTACCGCGACCGGTTGGATTTTAAAAACAGGCACTACCACGATGATTGCCAGCAAGAGCACTACAGAAATCATAGTTTCAGTCACCACAATAGAAAAATGGATGATAGTGTGATTCAACCTATTGACAGTATACATAAAGTAAGCAGATAGGATTATGTCACAAGTACTTTTTTTAAGCGATCCATCTCAGGCTGATGTTAGCCCGATTTTAGGAATGGCGACTGATCTGATTACCCAAGGGGAAAAGGTAATATTTTTCAGTTCGGATGAGTTTAAAGGTTCTATAGAGGAAATTGGTGCTGATTTTAAAGCCTATAATCACGAACTGAACATTTTTGGTAATAAAGAAATAGCAGGAGAAGAAGAGAAACCCAAATCGGGATTGATCAGCGCGTTGCTTGAGCCTATGAAATTTATCGACGATATTTTGGTGCAGATCAGAGGCTTGAAGTTTGATTACGCGGTTTTTTCTCCATCATACCCTTATCAAAATATCATTACCCAGCTATTGGGTATCCCTAAAACCGAGCAGGCGGTTTACAACTAATTGGCTTAAGCCAGTGAATTAACAGAATAAATAACAATAAAATTTAATACCATGTATAAAGAACATAGATGCCATTCGGGCAAGATGAACAGCCGTTTCGGCTCAGGAGAAGGAAGATTTGGAAGGCACTTCGGTGGGCCTTTTGGTCACCACAAATTTGGAATGTTTAACCAGGGGTTTAGAAAAGTACCTGTAAACATCGAAGAAACAGAAACCAGTTTTATTATCGAACTTTTTGCACCAGCATTAGTTAAAGAACATTTAAAGGTGCTTACCAAAGATGATGTATTAACCATTACTTACCAGCCTAAAGAAGAAACTGAGTCTGAAAAAAAATACAGCCGTAGAGAATACAGCAACGGAAGTTTCGAAAGAGCTTTCGGTTTAAATGGAAAGGTTTTATCAGATCATATTTCAGCACACTACGCTGATGGAATTTTAATGGTTACACTCCCTAAAAACCCTGAAACGAATACACCAGAAAAAGATATTCTGGTAGACTAAGTTTCGTCTATTATAATTTCCAAGCCTCAATTGTTCTATAACAGTTGGGGCTATTTTTTTATCGCTCACCTGGAAACGTTTAGTTATTTGCTTTCAAAATTGTTAAACTGAATCTATATTGAAATGTGGTTTGCTATTAGCGGTATTTTAAGGTACTTTTGCTAAAAGACATAAACACAATAGATTGAATTTTAACGACTTTAATTTTAACCCCGATTTATACGAAGGCTTAATGGCCATGGGGTATAAAAGCGCTACTCCAATACAAGAACAAGCCATCCCAGTAATTCTAGACAATCATGATCTGATTGCCTGTGCCCAAACCGGAACTGGAAAAACCGCTAGCTACCTTTTGCCCGTGATGGATAAAATCAGCAAAGCTGCCGATAGACACAATAATACTCTGATATTGGCTCCAACACGCGAGTTGGCCCAACAAATCGACCTACAGGTAGAGGCACTGGCATATTTTACGAATATCAGTTCTTTGGCGGTATATGGTGGGGGAGATGGTATTGCATACGAGCAACAAAAGCGCTCTATGCGCGATGGGGTAGATATTATTATTGCCACACCAGGCAGGTTAATGGCGCATTTGTCATCCGGTGCATTAAAACTCGAACATCTGCAGCATTTAATTTTAGATGAAGCGGATAGAATGTTGGATATGGGCTTTTATGACGATATTATCCGTATCATCAGCTACCTGCCTAAAAAAAGACAGACACTTTTATTTTCGGCTACAATGGCACCTAAAATAAGAACAATGGCGGGCAAGATTTTACACGAACCAAAACAAATCACCATTTCGATTGCTAAACCTGCGGAAGGAATTGATCAGCAGGCTTACAATATTCATGATCAGCAGAAACAAGCCTTATTAACCGATATTTTTAAAAGCGGGCAATACAAAAGCAGTATTATTTTTGTTTCTACCAAAGAAAAAGTAAAAGCATTATACAAAACTTTTAAGGGATTAGGCATAAAAGCGGAAGCTTTTCACTCTGATTTAGGGCAGAAGGAAAGAGAAGATATTTTATTGGCTTTTAAAAACCGTAGGCTGCCAATTTTGATTGGAACAGATGTTTTGTCGCGTGGGATTGATGTTGAAGGTATCGATTTAGTAATTAACTATGATGTGCCTGGCGATCCTGCCGATTATGTACACCGTATTGGCCGTACTGCTAGGGCTGCTACAAAAGGAACAGCCATTACCTTGGTCAATGGCAGAGATAAGCGGAAGTTTGATAATATTGAAAAGTTAATCGAAAAAGAAGTTCCACGCATGCCTTTACCAGAAAGTATCGCTGTAATGGAAATTACGCATGTTGAAGAAAAAAGACCACAGCATAGTAATAATAATAATGGGAAGAAAAAGGTTTGGCACAAAAAGAAAAAGCCAAAACCTTCTGCATAAATTATTTAAAACGCCATAAGTCTAAATCTTATTGGCGTTTTTCTTTTACATATTATCTTTGCACCACTCGATGGCAAACTTCATTCTTATCGGTTTATGCATTTTGGCAGGAATTCTTTTCAGAAAAAGTAAATCACTACCAAAAGATGCACACAAAGGCATCAATGCCTGGATTATATACGTTGCACTGCCAGCAGTTTCCTTTAAGTATCTTCCTCATATAATTTGGACTAAAGACTTGTTGTTCCCAGCCTTAGCACCTGTATGCATATGGATATTTGGTTGGTTATTTATTACCATCTACAGCCGTATCACAAATATAAGCAAGGCAACGTCTGGTGGGTTAAAGCTTACCAGTTCATTAAGCAACACGTCGTTTGTGGGCTTTCCGCTAATTGTAGCGTATTTTAGCGAAAAGGAGTTGGCTATTGCCATCATCTGTGACCAGGTTACCTTTACGCTTTTATCTACCATCGGTATTATTGTAGCCATCCGTTCGTCGCAAAACCAAAAGTTAAGTCCGAAATTGGTGCTGAAAAAAGTATTGACCTTCCCACCGCTTATTGGTTGCGTTTTGGCCTTAAGCATTCCGCATTTTATTGATGTTTCTGCGCTCGATCCATTGTTTGATAAACTGGCGGGAACAGTTGGCCCATTAGCACTGTTTTCAATCGGTTTGCAGCTAAAATTTGGTGGCTGGTTTGGCGAATTGAAACACATCAGCTTTGCGCTATTGTATAAGTTAATTTTGGCACCTTTAGTGGTGCTACTTGTTGCACTTGTTATAGGTATGAGCGGAACAATTACCAAAATAACCATTTTCGAAATGGCCATGCCAACACTGTTAACAGCTGGCGTGGTGGCCGATCAGTATAATCTTAACTCTAAGCTTTCAAATTTGGTGGTTGGGATCGGGATATTGCTTTCATTTATCACTACAGGTTTATGGTGGCTGGTGCTGACTTATTCTGGACTGGTATAATGTTTATCTTTTTTACCACAGAGACTACAGAGAAATTACACGAAGATCACAGGGACTTATCTGTTTTAACCACAGATAAAAAGGATGGGCACAGATAGGACTTGGTTTAATTATAGAAGTCACCCTGAACGGAGTAGAAGGGTCTTTTCTTTAGGTACTGATTATACTTATTTTGCTCGCATTTCATCATCCATTGTCCGTTACTTTGTGTAAAACTCGGTGAGTTTTGTAGTTAACAAAAAAGCCGCAAAATTTCTTCTGCGGCTCCTGAATAATTTAATTTTAATTACAAAGCTAATTTCTTCGAAATTGCATTTGGGATACCTGCTTTATTTAATAAAATGGCTGTGGTTTTGTATTTAACGTAGTTTTTGGTTACGTATAAATATCCTTTATAATCGTTGCTTGCTCCCCAAGAGTTCTTCACAATATAATATTCTTTACCATTCTGATCTTTAGCTAAACCAACAATATGCATACCGTGATCATCAGTAGTTTGGTAATTGTCGAATGCCAACTGACGGTTTTCCTGAGTAATTTCCATTTCTGGCTGAGGGCCGTTAAACATTTCAGTTTTTTGTTTCATCGTCATATCTGCAAAAGGTGTTTGAGGCACAAAAGCAACACCATTTTTCCAGCTGAAGTTTTTCTCACTCACATCAGTAGCCCATGCAACCGTATAACCACCTTTTAAAGCGTTGTCGATAATATCGGTTAACTCATTTACTTTAACGTTATAAACTTGATCGAACGACCAGTTGTCGGGTACCAATAATGTGAATTTGTTATAGAAGGGATGATCGTTAAATGAAGAAAGTTCTACGTAGTTATCTGCATTTAAACCCACAACTTCCTGGGCAAAAGTTTTTGGTGTATACTTTTTGCCATTGTAAGTGAAATTTTCTGGTACTGTACCCAAATAAGCATCAATTACACCTGTATAAGCCTTTAACCAGTTTGGCGTTAACTCTCCGTTTGAATTTTTTACTACAGCTTCTAAAACACCTTTTTCAATATCGCCTAACTCTGCTGTTTTGTTTATTTTGGTGCCATAGTTTAGGCCTGTATATACCTCTTGTGGCACAGCGCCATATTTTCTGTACATATTGATTACATCATGTAACGCACCACCATCGCCTAGAGAAACAGCGCCATGCATGCGCACATAATTTTTGCCTTTTTCTACGTAAGCATTGCGGGCAGAAAAAAGCTGAGATAAAGTTACCGGCTGTTTACCTGCTTTAATCATTTCTGATTCTAAAAATGAATTGGTAGAATAACTCCAGCAAGTACCGGAAGAACCTTGATTTTGAACCGGTGTATTAGCAAGATTAATCAATTCAGTGAACTTGAAAGAGGCTGCACTGTTTTCGCTTTGGTTGTTTTTTAAAGAATTAACAAGATTGTCTTGACCATAAGTTGCCGATACTGAAAACGACAAAGCCAAACCAATCACACTTAGTTTTGTGTAGTTGATCATTTTTATGAATAATTTAATAATGCGGCGAAATTAAGAATTGTTACCGTTTTTGGTAATTATCAGATGTAATAATGCTGTGAAAGCGTCTAAATTATCAGATTATGAGTTTCGTTTAACATTCAGGCAAACTGATTGGAATATTGGTTGCCAAACCTCCGTCTGATGTTTCTTTGTATTTGGCATTCATATCCAGCGCGGTTTCCCACATGGTATTTACCACTGCATCTAAACTCACTTTTGCTTTATCCGGATTACTCTGTAAGGCCAACTGACTGGCCGTGATAGCCTTAATTGCGCCCATGGTGTTTCTTTCGATACACGGAATCTGTACTAAACCGCCAATGGGATCGCAGGTTAAACCCAAATGATGTTCCATTGCAATTTCTGCAGCCATCAAAACCTGCCTTTGCGAACCACCTAAACACTCAGTAAGCGCTGCCGCCGCCATGGCTGATGAAACACCTATTTCGGCCTGACAGCCACCCATTGCGGCTGAAATTGTTGCTCCTTTTTTAAATATGCTGCCTATTTCTGATGCGCAGGCAATAAACTGGATAATTTTTTCTTCACTATAACCATCGCAAAAGGTGATAAAGTATTGAAGTACTGCCGGTATTACCCCTGCAGCACCATTTGTTGGAGCAGTTACCACTCGACCAAAAGATGCATTTTCTTCATTAACCGCCAAAGCAAAGCAACTTACCCAATCTAAGGTATAATTGAACCCATTGCCCCCTTTTCTAATGGCTTCTAGCCAGGTATCATAGTTTGAATATTCACTTTTGGCAATTAAACGTTTATTTAATGGGAAGGCTCTTCGGGCAACATTTAAACCGCCAGGTAAAAACCCGGTAGTGTGGCAGCCGCGGTAAATGCAATCGCGCATTACGGCGAAGTGTTGTAAAATGCCTTTTTTGGTTTCTGTTTCAGTGCGCCAGGCCAGTTCGTTTTCCATTACGATTTCGCTCACTTTTAAGCCGGTTGATAAACACCAGTGTAAAAGTTCCTTTGCTTTTTCAACAGGGAAAGGTAAATCTACCTGCGCTTTTTTACTGTTGTCTTCACCTTCTTTTACCACAAACCCACCACCAATAGAATAATAAGTTTCAGAAAGTGCGCTGCCATTTTTTAAAAATGCCTGAAAAGTAACGGCATTAGGGTGAAAAGGTAGACTTTCGGCAAAAAGAAAAAGTAAGTCGTTGCTGTAGTCGAAATCGATGATTAAATTACCTGCAAGATTTAATTTTTTGTCTTTTTTTATGCTTTCGAAAGTGGGGGTAACTGCATCCACATCAAAGGTTACTGGATCTGCACCGGTTAAACCAAGTAAGATGGCTACATCAGTTCCATGGCCTACACCTGTTTTAGCAAGTGAACCATATAACAATATTTTTATACCCTCAATTTCGTTAATCAACTTGTTTTGAGTGAGCGAGGCGGTAAATTGTTGTGCTGCACGCCATGGACCTAAGGTATGTGAACTGGATGGGCCAATGCCTATTTTAAAAATATCGAAAACTGAAATCTGTTCCTTGATCATTATGAATATAGTTATACAAAGCTAGGATTGTTTTATGATTTTGGATGAATTAATTTTGACTCATGGTGAAAATATTTTACCTTAGAAATATCTGATATAAACGCCTCATCATGAATTTCAACACCAATTATCAAGAAATCAACTTAGATTATTGCCGCGCCAGTACAGGAAAAAGATTCGCAAATTATATTATCGATACAATTGTGTTTTACATCATTACATTCGGTTTAGGGATAGCGATCGGCATTTTTAAGCCAAGCCTTTTGGCAGATGTGGATGATCTTTCTTTACGGTTAATAATGCTATTGTTTTATGGTATAGTGATGTTTATGACAGAAGGAATGTCCAACGGAAAATCGGTAGGTAAATTAATTACGGGTACAAAAGCTGTAAATGATGATGGCAGTGATATTACTTTTCAAAAAGCGTTTATCCGGAATATTGTAAGAGCCATTCCATTCAATGCATTGAGTGCATTGGGAACCCCCAGTACTCCCTGGCACGATCGCTGGTCGAATACGATTGTTATCGACGAGAAAAAATTGGCTTTGCAGAGCCAAAGGGTTGATTTGTTTGATTCTGTTAAAAATCAAATTCAATAATATCGTCATCTTTAAGCATGCGCTCCACAAATTTCTGATGGTTTTGTGGCGTGCCGGTAGCAATCCAATTTCCAGTGATGATATTATCTACCAATTGATGCTTTCCGCGCTGCGGTTTAAGTTTGCTTTCGCGAAAAACTTCTTCATAGCTCTCTAAATTACCATGGGTATGCTGTTTTTTAACAATACGATATACTCTTTTAGTGAAACGACGGTCGCCGATTTCCTCTAAAAAAGGAAAAATAATCAGCGCCAGTAAAACCACAATGGTAACTCCAATAGCCTGTTCGTAATAGCCAGAGCCTACAGCCATGCCAATAGCGGCAACAATCCAGATAATGCAGGCTGTTGTTAGTCCTTTAACGCGGTTTTCTTCTTTAAAAATTACGCCCGCACCTAAAAACCCGATTCCGGTAACAATGTTTGATGCAATACGATCCTGACTGGTTGGCCCGATTTTTACTGACAGGATGGTAAACAATGTAGCGCCTAAACCAATCATCATCATGGTTTTGAGTCCGGCAGATTTGCTTCTGTATTCGCGCTCTGCTCCAATTATACCACAAAGCAATGTCGCCAATAAAAATTTATTGATTTCACTTTGTGTAATGAAATGGTTTTGGTCTAAGATATCGTTCATCGCCTTGAATTATCAATGGCAAATTAATAAAAATCGTAACATCTTAAGCCATTTGCCCTGCCACCACTCGAACTATTTGGGAAATATTTTTCATAACCCACGCCAATCTCGGATGTTCCGCTTGTATTGGTATAATTAATTTTAGAGGTTGTAGCATCGTGACTGATGCCCAGCCTGAATTTTTCGCCGTTGGTACGTCTGTTGAAAATATCGAATATTACAGAAAAAACAACCGCATCACTTCCGTTCGAATTGCCATCGTTGCGGTACCAAATACCGGCATTTATCCCTGCATATTTATATTGCATGCCTACACTAAATGAGTTTACATTGCCCTGCTTATAAGCTACAATGGATGGGATCAGATAGTTTCCGTCCCGGTCGTACTCGTCGGGTACTAAGGTAAGTTTATAACTTAAATTGGCTGAAATGCGCATGGGTAATTTTGTCTGAAAGCCTGACAGTGATTCATCTGGTCGGTTAAGATGATGTGCTGCAAGCCCCATCATAAATTTTCCATATACCAGATTTGCACCTGCATTGGCATCAAAATAAAACCTGCTATCCACACTTGGCCGCTCGGCACCTGAAACGCTACCTGGAATATAGCCTGTATTAATATCAATCTGATCGCCGAAAACAAGTTTATCCCAGTTTAATTTCTGATTGGTAATGCCGCCCTGTAGACCAAAGGAAAGGGTAAAGTCATCGCCACCGATAATGTAGGAATAACTCAGAGCAATATTGTTTTTTACCAGGTAAGCGGTACCCTCACTACTGCGGTTAAAGATGATCCCAACACCACTGTTCATCTGATGCAGATTCAAATCTCCGGAGGCACTCATGTACGAAAAATCGCTAGCCAAACCAGTCCATTGATTGCGGTATAAGGCATTAAACCTGATATCACCTTCAAATTGACCCGTTAAGGCCGGATTTAAGTAAATCGGCGCATTATAAAACTGCGAAAAAATATGATCCTGCGCAAACATCATCATTGGCAGAACCATTGCAAACAAAACTAATATTATCCTTCTCCTCATCATCTTATTAAATATATTACGCCCGTTTTCCGCGGAGGAGACGAATCATAAGTCATCCCTTTCCAATCGCTGCCATTAATAAATTTTATATCCACTTTCCAATAATAAACACCTTGTGGCTGTTCCTGTCCTTTATAAGTGCCATCCCAACCCTCTAATGGTGCACCATCATCCAATTTGCTTGTCTCCCAGAGTAGCTGTCCCCATTTATTGAAAACAGACATCTGCCACTCTTTTATACCACGGCCTTTTGCTTTAAAAATTTTGATCTCATTCTTCGAGCTTGCGGGTATAAATGAATTTGGAATGTTCAAAAATCCGGGTACGCCAATAATCCGCACCGATTGGAAAGTGCTGGAAGAACAACCTTCTTTATTAAGCACCTTTAGGGTTACATTGTAAGTGCCTTCGTTGGCATAGGTATGTGTTGGATTTTGTAAGGTTGATACCGATCCGTCACCAAAAGTCCATTGCCAACTTGCAGCATTGGGGCTTACATCCTTAAAGCCAAATGTGTAGTTTGGAATAGAAGTTTCGTTACCTGGTGTAACGGTAAATGTAGCTACTGGTGGCGCAACAATATGGATAAAATCGGCAATTGTTGTGCTATTGGTACAGGTTAAGCTATTTGTAGTGGTTAAGGTAACGGCATAGTTGGTGTTCGATCCTGTATAGGTATGCTGTGGCTCAAACTCATTAGAAATTGGAGAGCCGTCACCAAAATCCCAGCTGTAACTAATGGCCCCAACACTTGTATTTTTAAATTTAACAGCAAGATTGGTACAGCCAGTTGTTTTATCTGCACCAAAACTTGCTGTTGGTTGAGCAAATACCGTTACCGTTTCAGTAGTGAAATTTTTGGAACAATCATTTTCAGCGTCCAATTTGATCGTATATTTTCCAGCTTTGGTAAACGTGTAAGGAAAAACCCCAGTGGTATTGGAGGGAAGTTGAATGATTTCGCCAGTATCTTCATTGGTAAAGGTATACGTAAAACGATTGGCACCGCTAGAATTGTTTACGAAATTTACTTTCCATGGGGCACAGCCTTTTTTCTCTGTACCATTCACAACCAGTTCTGCAATTACGTTATTAGGCGATACTACAATGTTGTGGCTTGAGGTACTGGTTCCACAGCTATTTTTTGCGGTCATTGTTACCGTAAAATCTTTAACTACGAGTGTATTGAAGGTATGGCTTACCGTTCTTCTATCCGGATAGGTTTCTGGATTTTTACCATCGCCAAAATCGTAAGTATAGGTGGTGCCCGCACTTTCTGGCGAAGTGTTGCTGAAGTTAACAAGCAGATCTGAACAGCCGATGGTTTTATCTGGAGAAAATACCGAAACAGGTTTTGCATGTACGGTAACGGTTACAGCTTTTATAATCGGAGGACCACATGGAACGGTAGTTTCTAAAGTTACATTGTATATAATGTCTTTACCGCTTGGATCTGCCTGAAAAGTTATTGCTGGTGGTTGGGCCAAATTTGAGGTGGTGCCATTGTCGAAATTCCATTTATAGGTTGCGCCAGCAAGTGGGGTAGTGGTATTGGTGAAAGTTACATTAAGTGGACCACAACCATCGGTCGCACTTGCTGTAAAAGAGGGGGTAATTACAGGAAGCGTACTAAATACTTCACTTTTTTCATCTGTATTACAACCTAAGCTGCTCGTTACAACAAGTTTTATGGTTACGCTTTCGTTGCCGTTTAATATGGTATAACCAGGGAATGTTGGTCCTGTTCCAATTTGTATATTATTGGCAAACCACGTATAAATATTATTTCTGTCTGGATATAAGGTGGCGGCAATGTTGTTCGCATCTAGAATAAAAGGTGCACAGCCAATATTTTTATTATAGGTAATTTCTGCCTTAGCCTGTGGATTAACCGTTATTTTGACCTGATTGCTTAAGTTATTGCTGCAAGCACCACCACTTACAGATCGTCTGTAATAAATAGTTGCAGCAGGGGTTGGTGGATTAAAACTAATGCCGGTTGCGCCCAATACATCTGTCCAGGTGGTTCGATTGCTGCTCGATTGCCATTGATAGGTATAAACACCGCTGCCCCCACTTGGAATGGTGCCCGTTAATGGTGCAGCAGCAGAACCACTACAGATATTTTGATCTGCAGATATACTATTATTGGTTAAGCCTGGTAAAACAGTAACCTGTATCGAATTGCTGATAGAGGTACAAATGGTACTGTTTACCAACCTTCTAAAATAGGTTGATAAGTTTACAACCAGGGTTAAATCTTTATTGGTTGCCGATGGAACATTTGTCCATGTATTTCCATCAGCGCTGCTCTGCCATTGATAAGCAAATGTGCCTGTTCCACCAGTTGGGGTATCACCGATAATGGTAATGCTCTGCCCGGAACAAGTAGGCGCGGTTAAGGGATTAATATTATTGGTAACTGGTGGATAATAGATAACGGTTACCTCATCTACAGATGGAGGGCAGCCATTGAAACCAGAAATTGTCCACCTGAAGGTATACGTCTGGCCAGGAACCAATCCGGTTACGGTTGTGTTGTATAATGTGGGGTCGGTAATGATGATGCCCGTTTGTGTAGAAACCAATGTCCACGAACCCGTATTTGGCGCAGGATTATTTCCATTTAAGGTAATGCCATTTCCGCTACATAAACTTTGATCTGAGCCCGCATTTGCGGCAATTGTACCAGGGTTTACTGTAATTGTAGTTACCGTTGATATGGCTTCTGCACAGCTACCACTTTGTATCACGGCACGGTACCTGGTGGTGATCGCAAGATTGGAGAATACATAAGGATTTGATGTTGAAGTAATGGTAGACCAGGTTAAACCATTATCGATCGATCTTTCCCAACGGATTATACTTCCAATCTGTCCTGTTAAACTAATGTTCCCGCTATTGGCTCCCGCACATACAGCTACATCGCCAGCTGTTGTTCCTCCAATACTCAGGGGATTTACTGTGATCTGAACATCATCGCTGGATGATGAGCAATTGGCATCACTTATCGTCCATCTAAGGTTATAAGTATTCCCCGCCTGCAAACCACTAATTGTAGTGTTATTTTGTGTGTCATCTGCAAAAGTTACCGTTGTAGGTGCAGAAACTATAGCCCATTTACCTGTGCCAACAACAGGAACATTTCCTTTTAAGGTATAAGAGTTGACATTACAGATTGCCTCATCTGCACCCGCATTTGCCAAGGTTACGTTTGGTAAAACAGTAATGGTAATCGTAATAGGAGCACCTGGGCAGCCGTTTGTTGATGTTGGTGTGATGGTATAATTTACAGAACCTGAAGTAGTGCCCGAATTGGTTAAAATATCATTAATCTCTGTACCTGCTGAGGCTACTGTTCTATTGCTGTTACCAGTAATTGCTCCTGTTGCCGTGCTTGTGTAGGTATAGTTGATGTTCGCTAGGTTAGCTGATAATTTGATGGCTGATGAGGTCGCATTGCAAATCGTGTTTGGTGCGGTTGCTGATACGATCGGGTTAGGTTTTACTGTAACAAGTAATGAAAACGGTGTTCCATCGCAACCATCTAAATGAGGTATTATGGTATAAGTAACGCTGGCGTCAGCATTAAGATCTATATTGGAGAGTATATCATTAATATCGCCTGTTCCATTGGCGGTGTAACCAGTAGCTGTTCCTGTGGCCGTCCAGGTATAGGTAACACCCGGTGCCGCAGAAGTTGGTGTATAACCCACACTGTTGCCCGTACAAATGGTTTTAGCTGCCGCACTTGTTAAACTGATGTTGGGTTTTATTTTTAAAATAATATCGTCGTTTATCTGGTTACAAGGTGCTGCCAAGGCCGTTGTTACACTTAATTGTAAAGTAACTATTCCTGTGGCTTTTTCGGCTGCTGTTGGGGTATAAATAGCATTTAAATCGTTTCTGTTTGGTGTAAATGTTCCTTGACCGCCTATCCATGTTTGAGTGGAGGTTGTGCCTATTATTGTTCCGTGGAGTGCAAAACTAGGATCATTAAAACAGATACTTTGATCTGCTCCGGCGTTAACCACAGGAGCTGTACTAAAAGTAAGTATTTGGGTATCTTCGGCGGTGCCGCAATTGTTTTTATGAATAACCTTTATAGTATAGGTATCGTAGCTGTCGAATTTTATAGAAGGATATTTTGAATTTGCAGTTGTACCTCCTGTAAAGCTATATGTGCCAGTTCCGCCAGGGGTAATTGTCCAAGTATAGGTGTCGGCTAAATCCTGGGTTGTGCCTGTAATTACGGTTTTAGTAGGCCCGGTTGTCGTATTGTTAAAATCGTAGGTGGCCAAGTTACAAAGTGTGATATCGGGCGAAAGTGTAGCTATGGGCGTCTGGTTTACTACAACGGTTTGTGGTGCACTGGCAATTACGCCACAAGATGGTGTACTGATATTTAAGGTAATGTTATAAGTGCCTGCATTAGGAAAACTAAATACAGGTTCCTTGCTTGTTGCACTCGTTCCACCTGTAAATCCCACTCCCGGAGAAACTGTCCAAAAATAACTATTAGCAGCGTTGCAGATATTATCCAGAACCGAAAGATCTGTGGCTTTTAATGTTGCTCCCGAACAAATGGTTTTTGATGGCAAACTAAAATCTGGTTTAGGTGGGTCTTGAATGCAGATCGTCATCTGTACCGGATCAGCGTCACATTCTCCAGTAATATTTTTAGAAACTAACCTAACTAAGTGCTCTCCATGCGTTGGAAAATTGTAAACGAAGTTAAACGATTTTGGTTTATCGGCCGCTTTGATCACACCATCAACATACCAATCATAAGTTACATTATTAGGGGTACAGGCTGGTGTATTGGTGTTTGGATTTTCGCCCAAAAGAGAAGTGTTAACAAATGTGATATTGGCGTTGGTACAGCCTGGGTTATTAAAGGTAAATGAGTTTATTGGCTTTACCACAACTTTAGCCGAAGAAGAAACGGGTGTACCCATTGTGCTACAAAAAGCATTCGATACGCGGATGGATACATCAAAAGCATTGTAAATGGTACCTGCGCTTGATGTAGAAACACTGCCGCAAGATGATTTGGTATAGGGGTGTGTTACCTTGCCACCGTTTGCAATAATCTCGCAGAGGGTGTGGGTAGTTGTAGCCTGATCGCCCCATGTAATCGTGTAAATGTCTCCAGGGAAGTTGTTCTGGATACCTGAAACTGAAGTCACATCAACATTAAAGGTAAAGTCGGCCGATGGTAAACATAATACCGTGTTTCCGGTGTTGGCAAAGGCTGTTATTGCTTTGTTGTTGATCAGCAAATAGGCTTTTGTGCCTACAGTGCCATCTGGCATCATCGCTTTGGTATAAATGGTATAATGTACCTGTTGGGCTGTAAAGCTTTGTATTGCTGTAGGAAATGTGATTGAGGTAGGTGTTCCGCCATTCACTTCATCCGTTATAGCTGCTGTAACAGTGCTGTTTGCTGTAGATTCATTTGTGAGTGAAAAAGAATTATTGGCCCTGCTGATACAAGTACCAAAGGTTTCGCTGTTTGTTGCATTTAACAATGTTGAAGTTAATTTTGCCTCAACCGCTGTACCGGCCTTTACTTCAAATGCCGATGAAGCGGCGCTTACAGTTGTCGGGGTAGTCGATTTTACCCTTACTTTATAACCTGTGCCCGGAGTAAGGCCTGCCGGAAGTATACCATTTATGTAAGTGCTGTAAAAAGCGGTATAACTGCCAATAAGCGTTTCGGTACCAAAATTTCCATTTTGGTCAGATAAGTAGAGTTGGAATTGATTACCCTGAGATATACAGGTTGTAGGTACGTTGAATGGTACTGCAATGGTACTACCGGGTGTAAACGGCCCTGGATCTACTGTGCCAATAACAACCTGGGCAGAACTTGTTGACGTACACAATAATGCCCCAAAAAATAGGACAAAAAAAAGCCATTTCCTTTTACAACGAATCTTCATATATCTCTAACACTAGGGAATGATTTTATTGCGTTCTGCAAGCTTAGTGAAACTTGCTATATCCAATCTCAGAAATGAGTATCAGACCTAAGACGCGTCAATAAATATTCGAGTGCAAAGAACGTAATTTTCGCATTACAGATACACAATTTTACACCAACATTAACTAAATGAGTAGGTTATAAAAACGTTAAAGCTTCGTTTCTGATAGTAATAAGGCATAAAAAAACCCTCAAGGTGTATTGCCTTGAGGGGATATTTTTACACGAAATATTTTCGCTGTCAGGACGGTATTACATCATACCACCCATACCGCCGCCGCCCATTGGAGGCATTGGAGCACCACCTTCTTCAGGCTCGTCTGCTAAAACAACTTCTGTAGTTAATAACATTGCCGCAATAGATGCTGCGTTTTCTAATGCTACACGCGAAACTTTGGTTGGATCGATTACACCAGCACCGATTAAGTTTTCGTAAACATCAGTACGTGCATTGTAACCAAAATCAGCTGTTCCTTCTTTAACTTTTTGTACTACGATAGAACCTTCGATACCTGCATTTTCGCAAATTTGACGTAATGGTTCTTCAATAGCACGACGGATGATCTGGATACCAGTGTTTTCATCTTCGTTAGCGCCCTTTAAATCTGCAATAGAAGCTACCGCACGGATGAAAGCAACACCACCACCAGCAACAATACCTTCTTCTACAGCCGCACGGGTTGCATGTAAAGCATCATCAACACGGTCTTTTTTCTCTTTCATTTCAACTTCACTAGCTGCACCAACGTAAAGAACTGCAACACCGCCAGCTAATTTAGCCAAACGCTCTTGTAATTTTTCTTTATCGTAATCAGATGTAGTAGTTTCAATCTGTGATTTAATCTGGCTTACGCGAGATTTAATATCTTCCGAGTTGCCCGCACCGTTGATAACAGTTGTATTATCTTTATCAACAACAACTTTCTCAGCAGAACCTAAATAAGTTAAATCAGCATTTTCTAATTTATAACCTCTTTCTTCTGATACTACAATACCACCAGTTAAGATAGCGATGTCTTCTAACATTGCTTTTCTTCTATCGCCAAAACCTGGAGCTTTAACAGCAACAACTTTCAACGAACCGCGGATTTTGTTTACAACCAAAGTAGCTAAAGCTTCGCCATCTAAATCTTCAGAAATGATTACCAATGGTTTACCAGTTTGTACCGTTTTTTCCAAAACAGGCAACAATTCTTTCATGTTGCTGATTTTTTTATCGTAGATTAAAATGTAAGGATTTTCTAATTCCGCTTCCATTTTATCTGCATTCGTTACAAAATATGGAGATAAATAACCTCTATCGAATTGCATACCTTCTACTGTTTTTACTTCAGTTTCAGTACCTTTTGCTTCTTCAACAGTAATTACACCATCTTTACCAACTTTGCTCATTGCCTCAGCAATTAACGAACCGATTACCTCATCGTTATTAGCCGAGATAGAGGCAACTTGTTTAATTTTATTGTTATCATCACCAACCGCTTGCGATTGTGATTTTAAGTTTTCTACAACAGCAGCAACTGCTTTATCAATACCACGTTTTAAATCCATTGGGTTTGCACCAGCAGCAACGTTTTTAATACCAGTGGTAATAATTGCCTGAGCCAATACAGTTGCAGTAGTAGTACCATCACCAGCAATATCAGCTGTTTTTGAAGCTACTTCTTTAACCATTTGAGCACCCATGTTCTCAACTGCATCTTTTAATTCGATTTCTTTAGCAACAGTAACACCATCTTTAGTGATTGAAGGTGAACCGAATTTTTTATCGATAATTACGTTACGTCCTTTTGGACCTAAAGTTACTTTTACTGCATTTGCAAGAATATCAACACCTCTTTTCAGGGCATCGCGAGCTTCTACGTTATATTTTACTTGTTTTGACATTATTTTTTAAATTTTGAATGATTGTATGGAGAATGATTGAACTTATGTTCTTCTCATTCTGACATTATTATTTTATTTGTTGATTTATGCTAAATGCTCTCATTGAGATTCAGTCACTCAATCCTAAATTATTACCCAACAACGGCGTAAATATCAGTTTCGCGCATAATTAGGTAATCTTTACCTTCGTAAGGGAATTCGGTACCACCGTATTTACCATAAATTACAACATCGCCAACTTTTACACTCGCTTTTTTACCTTCAGAATCTTCTTCAGAAACAGAAACTACAGTTCCTTTAGATGGTTTTTCTTTAGCAGTATCAGGGATATACAAACCCGATGCAGTTTTTTCTTCTGCCGCAGCCGGTTCAACTATTACTCTGTTCGAACTGCCAGCAATTGGTTTAAGGTTTAACGCCATAACTTTTATTATTTTTTATTTTGATTTAAGTTTTTTAACTAAGCATACAATTAACACTTTTTATGCCAAGTGGTTTTGAGGGACAAATTTTCACCAAACTGTCAATCTTTTCACCCTTATTAAGAATGTGGGTGTCAGCATGGCAGTAAGTTTTCAAATTTTGAGCCAAATTTATTGTTAATTACTGGCCTTCATTTCGAAGGGATTGAAACGAAGTAAAGAACCAATAGATGCTGCAAAGCAAAATCTGTTTACCAGATTTGTCCACTCCACTGCGTTTTAGTAGATGATAGCTCATTTTGTTGAAATATTCGATGTTTACAATCCTGTTATATTGTTTTTTCAGTTAAATATTTCCAATATCTTTTAGGTACATGCTGCAAATGTAACTTGGTATTTTTGCGGGCTACAATATTAGCACTTTTAAAATAGTCTTTCCATAGGGTGGCGTATAGCGCCTCGCCTTCGTCCATTAAATTAGGTGCTGGGTTTTGCTTATTCACACCATTAGTGAAACTAATCGTAATTTCTTCAACTGATGATAAATTATAATGTAAGCCATACTTACGTTTTAAGTCGTAAATGACCCATTGTTGATCGGCATAACGGTTTTTAAAGTGATTGGATATTAATGGCAATACATTAAAATCAGGGTCGATGCTGGCATAAAATATATTGTCACCAGTTTTCTGAAAGCGTATAAATGCTTCCATTCTGTGTTTTTCTCTTTCTACACTTTTTGCGTATTTAGATAAGGCAATAACATTGGCATTGCCATAATTGCTTTCCGCACCTGGCTGGTTCTTAAATATATAGATTGCAAACTGAAAAAGGTGATTGTAGGCTTCTGGAATTTCTGATAGATAACTACAATAAAATTTGCGTAACCAATCCTTTTTAAGTTTTTTTTGTAATCCTGCCCAAACACGATCTGCCTTTTCATGATCAGTGGTTACGGTAAAACTTTCTACAAATGCCTCAGGCTGAAAAATGGCCGTAGATTTTAATGTGGCTTTTCCTGGTTTGCGTTCAAACCATTCGAAAACCGAAGTTAAAAGGCCTTGCAGGGATCCATCGAAGATATAGGTCATGGTTGTTTTTTAAGGTATTTTAGCATCGGTCGTCATTACCTCGCAGGCGGGAATCTTAATCCCATTGCATTAGGATTCCCAATAACGTTGGCAATGACGATCATGGTGTTTTAAAACAAGATCATCTGGTTGCTATCCGTTTTTAAATATTTGCTTTGACTTTCCGCTAAAATAAATGCTTTAATCTGCGTTCCCTGATAATCTTTTAACTGATATGGGCTATCCAGACAAATAATAAAATGTTTGGCGCGATTATATGCTACGCCAATTTTTTTTAACTGATCAATCCTGAGTTGTCCAAATTTTCTGGCCTGTACAATTTTTTGAGCAGACATTACCCCGATACCAGGTATGCGAAGGATCATCTTATAATCGGCCTTATTAATGTCGACCGGAAAATGTTGCATATTACGAATGGCCCAGCTTAATTTCGGATCAATGTCTACATCCAGATTTGGGTTGGCATCGTTCAAAATTTCCTGCACTTTAAAGCCGTAAAAACGCATCAACCAGTCGGTTTGATATAGGCGGTTTTCTCTTAATAGTGGTGGTTGCGTACCAAGAATGGGCATCCGCGTATCGTTACTAATGGGTACATAACCAGAATAATAAACCCTTTTTAACGAAAAGTTTTTGTAAAAAGCATTTGCTGTGTACATAATATCCTTGTCGCTTTCGGGTGTGGCGCCAATTACCATCTGTGTGCTTTGTCCTGCAGGTACAAATTTGGGCACATGTTTAATCAGCTTCTTATCTGCCGAGAATTGGGTAATTTGTTGTTGAACAAAAGCCAGCGGTTTAATTACATCATTGTGGTTTTTTTCAGGGGCCAAAAGTTTTAAGCCCGCCTCTGTTGGCATTTCCAAATTAATACTCATCCTGTCGGCATATAAACCTGCTTCTTTAATTAATTCATCACTAGCACCAGGAATGGTTTTTAGATGGATATAGCCATTGAAGTTTTGCTCTAAACGCAGTTTTTTTACTACAAGCAGCAAGCGTTCCATGGTAAAATCGGCATTTTTAAAAATCCCCGAACTTAAGAATAAGCCTTCAATGTAATTGCGGCGATAAAAATTCATTGTCAGTTCCACCACTTCATCCACTGTAAAAGCGGCACGTTTAACATCATTGCTTTTCCGTGAAACGCAGAATAGGCAATCGTAAATACAATGGTTGGTTAACAGAATTTTTAAAAGTGAAACACAACGGCCGTCTTCAGTATATGTATGGCAAATACCCGAAGAATGGCTGTCGCCAAGGCCTTTATTCGTGTTTTTTCTCGTGCCGCCGCTTGATGAACAAGAAACATCATATTTAGCGGCGTCAGCAAGAATATTCAATTTTTCACGGATTCGATCAAACATAGGAGTGGGTATTTACTAACAAATATAGCTTAATAACTAAAAATATTAGCAAATAGGTTTGTTTAATCTATTCCATTTTGGAATAATCGTATTTTAACTAAAATTGCCGGATGGATTCAGTTTTCTGCTCAATGACAATTGATGTGCAATATTATAGCTGTCCTGATAATATTGAAGTTCAGAAAAGAAACGGTCGGCTTCAGTTTCATGGTTTTTAAGTGGACTAAAATTGGCCACAAAATCAGGATTGTTGAATGCAACCTGATAAAAATAACCACCATTATGGTTATCGAACATTTCAGTTACACTGGTTACATGTTCCCATCCACAGAAAAAATCCGTTCTGCGGTATAAAAAAGAAGTACTTTTTAATTTAAAACTGATTCCTTTTTCACTGATCAGCACTTTACTGCGTACGAATATCTGTGTTTTTGTAATCCATAATAAAATTAATGCCATCGAGATAATCGATAACGAAACTAAAATTAAGGTTGAAAGTTCTGAAAGCGATGTGGGTAAACTAAAAAGACAATATAACATTAAGGAAATAAAGAATACAGGAATGCCAACCATAGCGATTAGCAACACGCTGTTTTTGTGGTATTTTAGTTTGTAGGGATGCATGAGAATTAATTTTTATAAAGTTAAGCCCTAATGCATTGCTCTGAAATACTTACTAATAGGTATTTTATAATAGTCTTTTTGGGAGTTATTTGCCTTCCCACTCTTTATAAAAATGATCAAGATAGCGTAGCATAAAATTATGTCTTTCTGCTGCTATTGCCATGCCTGCCTCAGTATTCATTAAATCTTTAAGTAGAAGTAATTTTTCGTAAAAGTGATTGATTGTTGGAGCGGTGGTATTTTTATAACTATCCTTTGTTAAGTGTTCTTCAGGCTTAATAGCTGGATCGTAAAGTACTCTGTTTTTAAAGCCACCGTATGTAAAAGCCCTGGCAATACCAATAGCGCCAATTGCATCTAAACGATCTGCATCCTGAACAATCTGCATCTCTTTTGATGTGAATCCGCCAACATCAAAGCTGTTTTTGAAAGACATATTCTGGATAATAAGTTTAACATGCGCAATAACCTCAGTCGCAACAGCTAGAGATGCTAAGAATGATTCGGCTAAATTTGGCCCTATTTCTTCGTCACCGTTATTAAATTTAGGATCGGCAATGTCGTGTAATAATGCGGCAAAAGCAACCACCTGTTCATCTCCTTTTTCTTGATTATTGATGGTTAAAGCCGTTTTAAAAACACGCTCAATATGAAACCAATCATGTCCGGCTTCAGCATTTGCTAAAGTTTTTTTTACAAAATCAATGGTTTTCTGAATGGTAGCCTGCATCGTCCTAAATTTCTTCCAAAGGTATTGGAATTATTTGCAGGGAAAAAGAAATGATATCAACAGCGTTCGAGTTAATTAACTCGCCGCTGCTGTTCTGTTTTCATCATCAGCAATGATTTTAATTAAATCATTGTGGTTAAGGGTTAATAAATGAGGTACTTCCACCTCTAAAATTGCTGCAATTTGAAATAAACGGTCAATCGTTAACTTACTATAACCAAGTTCAATTTTGCTGTATGCATTTTGAGAGATTTTCAATTTCGCTGCCAGATAATCTTGAGTATAGTCTCTGTATTCTCTAATTTTTCTAATATTCCCGGCAACATTCTTCGTCTTTAAAGCCAATACATCTTCCATAAAAAAGGGATAAATTTTTAAATGTTCTTTCACTATGTACGAAACTTTTTCAGCAATAGATTTTTCACGTATAAATTTCTAGCTTAAAGTGAACATCGCGCGAAAACGGGGAAATGAAATTATTATTATAACAAAGGAACAACCCAAATGTTTAATGTATTCTTTTTTAGTGTTGTTAATCAGGTGCTTAGGTAAAACTTTATAGACGTTCGCTCCGTTCTTATAATAACTTCGCCGCTTAAAATGGTGGGTTTATAAAAGGAGTAGCCGAAAACCTCAAACAGAGTAGGCATTATTAAAATTAGAAAACGTTATGAAACTTCAAGAGTTAAATTTAAACGAAATGAAAGAAATCAACGGTGGTGGTTTATTTGGTGGCAATGATTCATCAAGTTCAGGAGGTCTGTTAGGATCAATCGGAATTGGTAATCTATTATCGTTCTCAAACGAAACCCAAGACGGAGATGAATCGAGTAAAACCTCGTTCTCTTTGGGAAATAACATTGGTGGCAGCTTAGAAGGTTTATTTAAAAGCTTAACCAGCTAGTTTGACTTAAAAACTCAATTTATAAAAAAAGGACTTTTTCGGAGGTCCTTTTTTTGTTACTGCCCGCCTAACGTTTTGCTTGCTAAAATTGTTTTAATTAATTGACAACCAATAAGTTTAATGTATTCTGAAGCGTTGTTTGAAACTCTTGATTTAGGAAATCTATACGTAAAATCTTTGCGTTTGTTAAATAAAGGGAGATGAAAATCGAACTTTAAGGAGATGCCGAAAACCTTGAGAGTAGGCTTATTAAATCTATTTATTATGAAAATGCAAGAATTGAATTTAACAGAAATGAAAGAGATTAATGGTGGTGGTTTATTTGGTAACAACGATTCATCAAATTCTGGTGGTTTATTGGGATCGATTGGAATTGGTAATTTATTATCGTTCCAAACCGCAAGTAAAGATGGCGATGAAGCCAGCGCAAGCTCGTTATCAATCGGTAACAATATCGGTGGCAGCTTAGCAGGCCTGTTTGATAGTTTAAGTAAGTAATAAATAATTAAATTGGAAAAGGAGGATATTTATTTATCCTCCTTTTTCTTGTTCAGATGAAAAAAATTATGGAAAATTTATCAGAAAAAGAGCTCATAACCATAGGGGGTGGTGGTATTTTCGATGGAAATTCGGGAACAATGGGGATATCGCTTACTTCAACAGCAGATAGTTTGTTAAATATCACCTTTACAAGGAGCTATGGAGATTATACAAGTTCAACAACACTTTCGATAGGCAACAATATTGATTTGAACCTTGGTTTTTTAAGCAATAAATAGTAATTGTAAGCTTAAAGATATTGGAAAAGGGCCATTGTTTTGGTCTTTTTTCGTGTCTATTAAAAACCAAATTGCCACAATTGCGTATATATTTTAGATATGGATAGCGACAAGTATATTTTTCCTAAAGAAGTGATTGAAAATACGGCTGAGTACCATTTTCATTCGCATAACTCTTATACTAAAATTATATATCAGGTAATTTTAGCCGTGCTCATTGTTGCCTTTTTGGCCATGTTTCTTATCCGTGTAGATGTAAATGTAAAAAGTACAGGTCTTTTCAGGCCTACTGCCGAACGTAATGAAATTAAACCTTTGGTGGCCGGCCGGATAGATTCGCTGTTTATTAAAGAAAATATGCACGTAAAAGCCGGACAGGTTTTACTCACCATAAAAAAAGAAAACATTGAAAGTCAGGATGAGTTAAACCAGTTTCAGCAAACCGACGTTAAAGATCAGCTTTACGATTTGGGTTTACTGATAAATGCTTACAAAAGAAATGACTGGTCGAAAAAATTACCACTAAAATCTGGCGTATATGGTCAGCAATATAGCTTGTTTATGCAAAGGGTTACTGAAGCAAAGGCACGCTATCAACTGGCTTATAAAAATTACGACCGTTATTCATACCTCTATAAAAGAAAGGCTGTTTCGGCTTTAGAATACGATGAGGTAAAACTTAAAAAAGATAATGTATTCAACGAGCTATCCTTAATTGGAGAGGAGCAGGGCAGTAAATGGCAAACCGAACTTAATCAGTTGAATATACAAAACCAGCAATTAGGCACCCGGGATCGGCAATATGAAGAAGAAAAAGAATTTTATACCATTAAAGCTCCATTAACGGGTACAGTACAACAATTAAAAGGAATTCAGGCTGGAAGTTCTATCTCTGCCAATGAGATTTTGGGTGAAATATCGCCCGATTCTGGTTTAATTGCCGAAACGTATGTGCAGCCTAAAGATATAGGGTTGCTCCACGTAGGCACTAAAGCCAGGTTTCAGATAGATGCCTATAATTATAATGAATGGGGCATGGCTACAGGCAAGGTGGTATCAATCTCGAGCGATGTTTTTATGCAGGATGGTGCGCAGCCTTTTTTTAAAGTGAGGTGTTTACTGGATAAAAATAACCTTAAACTGCGTAACGGCTACATTGGCAAAATTAAAAAAGGCATGACCTTGCAGGCGCGTTTTTTTGTTACCCGTAGAACCTTGTTTCAATTGCTTTATGATAAAGCAGACGATTGGTTGAATCCGAATGTAATTCCTCAAAGTAAAGAAACCCAAGTTACGCGCCTATGAAAACCGTAAACCAGTTTTTTGAATCTTTAAAATCAAAAAAGAAAGCGAAGAAAACCATTATCAAACAGCATGATGTTACGGATTGCGGGGCGGCATGTTTGGCTTCAATCGCGATTCATTATGGTTTGGATCTTCCTATTGCACGTATCAGACAGTATGCCTCAACTGATAAAAAAGGCACTAATGTTTTAGGTTTGATCGAAGCATCGGCAAGATTGGGGTTTTCTGCTAAAGGTGTAAAAGCGAGTTACGATAACCTTTTTACCATTCCGCTGCCTGTTATTGCGCATGTAAATCATAATAATATTGCGCATTATATTGTACTATATAACATTACCGAAGCGTATGTAGAGGTAATGGATCCTGCTTATGGTGAAATGCAAAGGCTGAGCCCGGATGAATTTAGGCAAAAATGGACAGGTGTTTTAATTATGCTCCTGCCAGGTGATGATTTTACAGCAGGTACAGAGCGGATTTCATTAGAGAAAAGGTTCTTGTACTTGTTAATGCCCCATAAATCTGTTTTGATGCAGGTTTTAATTGGTGCAATTTTTTACACAATATTGGGTTTGTCTACCTCCATTTTTCTTCAAAAAATTGTAGATAATGTGTTGCCGGAGGGTAATACAAACCTACTTAATCTGATGGGCACGGTAATGATTATCATTATTTTGGTGCAGATTTTTATCAATTACGCAAAAACCCTGTTAACCATAAAAACAGGTCAACAGATTGATGCACGGTTGATTTTAGGGTATTATAAACACCTTTTGAGGTTGCCACAGCAGTTTTTTGACACCATGCGCGTTGGCGAGATCATTTCGAGAATGAACGACGCGGTAAAAATAAGGGCTTTTATCAATGATGTATTGGTTGGTTTTGCGGTAAATGTTTTTATCCTCATTTTTTCTTTCGCCTTAATGTTTACCTATTATTGGAAACTGGCTTTAATTATGCTTACCGTAGTGCCGCTATATGCTTTGGTTTATTATGTATCTAACCGCTTAAATAAAACCACCCAGCGCCAGTTGATGGAGAAAAGTGCCGAACTGGAAAATCAATTGGTAGAATCGGTACAGTCGGTAAGTACGATCAAACGTTTTGGGCTGGAAAATTTTTCGAACTTAAAAACTGAAATCAGGTTTATCAATTTGCTAAAAACCGTTTATACTTCGGGAACAAATTCACTTTTGGTAGGGAATGCCAGTGGTTTTATTTCGAGTATTTTTGCGGTAATTCTACTTTGGGCAGGTGCAAGTTTTGTACTCCAAAATATGATTACACCGGGCGAACTTTTGTCATTTTATGCCATTATCGGTTATTTTACAGGACCGGTAATCAGTTTAATCGGGATGAATAAGGTGTTTCAGGATGCGCGCATTGCTGCAGATCGACTTTTTGAGATTATGGACCTGGAGCGTGAAAAAACCGAAAATCGAACCGATTTAACGCCCGATATGATAGGAGATATCGAATTTCGGAATGTAAATTTCAGGTACGGCACGAGAGTAACAGTATTTGATGGGTTTAATCTTCATGTACCAAAAGGGAAAATTACAGCTGTTGTTGGGGAGAGCGGATCGGGTAAAACCACGTTGCTTTCGCTTTTGCAGAACATTTATCCGCTCCAATCGGGTAATATTATGGTTGGTGAGTTTGATATCAATTACATTACCAACGAAAGTTTGCGCAAACTTGTGGCCGTAGTGCCTCAGGATGTGCACCTTTTTGCCGGAAACGTAATTGAGAATATAGCCATTGGAGAGATGGAGCCAGATATGAAGAAAATTATCCGCATTTGCGCACAATTAAATATTATGGACTTTATCGAAAGGTTACCCAATGGATTTGATACCTATTTAGGGGAAAATGCCACTAATTTATCGGGTGGGCAGCGCCAGCGACTGGCCATTGCCAGAGCCTTGTACCGCGATCCTGAAATATTGATTTTGGATGAAGCTACTTCTTCGCTCGATTCCTCATCTGAAGAACATATTCATAATGCCATTTCGCACTTACGTGAGCACGGAAAAACAATTATCTTGATAGCGCACCGCTTAAGTACGGTTGTAAATGCCGATAAAATTGTGGTTTTAAAAGAAGGAAAGCTGATTGAGGAAGGAACGCACGAAGAATTGGTAAAACTTGACGGAATGTACACTAGCATGTGGCATAAACAGTTTCCATCAATCACGGCTTCTTTAAAAAAGGGGATAAGAAAAGCTACAGAAAATTTAGATGCCAAGGACTAATATAATCCCCAGTCATCTTCAAATTCATCTTTTTCGAAATATTTTACCCATTCTATAAACAGTAGACGAAATTTTTCAATTTCGTCTAAAACGATGTCTTTATATTCTGGAGTACAGATTTCGAACATATCTGCGGCTCTTACCTGAGTTTCTAACTCGCGACAGTTGGTTCGTATGATAGATGCATTTTCCATTCTTAAAATATACATATCGGCACCTTCTGCCCCAACAATTTTAGGGCAAAGCATTAGTGCATTCTGCATAATTAAGTTCGCGGTCATTTCGGCCATTTCACCTTCCAGTGTTTCGCAAAACAGGGCTGCGTATTTGTAAACGGCCCTTGCCTGGTTGTATAGGCTTTTTGCCCGGGTTACTTTTAACCTAACCTTTTCCGCATCATCACTCGATAGATTTTCTTCATCCTCATCATCTCTGCCAAAGCGGCTAAAATGCTCCCATTCGGGCATATGATCCATGTCATCAAATTCCATATTTTTCAAAATTGTTTACGTTATGGTACGTAAGAGAGTCTAATATATTAATTTTCAATTAAAAAGTCTAGCCTTCAATTAATGGTGTCCTGCGCGAGCCATCATATAATTCGTATTCTAATAGTCGACAATCTAATTTACCATTATAGAATTCAACTTTTTTAGCCGCTTTTAATCCAATTTTCTTTGCCAAATCAGGGTTTCCGGTAAAAATGTAACCAGAATAACCTTTACATTTAGTTTTCATAAAATCGCCCATTCGTTTATAAGTCAACTCTAATTTACTGTGAACACCCAGGCGTTCACCATATTCGGGGTTAAAAACAACCACGCCTTTACCGTCTTCGGGAACGGGCGTTAATTCAAAATCGCATACTTCGAATTCAATTAGGGTATCTACACCTGCAGTTTTCGCATTTCTACGGGTTACCTCAACAGCATCTTCAGAAAGATCGGAAGCTACGATTTTAAGGTCGACATTTTTTATCACCTGATCTTTCAAAATTCTGCGTTCGGCGAAGAAATCTTCCTCATTATAACCCAAAATGTGCATAAAGCCATAATTCATGCGGTATAAACCAGGGGCACGGTTGGTGGCAATCAAGGCAGCCTCAATAGCTAGCGTTCCTGAACCGCACATTGGGTTGATGAATGGCGATTTTTTATCCCAATTGGTTGCTAAAATAACTCCAGCGGCCAGGGCTTCTAACATTGGTGCTTTTCCGGGGATTTTGCGGTAACCATGTTTGGCAAGTGTTTCACCAGACGTATCCATAAAAACATCAGCATCTGCATCTTTCCAGTATAAATGCACTACAGCTTTGTTTGCATCAGAACCAGAGTTTGGGCGAATGCCTTTTTTCTCTTTCATGCGGTCTACAATAGCATCTTTTACTTTTAAGTTGGCAAATAGTGGTGTGGTAATATTTGGGTTATCAACATTTGAGGTTACGGAGAAATAACCTGAAAAATCGATCAGTTCTTCCCACTCAATGGCTTTAATTTCGTTATATAAATCATCAGGCGTTATGGCCTTGAAACTTTTAATTGCATATAAGATCTGACTGGCACAACGCAAGTTCAAATTTAGCTTAATACACTCTGTAAGGGTAATGTTGAGCTCAACACCCGTAGCAAAAGATCTTTCTATGGTGTAACCTAAAGCCGTAACTTCATCTTGTAAATAGGGCGAAAGGCGCTTGTTGCAGGTAATGATTACCTTGCTTTTATTGTGGAAAACTTGCATCATAATATATGCGAAGTTATCAATAAATTTATAGAGATTTGATGT
>Ga0308165_1001318_pt1 | contig 35529 bp, 38 predicted proteins | sample PhyWR2_FD_201032 | JGI IMG/M metagenome (GOLD analysis project Ga0308165, IMG submission 201032) | Phyllosphere microbial communities from UC Gill Tract Community Farm, Albany, California, United States - DLSLW.R2 | ecosystem: Host-associated > Plants > Phyllosphere > Unclassified | place: USA...
AGGTGCCCTGGTTGGGATCGCGGCGGTTGAAGTAGCCCGACAGCAGGCAGCGGCCCGAGTAGGCAATGCACAGCGCGCCGTGCACGAACACCTCGAGTTCCATGTCGGGGCATTCCTGGCGGATCTTCTCGATTTCATCCAGGCTCAGTTCGCGCGACAAGATGATGCGCGCAATGCCCATGCGCTGCCAGAACTTGACGGCCGCGTAGTTGACGGTATTGGCTTGCACCGAGATATGAATCGGCACTTCGGGCCACTTCTCGCGCACCATCATCATCAGGCCGGGGTCGGCCATGATCAGCGCGTCGGGCTTGAAGGCAATCACCGGCTCCATGTCGCGCAGATAGGTGCGCACCTTGTCGTTGTGTGGCAGCAGATTGCTGGTGACAAAGAATTTCTTGCCACGCGCATGGGCTTCGGCAATGCCCTGGCCGATCTGTTCGAGGCGGAACTCGTTGTTGCGCGCGCGCAGCGAGTAGCGGGGCTGGCCCGCGTAGATGGCGTCGGCGCCAAAGTCATAGGCGGCGCGCATCTTGTCGAGCGAGCCGGCAGGCAGCAGAAGTTCAGGGGCTTTGAGAGGCATGGCGCAATTGTCTCCGATTGGGAGAAAACTGGTGGCTGTCATGGCCTGAAACTGCCGGGTATCGGGCAAAGGCGGCCATGGGGCACCGCCTTTTCCCCCCGTTTGTCCTGGGCCTGTCGAAGGATGAACGCCCTGTCCTAAAGAACAAGCACGTGGCTAGTCCCTGGGACGGAAGCCGATGGTCAACGAACTCGGCACCCGCCCATCGGTGTCGCGCGGCAGCGTGTCGGTCTTGTGCAGCGCGCGCACCACGGCCTGGTCCCAGGCGGGGTTGCCGCTGGACTGGGTCACGCGCACGCTGACAATGGTGCCGTCGGGCGAAGTGCGCACCGCGACTTCGGCGCGCGGATTGCCGGCGACATCGTCGGGATAGACGATGTTGGGCTTGACCTTGGCCGCGACCTTGGCGCCGTAGCCGGCCGATGGCCCGCCCGACGACGAGCCATTGCCCTGGCCCTGGTTGGGGCTGCTGCCGCGTTCGGCGCTGCCCTTGGAGTCGTCGGAGCCCGCGCCGGCCAGGCCCTGCATGCGGCGCAGGTTCTCGGCGCGGCGCGCTTCGGCGGCCTTGGCTTCCTTGGCCGCGTCTTCCTTCTTGCGCTTGTCGGCAGCGGCCTTGTCCGCGGCCGCCTTTTCGGCCTTGGCTTTGTCTGCCTTGGCTTTTTCTTCCTTCTCGGCTTTCTCCGCCTTCTCGGCTTTTTCCGCGCGCGCCTTTTCCTCGCGCTCGGCCTTGGCTTTCTCGGCTTTCTCGGCCTTGGCTTTTTCCGCCTTGTCTATTTTTGCCTGCTCGGCCTTGTCGGCTTTTTCCTTTTCCAGGCGTTCCTTCTTCTCTTCAGCCAGCTTTTCACGGCGCTCGCGTGCCTTTTCCTCACGCTCGGCTTTCTCCGCTTTTTCGGCCTTTTCGGCTTTTTCGCGCTCGAGCTTTTGCGCCTCTTCGCGCTTTTTCTTGCGCTCCAGCGCAATCTCGGCTTCGTGGTCGTCGTCCTTTTGCACCACGGGGGGCGGCGGTGGCGGGGGCACGGCGACGGGAGGCGGCGGCGGTGGCGGCTCGGGCTTGACTTCGGGCGCAGGGGCCGGCGTGGGCTCGGGCGTGGGCTCGGGCGTGGGCGCCGGCGGCGCGGCTTCCTGGGGCAGGGCCGACCAGAGCTCGGCTTCGATCGCTGCCTCCTGCATTGCCGGCGGCGTGCGCACCGCCCAGAGCATTGCCGCCACAAGCAGGCCGTGCGCCACGATCGCCAGAAGCCACGCGCGCAGGCGCGGCGGTGGAGGAGGCGGGGCGAAGGGGTCGTGTTCTGGCGGTCGGGACATGGAGGGCAAGTATCTGGGGACGGCCGGGTTTACTGGCTGGATTTGACGTCGAGGGCCACGCGCTTGACGCCTGCGCGCTGCAACTGGCCCATGGTCTGCATGACGGTGTCGTAGCTGAGCGTCTTGTCGGCGGAGATCACGACGGCGCTGTCCTCGGGCTGCTGGGCCTGCCAGGCCTTGGCCGCGGCGCCCAGCTCGTTGAGCCGCACCACCTGCTCGCTGCTGCCGGTCTTGAGGCGGATGGAGCCGTCCTTTTCAATCAGGATGCGCGCCAGGTTTTCGGTCGGCAGGCGCGAGGCCTTGCCCGCGCTGGGCACGTTGATGGCGCCGGGCGTGAGCATGGGCGCGGTCACCATGAAAATGATCAACAGCACCAGCATCACGTCAATGAAGGGCACCATGTTGATTTCGTTGACGGTGCGGCGCTGGCGGCCACCCCGAGAAGACACTGCGGGCATAAAGTAGCTCCTGGAGGCGGCTCAGTGGCCGGACGCGGTGCTGCTTGCCGTCGAGCCCACGTTGCGTTGCAGGATGTTGGAGAACTCTTCGATGAAGGTGTCCAGTTGGTTGGCAACGCGGTCGGTCTGGTGGGCAAAACGGTTGTAGGCGGTCACGGCGGGAATGGCCGCGAACAAGCCCATGGCCGTGGCCACCAGCGCTTCGGCAATGCCGGGCGCGACGGTGGCCAGCGTCACCTGCTCCATGCTGGCAAAGCCGGTGAACGCGTGCATCACGCCCCACACGGTGCCGAACAGGCCGACATAGGGCGAGACCGAGCCGACCGAGCCAAGAAACGGCAGGCCGGCCTCGATCTCGTCCATTTCGCGCTGCAGGCTGGCGCGCATCGCGCGGCGCGTGCCGTCCATCAACGTGGCGACATCGCCGATGCGGCGCTCGCGCAGCTTCTGGTACTCGCGCATGCCGCTGGCAAAAATGCGTTCCATCGGGCCGCCGCGCTTGGCGTTCTGCGCGGCCGAGGCGTAAAGGTCATTGAGGCTGGTGCCCGACCAGAACTCTTGCTCGAACGCGTCGTTGAACGCGCGCACCCGCTTGAGCAGGCTGGACTTGCGGAAAATCGCGGCCCAACTGGCCACCGATGCGACCACCAGGGCCAGCATGACGAGCTGCACGACCCAGCTGGCCTGCAGGACCAGGCTGAATATGGACATGTTTTGGGAATTCATGAAAGTTGTTCCAGAAGGCTGATCGGAATTCGTTGCGGACGCATGCTTGCGCCATCGACCCAGCCGATGCGTATCGAGGCTTCACTGAGCAATTGCGGGCCGTCCGCGGGGGATTGCAGGAAAGCTTGCTGGCGTATTGTCAACGACGCACGGCCGCTCGCTTGTAAGCGCGCGGTAACCAAAAGTTGATCGTCCAGGCGGGCGGGCCGGTGGTAATCGACCTGTGCCTGGGTTACGACAAACATGCCGCCTGTTTGTTCCCGTAATTTTTGTTGCTCCAGCCCCAGCGAACGCAGCCACTCGGTGCGCGCGCGTTCGTAGAACTTGAGGTAGTTGGCGTAGAACACGATGCCGCCGGCATCGGTGTCCTCCCAGTAGATGCGAATGGGGAGCGCGAAATCCATGCGTGGTCAGCCCAGCAGCGCGCGCAGGCGGCGCACGGCCTCCTGCAGCTGGGGCAGGGAGTTGGCGGTGGAAAAGCGCACGTAGTGGGCAGTTTCTGCCGTGCCGAAGTCGCGCCCCGGGGTGATCGCCAGATGGGCGCGCTGCATCAGTGCATAGGCGAAGTCCCAGCTGCCTTCGACGCCCAGCCGGCGCGCGGCTTCGGTGCAGTCGGCCCAGGCGTAGAACGCGCCGTCGGGCATGACCGGTACGCGGAGTCCCAGCTTTTCAAGTTCGGGAATGAAGTAATCGCGGCGCGCCTTGAACTCGGCGCGGCGACGCTCGTACTCGGCAATGCTCTCGGGTTCGAAGCAGGCCAGCGCCGCATGCTGGGAAATGGTGCTGGCGCAGATGAACAGGTTCTGCGCCACGCGCTCCACGGCCGGCACCAGCGCTTCGGGCACGACCATCCAGCCCAGGCGCCAGCCTGTCATGTTGAAGTACTTGCTGAAGCTGTTGATGCTGACCAGGTCTTCACCCAGCGCCAGCGCGGTCTGTGAGTAGGCCGTGTCATAGGACAGGCCCAGGTAGATTTCATCGATGATGGTCAGGCCGTCGCGCGCCCGCACCACGTCATGGATGCGGCGCAGCTCGTCGGGCGCAATCGATGTGCCCGTGGGGTTGGACGGCGAGGCCAGCAGCACGCCGCGGGTCTTCTCGCCCCAGGCCTGTGCCACTTTCTCGGCGCTGAGCTGAAAGCGCTCGGCGGCCGTTGTCGGGATCAGCACCGCCTTGCCATCTGCCGCGCTCACGAAGTGGCGATTGCAGGGGTAGCTCGGGTCGGGCATGAGGATTTCGTCGCCGGAATCAATCAGCGCCAGGCAGGCCAGCTGCAGCGCGGCCGAGGCGCCGGCGGTGACGACAATGCGCCGCGCGGGCACGTCGACGCCAAAGCGCTGCGCATACCACCGGCTGATGCGCTCGCGCAATGCGTCCAGGCCCAGGGCCGGCGTGTACTGGGTCTGGCCCTCGGCGACGGCGCGTGCCGCGGCCTGCTGCACCAGCGGCGGCGCCGTGAAATCGGGCTCGCCGATGTTCAGGAAGATCATCGGCTCGCTGGTATGGGCGACTTCGCGTGCCATGGCTTGCGCCGCCTTGGCCACTTCCATCACATAAAACGGCTCTATGCGCTGGGCGCGTTTCGATACTTGCATCGGCGGGTGCATCCTGCCCGCAGGGCGCGGGCGTTAAAGATCCTATGGGGCCGGGCGCGGGTGCGGCCTGGGGCGCGAGGCCCCCTGCGGCGGCCCGGCGCGCTTCAGTCAGCGGCCTTCTGGCCCTTGTCGGCAGCGACTTCGACGCTGCGCAGGCTGGGAGCGAGGCCGTTGAGCACGGCATTGACGTACTTGTGGCCGTCGGTGCCGCCAAATTCCTTGGCCAGCTCGATGCACTCGTTGAGCACCACGCGCCAGGGCACGTCTGGGCAGTGCTGGAACTCATAGGCGCCAATCCACATCACCGCGTGTTCGATGGGCGAGATCTCGCTGAGCTGGCGGTCCAGCTTGGGCAGGATCAGCGCGTCGAGGTCGGCTTCGGTGGTGATGCAGCCGTGCAGCAGCGCGTCGTAATGCGCGCTGTCGGCCTTGTGAAAGCCCGCCAGGTCACGCGTGAACATGTCGATCGCGGTCGCGTCGTTGCGGCCGACGATGTGCTGGTACAGCGCCTGCAGCGCGAATTCGCGGGCGCGGCTGCGGTTGGATTTGGACGCGGCCTTGCGCGCGCCCGTGGCGGTGTTGCCGGCGCGCTGCTGGCGCGGGGGGCGGCTCGAGGCCGATGGGGATTGTTCTTCGCTCATGTCAGTTCAAGGTGGCGAGCAGTTGGGCCATTTCGACCGCCACGCGGGCTGCATCGCGGCCCTTGTCGGTCTGGCGTGCAATGGCCTGCTCCATGTTTTCGGTGGTGATGATCGCATTGGCGATCGGCAGTTGGTGGTCCAGCGACAGGCGGGTCACACCTGCGCCCGATTCGTTGGCGACCAGCTCGAAGTGGTATGTCTCCCCCCGGATGATGCAGCCCAGCGCCACCAGGGCGTCGTACTGCTCACGTTCGGCCATGGCCTGCAGCGCCACGGGCACTTCGAGGGCGCCGGGCACTTGCACATGGTCGATGTTCTGTTCTTCCACGCCCAGCGCCAGCAGTTCCGCGCGGCAGGCGGCTGCCAGCGCGTTGGTGATGCTTTCGTTGAAGCGGGCCTGAACGATGCCAATGCGCAAGCCTGCGCCGTTGAGTTGCGGGCCTGTGCCCTGTTCTGCGCCAAACATGTATTTATTCCTTGGGGATGTAACCGGTGATCTCGAGGCCGTAGCCGGCCATGCTGGGCATGCGGCGCGGCTGGCCCATCAGGCGCATCTTGAGCACGCCGCATTCGCGCAGGATCTGCGCGCCCACGCCGTAGGTGCGCAGATCCATGCGGCCGCGCTCGGGCGCCTGCGCCGGACGTGCGCTGCCGTCGAACTGCGCCAGCAGCTGCTCGGCGCTTTCGCCGCAGTTGAGCAGCACGGCCACGCCCTGGCCCTGGGCATCGATGTAGCGCAGGCTGCTGTCGAGGCTCCACGAGTGCATTTCACGCTCCACTTCCAGCAGGTCGAGTATCGACAGCGGCTCGTGCACGCGCACCGGCACTTCGTCGTCGGCCTTCCAGTTGCCCTTGACCAGCGCCAGGTGCACCGAGCGGCTGGGCTGGTCGCGGAACACGCGCACCGTGAATTCGCCAAACGGTGTCTGCAGCGGGCGGCTGTCGACGGCTTCAAGCAGCGATTCGGTACGGCTGCGGTAATGGATCAGGTCGGCGATGGTGCCGATCTTCAGGCCATGTTCGGCAGCGAAGATCTGCAGGTCGGGCAGGCGCGCCATCGTGCCGTCGTCCTTCATGATCTCGCAGATCACGGCCGCGGGGCTGCAGCCGGCCATGCCGGCCAGGTCACAGCCGGCTTCGGTATGGCCGGCGCGCATCAGCACGCCGCCAGGCACGGCCTGCAGCGGAAAGATGTGGCCTGGCTGGACCAGGTCGTCGGCCTGGGCGTCGGCGGCAACGGCCGCCTGCACGGTGCGCGCGCGGTCGGCGGCGGAAATGCCCGTGGTCACGCCTTCGGCGGCTTCAATCGAGACGGTGAAGGCCGTCGAATGCTTGGTGCCGTTGCGCGTTGCCATGGGCTGGAGCTTGAGGCGCTCGCAGCGCTCGGGAGTCAGCGTCAGGCAGATCAGCCCGCGGCCGAAGCGCGCCATGAAGTTGATGGCTTCGGGCGTGACGTGGTCGGCGGCCAGCACCAGATCGCCTTCGTTTTCGCGGTCTTCTTCATCGATCAGCACCACCATGCGACCGGCGCGCATGTCGGCAATGATGTCTTCCACCGGGGAGATGGCTACGGGATGCGGGGGGGAGGTCATGTCGGGCTTTCTTGGGATGCCGGTTCAATCGGCCAAGGCAGCGTGCATTCCAGGGGGAACTGTCGCTGGCACCGCAGGCAGTGCCCCCAAAGAACGATCGATGCGGCGTGGCCGCTCCGGGGTCGCTTGCCGGATGGCAGCCAGACCCACAAACGGGCATTTTAATCCACCTGCGCGGCGCGCGCGCCAAGCAGGCCCGGCGAACTCAGCGCGTAGGGTCTTGCAGCACGACGTCGCCCAGCGGATAGGCAACGCAGGGCAGCACGCAGCCTTCGGCTTTCTCATCCTCGCTCAGTCCTGGCCATTCGATCTCGTAGCGCACGCTGCCCGAGACCAATTGGCCCAGGCAGGTGCGGCAGGTGCCGTTGCGGCAGGAACTGGGCCAGTCAAGCGATCCCTGCTCGAGGGAGTGCAGCAGCGGCTGGTCGGCCCAGGCGTCGCACTGCGCGCCGCTGGGCGTGAGTTTGGCGATGAAGAAATCGGGAGTGAAAGGATTGCTCATGCGCGATAGGGCAGGGGAGAAAGGTCCAAGGCAGTGCGGCCACAGCCACCGGCAGGCGGCTGCGACTGCCTCATTTTTGGGCATTGTGGATAAATTCCAGGCAAATCAACAGCTTGCGTTGCTCTTACAGCGATTGCCAAAACTTATCCACATGATTGTCCAGTTTTGTCGGGCATAACTGCAATGGCACCAAGGGTTAACCCTTGTCTGAAGACATGTTGTGCTGCCGCTACCGGCCTTGACGCGTGGATTGCCCGCGTTGCCTGTTTTTTGAGCAAACAGAGTTGCTTCTTTTGAAATCAATGACTTAGGACAATTTAAAGGCGAAAAACGAAAGTTGTGCACATGCTTGTCCAGCAAACCCGGTAACAACTTTGTACGATGCATGACAGAGTGCCTCATTTTTCAGCGCCGGGGGCAAGCAGCCAATCGGCAACCCCATCACAATCTGCGTTTGCGTGCGCGCCTTTGTCCGGGAGACAGGACACGCGCACGTGAATATCTGCAATCGGCTCACGCCCAGGCAGGCATTTCTCTATTATCTCGGCGTCCGGGCTGGGCGTGCTAAGTTCCGGCTCCAACCCAGTTGTATCGGTACCCAAGAATGAATAAATTGCAGGAGCTCTTGCCAGTCCCCACCTCCGAGCGCCTCGCGCAGATCCGCCGCGGCATCGAGAAGGAAGGATTGCGCGCACTGCCTACAGGGGGGCTGGCGCTGACACCGCACCCGAGCGCACTGGGCTCGGCGCTGACGCATCCGAACATCACCACCGACTACAGCGAGTCGCAGATCGAGTTGATCACCGGCGCCCATAAGGGCGTGGATGAATGCCTCGATGAACTGGTCGAAGTCCACCAGCATGTCTATCACAGCCTCAAGCAGGCCGGCAACGAGATGCTGTGGGTGTCGAGCATGCCTTGCGGCCTGCCCACCGACGAGACCATTCCGCTGGCGCGCTACGGCTCGTCGAACGCCGGGCGCTCGAAAAGCGTCTACCGCATGGGCCTGGGCCACCGCTACGGCCGGCGCATGCAGATGATTTCGGGCATCCATTACAACTGGTCGATGCCGGGAGTCGACAGCGACCAGTACTTCGCGTTGATCCGCAATTTTCGCCGCCACGCTTTCGTGTTGCTCTATCTGTTTGGTTCGTCGCCGGCGCTGTGTTCGTGCTTTGTCGAAGGCCGCGAGCACAGCCTGCAGCCGCTGGACGCCAGCGGCCGCACCTTGCACCTGCCGCATGCGACTTCGCTGCGCATGGGCCGGTTGGGCTACCAAAGCGATGCCCAGGCCGCCATCAACGTCAGCTACAACGGCCTTGACGGCTATGCCAAGTCGCTGCACGAGGCGCTGACCCAGCCCTATCCCGCCTACGAGCAGCTGGGCATTCGCAACCCCGGCGGCGACTACAACCAGCTGGGCACCAGCCTGCTGCAGATCGAGAACGAGTTCTACGGCACGATACGTCCCAAGCGCACCGTCAAGAGCGGTGAGCGTCCGCTGCATGCGCTGCGCGAGCGCGGCGTGGAATACGTCGAAGTGCGGCTGATGGATCTCGATCCCTTCGAGCCCGTGGGCATTGCGCAAAGCACCATGCGCATGCTTGACGTGTTTTTGCTGCATTGCCTGCTCAGCGACAGCCCGCCCGACACGCCCGCGGAAATCGCCGAACTCAAGCACAACCAGCATCTGGCCGCCGAGCGTGGGCGCGAGCCCGGCCTGCAGCTGCAGCGCGGTGGCCGCGACGTGCTGCTGCGCGACTGGGCCGACGAGGTGCTGACCGCGTGCGCACCGCTGGCGGCCTCGCTGGACCAGACCCATGGCACGACGGACTACAGCCAGGCGCTGGCCCAGGCCCGGGCACGCGTTGCCCAGCCCGAGACCACGCCCTCTGCCCAGGTGCTGCGCACCATGGTCGAGCAGTACGACAGCAATTTCCTGCATTTCACGCTGGCGCAGTCGGAACTGGCGCGCGAGACGCTGCTGAATCTGCCCTGGACGGCCGAACAGCAGGCCAAGGCCCAGGCCCAGGCGGTCGAATCGATTGCCGCGCAGCGCGAGCGCGAGGCCGCCGACACGCTGCCGTTCGAGGAGTGGCGCCAGCGTTACATGGCGCCTCAGGGTTTGGGATAGCCTGCCAGATGCGATTGCCGGATCAATTGGCTGCGGTCAACGCGGTTTCGGCGTCCTCGATCCAGAACGTCACCGCGTCGTAAAAGCCTTCCCAGACGCAGCCGTTGCAGCCGCGGCCGCAGCAGCTGGTGGGCGGGGTGGGTGCCGGGCGCAGCGTCACGCTGGCCTGATCGGCCAGTGACTGGTAGCGCGCGAATGCCGCGCATGCGGTCTGCAAGGCCGGGCCCATGGCGTCCATCAGCGCTTGTTTTTCTTGCGCTCGGCGGTGTAGGTGGTCTTGGTCTCGAGCATGGCTTCGGCCTGCAGGGTCTTGCGCCGACGCACCAGGCCCTGGATGACAAAGGCCGCGCCCAGCGCCAGCGCGAACCAACCGACGATGTGGCCTTGGCGAAAAAGGTTGCTCAGGTCGCTGGCACGCATGAACAAGGGCGCGAGCAGCACGACCAGGCCGATGATGGCGCAGGTCACGCCCTTGATCAGCAGGTCGTTGTTGGCCTGATGCTGGGCGGGAATGGAGTTTGGTATGGACATGTAGCGACCGGTGCGTAGAAAAAGCAGAACCCGATTATCCTTGCGCCCCTTGTTCGCGACGAATCTTCAGAAAGTATTGCCCCATGGCCATTCAATGGTTTCCCGGTCACATGAATCTCACGCGCAAGGCGATTGCCGAGCGCATCAAAGACATTGACGTGGTCATTGAAGTGCTGGACGCGCGCCTGCCGGGCTCCAGCGCCAACCCGCTGCTGCAGGAGCTCACGGGTCACAAGCCGCGCTTGAAGGTGCTCAACAAGCAGGATGTGGCCGACCCGCAGCGCACCGCGATGTGGCTCGACTGGTACAACGCCCAGCCCGAGACCCGCGCCGTCGCGCTCGACGCCTCCGAGCCCACGCCCACGCGTCGGCTGATCGAAGCCTGCCAGCTGCTGTCGCCCGGGCGTGGCGGCATGGCCAAGCCGATGCGGGTGCTGATCTGCGGCGTGCCCAATGTCGGCAAGTCCACGCTGATCAATTCGATGAGCAACAAGGGCCAGGCCAGGACCGGCGACGAAGCCGGCGTGACCAAGCTCGAGCAGCGCATTGTGCTGGCCGATGACTTCTATCTGTGGGATACGCCGGGCATGCTGTGGCCGCGCATTGCCGTGGAGCAAAGCGGCTACAACCTGGCCGTGAGCGGCGCCGTGGGCCGCAACGCCTATGACGAGGAGCTGGTCGCGCTGGAATTCCTGCGCTATGCGCAGCGCAACTACGCGGCCAACCTGCGCGAGCGCTACAAGCTCACGCAGACCGACGCCAAAATTGCCGAGCTTGCCGACGACGAACTGCTCGAAGCGATTGGCCGCAAGCGCGGCGCGGTGATGACTGGCGGGCGCGTGAATGTGCAAAAGGCCGCCGAGATCGTGATCACCGATTTCCGCATCCACAACCTTGGGCGCATCACGCTGGAAACCCCCGCGGAGTACGAGGAATGGTTCAGCAAGGGCATGGAGCTCGACGCGCTGCGCCAGGCCAAGAAGGACGCACGCGCCAAGCCCAAGAAGACCGGCATCAGGAATCGCAAGCCGGCAGCGCCCTCGGCCTGATCCGCAGCCAGCCGCGTGCGCCAGCCTGTGACGTGGGCGTGTCTTAACCCAGGGGCACCGAGCAAGGGCCGCCCCGCAGCGAGGCTGCCGTCCCTAGCCGGGCGCCCCCCTCCACCGCAGGTTGAGAGGGGGAGGACGCGAAGCGGCTCAGGGGGTGCTCTTATTGCTCAAACCAGCGGCGTGCCAGCAGATCCCAGAAGCGCGGACCGCGGTCCAGGTTCTCGTCGTTGAAGTCGTAGGCCGGGTTGTGCAGGCCCACGCCGGCCTTGCCGTTGGGGCCGTTGCCTATCCAGCCATAGGCGCCGGGAACGACTTCAAGCATGAAGCCGAAGTCCTCGGCCGTGAGCGCCGGCAGGATGTCGCCATCGGTGTTTTCCTCGCCGACGATCTCGCGCATCACGCTGGCCATGAAGCGGGCTTCGTGCGCGTGGTTGGTGGTGTTGGGATAGCCGGGCTTGATGATCACTTCGGCGGTGCACAGATGGGCGGCGGCCACATGTTCGCTGATGCGGTGCAGGCCGTCTATCATCATTTTCTCGGTGCTGGTCTTGAGCGTGCGCACCGTGCCGTAGATCACCGCCTCGTCGGGAATGATGTTCTCCACCGTGCCCGAAGCAATCTGGCCCACGGTCACCACCGCGCTGTCAAGCGGATCGGTGCTGCGCGACACCAGGGTCTGCAGCTGGCCCACGAGGGCGCAGGCGACAGGAATCGGGTCGATGGTGGTGTGGGGCATGGCCGCGTGGCCGCCCTTGCCGCTGATGCGGATCTCGAAGCGCAGCGCCGAGGCCATGATGGGGCCGACACGCACCGCCATCTTGCCCGCGGGCAGCAAAGGCCAGTTGTGCAGCGCAAACACCGCTTCGCAGGGGAACTGCGTGAACAGGCCGTCTTCCATCATGGCGCGCGCGCCGGCCCCGCCTTCTTCACCCGGCTGGAAAATCAAGTGGACCGAGCCGTCGAAGTCGGGTTGCTGGGACAGCAGCGTGGCCGCGCCCAGCAGCATGGTGGTGTGGCCGTCGTGGCCGCAGGCATGCATGCGGCCCGGGTGGGTGCTGATATGGCCGAAGCTGTTGAGTTCCTGCACCGGCAGGGCATCCATGTCGGCACGTATGCCTATGCTGCGGCCCGGGTTCTCGGCGCTGCGACCCTTGCCATGAATGGTCGCGACCACGCCGGTCTGCCCCAGGCCGCGGTGAACCTTCAGGCCCAGAGCCAACAGATAGGCCGCCACCTTGTCGCCCGTGCGGTGCTCTTCGTACTTGAGTTCGGGATGGGCGTGCAAGTCATGGCGAAAGCGAAGCAGCTGGCCAAGATGGGGGGTGATGTCGGGAGTCGTGTGCATACAGAAGGTCGCAGCGCTGCACCGGGCAGGGATGGCCGGTGAATGCGGCAAATCAGAATCAATGGAGCATTATCCGGCGGTGCAGCGCGTCCAGCCCTTTGCTGCGGCAATGGCACAGCGCTCTCGCGGTCTTAAGGCGTGTTTTGTTCCTTGTGTTTTTCGGCATTCTCGTTGGCCGCGGCGCGCACCGCGGGAGCGAGCAGCGGCACCAGGCTCAGCACGCCAAAAGCCAGCGCGGTGCTGAGCACGGCCGTAACTTCCTTGCCGATGCCGGCGCCGGCGCCAATGGCTGCCGTGAGCCAGATGCCGGCGGCGGTGGTCAGCCCCTTGACCTGATCGACGTCCTCGCCGTTGCGATCGGTCTTGAGAATCGTGCCCGCGCCCAGAAAGCCCACTCCCGCGATCAGGCCCTGGAGTACCCGGCTCAGATCGGCGGCATTGCCGCCCGCCTGCTGCGCGACCATCACGATCAGCGCTGCGCCCATGGACACCAGCATGTGGGTGCGTATGCCGGCCGCCTTGCCATGGACTTCGCGCTGCCAGCCCAGCAGACCGCCAAGCAGCGCGGCAAGCCCCAGGCGCAGCACGACGCGCGTGAGCTGCTCGATATCGTTTACATCCGCGAACTCGGAGGCGATTGTCCGCCCGACCACATTCCACCAGTTGTCCATCAAATTGTCCTTGAGGGCGGGTCGCGCGACAGACGCGGCCATCGATGCCCCAAGCTTGAATGTGCGTCACAACGCTGACGCGCCGCGGCAGCGCAGGCCGGCATTGCGTGTGCGCGCAGGCCTACGCATGGCGGGGGCGCATTTCGCTGCATTTGCCTATAGCCAAGACGCGGACCTTGTGGTTTAGTGGGGGCTATTGTTGCCGAGGAGATGACCATGACCCCGTTTTCTCTAGATTCCAGCATGACCTCCATGGGAGGTGTTTTCTACCCCACCGGCCATGTGTTTGCAATGGTGCCCAGCGACGATGTGGCCCATGCCGCGTCCGAGGCATTGCATGCGCTGGGCTATGGCGGCGCGGTGCGCCATGCGACGCCAGAATCCATACTGACCGATATCGTTCCCACGCTGGGCCTGGAGGAAAGCGAGCTGCAGTCCGCGGGCCTGGAAGGGGAAATCGTGCAGCGCATAGGCGCGCTGGCGCACCAGGGCCACCACGGCCTGCTGGTGGCGCTGGGCCATGATGACGCGCATGAGGTGGCCGAGGTGCTCAATGCCTATGGCGCGACCGCCGCCTTCCACTATCGCGAACTGGTGATCGACGAACTGGTGACTGACCAGGACGATGACGACTATCCCGAAGAAGAAGACGGCGACGATTGAAGCGTGCGCTGACGCCGGTTATTGCCCAGCAGCCAAATGCCATACGCGCGACAATCGGCGCCCATATGAAAACCATTTTGCCCCTGCAGCTGCTGGTCGGTCCGGCCAAGAACGACCCCCGTCCCCTGATCCTCTACCACGGACGCCGTTGCCCCGACGGCTACGGCGCGGCGCTTGCCGCCTGGCTGTTTTATGAAGGCCAGGCCGAATTCCGCGGTCTCGACCACGGCGAGATCAACAGTGCCGACGAGCTGGGCGACCTCGCCGGGCGTGCGGTCTACGTGCTCGACTTCGCTTTCGGCCCCGAACTGCTTGCCGAGATCGAGTCGCGTGTGGCCAAGCTGGTGCTGCTGGACCACCACAAGAGCGCGGCAGAAAAGCTGCACGGCTATTCCTGCCGCTGCGGCGTGGTGCATTTCGACATGCACAAATCGGGCGCGCGCCTGGCCTGGGAGTTCTTCCACGCAGACAAGCCCGTGCCGGCGCTGATACGCTGCATCGAGGACCGCGATATCTGGACATGGCAGTATCCCGAGAGCCCGGCGTTCCTGGCGGCACTCGACATGGAGCCGCGCACTTTCGAGCGCTGGGCCGAGATTGCAGCGTTCACTGCCGAACAGGAAGTCGCCTTCATGGCGCGCGGCGACGCCATGGACGAGAAGTTTCAGAAGCTCTGCGCCGACATTGCCGAAGGCGCGCAGCCACTGGTGTTCAACGGTGTGGCCGGCCTGATGGTCAATGCCCCGGGCATGTTCCACAGCCAGGTAGGCGACTTGCTGGCCAAGCAAAGCGGCAGCTTTGCACTGATGTGGAATGCCAGCACCAGCGGCGTCAAGGTCGGTCTGCGTTCGCGCTCCGAATTCAACTGCATTCCCATGGCCGAATCCATGGGCGGCGGTGGCCATGCCCAGGCCTGTGGCTTCAAGATGCCTGTGGCGCGTCTGGGCGAACTGCTCAGCGGCGCGTTTGTGGCCCAGCCTGAGCCTGTCGAGCTGCACCCGCAAGCGGCGCAGTAAGTCGCAGGGGGGCAGGCGCGCTCGCCCTGTCCCGTTGGTCCTGAGGCCGCGTTTAAGGATCAATGGCCGGCCTCAAGTTTGAATCGTGCCCTGAAATGCCCTTCGACGTGGCTCAGGGCGAACGGTGGTGAGGCACTAGAAGCGGTGTTTTTCGGAGTGAGCCTGCCTGTGCGGCGCGCTCGAAGCATGAATGACCAGTTCATTGCGGCTAGCAATACTCCCAGCCCGGCAGCCCCATCAAGGCCTGCCAATCCCGCACTTCGGCAACATGCTCGCCCAGCGCGGGCCAGTCCGCCTGCAAGTGCAGCATCTCCCCGCTGACCGGGTGCGGCAGACTCAGCGACTGCGCATGCAGCCATAGCCGCTGCTGGCCCAGGCGCTCGGCCCACCAGCGGTTGAGCGGTCCCTTGCCATGCGTGGCGTCGCCGATGATGGGATGCGCCACATGCTTGAGGTGGCGGCGTATCTGGTGGCGCCGGCCCGTCAGCGGCAGGGCCTCGACCAGCGACAGCCGCGTGCCCGCGTGGCGCGCGTCATAGGCTTCGGGCCAGTTCAGCCGGGCCAGGCAGCGCAGCGTGGTCTGCGCCGACTGCACGGGCGCGTCATCTGGTGCGTCATCGGGCTTGAGCGCATGGTCGACTTCCACTTTGCCGGGCAGCCAGCCGCGCACCAGCGCCAGGTAGCGCTTGTGCGTCTGCTGGTTTTCAAACGCCTGGCCCAGCGCGCGCGCGGCATCGGCATGCAGCGCCATCACCAGCACGCCGCAGGTGCCCTTGTCGAGCCGGTGCACGGGAAACACGCGCTGGCCTATCTGGTCGCGCAGCGTCTGCATGACGAAACGCGTTTCGTGCGCATCAAGGCCGGTGCGGTGCACCAGCCAGCCCGCGGGCTTGTAGACCGCGATCAGGTGTTCGTCGCGCCAGAGCACATGCAGGGCGGGGGCGGGGGCTGTGGGCGGCAGATCGGGCAAGGCGCGGGTCCTGAGAAAAATGGCGGGGCGGGCCCGCACTGTAAGCCAGCGCGAGCCGGATGGCGATTTGCACCATTGCGGTGCATGCACGCCCGGGTCACAATCCAGGGTTTTCCCGGAATCGGGATTGTCGCGGTGACCCGCATAGGAAAGAGTGGAATGCTCAAAGGCATTGTCGCGTCGGTGCTTGCATCGATGCTGTTCGGCGCGATTTATTCGTTTTCCCCCTGGTTGGCGCCGCTCGATGGCGAACAGATCTTTGGCTGGCGCGTGCTGCTGACGCTGCCGTTCACCAGCGTGATGCTGCTGGCGCTGGGCGAAACCGCGCAGCTCGCCGGTGTCTGGCAGCGGGTGCGCGCGCGTCCGGCGCTGGCGCTACTGCTCATGGCCAGCGCCGCCATGCTGGGCGTGCAGCTGTGGCTGTTCATGTGGGCGCCGCTGCACGGCCGGGCCTTGCCGGTGTCGCTGGGCTATTTCCTGCTGCCGTTGACCATGGTGCTGGTCGGGCGCGTGGTCTATGGCGAGCGGCTGTCGCGCGCGCAGTCGATGGCGACGCTGCTGGCGGCGCTGGGCGTGGCGCACGAGCTGTGGCTGGCGGGCGGCATGTCGTGGGAGACCTGGCTGGTGGCGCTGGGCTATCCGCTGTACTTCGCGCTGCGCCGGCGTCTGGACATTCCGGGAATTGTCGGCCACTGGCTGGACATGGTCCTGCTGGTGCCGGCCGCGCTGTGGTTCATGGGCCGCGCGCCGTCGAGCTGGGCGCTGCTGCCCGAGCATCCCGCGCTGTGGGCGCTGCTGCCGCTGCTGGGCGTGGTCAGCGCCGTGGCGCTGGCGCTTTACATGGCCGCCAGCCGCTGGCTGCCGCTGGGTCTGTTCGGGCTGCTGTCCTATGTCGAGCCCGTGCTGCTGGTGCTGGTGGCGCTGCTGCTGGGCGAGAGCCTGCAGCCCGGCCAGTGGCCGACCTATGCGCTGGTGTTTGCCGCAATTGCCGTGCTGCTGGCCGAAGGCGTGGTGCAGCTGCTGCGCCAGCGCCAGCGTTGATCCCTCAGGCCTGCGGCTCGGGCGCGCCCGAGATACGCGCCGCGTCCTCGAGCCGGTCCACGTCGCGCAGCGGCTTGAACCAGGCCATCCAGCCGCCGACCACGGCCAGCGTGCACAGGCTGCCGGCAATGGCCGCGGGAACGGCGCCCAGCAGGGCCGCGCTGCTGCCCGCGCGGAACTCGCCCAGCTCATTGGACGAGCCTATGAACAGCATGTTGACCGCGTTCACGCGCCCGCGCATGGTGTCGGGCGTGGAGAACTGCACCAGCGCCGAGCGGATGTAGACACTGACCATGTCGGCCGCGCCGGCCAGCATCAGCGCCGCGATCGACAGCCAGAACCAGCTTGACAGCGCGAACACCAGGTTGGCCAGGCCAAACACCGCGACGGCCGCAAACATCACGCGGCCGACATGGCGGCGTATGGGGCGGGCGCTGAGCCACAGCCCGGTTGCGACTTCGCCTATCGCCATGGCGCTGCGCAGCATGCCCAGGCCTTCGGGGCCGACCTTGAGCACCTCGTGCGCGTAGATGGGCAGCAGCGCGATCACGCCGCCCAGCAGCACCGCGAACAGGTCCAGCGAAATCGTGCCCAGGATGATGGGGCGGCTGCGGATGAACTGTATGCCGTCGCCAAAACGCTGCCACATGCGTCCGACCAGCGCGGTGCGCGGCGCGGCATGGAGCACCGGAACGCGCGCGAGCATCAGTACCGCCAGCACCAGCGCGACCATGGCGCAGCCATAGGTGAGTTCGCCGCCGCCCAGCGCGTAGAGCACGCCGCCGAGCACCGGCGCGGCAATCGACGCGGTGCGCATCAGCATGCTGTTGGTCGCCAGCGCCTGGGCCAGGTGCTCGCGCGCGACGATCTGCGGCAGCAGGCTTTGCATCGCCGGCCCGGTGAAGGCGCGGCTGCAGCCGAACAGCACCAGCACCGCATAGATCCAGTAGACATGGGTGGTGTGCTGGGCGGACAGCCAGAACAGCAGCCCGGCGCACAGCGCAGCCACGCTCCAGCTCGCGCCCAGGATGCGCTTGCGACTCATGCGGTCGCTCAGGTCGCCCGCGGGTATCAGGAGCAGCAGCATCGGCAGGAACTGCGCCAGGCCGACATAGGCCAGCGACAACGGGTCGCGCGTCAGGTCATAGACCTGCCAGGCCACGACAACCGCCTGCATCTGCTGGGCAAACACTCCCAGCAGGCGCGCGGTGAGAAAAGAAAGAAAGCCGGGTTGGCGCAGGGCGCCAGAAGCAGAAAGAGAGAAGGGAGAAGCCAAAGCGCGGACCTGTCTGGAAAGGGGCGGGGGCCAAGGCGGCCCCGGCACGCGCCGAGATTGTGCGCCAAAGGCGCTGCGGCTGCTGAGCGTCGCAGGACGGGCGCGCGCTTCAGGGCAATGGCTGCAATTCGGCTGACTCTGGAATGGGCGCTATTCCCACATTTTTTCTGCAGTTTTGCATCCAACAATCTCCATCAGTGCCTGCCCAGTGAGTGGTTATTCAACCTGCAAAGGAACCGCGCCATGTCGTTGCTCAACACCAGCTCTCTCCTGGGACGCGAGGCCATCATCGACTTCCCGGACAGCCAGGCCGTAGTGCATTACTCCCCGCAGGGAGTGCTGTTCTGGAAAGTCACGGACGGCAGGGGCAGCACGTCCGAAGGGCGCGAGCGCCTGAGCTATCTGCAGCTCAGCGATACCCTGCACTTTCTCAACTGGATAGAGAAAAGCGGCTTCACCGTGAGCCAGGTGGTCGACACCGCCCGGGGCACGGTCAAGGCTTTTTGGTCCTATACCGATGAGAAGACCAACGGAGCGCAGCGCGCTTCGATGTTCGTCGACGGCCGGTTCCGCTTCCGCTGAGCGCGCGCCCCCGCGAGGGCCCGCGCGCTGGGTGGCGGTCAGCGAACGATTTCCGACTCCACCGTCATGTCCAGCACATCGGCGTGGGACGGCGCGTCGGCCGGCGGGTTGGCCACGGGGTAGCGCTGTATGCGCAGCACGTTGCGCACGCCGGGCTGGTGCGTATATCCCTGGATCTCGCCATACCAGTTCTCCCAGGGGCCGACCTTGGTCTTCAGGCCCTGGTCGTCGTATTCGATCCTGCGCACCTGCAGGCACTGGTAGTTGGGAATCAGCGGATGGCTGCAGGCGACACGCTGCGCAGCGACTTCAATGAACATGCGCTCGCCCACGCTGCCGTAACGGGTGGCGTTGGTGGGCGCGCCTTCCAGCACCCATTGGCCGCCATCCGCGAAGACCAGCGTCAGCACCGGTGTGGCGCCACCCTGGGCGGCGGGCATGGCAATGCGCCATTGGCTGGCTTGCGGCAGCCGCTGGCCCACCTGTTGCTCGAGCACCATGGCTGCGGAATCGGGGCAGGCCATCAGCGTGCCGCGCACCGGCCCGATGTGCAGCGTGTTGCCCTGCAGGCTGTAGCTCGCTCCCAGCGCATTGCACAGGCGGCCGACGGACACCTGGTTCTGGGCGAAGTTCAGCAGCACCGTGCGTGCGGCCGCTGGCGCCTGGGCCGCGGACGCGGCCGGCGCCGGCGGCAGGGTCCAGCCGGCCTGCGGGCGCCCCTGGCTGTCGCGCACTTCGCGCAGCTGCCAGTGGTAGGCCTCCAGCGTGGCTGCATCCGCGCCCGTTTCGGTGGTGACGGTCTGCGAAGTCGCACAGGCCGCAAGGCCGGCCGACAAGGCCAAGATGCCGAAAAATCGCATGGAGTTTCCTTTCAATGCCAGCCCAAGCGGCTGAAAAATGCAACAGTTGCAAGCATGCCAGCCATGCCCGCATGGCTGCGTAGTTGGGGTCAGGCGGCCTTTGTGGGACAACAGCGCCTGGTCCTGTGCAGGTCCGCGCCGTGTTGCGGCGGGTCCCGGGAGAGGGCTTGCTGAGGCGACTAGCAGTGCTTGATTTGTTACCCGTGGCGACGCTCCGACAAGGCAAGTGTGCTATAAAATTTGATAGCATTTTTGCAGGCGGCAGCCGTCGCTTGTAACCGATTGAACAAGGAGCACCTGGTGGTGAAGCAGACACGGATGGACGGATGGCGGCGCAGCCTCTGGCCGCTGGCTTGGCTTGCGCTGGCCGGTGCGCTCACGGCCTGCGCCAGCGAGCCGATGAAGCGTGTGCGGTCGCAGGAGGATTTTTCCTCGACGGCCACCTATTCGCGGCTGTTCGATGCCACGCCCGCCCAGACCTGCGAGGCGGCTCGCCGCGCGCTGCTGAGCCAGGGTTACATGATCAACAACGCGCGCACCGACCTGGTCGAGGGGCAGAAAAGCTTCCAGCCCGAGCCCGAAGTGCACCTGCAGATGCTGATCCGTGTGGTCTGCGTGCCCGAAAGCGCCGACCACGGCATCAGCCTGGGATTCGTGACCGCGCTGCAGGACCGCTATGCGCTGAAGAAAAGCGCCAACTCCGCCAGTTTGGGGGTGGGCGCCCTGGGTTCGGTATCGCTGCCGTTTGCGGCCAGCAACGATTCCATGATCAAGGTCGGCAGCGAGACGATTGCGGTGGATTCCTTCTACGAGAACTTCTTCGATCTCGTCAAACGCTTCTTGCAGTCCGACGCGCTGCCCGAAGAATAAGCCGCTTAAGCCGGCACAAACAGCGCCGGGTCGACCATGGTCTGGTTGAGCATCACGCCCCAGTGCAGATGCGGGCCGGTCACGCGACCGGTGGCGCCCACGGCGGCAAAGGCCTGGCCCGTGGTCAGCACATCGCCCAGCTTGGCATCGACGCGGCTCAGATGGCAATACATGCTCAACAGGCCCGCGCCATGGTCGAGCCAGACCGTGCCGCCGTTGAAGAAGTAGTCGCCCACGTCAACCACCTTGCCCGGCAGAGGGGCGACGATGGCCGTGCCCGTGGCCGCGGCGATATCCATGCCGCTGTGCGGATTGCGCGCCTGGCCGTTGAAGACCCGCCGCAGGCCGAAGGAGCTCGAGCGCCGGCCCGGCACCGGAACGCGCATGCGCAGGTCGTCGCCCAGCGGCGCGGTGAACAGCGCCATCACCTGCTGCTGGTGGGCGCGCTCGCGTTCGTGGCGTGCGAGGTCTTCGGGCGCCAGGTCCACGGTCTTGGGCGAAACCTTGAGCTGCTGCTGTTGGTAGCGCTTGTCGCGCACCGTGTATTCGATGGCTTGCACGCCTTCTCCGGCATCGGCCTGCACGCGGTGCAGGCCCGGGGCGGCCGACAGGGGAATGCCGACGATGGCCGTCCATTCGATCATGTCGCCCACGACCAGCACGGGGTGGTCGCCGGCCTTGACCTTGGGGCGGCGGGGCGCGGGCCCCAGCGACAGCCGGGCGATGCCGCCAGGCACGCGCGATTCATGGGGCCAGAGGTCGAAATTGCCACGCGCGGCCAGCGCCGCAGGGCTGGCCAGCGCGCACAGTGCGGCTTGCAGCGCCGTGCGCCGCGACAAAAAGGAGTGGGTCAGGTGCATGCCTGCATTGTGCCGCTGTCCGCAGCGGCCGCTCGTAGGTCTCAGCCGGGAGCGCGGTAGACCAGCACCTTGAGCGAGCGTTCGGGCGAGACATCGGCAAACACCGCGGGATTGGCCAGTCGTTCGACGAATTGCAGCTCGGGCGCGAGTTCCTGCATCTGGTCCTGGAGGAAGTCCTGGCCGAGCTCGGGCGCGTTGAGGCACAGCAGCACATGCCCGCCGGGCCGCAGCAGGTCGGGCAGGCGGCGCATCAGCTTGGCGTAGTCCTTGGTCGCGACAAAGCTGCCTTTCTGGTAGCTTGGCGGGTCGACGACGACCAGATGGTAGGGGCCGCCGCGCGTGATCTTGCCCCAGGTCTTGAAGATATCGTGGGCCAGAAAGCTCGCGCCGTCACTGATCTCGTTGATCTGATGGTTCTGCTGGCCTATGGCCAGCGCGCCCTGGCTCATGTCCAGGTTGAGCACCTGCCTGGCCCCGGCCTGGCGCGCGACCACCGAAAACGCGCAGGTGTAGGCAAACAGGTTGAGCACCTTGAGTCCGCGCTGCAGTTCGGGATGCGCCGCCACATGCTCGCGCACCCAGCGCCGGCCTTCGGCCATGTCGAGAAACAGGCCGTGGTTCTGGCCCTTGAGCACATGCACGCGGTAGCGCGTGCCGTTCTCGCTCACGACATGCGGCTCGGGCACGCTGCCGGCCATGAGCCGGGTGTCGCTGCGGCCTTCGTGGCGGCACTGGAACACCCAGTTCAGCGGCGTGCCGGCGCCAATCTGCTGCCAGCGCTGCTGCAGCGCCGCGCCCAGGGTCGCGAGGTCCTCGTCGCTCACGGGCTGGAAGCTGGTCAGCAGCAGCACGGGCGCGTAGGCGTCGAGCACCCACTGTTCGCAGCCCGGGTAAAGACCGCCGCGGCCGTGGAAGATGCGCCGGGCATCGGTGGGCAGTTCCATCGTGGCGATGGCGTGAAGCAGGGCTTGCATGGTGTCGTCGATCTCGGAAAAGTGAAAAAGGCTGCCAGCGGCAGCCTTCGCTTGGATAGGACACGGGGAGTGGTTCAGACGGCCCTTCAGATGAGGCGCGTTGCCGCAGACAGTGCGAATAGCACGGCAAGGCAACGCAACGACGTATGAAGGGTTGTATGAACCGCTGTTACTTGCCCCAGCTGTCTTTCAGGCCCGTGATCTTGTTGAACACCGGCTTGCCCGCCGCATGGTCATGGCGGTCGGTGACGAAGTAGCCGTGGCGCTCGAACTGGAAGCGCGTGTCGGGCGCGGCGTCGGCCAGCGAGGGCTCGACAAACGCGGTCACGATCTTGAGGCTGTCGGGGTTGAGCAGCGTCAGGAAGTCCTTGCCGCCGGCGTCGGGCTGGGCGTCGGTGAACAGGCGGTCGTAGATGCGCACTTCGGCGGCGACGCCGTCGGCCACGCCCACCCAGGTGATGGCCGCCTTGACCTTGACGCTGTCGGCGCCGGGGGTGCCGCTCTTGGTGTCGGGCACGAGCTGGGCCAGCACTTCGGTGATCTCGCCGGCGGCGTTCTTGTTGCAGCCCGTGCATTCAATCACATAGCCGCCCTTGAGGCGCACCTTGTTGCCGGGGAACAGGCGCTTGTAGCCCTTGACCGGCACTTCCTGGAAGTCTTCGCGTTCTATCCAGACTTCGCGCCCTATGGTGAAGTGGCGCAGCGCCGGTTCCTGTCCTTCGGGCGGGTGGGGCAGCGCCGGCAGGGTGCAGGGCTCGAGATGGCCGGCGCCCATGACGTCGTCCCAGTTCTCCAGCACCAGCTTGACCGGGTCAAGCACGGCCATGCCGCGGTGGGCCTGGTTCTCGAGGTCTTCGCGCAGGCAGCCTTCCAGGGTCGCGTAGTCGATCCAGCTGTAGTCCTTGGTCACGCCAATGCGCTCGCAGAAGGTCTGCAGGCTTTGCGGCGTGTAGCCGCGTCGGCGCAGGCCGACGACGGTGGGCATGCGGGGATCGTCCCAGCCCTGCACGATGCCGTTGTCGACCAGATGCTTGAGCTTGCGCTTGCTGGTGACCACATAGGTCAGGTTCAGGCGCGCGAACTCATACTGGCGCGGCTGGGGCGCGGCAATCAGGCCGCCGCTCACGAGCTGTTCGAGCAGCCAGTCGTAGAACGGACGCTGGTCCTCGAACTCCAGCGTGCAGATCGAGTGGGTGATGTGCTCGAGCGCATCTTCGATCGGGTGGGCATAGGTGTACATCGGGTAGATGCACCACTTGTTGCCGGTGTTGTGGTGTTCGGCATGGCGCACTCGGTAGATCGCCGGGTCGCGCATATTGATGTTGGCCGCGGCCATGTCTATTTTTGCGCGCAGCACGGCTGCGCCGTCGGCCAGCAGGCCGTCACGCATGGCGCGAAAGCGCTCGAGGTTCTGCGCCGGCGTGCGATCGCGGAACGGGCTGTTGGTGCCCGGTTTGGTGAAGTCGCCGCGGTTGGCGCGCATTTCCTCGGCCGACTGTTCATCCACATAGGCCAGGCCTGCGCCGATCAGATACTCGGCGGCGCTGTACATGAAGTCGAAGTAGTCGCTGGCCTGGTAGGGCGCGGCGCTGCCCGGCGCTTCCCCGCCCTGGGCCCAGTCGTAGCCCAGCCAGTGGACCGCATCGATGATGCCGTCCACGTATTCCTGGTCTTCCTTTTCCGGGTTGGTGTCGTCAAAGCGCAGATGGCAGACACCGCCGTAGTCGCGCGCCAGGCCGAAGTTCAGGCAGATGCTCTTGGCGTGGCCGATGTGCAGATAGCCGTTGGGTTCGGGTGGGAAGCGGGTGCGGATCTTCGCGGGATCGGGCTCGCCGGCTGCATGATGGGCCGCATCGCCAGGGCTTCCGCCCCAGCGGCGCTGGGCATGTGCGCCGCGGGCCAGGTCGGCCTCGATGATCTGGCGCAGAAAATTACTCGGCTTGACCGGTTCTGGGGGGGTGTTGTTGGCGTCGGAAGAACTCATTCCTGCATTTTAGGCGCGGGGGCCGCCAGAGGTGTTCTTACGATCGGAAACTTGTTCGTCGCGAATAGAAACAATTTAGACGCAGTTCTAGGCCATCCTCACGCCATGGTCGCGCGTTAAGTACTTCAAGCGGTGCTTTTTGCGCTGCGGCAGGTCGATCCCCGGCACGCCGATTCGAACAAGGAGTTCCTCATGACAACAACCAGCCTTTCGCTGAAATCGTGGCGTGCACGCCTGGCCGGCGCCGCCCTGGCGTTTGTGGCCTTGGCCGGCGCGGGCGCTGCCCAGGCACGCGACGTGGTCTGGTCGGTGGGCGTGCAGTCGCCAGGCATTGCCCTGGGCATCGCCAACGCCCCGCCGGTCTATGTGGCTTCCGGGCCGGTCTACTATGCACCGCCGCCGCCTGTCTATTACGCGCCGCGCCCCATCTACCACGCTGCCCCGGTGGTGGTGATGCCCCCGCGCCCAGGCTACTATGGCCGGCCCTATTACCGAAACCAGCACCGCCATTACGACAAGCACCACCACCATGGCTACCGCGACCACGGTGGCCGCCACGGCCATCGCGGCCACCGTGGCAACGGCCACCGCTGAGTTCCCGACACGGGCTGGGGCCCGCATAATCCGGCGGTCTGACGTCCGGAGTAATGTGTGAAAACTGTCTATGTCCTGAACGGCCCCAATCTCAACTTGCTGGGTTCGCGCGAGCCCACCATCTATGGCTCGGCCACCCTGGCCGATGTCCAGGTCCTGTGCGAGCAGGCCTGCGCGCGCCACGGCCTGGCGCTTGCCTTCCACCAGAGCAACCACGAAGGCGTGCTGGTCGACTGGATCCATGAAGCCGGTCGCCTGCATGCTCAGGGGCAGCTTGCCGGACTGATCCTCAACGCCGCGGCCTATACGCATACCAGCGTGGCGCTGCTTGATGCCGTCAAGGGCACGGGGGTGCCGCTGGTCGAGCTGCACATCAGCAACGTGCATGCGCGCGAGAGCTTTCGCCACCACTCCTATCTGTCCGCCGCGGCGCGCGCCGTGATGTGCGGCTTTGGCGTTGCCGGCTACGGCCTGGCCATAGACGCCGTCGCGCAATGGTGAACGCGACCGCCTGCGCCGCGCAGATTCCGCAATCCGCGGCCGTCGCGCGGCTGCAGGCCCAGGCGCGCCGCGTGAGCACTTCCTTTGCCGGTGGCCATATTGTCTGGCATGTCTGGGGCCAAGCCCGGGGTGCGGGCGCGCCGCCGCTGGTGCTGCTTCACGGCGGCAGCGGCAGCTGGACCCATTGGCTGCGCAACATCGAAGCGCTGGTGGCCGCGGGCCGCGAAGTCTGGGCTCCCGATCTGCCCGGATTCGGCGACTCCGACGGCGTGCCCGGCGGCCACGACGCCGACACCATGCTCGAGCCCCTGCACCAGGGCCTGCAGTCGCTGCTGGGCGAGCGCCGCTTCGATCTCGTGGGGTTTTCGTTTGGTGGCATGACGGCCGGCATGCTGGCGGCGCGCCACCCGCGCGGCGTGCGCCAGCTGGTGGTGGTCGGCGCGCCCGCGCTGTGGGCCAGCAGCAACAAGGCCGTGCGCCTGCTCGGCTGGCGTCATCTGCCCAGCGAGGCCGCGCGCGAGCAGGCCCACAGGCACAACCTGCAGGCGCTGATGCTGCACGACCCGGCGCGCATAGATGCCGATACGCTGGCGCTGCATGTGCACAACGTGCTGCGCGACCGGCTGCCGCGCCGGCGCCTGTCGCAGACCGATGCTCTGGCCCAGGCGCTGGCACTTGTCGCTTGCCCGGTGCATGCGATCTATGGCCAGCACGATGCGCTTTATCTGGGCCGCCAGGCCCGTCTCGAGCAGGCGCTGGTCACGGCAACGCCGCACTTCCAAGGCCTGCACTGGGTGGCGGACGCTGGACACTGGGTGCAGTACGAACAGCCTGAACGTTTCGATGCACTGCTTCTTGCCTGCCTGCAAACGCTGGCGCAATGAAGGCTATTGCCCATGCTCGCTTGCCGCACGCACGGCGCGCGCCGCTGCCAGCGGGTCGCCGGTGCGGTTGAAGGTCTCCAGCCAGAGACGGTAGCCGGGCCCCTGGGCCTGGTCCCAGGGATGGAAGCCGGGCTTGAAGTAGCGCAGCCAGGCGCGCAGCTTGCCGGTGAAAATGCCGCGCGGGCCATAGACCCACCACAGGCCCGGGCCCAGCAGCCGCAGTCGCTGCAGGCGCGAGAAGCCGTCGGACTTGAGCATGGCCAGCGTATACAGCAGCACCTGCGCATTGAAGCTCAGCGTGGCCTCGAACAAGGCGCTGGTACGGCGCAGGTAGCCGACCTTGGCCACCTGCTGCATGACGTCGAAGGCCACGGCCTTGTGCTCCGTTTCCTCCATGGCGTGCCAGGTGTACAGCGCGTGCAGGCGCGGGTCGGCCGCGCCCGGCGTGCCCGACGCGCCCATCGCGCCGTTGGGACCAAAAAACGCAGCGGCCATGATGGCCGTGAGGTGCTCGCAGGCCGCAGTGGACGCGAGAGTGTGCTTTCTGGGCAGCAAGCGCCGCATGCAATCAAACAGCAGGCGGCGCGTAAAGCCTTCGAGCCGGTCCACGTTGACGCCCTGGGCCTTGAGGCGTTCATTGAACTGGCGGTGGACCATGCCATGCAGCCCTTCCTGGCGGATGAAGGCCGAGATCTGCTGCTGCAGCGCCGGCGAGGTCGCGGCATCGCGGAAGTCGCGCACGCAACAGATGAAGAAGCGCTCGCCTTCGGGGAACATGACGGACATCGCGTCGAAGAAGCGCGTCCTGAAGGCATTGCCGCCCAGCCAGTAGCGGGGAATGTCGCCCTGCAGGCCGAAGTCCAGCTGTTCGCGCGCAATGATGTCAGGGGCTGGGGTCATGGGGGCTCCCGCAAGCGGCGCGGGGCGGCGCGCATGCGGCCTGCCTTGACGCTGCTGGGTGCGGCCGTCGCCTGGGTCAGGGAGGCAGGCCATGGGCCTGGCGGGCCGAAATGCAGACAAGGGTCCTGCACCGGTCCCCGGCGCAACAGCTTTGCGTCGCGCTGGTAGTCCGTCGGCATGGCCCAGGGCGCCTGCAGCCCCTGGCGCGGCAGCTGCGCCAGCGCGCGCCGCACATACCCTGCGCCGAAGTCCAGCAGCGGGCGCGTGGGCATGTCGGACGAGGGCAGCTCGGCGCGGCAGATTGCATGGCCCTGGCGGTCCATGTGCGACAGCAGGCGGCAAAAGTGCGTGCACAGCAGACCGATCTTCAGCGTCCATGACGCGTTGGTGTAGCCGACGGCAAACGCGAAATTGGGAACGCCGTCCAGCATCATTCCCTTGAACACCACCTTGCTCGAGAGGTCGACGGCCGCGCCATCCACGCGCAGCTGCATGGCGCCGAGCAGCTGCAGGTTCAGGCCCGTGGCCATGACCACGATATCGGCCGCCAGTTCGCGGCCCGACGCCAGCAGCACGCCCCGGGCGGTGAAGCCGGCGACATGGTCGGTGACCACCGAGGCCTTGCCGGCCGAGATGGCCTTGAACAGGTCGCCGTCGGGCACCACGCACAGCCGCTGGTCCCAGGGCGCATAGGGGGGATTGAAATCCTGCTCCACCGGATAGCCCGCGGGCAGGGCGCGCCGGTTCAGCCAGCGTATCAACTGGCGCGCGCGCTGCGGGTGGCGCCGGCACAGGCGCCAGATCGCGCGCGCCAGGGCAATGTTCTTGCGCCGCAGCAGCGCGTGGGCCCAGCGCGGCGGCAGCAGCTGGCGCAGCGCGCGGGCCAGCGGGTCGGTGGACGGCACGCTCAGCACGTAGCTTGGCGTGCGCTGCAGCATGGTCACATGCGCGGCATCGGCGGCCAGCGCCGGCACCAGGGTCACGGCGGTGGCGCCGCTGCCTATCACCAGCACCTGTTTGCCGGCCCATTCGAGCGGCGCTGGCCAATGCTGGGGATGGACGATCTGCCCCTGGAATCGCGCGACGCTTTCGAAATGCGGCACATAGCCGCGCTCATGGCGGTAGTAGCCCGCGGCGCAGAACAGCCAGCGGCAGTGCATCTGCTCGCGCCTGCCGGTGTCCAGGCGCTCGATGTCGACCGTCCACACAGCGGCTGCGCTGGACCAGGAGGCGGCCACGACCCGGTGCTGCAGGCGTACCTTGCGGGCAATGCCGTGTTCGGCGGCGGTCTGCCGCAGGTAGGCAAGAATGTCCGCTGCGCGCGCAATTGACGGGCCGTGCAGCCAGGGCTGGAACTCGTAGGCGAAGGTGTGGAGGTCGGAGTCGGAACGCACGCCCGGGTAGCGAAAAAGGTCCCAGGTGCCGCCCGTTGCCTGTCGCGATTCCAGCAGGGCATAGGACCTGGCGGGATGGTGCTTTTGCAGGTAGTACGCCGCGCCCAGGCCCGACAGCCCGGCGCCGACGATCAGCACGTCGAGATGCTCCAAAGGGGAGGAAGAAGGGGCGGAAGAAGGGGCGGAAGAAGGGGCGAAAAAAGGGGCGAAAAAAGGGGCGAAAAAAGGGGCGTGGTTCATGGAGTTCCCGATCGGCGCTATGGCCCAGGCAATGACTCCCATGGTGAAAAGAAAGCGTGCGCAAGACAAGCTTTAGACTGCGCCGCGAGAAGTGCCAATTGGCGCAGTTTGCCGCCCTCAATGGGGTCGCCCGGCGCGCTGAAGGCCCTGTGGCCTTGGCCCGTTCCCGACCAGGGAAACAGCGCGCTTGTGCCATGGTTTCGCCTGCAGCAGTCACAATTGCCGCATGTCCACCACTGTATGTATCGACGAAGTCCAGATGAGCGCGATCCGCGCCCAGGGAGCGGGCGGCCAGAATGTCAACAAGGTCTCCTCCGCGGTGCATCTGCGCTTTGACGTGCCTGCGTCCTCGCTGCCCGGCCCGGTCAAGGAGCGGCTGCTGGCGTTGAACGACCAGCGGCTGACGGCGGACGGCGTGGTGGTCATCAAGGCGCAGCAGTTTCGCAGCCAGGAAATGAACCGCGCCGACGCGCTGGAGCGCTTGCAGGCGCTCGTCGATTCGGTGGCGACGCCGCCTGCGGTGCGCCGCCCCACTAAGCCCACGCAGGGATCGAAGCGCCGCCGGCTGCAAAGCAAGAGCGTGCGTTCGGCGACCAAGGCCTTGCGCAGCAAGCCGCAGGGCGATTGAAGGGCAGGCTGGGCGCGCTTATGTGCCCGGGCTGCATCCGGGGCGCCGGCCCCAGGCATGATGTGGGGCTGGACGCCGCGCGTCCCCGGAAATTGAACAAACAAGAGGAATGCCATGAACCAATTGACCGATTTGCCGCTGGAATCTCTCCAGCGCGCGCCCCAGACCCAGGGCGTCGCTCCCTGGTTGCTGGTGCTGATGCATGGTGTGGGCAGCAACGAGCAGGATTTGTTTGGTCTGGCGGCCTATGTGCCCGCGCATTTTCATGTGCTGAGCCTGCGCGCGCCTTATCCCATGGGCCAGCAGGCCCATGCCTGGTTCCAGTTCACCGTCGACACCAACGGCACGCGTCACATCAATGTCGCGCAGGAGCGCGCCGCGCGGGAGCAACTCGAGCGCACGCTGTCCCAGGCGCAGCGCGATCTGGGCATTCCGCCCGAGCGCACGGTGCTCGGCGGCTTCAGTCAGGGCGGCATCATGGCACTGTCGGCGCTGCTGACGCGGCCGCAGTCGCTGCGCGCGGCCATGGTCTGGCACAGCCGCCTGCTGCCCGAAGTGCGTTCCCTGCAGGCGCCGGCCGAGCAGTTTGCCGGCAAGTCGCTGTGGATCAGCCACGGCACTTACGACAATGTGATTCCGCTGACCAGCGCCCACGCCATGCGCGATCACGTGCAGGCCCTGCCCCTGTCGCTGGAGTACCACGAGTACGCCAGCGCGCATGAAATCCGCCCCGACGAACTGCAGGCCAGCATGGCCTGGCTGGACGGCCTGCGCTGAGCCAGGCCTAGGCGCTGCGCCCGGGCTCGAAGAACGCCGCCAGCTGCGGCGCAAGCGCGGGAAATTCCTGGGAAAACTGCGCGCGGTTAACGAAATAGGCTTCGCAGGCGACAGCGAAAAACTCGGGCGGGGCCGTGGCGCCATAGCTGTCCAGCCAGGGCGCGGCGCCGCCAAAGCGCTCGGCAATGATCACCTGTTCGCGAAACTGCGCATAGGCCGGCTCCCAGGCCGCATGCCACAGCGCGCGCGCCGCACGCGTGCTGGCGCTGCCCATGAAGCCCGGGGGCAAGGGCGGGCAGCCGTCGGCCGCGCCGTTGCGCATGTCTATCTTGTGGGCGAATTCATGGATCACGACGCTGGTGCCTTCGGCGGCGCTGTGGCGGCTGTCGTCGACCGCCTGCCAGCTGAGCATCACCGGGCCGCCTTCCATGGCTTCGCCCAGCAACACTTCGTCGTAGTAGTGCACGACGCCGGCTTCGTCCACGGACTCGCGCCGCGCCACGGCTTCGCCGGGGTGGACCACGATGCCGACGAAATCGTCATACCAGGCAAGCGCCTCGCGCGGCTTGCCCCAGTGCAGCAGCGGCAGGCAGGCCTGGGCCGCAATCTGCACCGCCATGGCATCGGTCACCACCAGGCCATGCGCGCCGTGAAACTGCTTGCGCTGCAGGAACAGCGCGGCCAGCGCGCGCAGCTTGGCCTGGTCGGCCAGGGGCAGGGCGTGCAAAAACGGATAGGCCTGAATGGTCGCCAGCCACAGGCTGGCATCGATCTCGGGCAGGGGCGCGATGCCGCGGCGCAGGCGGGTCCACAGGCGCTGCAACGCTGGGGGCAGACTCATGCCTGCGGATCCGTGCCGGCGTCGGGCCAGGGACGGCGCTGCATGCCATGGCTGCGGTCCAGCCGCAGCACTTGGGCGCGCGCCGGCGTGGCGTCCAGGTCCCAGTCGCTGAGCACGATGCGCCGCAGGCCCGGCGCCAGGTCGTGGTCGGCGGGTCTATGGGTATGGCCGTGGATCAGCGTGCTTGCGCGCGCGGACTGCAGCCAGTCGATGCAGGCCTGGCGGTCAAGCTCGGCGTAGACCATGGACGCGCGCTGGTGCGAGCTGCTCTGGTCGCGCATGCCGCGCGCCTGGGCGCGGCGTGCCTCCAGCGGCTGGCGCAGGAACGCCTCCTGCCAGGCCCGGGTGCGCGCCATGGCGCGAAAGCGCTGGTAATCGATGTCGTCCAGGCACAGCGCGTCGCCATGGCTCAGCAGATAGCGCTGGCCGGCGAACTCCAGTACCGTCGGATCGCTGAGCCAGGTGCAGCCGCTGCGCTCTGCAAATGCCGGGCCCGTCAGAAAGTCGCGGTTGCCCTGCATGAAGTACAGCGCGCGATGCGCGGCCAGGGCGCGCAGGCGCGCGCAGCAGCGCGCTTCGAAGCTCTGCGCATCGTCCAGCACATCGTCGCCTATCCAGACTTCAAACAGGTCGCCGAGCATGAACACCGCATCGGCCGTGGTATGCGTGAGGTAGTCAAGCCAGGCCGCAACCGTGCGTGGCTCGCCGGCCTGCAGATGCAGGTCCGAGATGAATTCAATGCGCTGCCATTCGGTGGGCACGGCCAGCTCGAAGGCGGCGGGAACCGAAGGCAGGGCGGGGCCATCAGGATGCTGCATTGGCGGCTTTCTGAGGGGCCCCGGAAAACTGCCCGCGTGCCAGGCCGTGCAGCGCCGTCCGCAGGGAACGGCGCCAGCCGGCGAACGCGGGCAAGGGTCGCGCCATTTACAGGGCCACGGCCTTTTCAATCACCACGTCGGTCAGCGGCACGTCGTCATGGAAGCCCTTGCGGCCGGTCTTCACGCCCTTGATGGCGTCGACGATTTCCGTGCCCTTGACCACCTTGCCGAACACGGCGTAGCCCCAGCCTTGGGCGCTGGGAGCGGTGTGGTTCAGGAAGCCGTTGTCGGCGACGTTGATGAAGAACTGTGCCGAGGCCGAGTGCGGGTCGCTGGTGCGCGCCATGGCCAGGGTGTACTTGGTGTTCTTCAGGCCGTTCTTGGCTTCGTTCTCGATGGGCGCATCGGTGTCCTTTTGCGTCATGCCGGGCTCGAAGCCGCCGCCCTGGACCATGAAGCCGGGAATCACACGGTGGAAGACCGTGTTGTTGTAGTGGCCCTTGTTCACATAGGACAGGAAGTTGGCGGTCGACTTGGGGGCCTTTTCGGCGTCGAGTTCGATGGTCACCACGCCGTGGCCGGTGATGTGCAGTTCAACTTGTGGGTTGCTCATGGGAATTCCTTTGGAGATGGAGTGAAAAAAGGGATGGCATCGTGGCCTCAGCCGGCCGCGCCTGAGCCGGCCGCGCCTGAGCCGGCAGCGCCTGAGCCGGCCGCGCCTGCCGGCCGCTGCCGACGAACTTCAGGGCAGCACGCGCGCCGAGACAATCGTGACTGCCGTCGTGGGCACATTTTGGTGCATGCCGCGGTTGCCCGTGGCGACAGCGCGGATTTTGTCCACCACGTCGGTGCCGCGCACCACCTTGCCGAACACCGCGTAACCGTGGCCGTCGGGCTGGGGCGCGTTGAGCGAGGCGTTGTTCGCGACGTTGATGAAGAACTGGGCGGTGGCGGAGTTCGGGTCACCGGTGCGCGCCATGGCAACCGTGTACTTGTCGTTCTTCAGGCCGTTGCGCGCTTCAAGCGGGATCGGCGCCTGCGTGGGCTTTTGCTGCATGTCCGCGGTGAAGCCCCCGCCCTGGATCATGAAGCCGTCCATCACGCGGTGGAACACCGTGCCGTCGTAATGCTTGCTGTTCACATACTGCAGAAAATTGGCGACGGTCTTGGGTGCCTTGGCGGCGTCGAGTTCAAGCACGATCGCGCCCAGCGATGTCTTGAGCTCGACCTGGGGCGAAGCCTGGGCGGCGGCGCCGCCGGCCGCAAACAGGCCGGCGGACAGCGCCAGGCCGGCCAGGGCAAAAGTGGTTTTTCTGCGCGAAATCATGCGTGACTCCAGGGTTTGAATGGCTGTGGGATGGCCGGCGGCGGCAACAGTTCCCGCCGGCCTTTCGGGCTGAGTGACAAGTGCGGCCGAAACGGCCCGCACCAAGGGCCAGGGCCCAGGCTTATTTCTTTGCCGCGGGCGCGGCGGGCTGCAGCATGCTGCGCAGCTGGGTCAGCTTGGGACGCAGGTTGGTTGCAGCGCGCGGATCGAGGTCCTGCGAACGCAGGTAAGACTGGTAGGCCAGGCGCGCGTAGATGTCGCCGAGATTTTCGTGCGCCACCGCATAGGTCGGGTTGTTGCGCACCGCCGCCTCGAGCGCGCCTTTGGCCTTGTCGAGATCACCGTCGGCGGCGTAGATCACGGCCAGATTGTTGTATGGCTCGGCCAGCTCGGGGTATTCCTCGATCAGCAGGGTGAAGGTTGCAATCGCATCGGCCTTCTGGCCGGCATCGGTCTGGGCCACGCCCTTGAGGAAGCGCATCTGCGGATCGCGCGCGTTGCTTGCCAGGTAGGTATCGGCGCGGGCAATGGCGGCGGCGGCATTGCCGGCGCGCAGCAACTGGTTCACTTCGGCGTAGTCATCGGCATGGGCTGCGCCCGAGACGAGCACGGCGGCCAGGGTCAACAGGCGCAGTGCGCGGGGGAGGGCGTTGCGTGCAGGCATGTAGGTGCTTTCAGTGCGGGCAGGGACGGGCCTGCGGCGCGGGCTTATACTTCAATCAATTGTAGCTGAGGGGTGTCAGCCCGCATGGACCCTGGTGCCCCCTTTCCGGGTGTCCCTGTGCCAGGCGCACACTTCTTGCTACATGGGACCCAGGGCCTGTCATCTTCGGCAGGCCGTTCCCCTCTCTCCCTCGTAACAGATATTCCATGAGTTTGCGTATCTACAACACGCTGTCGCGTGCATTGGAAGCGTTTTCGCCGATAGAGGCTGGCCATGTCCGCATGTATGTGTGCGGCATGACCGTGTATGACCTGTGCCATCTGGGCCATGCGCGTTCGATGGTTGCCTTCGACGTGGTGCAGCGCTGGCTGCGGGCCAGCGGCCTGCGCGTGACCTATGTGCGCAACATCACCGATATCGACGACAAGATCATCCGCCGCGCGGTCGAGAACGGCGAAACCATTCGCCAGCTGACCGACCGCATGATTGCCGCGCTGCACCAGGATGCGGACGCGCTGGGTATCGAGCGCCCTGACTTCGAGCCGCGCGCCACCGACTATGTGCCGCAGATGCAAAGCATGATCGCCCGGCTGCAGCACAACGGGCTGGCCTATCAGGCTGGCAATGGCGATGTGAACTTCGCGGTGCGCAGGTTTCCCGGCTACGGCAAGCTGTCAGGCAAGTCGCTTGACGAGCTGCAGGCCGGCGAGCGCGTGGCTGTCGACGACGGCAAGAGCGACCCGCTGGACTTCGTGCTCTGGAAGAGCGCCAAGCCCAGCGAGCCCGAAGAAGTCAAATGGGACAGCCCCTGGGGCCAGGGCCGCCCGGGTTGGCACATCGAATGCTCGGCCATGGGCTGCGAAATGCTCGGCGAGAGCTTCGACATCCATGGCGGCGGCGCCGACCTGCAGTTTCCCCACCACGAAAACGAGATTGCCCAGAGCGAGGGCGCGACCGGCAAGACCTTGGCGCGCACCTGGATGCACAACGGCTTCATCAATGTCGACAACGAGAAAATGTCGAAGTCGCTGGGCAATTTCTTCACCATCCGCGACGTGCTCAAGGAGTTCGACGCCGAGACGGTGCGCTTTTTCGTGGTGCGCAGCCATTACCGCAGCCCGCTGAACTACAGCGACGTGCACCTCAACGACGCGCGTTCGGCGCTCAAGCGCCTGTACACGGCGTTGAGCCTGGTGCCCGCGGCCGCGGTCGAGATCGACTGGACCCAGCCCCAGGCCGCGCGCTTCAAGGCAGCGATGGACGAGGACTTCGGCACGCCCGAGGCCGTGGCCGTGCTGTTCGAGCTGGCCGCCGAAGTCAATCGCAGCCAGAGCGTGCAGGCTGCCGGTCTGCTCAAGGCCCTGGGCGCATGCCTGGGTCTGCTGCAGGACAGCCCCGAGGCCTTCTTGCAGGCCGGTGTGGCCGGCGGCGTGGACGCTGCGGCCGTGCAGGCGCAGATCGAGGCGCGTGCCGCGGCCAAGGCCGCGAAAGACTGGGCCGAAGCGGACCGTATCCGCCAGGCCTTGCTGGCCCAGGGCATTGTGCTCAAGGATTCGGCGGCCGGCACCACCTGGGAGGCCGCGCCATAAGCGCCGCAGCCCATGGGTTTTCATTTCAATGTGTTTAATGTAGGCGGTACCAGCGGTGAATGCTCCTAAAGAGATAGCGAACGTGGTGATCACGCCGTTGTCTGCGCCTGCCTACTGGGCAGAAGCCTGCAAGCACCTGGTCAA
>Ga0308165_1001319_pt1 | contig 35468 bp, 31 predicted proteins | sample PhyWR2_FD_201032 | JGI IMG/M metagenome (GOLD analysis project Ga0308165, IMG submission 201032) | Phyllosphere microbial communities from UC Gill Tract Community Farm, Albany, California, United States - DLSLW.R2 | ecosystem: Host-associated > Plants > Phyllosphere > Unclassified | place: USA...
AGAAACTGAACTGGAAAAGTCCTGTACAGTTTCGAATAGCCGAAAGTAAAGCAGCTTAATAACGAATAAAAAACGGAGTAGATTTCTCTACTCCGAAAAAAGTCTAACTTTTTGGGGTCACTACATTGACTTTATCTCTTTTTTGCTCTTTTATTGAGCTTATTTACTTGCAGTTATTCTCAAACACAACAGAAGCGAGTTTTATACAAATAAGGTATACTATTAGTAGGTAAACAAAGGAGGTCAAATTGATGGTTGAAAGTTTTGATAGCGCACGTAATCGTTATGCTTCTTTAGGTGTAGTTGAGAGCTTGCCTGCAGCCTTGATCGACAGTATCTGGCTGATTATTGATTTGGATTTAAAAGGTGTGATTCCGCTGACGAATATGTTGTATTTTGATTTAATCGACAATGGTGGGAAAGTAACTGTTCATTTTTCACAAGAAATCAGTGATGTCCAAATGGCCATTGATTTACCATTCCCTTATTCTGATGCTTATCCATCTCAAGTCTTTGCTTTTGATGATGGCAATAAAGAAACAATTTTACTACCCGCGGAAATGTATGAATAAATAATTAGAAAAACCAGTTTCGATAGCCTATGATCGCTAATCGGAACTGGTTTTATTATTTTGCACTTAAGCCATGCGTTTGGCAATGAAAGAATAAATTGCAATACAAATCACTGCCCCAATCAACGCTGAGATGATGGGAAATCCACCGATAATTGGACCAAAGTTTCCTAATAACATAGTACCGACCCAGCTACCAATAAATCCAACAATGATATTCCCAATCACACCACCTGGAACATCTCTACCTAAAATTGCTCCAGCGATGGCACCTAGCACCCCGCCGACAATCAATGACCAAATAAAACTTAGCATAATGCTTCTCCTCCTCTAATCGAAATCAGTCATACCCTATTGCAATACCCGGGTATTATCATCTGATTTTTTATCGTTGTCACTATCATCTTTTTTCTTATTTTCAAATTTTTCTTCGTATTGTTCTTTTGACATAACATCGTCGACATTCATGTTAAATTCAATAACATCTAAGCCTGTCATATTTTTTACTTCTTCAGAAACTTTTTTCGTTGCGGCATCAAAGACTTGCGCAATATTTTTTCCATATTCTCCAATGACATCTAAATCAATCGCCACTTGTTTCGTTCCTACTTCGGCACTGATTCCTTTGGTTGGATTATTTCCGTTCGTAAATTTATCAGTCAAGTTGGTGATTGCATTTCCACTCAACCCTAAAATTCCAGGAATTTCTGATACGGCGATACCAGCAATTTTTTTCACGACTTGATCGTCAAATGTTAATTTTGTTTTGACGCCATTTGTGTTTTTTCCTTCAGTTGTGTTTACATTTGTTTTGTTATCCATTTTCTCTCAACCTTTCTGATTTTGATTCAATTTATTTTATCTTTCAAAAAAAGCTTGTATAGAAGCTAAAATTGAAGAGATAGAGCGTTTTTCATCTTGCATTTTCCCAATAAGATAACCGATCCCGATTAAAAGAACCAATAAAATTGTTTTCCAAAAGCCAATTGTCATCAAAAGAATAGCGATTAGAACAGCTAGACTCGTGTATAGAATTTGATTGCGGTAAGGTTCGAGTTTTTTTAGTTTTTTCACTGTTCCGCCTCCTTCAAACCACACGGGATTCTTTTTTACTAATCGGCAACAACGAAGCTCCTGTTTTTTTCTTTTTGAAAATTACCTTCGTCTTATTCGTTTCGATTCTTGCCATCTGTTGTAAAGCTTGTGGAATTTGTTCTTGGATTTTTTTGCCTTTGCTTAGCAATTCTTTTTGATTCTCATCTGCGACTATTACTTCTACATTCGCCAGTTGCTTTTTCGTTAGCCTAACTTTCACTTGTGCGTTATCGGCATTTACGATCCCATTTAATGCAGACTTAGCAATAGACTCCAACGTATGCAGTGGTAAATTGATTTGCCCCATGTCTTTTTTTATGTGCACTTCTTTTTTAGTGATTGGTTTAAAAATCACCATTAAAAACGCTAAGGCTAATACCGCTAAGAGGGTAAAAAGAACAACTTGGTAAAAATAAAAGAGCCACTCTCCTTCAAATAGCAAGTTCTCAAAAAAGGTACTCACAACGCCTAAGTTTTCCACTTGGGAATACAAACCCACGATACCAAAAATACCTGCTATTAATAATAAAGAAATAAGACCTTTAAGCACTCGCATAGAATTTCCCCTCCAACATTGTTTTTTCTTTTTCAAATAATTTTTCTTATTTCTATATTTTATGTTAAACGCATTATTCAACAATTACAAAAGATACGCATACTTCTTATCACTATTCTCATTTGATTGAAACTGTTTTTCCTGACTAAAGATTGCTACATCAGTATTTACCACAGCTATTTTCACAATAAAAAAAGTTGAATACCAAGATGAGAAAATTGGCATTCAACTGATTCGTATTCTTTTAAGTTATTCTACATAGGCCAAACGATATGAAACTGTTCGTCCAAATGGAAAGACTTGTAGTTCTTTTAATCGATCCGCTTTAAGGTAACCAATCGCACCTTGATATAGAGGCAATACAGCGGCGTCTTTTTCAATCAATGTTTCTTCTAATTCTTTCAACTTATCCCAACGTTTTTCTGGATCGTTGGCTAAAGTAATTCTGGCATCATTCAATCCTTTATCATATTCGGGATTGTCGTAACCCGCTGTATTCAAACCGCTCTTAGAATCATAGAATTCTAAGAAGTTGATCGGATCCGCATAATCTGGTGTCCATGTACCGAAAACTAGATCAAAATTACTAGCTGTTTGTAAGTCCAAACGATTTTGTAATGGCACTGATTTCAATGTAATTTTTAATCCAGGTAGATTTTGTTGTAATTGCCCTTGGACATACTCAATTGTCTTCTTTGCAAGCGCGGAATCAGCTGAAAGTAATTCTAATTCGATTTCTTCTTTCCCTAATTCTTTCTTAGCGGTTTCCCAGCTTTTTTGAGCAGATTTTAAATCAAACGGAAGAAAATCACCATTTTCTTTACGAAAATCTTCGCCGGTTTCAGGATTTTTTGCAAAATCCTTTGGTACAAAACCATTGATTGCCGTCGAACCATCTCCTAGAATATCTTTAGCGAAAGTCTCTTTATCGATTGCTTGCAGAATCGCTTTGCGAACATTTATATTGCCTGTTACTTCTCGTTTATGATTTGGACTTAAATAACCAACCATTGCTTTAGGCACAAAATTAGCTTGTGGTGAGTCTTTGTATTGTAGGGCATAGGTATCCGCTAATACAGTATAATCCAAATCTCCTGCATCAAAAAGATTCGTCCCTGTCCCAATTTCTTTCACCACTTGAACATCGATCGTCTCTAATTTAACATTTTCCTGATCCCAGTAATCCTTATTTTTCTCTAATTTCCAGTTTTCTGTATTACCGTCCCAACCTGAAATCACAAATGGGCCATTTCCAACAAAGTTGTCTGCTGACGTGCCATAAGCTTCGCCTTTTTCTTTGACAAATTTTTCATTTTTAGGCATAAATGGTGTGCCCACCAATACTTGTGCTAAATAAGGAATTGGGTATTCAAGTGTCATTTCTAAGGTTTGATCATCCAGTGCTTTGACCCCAAGTTCATCTAATTGGGCTTGTCCCTCACGAATTTTTCGACCATTTTTGAAAATATCCATTTGGTTACTGCTGCTTGAACCAAAGCTTGGATCTACAACATTTTTAAAGGACGCCACAAAATCCCCTGCTACAACTGGATCACCGTTGCTCCATTTTGTTTCTTTTAATTTAAACGTATAAACAAGTCCATCATCACTAACAGTTGGCTCGCTAGCGGCCACTGCCAGTTCTGGATCATGATTTTTATCCATCCGATAAAGTCCTTCTACAACTTGACCTATCATATCAGAACTGTAGACATCCGTATAATGCGCACTATCTAATGTTGATAATTCTCCACCAGAGGCCACTTTGATTACTTGTGTCTGAGTTGTTTTACCACCATCCGGTTTTTCGCCAGATGAACTTGTCCCTTTACCTCCACCGCAAGCAGTCAACAATAAACTCGCTGCTAATACAAAAACACCAAACTTTTTCTTCATTATCAAAATCCTCCTCTTTTTAAAAACTAGATACTTTATAATTTTTTAACCACATAGTGAAAAACAGCCATTTCTTGTTCTAAATGATCATAAGCAAAATCAGGATGCCACTGTACACCTAAAAAGACTATACTTGGATCGTTACTTTCCACACCTTCAATGATCCCATCTTCACTAAACGCTGTAACCTTTAGTTTTTCTGCTAATTCTTTTACCGCTTGAAAATGGAATGAGTTAACAGCCGTTTTTTTTCCATAAATTTCACGTAAAATACTCTTGTCTTCTGTGTGAATCTGATGTGTTGGAATTTCTCTAGATACCGGTACTTGCATATGAGCAATGTTCATATCACTAAAATGACTGATATTCTGATATAAACTACCGCCAAGCGCTACATTAACCAGTTGGAGACCACGACAAACGGCAAAAATCGGTTTCTTTTGTGCAATAGCTTCTTTAATCAAAGCTAACTCAAAGCGATCTCTGTCTTCAGATAATGACGCTTCTTCAACTTGGATTGGTTCGCCATATAATCCTGGTGAAACATTTTGTCCCCCAGCCAAAATCAACTTATCGATCTGTTTGATATAATCCTTAGCTAAGTCAGGAGAACCCACTGGCAGAACCAGCGGTAAACCTCCAGCATTTTGAACTGCTTTAATATAACCACAAGGAGTGTAACTAATTGGTAAATGGTACAACCGCGCTCCTGCATCTTCAATTTCATTCGCTGCAATTCCAATAATTGGCCGCCTCAATCGACACCACTCCTTTTTACTTTCCGATAATAATTGTACATAGTTTATCAGATATATATATGAAAGGATAGTACAAATAGAAAAGGTGCGATAGTTTTTGGCTATCACAATTTACTTACTTTTTAATAGGAAATAACTATTTCTATTTTACCTCAATTTTCCTTAATCGGTTACTTTTATGCTTAAAATAAGCTATTTTCTGAATTTTCTAAACAAAGAGTTGTTGACAAGTGGAAAAACTGATGGTAAAGTAATAAAAAACAAAGAACAGAAGAGTACCTTTATTTTTTTATTGAAGAGAGTCTTTGCTTGGTGGAAAAAGACAAAAAGATAAAGCGAAACACATCTGGGAGTTAACTTTTTGAACAACTAAGTAGGAAAGTTCGGGAATGCCCGTTACAGCATTGGAAGTCTATGACTTCATGAGGTTATCGTTGTGAGGCGATAATAAAAAAAGGTGGAACCACGAATTTTGCGTCCTTTGGCTTTATTGCCAAAGGATTTTTTTTACGATTCATCACGTCACTTCGTTTCGATCTCATCAAGTTCTAAGTGCTAAAGCTCTAAGAATTAGAGGACTGCGTCTGGCTTTGTCAGAGTAAATGATGAATAGTACTTGGTGACCAACAAGAGAGCAGTTTTCTTACTAGTAAATCTCAAAACAGCTTACATCTGACATAAATAAATTGTAAAAAAATATCCATCAACCATTCTAACAAAACCAACACACACAAACAGAACAAGTAATCACTGATCATTTCCTGACAGAGACTTTTTTATTTTGCTGAGAGAAAAAGCTGGAAACCTTTGATGAACACATCTGTTTTAGTCAACTTCTGAATCAAGTAGGAATTTGCGGTCTTCTCCGTTATCAGAAAAAATCTTTAGTTAAACTAAAGATTTTATGAGGTTAGTACTGTGAGGTAGTAACAAATTGAGGTGGAACCACGATTATTTCGTCCTCTTGGCTGATTTTGCCAGGAGGGCTTTTTGTTTACTCTTAGAAAAAAAATTAAAAAACGGGAGGAAAAATTATGAACTACATTTTAGAAATCATGCCGGCTTTATTAGACGGTGCACTTATGACATTAAAAGTATTTATTTTTACACTACTGGGGTCGATTCCACTTGGGATCTTAGTTGCGTTTGGCTTACAGACAAATTTTAAACCCTTGAATTTTCTAATCAATATTTACATTTGGCTAATGCGGGGAACACCATTATTATTGCAACTTATCTTTGTTTTTTATGGTCTCCCATTGATTGGGATTGTCTTTGAACGATATGATGCTGCGTTGTTCGCTTTTATTTTAAATTATGCAGCTTATTTTGCAGAAATTTTTCGTGGTGGGATTCAATCGATTCCTGAAGGACAATATGAGGCTGCTAAGGTACTGCGTTTAACTAGCTTTCAAACAGTCACAAGAATTATCTTACCTCAAGTCATCAAAGTCGTATTGCCTTCCATCGGCAATGAAGTAATCAATTTAGTAAAAGATACCTCATTGATTTATGTCCTTGGTTTAGGAGACTTACTACGCGCTGGAAAAATTGCGATGAGCCGTGATGTAAGCCTGTTGCCTTTAGTTTTAGTGGGGATTATTTATTTGTTACTAACTGCAATCTTAACACTTGCATCGAAAAAACTTGAAAAACATTATCAGTATTATAAATAAGTAATCCCATTCGGGTTATCATTTCAGGAAAAAATAGAAATAGCATCTGACAAAAGATCAATTCATTTACTCTATTTTTTTGACAGGCCTGAACAAATATTTTCAGTATTTACTATTAGGAGGTAATAACATGCTACTTATTAAAAACTTAACCAAAAGTTTCGATGGTCGTCGAATCATTGACCAATTAAATTTAGAAATCAAAGATGGTGAAATTCTAACGATCGTTGGTCCTTCCGGAGGTGGAAAAACAACTCTACTACGCTGTTTAGCTGGTTTAGAGACAATTGATTCGGGTGAACTGACGATGGACGGTGTGCCTTTTAATCCTGTGGAAATGGATAATGCAGATCAAGTCGTCGGTATTGTCTTCCAAGATTTCCAATTATTCCCTCATCTTTCAGTTTTAGACAATATAACTTTAGCACCGATCCTTTCTTTGAAACAATCAAAAGAGGCTAGTGAATCTGAAGCAATCGATTTACTGACAAAATTTGGTCTCAGCGGAAAAGAACGCTTATATCCTTATCAATTATCTGGCGGTCAAAAACAACGAGTGGCTCTCGCACGTGCCCTAGCAATGAAGCCTAAAGTGTTAGGTTATGACGAACCAACGAGTGCGCTTGATCCTGAACTTCGCCAACAAGTTGAAGAAGTCATCTTAACCCTCAAGGCACAAGGGATGACCCAAATCGTTGTAACTCATGATATGAATTTTGCTGAAAATATTGCTGATAACTTATTGACAGTCACACCTGTTCAATAGAAAGGACATTTATATGAAGAAAAAAAGCTATTTATTCTTTCTCATGACAATTTTATTTGCTGTCTTATCTGTAGCTGGTTGTGGTAGAAAAAAAACAGATACAGATCAATGGACGCGCATCAATGATGAAAAAAGAGTGATTGTCGGATTGGATGATTCTTTTGTGCCAATGGGTTTTCAAAACAAATCTGGCGAAATCATCGGCTTTGATATTGATCTAGCCCGTGCAGTTTTTGATTTATATGATATCACCGTTGATTTTCAGCCGATTGATTGGTCAATGAAAGAAAACGAATTACAGAATCAAACGATTGATTTGATTTGGAATGGTTACTCTAAAAGTGCTGAACGAGAAGAAAAAGTCCTTTTTAGTGATGAATACATGAAAAATGAACAAGTTGTTGTCGCTTTAAAGAAGAACAATATCAATCATTTTTCTGATATGAAAGGCAAAATTTTAGGTGCTCAAAATGGCTCTTCTGGTATCAATAGCTTTGAAGAGCAGCCGACTATTCTAAAAAATCTAGTTAAAGATCAGACCGCGATTTTGTACGATGGCTTCAACGAAGCTTTCATGGACTTAAAATCTGGACGAATCGATGGGTTATTGATCGATCGGGTTTATGCAAACTATTATCTTTCTCATGAAGATAATTTAGCCGACTATTCTATTGTCAGTGGTGATTTTGAAAGTGAGGCATTTGCTGTCGGTTTGAGAAAATCTGACAAAAAATTAGCTGAGAAAATCAATGCCGGTTTTGAAAAGCTTCGAGAATCGGGAGAATTAGCTAGAATCTCAACGAAATGGTTTGGCGAAGATGTTACAAAATAGACTACTTTAAACAAACACCCCTCAAGAGAGCTTGGCTCCCTTGAGGGGTGTTTGTTCTTGTGTTCATCACGTCATTTTTCTAATCAAAACACATACTTATAAAAACATCAAACACTAGGATAGTTATTAATCGCTGCTTCCTACCCTAAAAATTTAGTTGTCACATCCACCAAACGTTTTGTTTGATCTTGAATCGCTGCTTTCACTTCATCTGCTTTCAATATATTTCCTTCGCCATCAATTGAAGCACTCGTTCCATAAGGATTACCGCCTGCTGCAAAAGTTGATGGATTAACGTATCCTGCTGGCACGATAATTGCGCCCCAATGTTGCATAACAGTATAGATTCCTTGAATTACTTGTTCTTGTCCACCATTTGGATTTTGTGCAGAAGAGAAAGCTGTTACAAATTTATTTGCTAATTTACCTTGCGCCCAAAGTCCACCTTGTAAATCAAAAAATTGTTTTAATTGGCTAGCCATTACACCAAAACGAGATGGTGAAGAGAAGATATAAGCATCTGCCCATAGTAAATCATCACTTGTCACTTCTGGGATATCGGTACTAGCGTCTACATTTTTACGCCATAATGGATTTGAGTCAATCGCTATATCTGGTGCCAATTCGTGGACTTTTCTCAAACGAACTTCAGCCCCATTTGCTTCTGCTGCTTCTTTTGCCCATTTTACCATTTGTGTTCCTGTTCCTGTTGAGCTGTAATAGGCGATCAATAATTTTGTTGTCATGATATTTTCCTCCAATAACTGTTGTTTTCTTGTCTACATTTATATACTAACAAAAAGTAAGTGAACTTACAAGTGTTTTTACTTACTAAAAATAAGTTTATTCAAAAATTCTCATTTTAAGCTTATTTTCTATAAAAAAAGGCCGTAATAAGTATCATACTTATCACGACTTTTCTTATCTATAGCTCTTTTCTTGCCCTTCTCCGTCCCAAACTGACATTCCTTCTGAAACAGAAACAACATTATAACCATAATTTTCGAGAAAAGAACAGGCATGCTCTGAGCGAATACCATGTTGACAAATAACATAATGCGGCTGCTCTCGATCAATTTCTGACATTGCTTCTGGTAAAGTAGATAATGGATAGTTCTTCGCTGTAAGAATGTGCCCTTTAGCAAATTCCTCTACTTCGCGAACATCGATGATCGAAACTGGCTCCTTGACCGTTAACTCGATTAGTTCCTTTAATTCCTTGATCGATACTCTTTTCATCTAGTTGTTATGCCTCCTGCAGGTTTTCATATCATTCGATTAACTTATCACCGAATTCGTCTCATTAGCAGTATACCACTGTTTGTTCATACAACAACCCTTGACTTGACATTTCTATGAGTTCGATTAAAAATATAAGATATTTGCTGCAATTTTTTTATACCACCAAAATGTCTGTTTTCCAGAATGATCGAATACTTCGTTTCCTTCATTCTTCATCACTCTCTTTTATAAAGAAAATAGAAACAAAACGTTGATCGTCTTGTTTCCGTTTTTCACGAATATTTATTTCTATGTGCTTTCCATCTGAGGAGCAGTATATAAATCAACAGCAACAATATCCCTATTGGGGTAAGTGTGTCAATAATACTACCATTATTTGGAAATTTTCTTAATGTTATGTGGGATTGCTTAGGTTTTGCTAAGTTGGTATTCGGTTTTCCGGTTGGTTCTTTTGGTGCCTGTTCATTTACTGTCTTGCCGCCGATTTGTCCATTAATCTCTACCTCAGCAGTGTCCGCGTATGCAGCTTTTTGATAAAAGCCAATACAGCCGAGTAAAAGAATAAATGTGATGATGTGACAATTAAATTGTTTCATTGCTTATCACAGCCTTTTGTGAAATTATGGCGTTACACCAATTGTTGTACCATCTTTTTGAATCGATGTGAATTTTAATGTTAGCGTATAGTTTTCTGCTGTAGCTTTTTCATTGGCATCGGCTGGTAAGTTGGCAACCGTCGTACCTGTATAATAAAACGTTGCAGCATTAGCATACGCTGAAGCAGCATCTGTATCAATATTTAAACGACCATCTTTATTTGCCAATGTCATCCAAGTAGATGTACTTGTTAAATCAACTAACGCATTGCCATTGACTAATTTAGTCGCTGCTGGTGTGGTAGCGAGACCATTTCCTTTGGCATTGATTGTCAAGGTATCAACATATGTTGGTGTACCGTCCATTTTATTCAAAGTCACAGCTACACCACGACCTGAATTGTTCACAATACTGTAATCAGCTGATTCAATATTTTTATGGGCACTTGCTGTTGTTGTATGGAATGCCGTTGCAGTATCCACAGTAACATTGATCCACTCATCAGACCCTTCTGGAATTGTTGCATCTGGATCTGTATTATCTAATTTACCGATTGTTCCGTTGATGATCACATCTGCAGAATTTTCTCCATCGACTGTTTGAGCTGAAGCAAATTGTGTTAGTCCTGATACACTTAGGCCTAACATCATTGTAGTAAGTAAAATATTTGTTTTTTTCATATCGTTTCTCCTTCTTATGTGTAAGATGATTTATTTTTAACAGAAAATCTGTCAAATAACTATGTTAGTTGTTGATCTGAATCGTAATTCCTGCCTGAACTTGCCCACGTTTTTTATTTGTTTTCGCATCGTAAATATCAAATGTGGCAGTTGCAGGATGCTTTCCTTTAGGAAGTTGTTGCTCTAGCTTTGCTCCATTTATTTCATAACCTGGCTGAATTGCACCAGAGGAATAAACTTGTTCATTGTTGCTGTCTAAACGAATCACTACATTGATAGGATAGCCATTTTCGACTGGATTTTGAATATAAAGACTCCCTTCACTATCACTAGTCTCAAATACGGCTTCCGATTTGATAACCATATTAAATTTGCTTGCATCAACTGCTTTTTGTTCAGCTGCTTTGAGCTCTTTGTCACTCATTTTTTTAGCGTCTTTTGTCTCGGGCAGATAGTCCCCAGAAACAACCTGAACAGGTTCGGTTTTAGTCGAATAATAATAGTATATACCACCTGCCGCTATTGCAAATAAGAGCAGCAATAGTAGAAGTAATAGTCGTTTCTTTTTCTTTTTTTCTTCATTTGTTTGCGTTGATTTGTTCATAGATTCCCTCTCATTCTTCATTCTTTTCAACTTTGAACGTCATTTTATAAGTAGGAAATAGTACTGATCCAGTTGGATTGAAATATTTTCCTGCTAGCGTAAGATTCTTTTGCTCATTCGTATTTAAAATCCCTAGAGACAATGGAACACTTGATAGTCCATTCGTCAGAAATAAAGGATTCGACTGATCATGATCAACAAGTAGCTGCAAGGCTAATGCATCTTGTCCTTGATTCCCTGAAAGATGATTCAGCAGTAGTAATTGATTAGCATCTGCATTTTCTTTCGTTAGATTTGTTAACGATATTTTTGTTGCTACATTCCCATTATTAATAATTGGATAATCAGCTGAGGTTAGCTGTCCTTCTTTGGCCGTTCCAATGTCTTGGTTCTTCGTTTGAAAGGCCATCTCAATAGGAACTTGCACATTGATGATCTCAGTCACTGTTTGAAATTCTGTCAAAGGTGACATGGCCAAAATAACTTCTTCTCCATAAACTCCTGCAACTTTCACCCGAACGTAATAAGTCGCTTCCCCATCAAGTCCTTTTAGTTTTGTACTAAAATTTTGATTCTTGTCTCCTGAAAGATCTGCAACTTGAGCATCAGTCTCATTTGCTGGAAAGGTCTTATTTTTACTGTATTCTACTGTAACTTGATTATACTTACTGCCAAAATAAGCTTGTTGATCAGGTATTGCGGCAGCTTCTCCATTTGAATAATCTGTCCATTTTCCTGTATCACTTGCTAGTTCACCGCTGATGATTGCTGTAGTAGTAGTGACATTAGCTGTTATGTTACTTAATTGAGGTTTGGTAGCAAATAATTCAGCCTCAGAAAATTCACTTTCTCCTGCTTGATTGGTAACGACCATTTGAGCCCAATAAAGTGTATTAGGATTTAAGCCATCAACAATGACACTGTAGTAGGACTTAAGTGCTGTATTTATTTGACCATCAAACGAGTCCAATGTAACAATCTGTCTTGCATTTCTTAGATCATTTGCATCTTCTTCATCAGAAAATATAAAGAACTTCACCTCTGTCGCCGGGCTCCCATTATTCACTGAATTTCCCGATAACGAAACAGATGTGTCTTCTGGATCATGTGTAAATAATCCTAATTGATCTGGAACATCGATAAACTCACTAAAGACCATTTTCTGTGAATTTTTTAACGCAAGTAATTCAGGAGCAGTAAACGGATCACTTGAGCTTGATGCATTCGCAAAGTTCGCCCCTTGAACAGTTAGATCTGATGCTTCTTTCATTATTTCTTGCGTAGGTGTACTACTTGTTTTATTTGAAAACGTCTCTATCTTTTGTAAATAATTACTTGCAAAAGATAGATTAACGCCGTTAGAGACACCATTTAGCCCTAGTGTTCCTGGACTTGTTCCTGCAAATGAAACTCTTTTTGATTTGTTCATATTGATTACAAATTGACTAGATGACGCAGTCGAGAAAATCGTTCCACTAGCAACATCGACTGAAACATCTGCAGCAGCTCCAATCGTCATACCACCTTTTGCCGTATAAAGATTAATTGGTTCTGGTAGCTTAAAATCAACTTGAGACTGTTCTTGAAAATCAAATGTGACTGGTTGTGTTTGAGCTGATGCGAAAAATTGATTTCTTGAGCCACCAGTTGCAAGCGTGACTTTATCCAAATTGAATACAGCATTTTTCTCAACAATGTAACTTGGTGCTAATGTTCCATAGGTCATATTGCTATTTGTCTGTATATCAAGTCTTGCATTTTCCCTTACCGCAATTTGAGATTTTCCTGCATAAGGATTGGCTAGATAAGTACTCGTTGACCAGATAAAAGCTAGGGTTTGATTAGAAGAATGTTTAATAGATGTATAACCATTTTGAATTTCTACGGAATTGACTTCTGCCCACTCTTGAGAATAGCCACCTGTTCCTCTTTGATCAATTGTATTTTGACCTCTCATAATCACCGAGCCGTTTACGTTATGTATCATTTGTCCATTATTTGAATAATAATCGACACCGTCAAAAATAAAGGTCATATTTATTGCGGAACCGCCTGATAAGAAACCATAGTATCCAACAGCTCCAGTGCCATCACTATTTCCAAATTGTGTATTTCGAATCTCTACTACTGCATCTTTCTGATTGATATACAACCCTCTATCAGAATAGCCTTCTTTATCGTATGTAATAATGTGGTTCGCACCATCGATGATCATATTGGTTCTGAGCTGATAGGCTCCTTTTCCAAGATCAATATCATTTGTTAAACGCAAATTTAACTTTTGGCTATCTTTTAAGTATTCCGTCAAAGTAGCTGCTGAGTCAACTAACCAAAAACCATCATCTGCTTGTGTCAGTGTCGCTCTTAATATGTTTTTATTATTTATTTCATCTCCATTTTCATCAGAAGAATATTTTATATCATTACTATCTGTTATTTTTTCATCTTCCTCTATTTCTTCTTCAGACGTTTCTTGCGTTACGGATGAATCAGTAGTTGATGCTTCTGTCGAATCCAAAACACCCTCTTCAGACGTTTCAGTTGTCGTTTGCATTTCTTCGTCTAATTGTTCTATTTCTATAGCATAGGACCAATCAATCGGAAAAAGCATTAAAATAATCATACTGATAAAAATTAAACGAAAAATTTTTTTCATGACCGTCCTCCCCTACTTTTTAATAGAACTTAAATAATAATCTTTATTACTTATATTATTGTATTGTAATTCTAGTGTAATTTCAATTTAATAACATATGTTTTTTCATTTCTTTTATTTAATATTTGTTTTTTAGTAACATTTCCTTTACTTTATATATATTTAACAGCTTTTTTCTATATTTTTTTAACGTTCACAAATATTAATTTTTTTTAAAGTTCTTCAAATTTTATATTTTTTTCTACGTTTTTATGGCTTTTCCCTATTTAATAATCGTCATCATTCTTTCTAATTTGTCCATTAGAAAGTAAAAAAAGATAGAAAAATAGCGCTAAAACAACACGTGTTTTCTATTTTTCTACCTATATAAATATTTAATTAGACATCAGTATTTCCGAATAAGGTCCTGTCTTTTTCTTGATTTTTTGATGTTCAACAATTAAAAATGTGTCAAACATTTTTTGTAAAAAGAATCGATCATGAGATACGACAAGCATCGTCCCTTTAAACTCTTCTAATATTTCCTCTATCTCTTCTCTTGTTTCGATATCCAAGTGATTGGTTGGTTCATCTAGTAGTAAAAAGTTCACTTCATTTTGCATCAGTTTTGCTAATTCTAAGCGAATTTTTTCGCCACCACTTAAAAAATGCACTTGCTTCATCACATCATCACTAAAGAACGAATACTTCGCTAATATGCGACGACTTTCTTGTTCAGCAAGTGAGCAAGCTTGACTAAATGATTGTAAAACTGTTTGCTTAGGGTTTCCATACTCAATCACTTGAGGAAGATAGCCCACTTGAATATTCGTACCTTGCTTGATTTGTCCACCATCTAATGGCTCCACTTCTAAAGCAAGTTTTAGTAAGGTACTTTTACCAGCACCATTTTCGCCTATGACTGCTGAATGATCTTGCCAAAATAACGAGAACTCTACCTTATCAAACACGATTCGATCTGCATAAGCTTTACTCACTTCCTTGAATTGAAGCACCTCTTTACCTGAACGATGTGTTTCTTTAAATTTCTTTCCTAATTTTTTTCTCCCTTCTTCTCTGGGTTTCGGTACTTTTCGAATCTTTTCTAACCGTTTTTCAAGTTGTTTTGCTTTTTTGAAGAATTTTTCATTATCCCCTTCATGTCCCCACTGTCGAAAACGACGAATCGCTAATTTTATTTTTTGAATTTCCTTTTGTTGTTCCGCAAAATCTTTTCTTAATTTTTCTAATTGCTCTTCTTTTTGTCTTTTATAGGCTGAATAATTCCCTTTATATTCTTGTAAGCATCCATCTTCTAGTTCTACAATTTTGTCGATTGTATGATCTAAAAATAAACGGTCATGAGAAACAATTAAATAAGCTGTTTTTTCATGTCTTAAGTAGCCTTCAAGCCAAGTGATTCGTTTAGTATCTAAATGATTCGTTGGCTCATCTAATAAGATTAGATCATTTTCTTGGAGTAAAATTCTCGCTAAAGCGACAATCGTTTGCTCTCCACCGCTTAATTCGGATAGTTTTTTTGTTAACAAGTAATTGATCATCAAACCATTACTGATCATCTCTAATTTATTTTCCATTTCATAACCGCCAGCTTGCTGGAACTCTTCTTGCTTTTGTCCATAGTGAGCTAATGTTTTTTCTAAATTGCATTCTGATGCAGTCATTTGTTCTTCCAAACGTGTCAATTGTTTCTGAATGGCATTCAAAAATGTGAACGTTTCTAAAAGATAGTCTCTTACTCGTTGCTCACTGGCTTCTGGCATTTGTTCTAGATATCCAATACGTCCATTCTTTTTGCAACTGATAGTTCCCGATTCTACCCCTTCAAGCCCAGTAATTATTTTTAAAATCGTTGATTTTCCTGAGCCATTGGTTCCGATCAGTCCAATTTTTTCACCTTTGTTGATTTGTAAATTTAATTCTTCAAATAGCGGTATTGTTCCATAATTCTTAGTTATTTTTTGTAATTGTACTAACATCTCTTCCTCTTTCTGCCATTCAGACAGATCAACAGTAATAAAAAGTACCATTTATTTTAGCGTACACAAAAAAGCTGAACAACGTTCTTCGTTCAACCTTCATTATTTACTCTGGCTAAGCTATCCATATTCTTGTTGTCTCCTACAAGTGAAATATTTTAGCGTTTTTCTTGTTATTTTATGACTAGATATTTTAAGCAAATAAGTCTGAATGGTCTGTTTTATTTAATTTCCCAACCCTTTTTGGACACACTTGTCCCTTGAGTTAAAAAATTGGAAATAATCACATGACAAAAAGCTAAATACGCTATTATAAATGAAAAGCTTACTGTTATTTTTGGCATGCTGACCATTGTACTTATTCACCACCTTCGTCATTTCTTGCTTACCATTGTATCATGATGTTTTCATTTGTGCAAAATGAGTTTTTTATCCTAGTTGCTGGTAACATTCTAAGCGTTCCTCTAGTGTTCCTGTATGCAATTCAAATAAATGATTGTCAAAGTCGTAAAAATAAAGAGATCTTGCTTCACCAACAACTCGTGAGCGTCCAGGTTTGATTTCTAATTTTATGGCCTTTATTCTTTCTAAATACCTGTCATATTCACTTTCTTCAATCTTAAAAGCAATATGATTGTAGGTTTTTGTAGGTAAAGATTCTCCTTGCATGATTGCAATCCAAAGCTCGTTATTAATCAAGAAAAATTTTTCTTGCGCCACTGAGAATGTATCCATTCCACTATTATAGACTTCCTTTGCATCAAATATTGTTTCAAAAAATAAACTAGCTTTTATCAAATCATGAACAATAAATGTCATATGACTAATCACGATCTTTCCTCCTATCTAGATGCGTATAGTAAACGAGCGCGAGACAAAACTAAAAGTCAGTTTTGTTTCGCGCTCAAAATTTGAATAGACGACAAGATAAAAGCAGCTTCTTCGGAAATAAATGCTTTTGTCTCAGTCTGTTTTACTTTTCTAGTTTGCGACAATATTCACCAATTTATCAGGTACAACAATTACTTTACGAACTGTTTTCCCTTCAACAAAACTTTGAATTTCTTCTGTCGCTAATGCTTGTGCTTCTAATTCATCTTTACTTAAACCTCGTGCTACATTTAATTTCGCCCGAACTTTCCCATTCACTTGGAAAACCACTTCGACTTCATCTTCTACTAATGCGGCTTCATCATAGGTCGGCCAAGGTGCGTTTGTTAAACTTTCCTCATTGCCAAGGATTGCCCATAGCTCTTCCCCAATATGTGGTGCGATCGGTGCTAGTAGTTGAACAAAGCCTTCAATATATTCATATGGTAAAACATCAACTTTATTTGCCTCATTAACAAAGACCATCAATTGTGAAATTGCGGTATTAAAGTGGAGATTCTCCATGTCTTCTGTCACTTTTTTCACAGTTTGATGATAAACCTTTGTTAGACAACCGTCATTTATCGTCGTGATTCGATCACGCATCTTGTTATTTTCATCAACGATCAAGCGCCAAACACGATCCAAGAATTTACGACTGCCTTCAAGTCCATTTTCACTCCACGCAATAGAGGCATCTAACGGTCCCATGAACATTTCATACATTCTAAGAGTATCTGCACCAAATTTTTCAACAACATCATCAGGATTTACGACATTTTTCAATGATTTACTCATTTTAGCTGGTGCTTCTTCCAGCTCTTCACCCGTTTCGATATTTACCCAAACACCATCTCGTTTTTCGACCATATTCGTAGGAACTAATGCTCCACGGCCATCTCGGAAGCTTTGACCTAGGATCATTCCTTGATTATATAGTTTTTGGTAAGGTTCTTTTGTAGGAACTACGCCGATATCATATAAAAATTTATGCCAAAAGCGTGCATATAGTAGATGCAATACTGCATGCTCTGCTCCACCGATATAAATATCCACAGGCAACCAGCGTTCTAATTTTTCATAGTTAGCAAGTTCATTTTTATTATGAGGATCAATATAGCGTAAATGGTACCATGAGCTTCCTGCCCATTGTGGCATGGTGTTGGTTTCACGTTTCCCTTTTTTACCAGTTTCAGGGTCGATCACATTGATCCATTCCGTAATATTCGCAAGTGGAGATTCACCAGTTCCACTTGGTTTGATATCATCTGTTTTAGGTAATTTCAATGGTAGTTCAGATTCTGGCACGGTTGTTGTCGTACCGTCTTCCCAATGAATCACAGGAATCGGCTCTCCCCAATAACGTTGACGAGAAAACAGCCAATCACGTAGGCGGTATGTGACTTCTTTTTTGCCACAGCCATTAGCTTCTAACCACTGATACATTTTTTCATTTGCTTCCTCTTTTGTTAGACCATCTAAGAAACCAGAATTGATATGAAGACCATCCCCAGTGTATGCTTCTTTGGTGATATCCCCACCTTCAATGACTTGGATCATTTCGATGTCAAACTTACTAGCAAAGGCATGGTCTCTTTCATCATGTGCTGGTACAGCCATAACAGCACCTGTTCCATAGCTTCCTAGAACGTAATCTGCAATCCAGATTGGGATTTCTTTGCCATTCACTGGATTGATTGCATAGGCACCTGTAAAAGCTCCAGTTTTTGTTTTAGATAAATCTGTACGATCTAAATCAGATTTTTTACTTACTTCTTCTTGATAAGCCGTAACTGCAGCTTTTTGCTCTGACGTTGTGATTTCATCAACAATTTTTAACTCGGGTGCAACAACTAAGTAACTAGCACCAAATAGGGTATCGGCACGAGTTGTAAAGACTGTTATCGTGTCATTGCTTCCTTTAATCTTAAAATCAACATTTGCTCCTTCAGAACGGCCAATCCAATTGCGTTGCATATCCTTAATACTTTCAGGCCAGTCCACTAAATCTAAATCATCTAGTAAGCGATCTGCATATGCAGTAATTTTAAGCATCCACTGACGCATTGGTTTTCTGACAACATCGTAACCACCGCGTTCACTTTTACCATCAATCACTTCTTCATTAGAAATCACTGTTCCTAGTTCTGGTACCCAGTTAACAGCTACTTCCGCTTCATAAGCTAAACCATGTTCATATAATTTCGTGAAAATCCATTGTGTCCATTTGTAATATTCTGGATCTGTTGTGTTAATTTCGCGATTCCAATCATAACTAAATCCTAGAGAGTTGATTTGGCGTTTAAAGGTTTCAATATTTTTTTTCGTAAACTCTGCTGGATCATTTCCTGTATCTAAGGCATATTGCTCTGCAGGTAATCCAAAGGCATCCCAGCCCATTGGGTGTAAAACACTATAGCCTTGGCTTCGTTTCATTCTAGATAAGATATCTGTTGCTGTATACCCTTCTGGATGCCCAACATGTAGCCCTTGTCCTGATGGGTATGGAAACATGTCTAAAGCATAAAATTTTTCTTTATTTGGATCATCATGAGTCGTGAAACTGTTATGTTTCGCCCAATATTTTTGCCATTTTTTCTCGATTTTCTTGTGATCGTAACTCACTTTTTTGTCCTCCTATTTCGGTAACTATTTATTGATGATTTCTGCCTATTTCTTAGGTTAATCTTTTCACTTTGTTAACGTGTTGGCTTGGTGATGATTTACTAGTTTGGTCGCCAAGTATTGCGCTTCATCAGCTCTGGCAAAGCTGACCAGATTTTTCTGCTTTTTTTATTCGTTCTTTTATGCTTTATTGCAGTATTGACTTGGTGGTGATTTACTAGTTTGGTAACTTCGCTCCCCTTGGTCGCCAAGTATTGCGCTTCATCAGCTCTGCAAGCAATCGCTGTGATTTGCAACAAAAACGCCCTACAGGAAAAATTCCTATAGGACGTGTGACTGACAACGTGGTACCACCTAATTTCACTTGTATAAAACAAGCCTCAACGTTTTAACGACCGTCGCCGATTTTACTTAATGAAGATTGAAGGATTGTTGGCATTTTTTTGATTTCCTAAATCAGAAAACGAAAACTCTACATTCCATCGCTTGTTCAGTAAAATAACTCAAAGGCGAGTTCGAAAGCTTCTGTGCGTATTTTCACCAGCCATACGCTCTCTAAAACATGGTTCTTTCTACTATTCCTTTTCACTGTTTATCTATCATGTGCTATCATACTACCAAACTTCTTAACGGATTTCAATCGTTTTATTTAACTTTCAATCTTTGACCAATATAAATTGTATCACCAGATAATCCGTTTAATTGTTTGATTTTTTGAATACTTGTTCCATATGTTTGAGACAGTCCCCATAAAGTATCACCATTTTTTACAGTGTGAGATCCGGCTGTTTGGTTGCTTCCTTGAGTATTGGATGAATTGGTTGAACCTGTTTGACCTTTTTTCACGATCAATTTTTGTCCTGGATAAATGATATCTCCATTTATATTATTCCATTGACGTAAATTGGCAATACTTGTCCCGTTTGCATTAGCGATCGCCCATAAAGAGTCCCCAGACTTCACCGTATAATGACCAGTAGCGGCTCCTGCATTGCTTGATCCACCAGTGTTACCAGTTGAACCACTATTGCCATTACTGGTACTGCCGCCGCCAGCATTAGAACCACCTTTTTTCACGATCAACTTTTGACCTGGATAAATGATATCTCCATTTATATTATTCCATTGACGTAGATTGGCGATACTTACGCCGTTTGCACTAGCAATTGCCCATAAGCTATCACCTGATTTTACAGTATAATATGCATTTGAAGAGCTTGTATTCCCTGAGCCGCCAGTACTACCTGTCGATCCGCCTGTCGTTCCTCCAGTACTACCACCATTACTACCAGAGCTTTTTTTCACGATCAATTTTTGTCCTGGGTGGATGATATCTCCGCTCAAGTTATTCCATTGACGCAAGTTCGCAATGCTTATCCCGTTTGCATTAGCAATCGCCCACAAAGAATCACCTGATTTTACTGTGTAATATGAATTAGTCCCTGTATTACTGGAACCTTCGGTATTGCCTGTTGAACCGCCAGTGTTACCACCAGTACTGCCGCCACCTGTGTTGCTAGAACCTTTTTTCACGATTAATTTTTGACCGACATAAATGACATCGCTGGATAAGTTATTCCAACTTTTAATAGTAGCGATCGATGTGCCATATTTCGCCGATAAGGCCCATAGGCTATCTCCAGCTTTTACTGTGTGCGTCACATTTTGACCGCTAGTATCGCCGCCAGTGTTGTTTGACCCACCGGTATTACCACCAGTATTACTCTCACCTGTGTTGCCACCGGTATCACCACCAGTATTCCCGCCACCTGATGAAGGCGTGTCATATTGAGTTAAGTTATAGGTTGTAATAATCGTATTAAGCTTTGTATTGTAACTTGGATCTGTTGCATAACGTCCAGTTAACCAAGCAGTGGCATCTCTGTAAGAATTCGTATTACTTTTCCAAGCTCCTGAATAATAATAAACACCAGACTGAAATGATGTATTTCTCAACACATAGGCATTGTCACTAAATGATTCTGAATAGGACGGATATTTTCTAAACGCAGCATCTACTTGAATCCACTGACCATTAATAACTTCCCACGTTTTCATTGTAACAGATTGCCCTTGATAACTTCCTTTGATTCCAAACAAGTTATGATTTGGTGCAGCAGATAACGTACTTCTACCCCAATCACTTTCAAGAATCGCTTGAGCCATCATCACTGACGCATATAAATCATTTGCGGCTGCAACAGAACGAGCGTGTCCTGCTATATCAGCAATAAAGGTACTTGGGCTGATACTTCTAGATTGTGCAGCAAACGCTGAACGCATCGTAAGTTCTGGTGCCTCAGTATCTTTTGTTTCAGTTATAGATGAATCCGTTGTTTCATTAGAGTCTGTTGTAACGTCAGTTGTCTCAGTACTGTCAGTTGTTTCTGATGTATTCAATTCTAATGATTCTTGTGTTTCAGATGTTTCTTCACTCGAAGCTTCTTCAGGTGCTGTGGTCTGATTTTCTTGCATCATCGAATCGTTCGTGTCAGTTACCGTTCTTTGTCCTTGAACGTCTTCTGTATGTGTATTTATCTCTGAGTAACTTACGTGCGCGCTTGAATTTTGATCTTCTGTGGCTTCTGCTATTTTTGGTGCAGCGATCGGTGCAGCAATTGAGGAAACTACAATCGCAGAGCTAAGCACAGTCGTTCCTTTTTTGAACTGATCGTAAGCTAGCTTGTTCTGTTCAGCTTTCCTCCGTTCTTTTCTAGATGTTTTATACTTCTCCATGCTATATCCTCCGAATTTTCTAAAAAAAGTATTCCTTGATTTATAGTATACCCTTTTTTCAAACAAAATAGAAATATTTTTTATTTTTTTCTTTGTCATTATACAAATAAAAGTGTAATTTTTTTCTTTCTTGTTTGCTATTTTTTCTTATTATTTTTTTAATTAGAACTCGGTCTCAAGTCTGATGTCTCTCTTTACCTTAGGCTGATTTTTTAACGAAGTACTTGTTATTGCTCTTAAAAAAAATTATAGTGAAGAAGAAGTAATCCGATCGTAAAATGAAATGGGGGAAAAAAATGAATAAAGAGCATTTTTTAATTGAGTTGAAAATCTACTTAAAACCTCTGACTAACCAACAGCAAGTTTTTATCTTAAACAAATATGAAACGATTTTTGAAGAACGATTAGCTGATGGTCAAACAGAAGAGGAAATAGCAAAAAGTCTTGGAAAACCAAGAGGGATTGCAGAAGAAATTTTACAAGAGTTTGATATTACTGTCCCTGAAAAAAGACTCGAACGAGATGGCTGGCAAGAGATTCAGCCAATTGTCAATGATAAGTACTATTATGAAGACATACCTGAGCATCCTTATGATGACTCCTACCATTCTTATGAACGTCCTCATCGTAGTGGTTTTATGCGTTTTTGTCAGGTTGCAGGCGTCCTTGCATTTAATTTTATGTTTATGTTTTGGATGATTTTTACTATTGTTATGGTTTTTTTCGCCTGTTGGCTCGTTGCTGTTGTGTTCTTATTTTCACCAATTTTAGGAGGAATCTCGCTCGTTGCTGGATTTAATGATGGTACAATGTTCCAGTTATTCCTTAGCCTATTCCTTTCTGGTGCTGGTATTATCGGACTAGTGATTTTAGCACCACTAACAAAATTCTTTGGAAAATGTTTAAAACGTTACCTACAATGGAATATTCGCGTTTTAAGAGGAGAGATTTAATATGAAAAAGACGACTGCTTTTTTTCTGACCATTGGCGTTTTAGCTATGATCATCGGTGGGATTGGCAGTGCTGTTTACTACAGACGTGCTGAACATTCGATGACTGATACGAAAAGACAAAGTTATGAGATAAAAAACAAACAAAATACCAAAGAGATTCACCTTGATCTTTCTGGGAATGCAAATTTTTATATTCTAACTGAGAATTCAAATAAGGTGGTAATGAATTCTAGAAGTTCACTTCCGATTTCTTTGAACAGCTCTTTAGATGTTGAGGAAAAAAATGACCAGTTAACGATTTCCGCAAAAAGTGATAAGAAAAGACAGAAACTTGACGGAATGAAGTTAGATATTTTTAATAGAGGTTCAGCTGTTAGTTTAACGATACCAGATTCTGTTGAGCGTTTAATCATTGACGGTACTGCCCAAGGCTCGATCCATATTTCAGAAGTTACCGCAAAAAATTTAGCGATCACAATGGGGAACGCTGATATCGACCTTACTAGTATCGATACAGAAAAATTAGCGGTAGAGACAGCGAATGGCTATCTTAATGTTTATAATGACGTTCGAACTGGCGAAGCGATGTTTCAGACGAAAAACGGTGATATTCAGCTAAATGATTTCGCAGCCTCTAATTGGTCTGCTACTAGTACTTCTGGAGATATTTATGTAAATACAGCTAAAGGCATCGCTAAACTAGACACAACAAATGGCGATATCGAAGCAACTGATCTTAAAGGAGAAGCTGAAGTGACTAGTGTCAATGGTAGTTTTTCCCTGTATGGAACAGAAATTCCAAAGAAATTACGCGTTGAAACACAACAAGGAGACATTCAATTACATACAGAAGAAATTCTGTATGATGTCACGATCAAAACAAAAACCAAATTAGGAGACAGTACGATTTTCGGAAAAGAACGGACTTCTTTTAAACGTGGAAAAGGAACAAAATCATTTGAACTTCGAACAGACTCTGGAGACATTTCAGTTGAAGGTCCCTCCGATTATGAAGATGGCGAGGATGAATAATTTTCTATTCCTCTAATTTTTTAAGCCTATAGGAGAACTTTTTAAAGTTTTCCTATAGGCTTATTTTTTTTCGAGAATCTCAGCTGTCTTCTTAATTATTTGATGTTATAATAAACTTTATCTAATTTGGAAAGGAATTTTCATGAAAAATAAATTATACTATCAATTTGCTGGCAGCTGCTTTTTAGTTGTTTTTATGTTTTTAGGTTATGTAGTGCGCTTTTATCCTAGTTGGTTGAACGGTTTCGATCAAGCAATTACAACACTAGTACGGACACCTTATCCTTCTGCAAATCAATTTTTTATTTGGTATACAAGATTTGCTGATCCTTTAACGGTAGGCATTCTTTCTCTAGCCATTGCGTTTATACTATTTAGAGGGAAATATTATGCTGAGATGCTTTGGTTGTTGATTAATACTGGCCTAATCGCCGGTGTCGCAAACCCATTGATCAAATTATTATTCATGCGACCACGTCCAACTTTAAACCATTTAGTTACAGAGCATAGCTACAGTTTTCCAAGTGGTCATTCCACCGGAAGTGTTCTGCTGTACGGTACGATTATTTTATTATTACCGCAATTTATCAAACAAAAAAAGCTTTGTCTCTTGTTACAGATTCTCTTAGGTTTAGGGATCTTCCTGATCGGTATCAGCCGAATCTATGCAGGTGTTCACTTCCCTAGCGACGTTTTAGGTGGCTTTTGTTTTGGGCTTGCGTGGTTGTTGATGACGTATCCGATTTATTTAGAAAAACGTTTTGTTTGGCGCTTTAAAAGTAAACAACAATAGAAAGAAGAAAAATTATGGTTGAATTTATCTATACAGAAGATCCAAACAAACGCTATCATACATGGAATTACGCCTTACGTAAGCAGTTTGGTGGGAAGATTTTCAAAGTACCTTTAGATGGTGGATTTGACTGTCCTAATCGTGACGGAACGGTGGCTAAAGGAGGGTGTACATTTTGTAGCGTTTCTGGCTCAGGCGATATGATCGTAGCACCTTCTGAGCCTTTACCCATCCAATTTCAAAAAGAAGTACACATGATGCACAAAAAATGGCCTCAAGTGAACCAGTATATTGTCTATTTTCAAAATTTCACGAATACACATGCACCAGTAGAAGTGATTCGGCATCGTTTTGAACAAGTGGTGAACGAACGAGGTGTTGTAGGTATTTCAGTTGGAACACGTCCCGATTGTCTTCCAGATGATGTGGTTGAGTATTTGGCCGAATTGAATCAGCGTTATTATCTGTGGGTAGAGTTAGGCTTACAGACAACTTATGAACATACAAGTAATACAATCAATCGGGCACATGATTATCAGACATACTTAAATGGTGTCGCGAAATTGCGAAAGCATAATATTCGAGTCTGTACTCATCTGATCAATGGTTTACCAGGTGAAAGTTTGGAGATGATGCGGGAAAATGTTCGGCGGACGATCCTTGATTCCGATATCCAAGGGATTAAACTACACCTACTACATTTAATGACCAATACTCGCATGTTGCGGGATTATCATGAAGGTCGCTTGCAATTAATGACTCGGAACGATTATGTCAATGTGATTTGCGACCAATTGGAAATGATTCCCCCAGAGATCGTGATCCATCGTTTAACTGGAGATGCACCGACAGATGCTTTAGTAGGGCCAATGTGGAGCCTTAAGAAGTGGGAAGTCTTAAATGCTATTGACAATGAGATGAAACGTCGAAATAGCGTGCAGGGAATCTATAATGTTCGAAACAGTCAGGAGGTTCACACTTAATGCTACAAACCGCGCTACATTTTAGTCACACTCTTTTAAGAGACGTTATTCATGAAGGGGATTGTGTGGTAGATGCCACGATGGGCAACGGTCATGATACAGCGTTCTTAGCAGAGTTAGTTGGACCTAGGGGATTAGTTTATGCCTTTGATGTACAAGAACAAGCTTTAGCCAATACGGAAAAAAAACTGATTGAGTTAGGATACCAAGCACGAGTAACTTTATTCCAACAGGGGCATGAAATGATCGATACACAGCTTTCAACAGAAACTTCTTTAAGAGCCGCGATCTTTAATCTCGGTTATCTTCCTAAAGGAGATAAACAGATTATCACAAAACCAGATACTACGGAACAAGCTTTAGACGCTTTACTTCCTAGATTACTAGCTAAGGGACGAATTATTTTAGTTGTTTATTATGGTCATTTTGGTGGTCAAGCGGAACTGAAACTTGTACAAGAGTATTGTCAACAGTTACCGCAAGAAATGTATAATGTCTTGACTTATCAGTTTATTAATCAGAAGAACAACCCACCTATTTTATTTTGTATTGAGAAGAAGTAGGGAGTCAACGGCTGTATTTTTTACCTATATACTAAATGAAAAGAGCAATCCTTAAAAATACAGGGTTGTTCTTTTGTTTTATTCAAACATAAAATAGGTGTAGGTTGATCGATCGTTTAGCTTTTGAAGTAATAAACGCTTATTAAATGAACGGGCTAATGATGCGCAGTTTGGTACTCCAAGCATGGTGAAATACCAGAGACATTACTTGAATCACTATTAATAGCCATTTTGTGCCTCCTTCATTATCAGATTGTCTTATTTGGTTCATCATATACTAGATAAACAACAACTATGAGAAAACAATTCCATGATGAGAATAGAGGGCAATCAGATTAATTCGCTAACGCACCTCATCTAATTCCCCGTCTTTTGACCCTTAGCCAATTTTTATGGATGAACAAAAAGAGCCGATATAACTCTACGAGTTATATCTCAGACTCAAAGAATCCGTATAAACGGTGGGAGCAGAAGCAATCACTACGCTTCGCTTCGATCACATCAAATTCTAAGTGCTAAAGCACTAAGATTTGAAGGCTTCGGAAATAAGCCGAAATTCACAAAAATTTGAAGAGCAATTTTCGTGAATTCCTTCTTATTTCTCGGGATTAAACACTCCTGTCCCAACCTCTACTATTATTCAAATACAAACTGATTATGATAAAGTTCTGCATAAAACCCATCTTGTTTCAAGAGTTCATGATGGTTTCCTTCTTCGATTACTTCACCATTTCTTAAGACTACGATCCGGTCTGCATTTAGAATTGTTTTTAAGCGGTGAGCGATCACAAAGCTTGTTCTGCCTTTGATTGCTTCATCCATTGCTTTTTGAATTTTCGCTTCTGTTACAGTATCTACATTACTTGTTGCTTCATCTAGGATCAACAATGATGGATTTGTGATGATTGTACGGGCAATACTGATTAATTGTTTTTGCCCTGTACTGAAAATGTTGTTTTCTTCAGTAATTTCTGTATCATACCCATTTTCTTGTTCTAAGATAAACTCGTGAATATTGGCTTGTTTTGCGGCTTCAATAATTTCTTTTTCTGTCGCTTCTGGTTTACCAAACGCTATGTTTGCTCGAATCGTACCAGAAAATAACACAGAATCCTGCAACACAATTCCCACATGAGAACGTAGACTGCTTAATTCAATTTCACGGATATCTGTTCCATCAAATGTCACAGAGCCATTATTTACATCATAAAAACGATTCAATAAATTCATAATTGTCGTTTTCCCTGAGCCTGTCGGACCAACTAAAGCGACCATTTCGCCTTTTTTTACATCGATCGAAACATCTTTTAAGATTGGTACTTCAGAATCATAGCCAAAGTCAACATGCTGCAGTGTCACTGACTCTTTGATCCCATCGATTTCTTTTCCATCATTTGGATTGATTTCGTCTGGTTCATCAAACATTTCATTCAGACGACGAGCGCCAGTGATCGCAAGTTGGATCATGCTGTAACCAGATGAAATTTGCATCAATGGTTGGTAATATTGTTGTGAATACTGAACAAAGGTAACAACTAAGCCTAACGCAACACTCTTCTCTAGATCGCCATTCAATGCTAGCCAACCGCCAAAGAAAATCACGATTGCTGTATTCACAAGAGACATTCCTTGCATCATTGGAAATAACAGACCTGAATACACTTGTCCTTTGAACGTTGCTTTACGCACCGTTTCATTCTGTTCAAGAAAACCGTCAATTGTTTCTTCTTGCAGGCCATTGGTGATGATCATGCGTTGACCGCTGATTTTTTCATCCATATAGCCATTCAGCTTTCCAACTTCATCTTGCTGGATGTCGACGTATTTACGTGCTTTACTAATAACAACGATTGCAATCACTAACGCAACAGGTGTTGAAGCAATTGTTGCCCAAGCTAATTGAACATTTTGTTGGAACATCATGATCAAGATGCCCACAAATAATGCAGCATTCGTCAACACTTGAAGCAATGCTTGATTCAGGCTATTTTGAATATTATCCAAGTCACTTGTAAAACGACTTAAAATCTCACCATCTTGATGAGAATCAAAGAAACGAATCGTCAATTTTTCTAGCTTATTGAATAAACCAATACGCATTCGATTCGTCGACTTCCCAACAACTTGTGTAAATAAAATACTATAGATAAAGTTCGCTGCACTTGTTAGTACGTAAAAGATCAATAGTTTCCAGACAATATCAATAAACTTACTTTTATCATCCGTTCCTTTCATCAATGCATTAACATAATTAGCCAGCTCTTGAATAGCTTCTCCCACAAACTGTGGTGCTTTTACTTGGAGATAAGTTGCAATAATTATCGTCACAAAAATAAAGAAGAAGGAAAGTTTATAGCGTTTTAAATAATGAAAAAAGAATTTACTCGCTCTTATTAAATCAGTCATTATTTTCATCCTTTCCCTTTTGTGTTTCGTAGATTTCTTGGTAGATTGGGTTCGTTTTGGCTAATTCATCATGTGTGCCCTCACCTACTAATTGTCCCTTATCCAAAACTAAAATACGGTCTGCGTGAACGACTGAAGAAATCTTCTGAGCAATCACGATCGTTGTTGTATCTTTCAGATCATTATCCAACGCTTCTCTAACTAAACGCTCTGAACGAGCATCTAACGCACTTGTACTATCATCTAAAATCAAGATTTTAGGATCACCGATCACGCCTCTAGAAATAGATAAACGTTGTTTTTGTCCACCAGAAAAGTTGTTGCTTCGCTCCGCTACTGGCGCTTCATATTGTAAGGCTAATTTTTCGATAAATTCTTTGGCCTGCGCAATTTCAGTTGCCCGACTCATATCCGATTCACTAGCATCTTTTTTCCCTTGACGCAAATTTTGCGAAATCGTTCCGGAAAAAAGAATCGCTTTTTGTAGAACAAATGAAACCGTTTTACGTAAACTATGCTCATTGACCTCTTTTAAATCAACACCGCCGACCTTCACAGTTCCTTGTGATGGATCAAATAATCGAGGAATCAATTGTGCCAAGGTTGATTTACCTGCCCCAGTTGCCCCTACGATCCCGATCATTTCACCAGGCTTGATTGAAAACGAGAGGTCTTTCAGTGTATCGGTATCATCTCCTGGATAACGGAAACTAACGTGATCAAACACCACACTACCATCCAAGTCTTGTTCAGGAACCTCTTTGTAGCTAAGTGCTGGAACAGTGTCCATGACTTCTTTGATACGCTTGATCGAAACTGCCGCACGTGAAGTCATCATCATCATCATTCCGCCGATAATGATCGCCATCATAATTTGCATCAAATAACTCATAAATGATGCGATACTACCGACTAAACTTGGATCATCTTTCACTAAGTTTCCCACAAGAAAAATTGAGCCTACGACTGCTAAATTTGCAGCTAGCATAAACGATGGAATCATCACTGAAAACAAAGTCCCTACAATTAGGTTATGTTTTGTCAGTTCATCACTGACCTTGCTGAAACGGTTCAACTCATTTCTTTCCTGCACGAATGATTTTACTACACGAATTCCTAGAAGGTTTTCTTTGGCTAAGCCATTCACTTTATCAATCAAGGTTTGGATGATCATAAAGTGTTTGCCCATCTGTGAAAAGGATAAAACTGTAATAATAAACACTGCAACCACTAATAATACGATCACCCACCATAATTGAGGTAAGGTCATCATCGCTAAAATGAAACTACCGATAAAAAGAATCGGAATCCTAAACAACGACTGTAGTGCGATCATGATAACATTTTGAATTTGGGTTACATCATTGGTCAAACGGACAACCAAATTCCCAGCTGAAAATTCTTCAATATTTCCAAATGAAAAGGTTTGGATCTTACGAAAGGTTGCCTCACGAATGTCTGCACTCACACCTTGTGCTACTTTGGCAGAATAAATTGTATTAAAAACCCCTGCAATCAATCCAAGTCCGGCAATCCCAATCAAATACAAGCCTAGTTCTTTCATTTGACTCTTATCATCTTTAATAATTGCTTCTAATACTTTTTGTAATAATTTAGGTTGCCATAATGCCGACATGACCATGATAACAACCGTAAACAATGCTATGGTGACTTCCAGCTTGTACTTTTTGACATGCTTCATAATAATACTCATATAATCCCAACTTCCTTTGTAAAACTAGCCTAATTTGATTCATTGTGCAACTTTCAACGATCAATTAATGTTATGATGTGATAGAAGCAAGACACGATTGCCTTCAATAAAATTCACAAACTTAACGCTGTAAAATAAGGCTGCATAACAATTTACCATTTTTAGAACTGAAATTCAAGCAGTTCGCTTCTATTTTTGAAATAAAAGGATGAGAAAATTTGGAACCAAAATTATCAAAAGAAACGATCGTTCAAGCCGCATTTGAACTATTAAAAGAAACGCCTGAACTTGAAAAATTATCTATGCGTAAAGTGGCGAAAAAACTCGGTGTTCAGGCACCTGCTATTTACTGGCATATAGAAAATAAACAAGCTTTACTTCAACGTATGGCAGAAGAAATAGAGAATCATTTTATTTCACCTATACCTAAAGACAATTGGAAAGAAACGATTTATGCTTATATGGAAAATTATTATGAGCTCTATCAGCAATATCCTTGCGCTATTGAAATCGAAATTCAAACGATCCCTTCCTACTCCTCTCGTTTGAAAAATCTTGATGCAATTCTTGGCATCCTCAATGAGGCAGGTTTTTCCATTGAGCTAAGTTATATGACCATCACCTCTTTACAGCATTTATTGTTTGGTATGTTGATGGACTCTAATGAAGAAAAAAAGCTCTATAATAAAGTGATGGCTGGGGATGACTATTTGAAAACACAAATCATTCTAATGAAACAATCCGTTCAAGAGCATGAATTGGACAATATCAGCAAGAGTATTCAGTATCGGCAAAAAGAAAAGCAAAAAGATTTTTTCATGAAAACATTGCGTGTCTTTTTAAATGGGTTAGATTCTCTTATTTAAAAATGGATAGAGAAAGAGAGCGGAACAAAACTAAAAATCCGTTTTGTTTCGCTCTCTATATCCGAATAAACGGCGAGTAAAAAGTAGACTACACTATACTTCGATCACATCAACTTCTAAGAGTTGAAGGCCTTCGGAAATATACAGAACACTTTTGTCTCGGCTTATTTTTTGACTTATTTTTCTAGCGGTAACCATTCTAAAACTCGTTGAATCCACATATCCCAAAAGTCCCAGCTATGACTACCTGGACCTGTTTCAAATGTATAATCAATCTTCTGAGCAGACAATGCTTTTGCCATAGTTTTATTTCCCTGTAAGAGAAAATCCTCTTCTCCACAGCACAGAAAAATAGCTGGAGCTTTTTTACCTTCTGCTACTAACTGCTCTAGTAAATACATCGGATCGTTGTTTGAGCCTTGAATATGCTCAAGCGGACCAAAAATACCTTCCCAAAAATTTTTTCCCCTAATCGCCAAAAGATCATCCACTCTTTCGGCCAAATTCACAGAACCAGATAAAGAAGCTACGGCTCCAAATTTCTCTGGTTTAGCCAGCCCAAGTTTCAAGGCACCATAACCACCCATTGAGAGTCCCACAGCGAATGTTTTCTCTCTTTTAGTTGTTAATTGTGGGAATAATTCATGGCAAATAATAGGTAATTCTTCAGAAATAAATGTCCAGTAGTTCATTCCATAACGGGTATCTGTATACCACCCTAGATCTGTAGACGGCATAATCACAGCCAGCCCTAAGTTTGTTACATATCGTTCTATTGATGTACGGCGTTCCCAAACGCTATGGTTGCCGCCCATGCCATGAAGTAGATACATTACTGGGACGTCAGTAAGATTTCCTTTGGTTGTTGTACCAATCTTTTTTTCTGTTTTTTGCGGTAAAATTACATTCAGTGACACTTCCATTTCTAAAACATTTGAATAAATATTTGCTTGCAAAAAAGCCATCTAAGCATCCCTCTTTTTCTATTTTTTATTATTGTAGCATTAAATTCATTGTTTTTTGACTAAATGTACAAATAAAAAACTCGTTCTTCATAAAAGAACGAGCGGAGGAGGAGTTGAAAATGAAAAATGTTTTTGCCTAAGTTTTTTTCTCTTGGTATGTTTCTATAATACAAAATGAATATGAACTTTTCATGTCAAAAAAATGCATTATTTACGTCGTTTTTATAAAGAAAACTACACGTTTTATTCTTCTAGCTAGTTTTAGCTGTTGCTCTAAGTAAATTTAACCCCAGTCCAATATAAATACAGCCTGCAATTTTATTGGTCATTTTTTTAGTCCGCTCATTCTTCTTAAATAGACCGACAAAAAAAGAAGAACCATAGGCAATCCCTAAACTCCAAATTGTGCTCGTACAAACAAAGGTAATTCCTAATATAAAAAATGGCAATGAACCAGCTTGAGACTGTGTATCAACATATTGTGGAAGCAATGATAAGAAAAATAAGGCGACTTTCGGATTTAAAAGATTCGTAAGTAAGCCTTGCTTATATATTTGCCAATCATTAACGGTCAATTCAGTTCTCTCAGTTGTTAACGCCTCTTTTCTTAGAAAAGTCGTAATCCCTAAATAAATCAAATACGTCGCCCCTAACCATTTAATGCTATTAAAAACCAAGGTTGATGTAGCTAAAATGGCTGACAAGCCTAAGGCAGCTAAAAAAGTATGCGCTAAAATACCTGATGAAATCCCCAAAACGGAAATAATGCCTTGTCTTTTACTCCCTAATGTTGATTTGCTCAATATGAAAATCGTATCTGATCCAGGGATCAAATTTAAGACAATCGCAGAAACAATAAACGTGCCATAATTAATAATTCCCATTTCCGTCGCACTCCTTTTTCTTCAGTATAGCAAACTATTACTCTTAGAAAAAGAGTGTGAAATAAAACGAGCATCGCTTTATTTCACACTCCAAATTTGAAAATCGTTTTTCTGCCAAAAACCCTTGCCTAAAAATAGACATCTAAGGCATTAAGAAATTTTCTTTTTCACAACACCATTTAAGATAATCGCCGCAAGAATCAGACCGATTCCGACTAAATAAACATTATGCAGTCCTGAATACAGCATCCCGCGTAACGGCGTTAATAGATCTTGTGGAATCGTATTTGCTGTATGTGGATTAACTAGCTGATTCATCACATCAGGATCAACCTGTAGTGAACTTTTCGCTAATTCTGACGTTGTGACAGCATTGATGATCACACCAAATATAGAAACCATCAACGTCTGTCCAATCGTTCTGGCTAATGTGTTGAACGATGTTGCTACACCCATTTCCGATGGATCTACACTACTTTGTGCCGTAACCGTAGTAGTTGTGATCGTGATCCCAAAGCCGACACCTAAAACAGAAGAAATGGCAAAGAACCAAACAAAGGAAATTGAGGCTGGAACTAAGACTAAGAAAATACCACCCAACAAAGTAATACTCAAGCCGATCGTCAACACTTTTTTAGTCGAATGTTTCTCCATCAAGTTACTTGCGATAAAAGAACCAACCATCCATAAAATCGACATCGGCGCTAAGACAAGTCCACCGATTCCGGCGCTTTTTCCTAGGACCCCTTGCATCCACATTGGAATATAAACTTCTACGCCCATCAAAAAGCCACTGATCAAAGCAGCTACGATATTGACAATCACAAAAGTAGAATTTTTAAATAGCATTAAATCAATTACTGGATCTTTTGCTCTTTTTTCCACAAAAATAAAGCCAATAAAAAATAAAACAGATGCCCCTAAGCACAAGAATACTTTTAAGCTAAAGCCGCCATCACCAATTAATTGGAATCCTAATAATAGTGTTAATAAGACCAGCATCAGCTGAATACTGCCTAAAATATCCATTGGCACCTTAGTTTGTTCTCTTTTCGGCTCCACTAAAAAGTAAGCAATCAACCCCATCAAAACAAGCCCGATCGGTACATTGATGAAGAATATCCAATGCCAGCCAACTGTATCTACAATAAAGCCACCCGCAAGTGGGCCAAAAATACTAGCAATCCCCCAAGCAGCACTGTTCAATCCTAACATTTTTGCACGTTTATCAATTGAATAAATATCTGCTAAAATCGTTAACGCAACGGGCATGATGGCTCCTGCACCAATCCCTTGAATCGCCCGAGCAATAATCAATGTGATCATATTTTGAGCCAATCCACACAGAGAAGAACCAATAATAAAAATAATAATTCCGATCATAAAAATTGGTTTACGTCCGATTTTATCGGCTAATTTTCCGTAAATCGGTGTTAGCATGGCATTTGTTAATAAATAAATAGAAAATACCCAGTTCATGATTTCCATTCCATGTAGTGATCCTACAATCGTGGGCATGGCTGTTGAAACGATTGTTCCTTCGATTGCTGTCATAAACGTTGCAACGAAAACACTGATTGTTACAAGTTTGACGTTTGTTTTTCTTTCCATGTATCTCCGTCCTTTTGATAGTTTAGTTAAGTAAAGTTACGCATAAATTCATTTACAGAGTTTTGTTGGTAGTGTTGTGAGACTTTACATTGAATAGTAGAAATTTTAAGTTTATTGTAATTTATTTCATGATAAATTTTGTAAATGGCTGCTCTTTGTTTTTCATGATTGCAACGTTTGGTGATTCACTAGTTAGATTACTTTGGTCGCCAAGTACTGCTCATCATCTGCTCTGCTGCTTGGATAGTACTCTACAGTGTACTTGATGTTTTTGGCGGTCTACTTTGGTTTGATGATGCTTGGTGTTTCTTTTTTATAGGTTACTTCGCTCTCTTCGTTCGCCAAGTACTGCTCATCATCTGCTCTGCTGCTTGGATAGTACTCTACAATGTACTTGATGTTTTTGGCGGTCTACTTTGGTTTGATGATACTTGGTGTTTCTTTTTTATAGGTTACTTCGCTCTCTTCGTTCGCCAAGTACTGCTCATCATCTGCTCTGCTGCTTGGATAGTACTCTACAATGTACTTGATGTTTTTGGCGGTCTACTTTGGTTTGA